>Ga0265342_10001029_pt1 | contig 27389 bp, 26 predicted proteins | sample 4CB327metaG_FD_203125 | JGI IMG/M metagenome (GOLD analysis project Ga0265342, IMG submission 203125) | Rhizosphere microbial communities from Carex aquatilis grown in University of Washington, Seatle, WA, United States - 4-CB3-27 metaG | ecosystem: Host-associated > Plants > Roots >... | reverse complement strand
GCGGCATCGTATGGCGAGAGCTGCGGCTGCAGGTCGTCGACAATTTGCTGAATGATGAGGGGCAGTTCCGAGGCGGAGAAGTCACGATCACCCTCGGATTGCGCCTTGGGCTCTGACTCAAGTTCGTTCAGAAGTTGGCGTATCTTGTCGATCCTCTGATTCATGTTGGAGAGAATTCTACGCCGCATGAACAGGATTGCCGAGGTTTTCGAAGCATTTTTCCTGGCCCCGAGTGAGTTTCCGGCGCGTGAGCATCTATGCTATTGGCCATGGAGTTCAACTTTAAGGAACCCAATCTCGCGACAGCGCCGGAATTGCGCGACGTGCTTGCGGAACTCTCATCCCGCGAGCCGATCTTTCACCACCCTGAGTTCGGAAGCTCACGGGCGGACTTTGAGCGAATGACCGTTGCAGATTTCTGGGAGACCGGTGCGAGCGGGCGGAGATATTCCCGCGAGTCTGTGCTGAATGAGTTGGAACACCGATTCTCGAAGCCGCACGAAGATGTCTGGGAGGCCAGAGACTTCCATTGCCGGCAATTGGGGCCAGAGACCTACTTACTCACCTATACGCTGCTGCAGGACAAGCAGCGGTTGACGCGAAGAGTGACCATCTGGCAGCGCACGGCGGACGGCTGGAAGATCGTGTACCACCAGGGAACGATTGTGCAGGACGCTTGACGGGCGGCTCAGCGCAGGACGACGGCCAGCGCGAAGCCATCGAGGCCCTTGACGCCAACGGTCTGCAGGGCGACGGCGCTCAGGCGCGGCTCACGGGCCATCATTTCCAGGCATCCGCGGGTCCCAACAATGTCCGGCTCGGAACTTTTGGCCTCAATGACACTGCCGTGGCGAGCGACGTTATCGACAACGATCACGGTGCCCGGGCGCGAGAGCTTGAGCACCCACTGAAGATACTTCGGATTGTTTTCCTTGTCGGCGTCAATAAAAATCAGATCGAAGGGGCCGGCGCCGGATTTTTTCAATTCAGGCAGGCTCTCGAGGGCTGGTCCGACACGAATCTCAACGCGGCTGAGTAGTCCGGCGCAGTGCAGATTGGCGCTAGCCACCTCAGCGTGCCGGGGGCTGAATTCGAGCGAAACAATGCGCCCGCCCTTGGGCAATGCGCGTGCCATCCAGATGGTGGAGTAGCCACCGAGCGTACCGATTTCCAAAACACGCTTTGCCTGGGTGATCTGAACGAGCACATGGAGAAACTTACCCTGAAGCGGAGAAACATCGATGGCCGGAAGGTGAGCCTTGCGATTGGCCTTGACGGCGGCTTTGAGCTTGTCATCGGAAGGCGCAAGCAGATCGCCGAGATAGCGGTCAACGGAGGTCCACAACGGTTCTGTGATGGGTTCGCGCGGCATCTATCTATTTCTCTCGCGCCACCACGAAATCGGGCACCCAGAGAAGAGCGCGCTTGAAGTCACTGTCGGCGAGCGGCGCGAGAGCCTGGCGCGATTGCTCGGCGTAGCGGTCGGCAGCAGCCATGGCGTACTCGACCGACCCGTTGCGCACCAGAATTTCGCGGATCTGCTGGCGGCTGACATTCTCAAAGCTGCGGTCGTCTAGAACGCGGCGGATGGCTTTGCGGTCGGAGGCGGTGCCATGATCTGCGGCGTGGACGACGGCCAGCGTGGCTTTGCCTTCGCGCAGGTCACTGGCCACGGGCTTGCCCAGAACTTCTTCAGTGGCCGTGAGATCGAGAACGTCGTCGACGATCTGGAAGGCGAGGCCAACGGCCCGGCCGAATGCGCCCAGGCCCGATTCCTCGGCCTCGGTGGCGCCAGCCAGAACCGCTCCAAGGCGCATGGAAACAGAGAACAAGCAAGCAGTCTTACGGAAGATCAGGTCGTAGTACTCGGCTTCGGAGACCATTTTGCCGAGTTTCTGGATCTGAAGGAGCTCGCCCTCGACCATCTGCTGGGTGAGGTTGATAAGCAGGTCGAGCACGCGCAGGTTGCGCTCTTCGAGCGCCACTTTGAAAGCCTGCATGTAAAGCCAGTCGCCGGCCAGGACGCACTTCTCATTACCCCATGTTGTGTTTGCGGAAGGGCGGCCGCGGCGCGTGTCAGCGCCGTCAATAATGTCGTCGTGAACGAGGGTGGCCGTATGCACCATCTCAACGACCGCGCCGAGGCGAATGGCGCTATGGCCAAAGAAATCCAGTTGATGGGCGGCCAGCAGCAGGAGCGAAGGCCGGATGCGCTTGCCGCCGCCTTCGCGAAGGTACTCGGCGATCTCCGTGATGGTACTGACTCTGGATGCGGCGTCGCGGCCCAGTTCCTGCTCTACTGCGACGAGGTCCTCCCTCAGCAGCTCAAAGACCTCCCGCGCCGAGACTATGGAAGATGTGCTCAAAGTGCTCCGATTTTAAAGCATAGACAGGGGAAATGGCGATTTGTTTTGCCCAGCGACTCGCTTCTCTATGCTGCGGCGGACTCTTGAGACCCGGACAAAAACGCGACCCGGTCAGTTGGTGCGATAGTTCGTGAACTGCAATTCCAGGCCCATGTCCTTAGCGCGCAGCAGGGCAATGATGGCCTGCAATTCGTCGCGGTCCTTACTGGAGATTCTTACGGTATCGCCCTGGATGCTGGCTTGCGCCTTCTTTTTCGAATCTTTTACCAGACGCACGATCTCTTTTGCTTTTTCAACGGGGATGCCTTGCTGAAGGCTGATCTTCTGCCGGACGCTCTGTCCCGTCGCGGGCTCAACTTTGCCGTAGGTCAGGTTCTTGAGGGAGACGCCACGCTTGACGAGCTTCTGACAGAGAATGTCCTTGACCGCCTCCAGCTTGTACTCGTTGCTTGAGGCCAATTGGATGGTGTCCTCGCCTTCGAGGTTGACCTCGGAATGGGTGTCCTTGAGGTCAAAGCGCTGGCGAATCTCCTTCATCGCCTGGTCGATGGCGTTGCGCGCCTCCTGCATATCAATCTTGCTTACGACGTCGAATGAATTTTCCTGTGCCATGGCTGTTTCGTCCTCAAAATGCTCGGCGAGCTGCCGCCGACTATGCCTCTATCAGTTTCCCACGTTCGGCTGGAGGTGGAACAACCGGCAGAAGTTTGCCGTGGTCGTAGCGGCGATTTCCTCGGGTGTGCCATTGAGTAGCCCGGCCAGGACCTGAGCGGTTTGCACGACCAGCGCAGGCTCATTTCGCTCGCCGCGGTGCGGGGCCGGCGCAAGCCAGGGGGCGTCCGTTTCGACGAGGATCCTGTCGAGGGGGACGCGTGCGGCAACATCGCGGAGCGGTTGCGCCTTGGGATAGGTGAGATTGCCGGCAAACGAGACGAGGAAGCCCAGGTCCAGTGAGCGGCGAGCCTGTTCCCAGCCGCCACCAAAGCAGTGCATGACGCCGCCTAATCCCGTTCTTCTCCAATACTCTTCCAAAACCAGAAAAATATCGTCCCAGGCGTCAGTGGACTCGTTTGTGCCTCGGCAGTGAATCAGGATAGGCCGCTTGCGCGACGCGGCAATCTCAAGCTGGCGGATGAGCCCGGCCAGCTGGGCGTCTCGCGGGGCGCCCTCGTGGTAGTAGTCGAGACCGATTTCGCCGCAGGCAATGACTTCCGGCTCGGCCAGGAGGGAGTCGAGTCTGGCAAGAGCGGCAGCATCGGCTTCGGGCGTGTTGTGGGGATAGATTCCCGCGCTGGCGTAAAGCCTGGGAAGATTGGCACCCGCCAGGCGCCGCGCGTTGAACTCACGGCAAATCTCGAGCGACTGATGCATTTCGAGTGGTCCCTCGCCAATGCCGATGGAGAGAACGACGCCGACGCCCGCCTCCCGCGCGCGCGCAAGCATCGCCTCACGATCGTCCGCGTAGCGTGGGCTGTCAAGGTGGGCATGAGAATCGATCAGCAATTGCACCTCATCGTCGAACTTGAGATTCGGGAGCGAAAATATCCAGTTTCAGGGACCAGTTTAGTGCAGCGGATGCGGTGGACGAAAAGGGGCGGGGATGTGCAGTCTCAAGTAGGCGGCTCGTCTACCATCGGAGCAGCAGATGCGCACGAAACCAAAGCTCGGACAAAATTTTCTGGTGGACATCCAGGCCGCGCAGAGGATTGTGGCGGCATTGGGAGAGATCAGCGACCGCACGGTCGTCGAGATCGGTCCTGGAGAGGGCGCAATTACCGGAGCCCTGGCGGCACAAGCGGGACATGTTGTGGCTGTTGAGCTGGATCGTGAGCTGGCAGCGGGCCTGCGAGAGCATTTCGATCCAGCAAAGGTAACGGTTGTTGAAGATGACGTGCTGCGATTCAACTTTGCGGAGGCAGCGGCGCAAGCCGGGGAGCGGCTTCGCGTGGCGGGGAACCTGCCCTACGCGATTACCTCACCCATCCTTTTGAAGCTGGCGGCCAGCCACGCTGCGATTGACGTTGCCGTGCTGATGGTACAGCGCGAAGTAGCCGAGCGAGTGAGTGCCTCGCCGGGTACGCGCGATTATGGTCTTTTGTCTGCGACGATGCAGATGTACGGGCCTGTGGAGAAACTATTCACGCTGCCGCCTTTGGCTTTCTCGCCGCCGCCGAAGGTCCATTCCACGGTCTTTCGCTGGCGATTCGCGCCGCGATTCACCGAGTTGGGCGTCGCTGAAGCCGAATTCCTTCGATTTCTGCGCCAGGTTTTTGCACAGAAGCGCAAGACGCTTGCGAACAACTTGCGCGCCGCCGGAGTGGCGCCGGAACTAATATCCGGCATCCTGGCGGCCGCGGGAATCGATCCAATGGCCCGTGCGGAGGCCGTGCCTGTTGAGGCTCTAGCGCGGCTTCAGCTGCGATTGTGGGAGCGGTGAGAATTAGTTCGCCAAAGAGGTTTTCGAGTAAAGGGACCTGCGCGTAATCTATGACATAGGGAGCAATAACAGATCAGCTTCGACCTTGATTTGCCGCGAAATTCCGGAACCCGCAGGGGGCCAGGGAGAGTCTAACCAGGAAAGCGATGCATCCGATCATCCAACAAGAACCCCGGCAACAGCAGCGCGAGGATACTTTTCAGGAAACGCTGGTGAGCGCACGCCGAACCATGCTCATGAGCGAAGTCCTGAAGCTGGCCGGGGACAGCTTTCGCGCCAGCAAGACGCGCTTCGCGCTGACTGCTCTGGGCATGGTGATCGGCACTGCGTCGGTGATTCTGGTCGTGACGATCGGTATGACGGGCAAGCAATACATCCAGGAGTTGATCCAAAAGATCGGCACCAACTCCGTGGAGGTGGAGTATTCGGGCGGCGGCGCAACGGCCGCGGAGCGGGTGCGCTACAACGACTTCCTGACCCGCGAGGACGAGAAGGCTGTAGACCAGCAGGTGCCCGGCGTTCTGTATTCTTCGCCTGTGCTGTCCATGCACAATCGCATCAGCTTTCCCGGCGGAATCCAGAAGGATACGGTGGTGCTGGGGGTGACTCCGGACTACGAGCAAATCCGCAACCTGATTGTCACTCAGGGCCGCTTTTTTGATCAGACCGACGACTCGGCTCACATTAAGTGCGCTGTGGTGACGCAGCAATTTGCCAAGGAAGAGTATGGAAGCGACGACCTGGCCATTGGCCAGAACTTTCAGATTCTCGGCATACCGTTCACCATCATCGGCGTTTTCAAAGAAAGCGTGTCGGACTTCGGGCAATCGGAGATCCAGGACGAGACTGTCCTTGTCCCCTATACGGTGGCGCGCTACTTTACCGGAACCGAGCGAGTGAACCAGATTTACTTTTCGCTGCAGAGTATGAACGAGGTGCCCGAAGCTGCGAGAGAAATCGTGAACGTGATCAGTTCGCGGCACCATCCCGGCTCAAGTTATAAGGCTCAAACCCTGGCCGATCTGCTGGTGACGGCGGCAAAGATCGCAGACGCTCTAACGGCAGTGCTGGTGATGGTTGCCGCAGTGACGCTGGCGGTGGGCGGAGTTGGCATTATGAACATCATGCTGGCCAACGTGCGCTCCCGCATTCGCGAGATCGGCATTCGCAAGGCGCTCGGCGCCACATACCGCGAGATTAAATTGCAATTTCTTACCGAGGCTATCCTCATCTCGATCACCGGGGGCATCGTAGGCAGCCTCGTGGGTCTGGCCATCCCGTTTTCCATCCGCATCTTCAGCGGCTACGAATTTCCTATCTCGTGGCTGTCGGTGCTGATCGCCCTGACTGCGGCAACACTGGTTGGCGTGATTTTTGGAACGGTGCCCGCAACGCGTGCCGCGCAGATGGATCCGGTGGAGTCACTGAAGTATGAGTGACGATCCGCGCCCTGAGATCGAGCGGAAAGACGCATCGGGCGATGAACCGACCAAGGGACCCAGCCTTACGCTTCTGTATAGCCTGATTGCGCTTGCACTGGCTGCCGCTATTGGCCTGGCAGCGCTCATCGTGCGACCTTTTTACCTCAACCGGTAGAATGACTTAGTCGTCTCCGCACATCCCCCTCAAAACCGGGCGCATCTGAAATTGCTGGATGTGTCGTATCTTGTCGCACCGGATAGGAGAAGAAAATGATGAGACGAGAAGTCAAAATCTTGCGCCCGCTTGTACGGCGATTTGTTCCAATGCTCTTCGCGGCGGCTATTGCCTTACCAGTGCTGTGTACAGGCTGCACAGGCACTGTGCGGGTTTACGATCCCTATTACCACGACTACCACGGATGGGCGGCGGAAGAACCCTACTATAACCATTGGGAGCACGACAATCATCGCGACCACCAAGACTTCAACAAGCGGTCGAAGGATGATCAAAAGGCCTACTGGGATTGGCGGTACAACCAGCACTAGAGAGCCCGCCGATCGCGGCTTTCAGCTCACTGAGCCAAGCCGCTCCGCGCGCTCGATGATCAAGACGGGAATTCCATCAACCGTTGGATAGGCGCGGCCACAGTTGGTGCAGAGCAGGCGTGAGTTCTCCGAGAGAAGCGCGGCATAACAGGCAGGACAAGCCAATCGCGCAAGTGTCGCCGGATCGAATGTAGAAGGACGCGCCGGCTTGTCAACCATGGCAGATCCTGATCACTGATTAGTGAATTGTCGCATCGGTGTCGGCGCCGGCGTCGTGTTCGGGACGCGGCTTGGGGCGACCAGCAAAGGCCTGCTCGATGCGCTCGTTGGCTCCAGAGCGCGAGAACTCGTGGGCCACGCGAATGCCGTTGTAAATAGCGACTTCGTTTGATGATCCGTGCCCGATGATGCAGACGCCGCGGACGCCGAGCAGCGGCGCGCCGCCGTATTCGGTGTAGTCGAGGCGGCGGCGGAAGTCGTTGAAGGCCTTGCGCGATAGCAGCGCGCCCACCTGGGCGGTGACAGTTTTATTCAGCGAGGTGCGCAGCACATCGCGCACGAAGCGGCCGATGCCTTCGCTCGCTTTTAGAGCCACATTGCCCACAAATCCGTCGCATACGATCACATCGGCCTGGCCGTTAAAGATGTCACGACCCTCAACGTTGCCGATGAAGTTGAAGGGCAGGGCTTTGAGAAGCGGGAACGCTTCACGGGTCAGCTCGTTGCCCTTAGTTTCTTCCTCTCCGATGGAGAGAAGTCCGACGCGGGGCCGGGCGATTTTGAGCACACTGCGCGCATACACTTCGCCCATTACGGCGAATTGTTCGAGGTTCTGCGCCTTGCAGTCCACATTGGCGCCCACATCGAGCAGGACGCAGGGATTGCCTTTCGAGGTCGGCATGGGTGTGGCCAATGCCGGGCGGTCGACGCCAGGCAAGGCACCCAGAACCATCTTGGCCGTGGCCATAGCAGCGCCGGTATTACCGGCGGTGACAAAGCCTGCGGCTTTACCCTCGCGCACCAGCTTGAGTCCTACGCGAAGCGAGCTGTCGCGCTTGGTGCGCACGGCATGGGCGGCTTTTTCGTCCATTCCGATGCGCTCGGAGGCATGGTGGATGACGATGGGCAGGTCTTCATCTTCAAGATGCTCATCGAGCAGGTCGCGGAGTTCCGCCTCGGGACCGATCAGATGGACGCGCACCGGAAGAGTGCGGCAGGCGAGGATAGCTCCCTTGATCTCGGGCTCGGGAGCCTTGTCGGTGCCAACGGCGTCAAGCGCGATGTCAGTGAGCATCGGGGTTGGGATTTACTTCTCTTCCTTGATTTCGAGCACAGCGCGACCTTTGTATGCCCCACACTTGGCACAGGCACGATGGGGCAGCTTCTTTTCGTGGCAGTTGGGACACTCTGAGAGCCCGGTAGGGGTAAGAAAGTCGTGAGCACGACGAAGGGCAGTGCGGCGCGTTGAGTGACGCCTTTTAGGATTCGGCATGATGCAATTCCTTTCGAATTTGGCCCGTTGGCCCTCGCTGCGGGCGCCGGAACGGGCGAGCGTCTGATTTCTTTGGGCCAGCTTACGGCAACGAGCAACGCACCCTGTTCCAAATGATTGAATTATCAGGACTTGATCCGGCTGCGCAACCCGGTTAACCCCTCCCAGCGGGGGTCGCTCGGACCCTCATCGCATGAGCAGGGTTGGCTGTTGCGGTTGGCTCCGCAGCGCGGGCAAAGTCCCTTGCAGTCGGGCTTGCACAGCGTCCTGACCGGCAGGGACAACAGCACCTGCTCCCGCAGCACATCCTCAAGCAACAGACTGTCCTTTTGATAATAACCGATTTCGGTTTCCGACGCAGTTATGGACCGCTCGGGGACGTCAGCGTCGGCTCCGATGGGGCGAAAAATGAGGTCAAACTCGGCTGCCAGGGGAATCTCTACTGGCTCAATGCAGCGGGCGCAAGGAACCTGGAAACTGCCGTCGAAGCGCCCTTTCAGGCGGATGTCGGCGACAATATCTTTGGGTCCGCGGTGCTCGTGAATCACTTCGGCCTGGCCGGAGGTGGCCAGATTGCCAATTTGGTTGGCTTCATCGCCAAAATCGACCGCACCGGGCTTGAGCTCCAAGTCGAACTCGATCGGCTCGCGCTCGAGGTCGAGGACTTTGAATTCCATAGTATGAGCGTAAAACATTTTGAGCCTGTCGGGGAGTGACCGGCAGAATAACCGGTGAGGATTTGCCAGAGATCAACGGCTTCCTGACTGTAGAGGTATTTTTCTGCCGGTCCTTACGCGTCAGCTTTGCACTCAAGCCGAGCAGAGTTTCGCCGATAATGTGAGTGACACCGGTCGAAAAGGTCCGAGCGTACGGAGCCGAAATCTCGGGACACATTTGTGAGTGGATTGTCGCCTTGGAAACTGCGCACACGTCCTGAGGATTGTCCAGGTTAAAAGCACGATTGAGCCGGCGGGAACCCAAATCTGCGGCCTCGGCGAGTGAACGTAAGTTTCTCGCTGGGGCATCCCGCCTGTCCGAATACAGTCGCAAAACCGCGTGGCGCTTGCGTCCGCCCTAAAATCAGGGAGTTTTCATCTTCAATCGCCGTGCCCCCTGTACAGTTATTCTGGAAAGACAGCCGGCCCGGGTGCGCAGCTGCGGCAAATCCCTGCGATGAGCCGAAACCCGGCATTCAATCGTGGAGTAGAAATCGGCATGAGCGCACAAGAGTACGACTTGGTTGTCATCGGTTCTGGCCCCGCGGGGCAGCGCGCCGCCGTGGCCGCGGCCAAGATGGGCAAGCGCGTGTGCGTGGTCGAGGCGCGCTCCGTGGTTGGGGGCGTATGCATTAATACAGGTACGATCCCGTCCAAAACCATGCGCGAGGCGGTGCTGCATCTCTCGGGATACAACTACCGGTCGGTTTATGGCGTGAACTACCGGGTGAAAGAAAAGATCACCATGGCGGACCTTGCCTTTCGCGTCCAGGCGGTGATCAAGACCGAGGTCGACGTGACCGAGGCGCAACTGTCGCGCAACGGCATTGACGTCGTGCATGGCATCGCGCACTTTCTCGATCCACACCAGGTTCGGGTGGAGGGACCGCAGGGCGATTCAACCCTGGTGGCGAGCCAGATCATCATCGCTGTGGGCACCAAGCCCGCCATTTCAGACAAGGTACCTGTGAACGGCAAGACCATCGTCAACAGCGACCAGATTATGGGCCTGGACGCACTTCCTAAAACGCTAGTCGTAGTCGGCGGCGGAGTGATCGGCGTGGAATATACGTGCATGTTCGCGGTGCTGGGCGTGCGCGTGACACTGATCGAAAAGCGCAACCGGCTACTTGAGTTCGCCGATCAGGAGATCATTGAGGCGCTGAGCTACCACCTGCGCGACGCGCGGGTAACGATGCGCCTGGGCGAGGAAGTAGAGAGCGTTGAGGAGCCATCGCCGGGCACGGTGGTCGCCAACCTTGAAAGCAAGAAGAAGGTGTCAGGCGACGCGCTGCTCTATGCAGTGGGCCGGCAAGGCAACGTAGACGACCTGAACCTGGCGGCAGCGGGCTTGGACGCGGACAAGCGCGGCCGCATCGCCGTGGACGAGCACTACCAGACTAAAGTCGGACACATTTACGCCGTTGGCGACGTGGTCGGCTTTCCCTCGCTGGCCTCCGTTTCGATGGAGCAGGGACGGATCGCTGCGGTTCGCGCCTTCGGTGACAAAATGGCGAGCTCCAATCCCAGCTTTTATCCGTATGGCATCTATACGATCCCCGAGATCAGCTTCATCGGCAAGACGGAGGAGCAACTGACCGGCGAAGATGTGCCGTACGAAGTGGGCATGGCCTATTATCGCGAGGTGGCTCGCGGGCAGATTCGCGGAGACACAACGGGCAGGCTCAAGCTCATCTTTCATCGCGACACTCTTAAGGTGCTGGGCGTGCACATTATCGGCGAGGAGGCAAGCGAATTGGTGCACATCGGCCAGGCCGTCATGACGCTGGGCGGCACCGTGAACTACTTCATCGATACGGTCTTTAACTACCCAACGCTCGCGGAGTGTTACAAGGTGGCGGCATTTAATGGCCTGGGCCGGCTGCATAAGTACCAGTCGGAATAGATCCACGCTTTCAGCTCTTAGCTAAACGCTGATTGCAGTTTGGCAAGAATCAGAACTTCTCTCCACTTCCCGAGGAGGGCGCAATGACCACGGCAATCGGCGTCGTGATGACCAGCCATATCGTGACCGGCAGGCTGGAAGATCAGCGGCTGACAGGAGAATTGCTGCATTATCCCAGCGACCCAGAAGCAACGAATGAGCTCGACGCGGTTCCTGGGAGCGAACTCGTCGAGATCCTCGCCGAACACATTAATGCGCTCACCGGCAAAGCGGCGGGCGGCGTGGCTGGAAAGGCCGATGCGATCGGCGTGGCAGTGCCGGGAATCGTGCGCTCCGGGGTCATTGAAGAGTCACCGAATCTGAAGCAATTGAAAGGTATGCGCCTGGCGGAAGAACTGGCCAATGCGCTGGCAGCACGCGGAATAGCGGCGCCGGTGCACGTCGCCAATGATGCGGACGCAATCGCCGCCGGGGTTGCCGCTACCCGCGGAAAGCTGGATAAGCTCACCCGCGTGTGGACGATCGGCAAAGGCATCGGCTATGGCCGGTGGCCGTATATGGATGGCGTTTGGGAGGGTGGGCATATCACCGTTACGCTGGACCCCAAAGAGCGCTACTGCGGCTGCGGAGGCGCGGGTCACCTGGAAGGCATCATGGGCCATCGCGCCATGCGCTTGCGTTTTCTCGATCTGGAGCCGGAAGAAGTCTTCGCCAACGCCAAGCAGGGCGATGCGCGATGCCGTGAGTTTGTCGATCTATGGCACCGCGCTCTGGCAGCGGCGACTGCGTCGTTTATCCATCTGGCCGGGCCGGGGCGCTTCTACTTTACGGGGAGCAATGTTGGATTTCTCGACTTGGACAGATTGCGCAGCCATCTTGAAACGATGGTGCGGATGAGCCCATTGCAAAGCTTCTCTTTGGAGATTCTGCCTCCCGACGACGAGACGGCGCTGATTGGCGCGGGAGTGAGCGCCCTGCGGGCGCTGGCGGGGTGATGCTTCACCGCATCCGCAGATAAGTAGTCGACAGGCGATCATGGCCCATGAGGTGGTCTTCGTCGAAGAGGGCCCAGACCAAGCCTAATCCCAACGGCAAAACCGAGAGAAGGAGCGCGGCGAGACGCATGCATCGTTGCGTGCGGCTGGGGAGTTGTCCTTCAAAGGTGCTGAGCGCGATACCGGCGTATCTCATGCCCGGTGTGGCACGTGCCAGGACGAGAAATAGCGCCTGATAAGCAGTGCCGACGGCGAGCACGGCGAGGGCCGTGGCCAGCTCCACGGTGCGCAGGCCCGGTAAGTGCCCAGAGCGAGAGACGAACAGTGATGAAAGCGATAGAAAAGCCGCGAGGGTTAGGCTGGCGTCGACCACAAAAGCCATCAAGCGACGGTTCAATGGCGCAAGTTTTATGGAACCCTGCGTCGCTTGAGGGATGGATTCTTCGAGACGCGGTTCCTCCTGTTGCGGCTTGAATTCGCCGATTGATTCCTCCGCGCGCATCCAAACCGGCGCGGCAGGCTCCCCGAGCGTGGGCTCAGTCTCGGTCGAGATGCTCCCGGGATCGACTTCGAAAATGCTCAACTGGGATTGAGCGGGCGCGTCGGCCAATGGGCCCTCGGCGCGCCGAGGGCGCAATCTGCGCGTGGCGACCATGAGGCGCGGGAACTGAATGAGATTGGCATAAATCGGGACACCCGCGTCGTTTGCGCGAGAGTCTTCGAACGGCTCCTCAGAGGTGTCGGGTAACGCAGGGGCCTGACGGCCATCGGCTCCTTCAGCCAGCGGGCGCGTCTGTTCCGTTCGCTTCGCAGAAGGAAATGGTGAAGGCTTATCGAGAAGCTGGGAATCGGGCGTCTCTTGGGATACGGGCGCGTTCGATGCCTCAAATTCTGGCTGCTGAACCCGTTCAGGCGCGGCTGCAGCCTCAAGACCGTCGAGCACGTACTGCACGGCAGCTTGCGCCTGTTGGGCGGCTTTTGATGCCGCCTCAGCGGCACGCATCGCGTTGCGCGCCTCATCGGCCAGGAGTTCACTGTAGCTGGGAGCCTGGGCATACCGCTCGGCTACGCGCGCGGCGGCCTGTGCGGCACGGCTTCCATGAGTTGGCCGGTCATCCTGGGCCGGCGTGGATTCGCTCGCGAATGGCGCCTTGCGGCTCATATGGGCGGCGACGCGCCGGTTGACTTCCTGCTTCCAAGCCGGGAAAAGAATTGCCGTATTGGCCGATTTACTCAAAGCTCACTCTTCCCTTCCCCCGCGCCGGATCGTGCCTGATGGCTCACGCTGCCGGTCCCACCCGCACACTGGCACGAGATCAGAATGGAACAGCAGAGGGGATTGCCTTTGAACCAAGGAAGAAAACTGCGGATAAATACAGGCATCACCGCGATATTTTGCCCCGTCTTCGTGGGATCGACCGAGTTTTTTTCTAAGTTACCAGAGCTGAGCTGATCACCCTCCAATCCACGCGGCCTGCTTTGCTATGCTGAGCCTTGAACCGGTCATGGACTTGGATGTGCCCTCGTAACTTAGTATGTATCACGCTGCTGGCCGTCTGTCACCTGCGACTGGGCGCACAGACCGCCCCAGTGTTGACCAATGCGATACCTTCCTCGCAAAGTGAGACAAGCATCTCCACCGAGAGCGCAACGACCTCTTCATACGATGTGTTGCCCGACGATCCGAGCCAGGAATTAATCCCACTGGCAAAGCCAGAGCCCGTACCCGCAAGCGGGACTCCGGTTGAGTGGGAGGCGAAAAGCCAGGAGTGGGTCGGCGATACCTTGACGCTGACCGGCGATGTGATCGTCCACTACGAGGACTACGTTCTTCGCGCGGACAGCGTGGTCTACAACAGAAAAACGACCGAGCTTGAAGCGGACGGCCACCTGCGGTTGTCGGGCGGCCCCAACGATGTGCTCATCAACGCCACGCACGGCGATATGCGGCTCAACATGCATACCGCGCGCTTCTACGACGTGAGCGGCTCGCAGGGCGTGCGCACGATGGGGCACGCGGTCGTGTACTCAACGCCGACGCCGCTGCTGTTTTCTGGCCGGGTGCTGCTCGAGACTGGCGAAGGCAAATTCAAAGTGATCGATGGCTCGATCACCAACTGCCAGCTTCCGCACCCCGATTGGCGAATCATTGCGCATGCCATCGCCCTGGACAATGAAAGGGCTTCGACCACGAATGCGTTCTTTGAGTTTCTGGGCGTCCCGATCTTTTACATACCGTATCTACAGCATCCGGCGAATGAGACGGGGCGCGTGAGCGGATTCATGATCCCGTTCGTCGGCAACTCTTCCATCAAGGGCTACGTGGTGGGTGAACAGGTGTACTGGGCCCTGAACCGCAGCATGGACATATCGGTAGGGGTGGAGTACTTCAGCAAGCGCGGATGGGCGCCCAATGGCGACTTCCGTTACAAGGGACTTGGGCTTGACCACTTGACCGCGCGCTGGAGTGCGCTCATCGACCGCGGAATCGAAGAGTCAACCACCGACCCGCAAACCGGCCAGGTCAGCAATCAACTCGTCAATGAGGGCGGAGTGGATGTGGGCCTGATGGGGCGAAAAGACCTTTCGTCTTCAACTCGAGTTGCGGGGGCCATCGAATATTTGTCGAGCTACGTCTACCGGCTTGTATTCAATGACAACTACTCGCAGGCCACCAGCTCGGAAGTAGCGAGCGACGTGGTGCTGACGCACAATCACGGCGGCACGATACCGACGGCGTGGCTTGACCGCTTTCAGTCGTTTGCCGGCACCGCAAATGGAGACGAGGTGAAGATTCTGCGTTTGCCGCTTCTCCGCTACGATGTGCTGGATCGGCCGCTTGGAGGCTCGCCGCTTTACTGGGGATTAGGATCGTCAGTGGGCTATCTGAACCGCTCCGAGCCGTCTTTCCATTCCCGCAACGTGGTTCGAGGGGACGTCTACCCTCATCTTTCCATGCCGTTCACGGCCGGAGGATGGAGCTTTGTTCCCGAAGTCGCCCTACGCGATACCGTATACACCATTAGCCAGACGCCGACTCTCACAGGTTCTTTCCCGGTTCCGACGATTGATCACAGTGCGCTCAACCGCGCCGACCTTGAAGCATCTGTTGACATCCGGCCACCTGCCCTGGAGCGCGACTTTGGGCTGCCGATCTGGCACCGTCAGCTACGCCACGTGATTGAGCCCGAGCTGACATACCGTTATGTCGGCGGAATTGGGTCACGGGCTCGCAACGTGCTTCTATTCGACACGACCGACATCGCCACCGATGTGAACGAAGCGGGCTTCTCGCTGACGCAGCGGTTCTACTTGCGGCCAACCGAAGGACGGCCCTGCAAGACCAATGATGACGATGATGCCACAGGCGACAGAACGGGACAGGCATGCCCGAATGCGCCCCGGGAGTGGGCGACGTGGCAAATTGCGCAGGAGTACTTCATCGATCCCAACTTCAGCGGCGCGGTGATCCCAGGGCGGCGCAACGTGTTCGATGCGACGCTGGATCTGATGGCGCCGACTTTTTTGACTTCGCCGCGTAACATTGCGCCTGTGGTTTCGCGCATGCGTTTTGAAGCAATTGATAACTTACGCGTGGAATGGGATCTGGATTACGACTCGATCGCGGGGCGTATTGCCGCGAACAATCTCTTTGCGGGGTATAGTTTTGGCCGCACAACGCTCGGGATTGGTCACGCGCTGCTCAACGCCCCCGACGAACAAACCAGCAGTGTCAGCAGCATTGCCTCAGTCATCAAGAGCCAGCAGCTGCAGCCCTTTTTTGAGTTCGGCAAGCAGAGCGGCAAAGGATTCAACCTCGCGGCGAACGGCGGCTACGATTTTGTCCAGCACGCGGTGCAATACGCCGGCGTGCAGGCCGTCTACAACTGGAACTGCTGCGGCTTGACGGCCGGTTACAGGCGCTACGAGCTGGGCACCGTAGGATCAACAAGCCGCGACGAAACGCAGTGGCTTTACAGCTTCACACTGGCCAACTTCGGCGCTGTGGGAGACATCCGGCGCGCCAACTCAGTCTTCCGCGATTCGACATTGCCGCCGGCGTACTAATAACACTGGCTAATGGGCCATGAGCCAATTCCCGGCAGCAGCAGAGAAACCCGCTCGCAGCCTGGATGATTGGGGTTGCTTTTTGCAAAGCGGTGCGTCTTTCTATTGCTGCTGTGTGATCGAACGCAAAGCGTCGCCGAACGCCCTGCTGGAGTATGCTTTCCTGAGAGGAAAAACCATTGTTACGTTTTAGTTTTCTGGCAGGACTGCTTGTTTTGGCCCTGGCCGCGGGTTGCAGAGCCCAGAACGCGACGCCTTCGGGCCCCGACCCTGCGCTCAGCCGACGCATTGAGATTCGAGTTCGCTCCCAGTACGAGATGCCTCCAGATGTTACCGTGAGCATCGGCGCTCGCACCGCCAGCGAGTTTCCTGGCTATGAGACGCTCTCCGTCACTCTCTCGCGCGGCAGTAAATCCCAAGTCGTCAAATACCTCATCTCGCTCGACAGCACCAGGCTCATCCGCCCCGACGACATCTTTGACCTAACCAAGGATCCTGCCGACGCCATTCCAGTCGCAGGACGCCCGATTCGGGGCAATCCCGCAGCGAAGGTGACGATCATCAACTTCGACGATCTTGAATGTCCTTATTGCGCGCGTATGCACGAGGAACTGTTTCCGGCCACGCTCGAGCATTACAAGGACCTGGTACGGTTTGTCTACAAGGACGACCCCCTGAGCGAGATACATCCATGGGCAATGCATGCGGCGGTGGATGCCAATTGCCTGGCGTCGCAGAACACTGATGTGTATTGGACCTACGTGGACTACCTTCACGCACATGGAGACGAAGTGACGGGAAGTGACCGCGATGTACAAAAGAGCTTTGCCACGCTGGATCGAATCGCCCATCAGGAGTCGACGCTCGGCAAGCTAGACGAGACCATTCTCAATGCCTGCCTGGCCAAACAGGATGAAACACAGATTCGCGCGTCGGCCAAGCTCGCCGAAGACCTGGGAATCGATGGAACGCCGGCGGTCTATGTGAACGGAGAGCGCGTGAATGGCGGCGCGGTTCCCCAGAATCAGCTTTGGATGGTGATTGACCGCGCAGTGCGCGCCGCAGGCGAGCAGCCCCCGCCGACGCCATCAGCGGCGGCTCCAGCGCCCGCCGGGGCCAACTGATGACGCCTTCGTGGACTATCCGCGTGCCACATGCAGGATTTATCCTAGAAGGCCGGGGGAGGCCGTAAACCCCATGGGAGAGATCAACTTGCAAGTCGCATCGAGTTTTGGAAGGCGCAGGAATATTACCGCGGCCGCTCTGGTCAGCGTGGCCGTGTTCTCCGCCCTGGCCGGCTGCCACAGATCACCTTCCGCCGACGTCGTGGCCACGGTAAATGGCAAGGAGATTTTGCGTGCGGAGCTTGAAAAGGATTACCTGGCCAGCATCGGGGACGGCCCGCAAACGCCATCGTCTGAGGAAGCCGATATTCGGCGAATGAGCGTGCTGGACACGATGATCCGCGACGAGATTCTGCAACAGCAAGCGGCCAAGCTTAATCTGACTGCCAGCGACGAAGACGTTAACGGTAAGCTGGCGGAGATCAAGGCGCCGTATACGGACGAGCAGTTCAACGCCATGCTGAAGCAGCGCAATCTGTCGCTGGACGACTTCAAGCGCGATATTCGGCGTGGGTTGACAGAAACCAAGCTGATGAACAAGGAGATCGAGTCAAAGATCAACATAACCGATGCGCAAATTGCGGCATTCTATGCGGCGCACAAGGCGGACTTTAACCTGATTGAGCCGCAATATCATCTGGCGCGGATTGTCGTGACGACTACGTCCGCTCAGCAATCGCCGAATCTACAAGGCGAGAAGCCTGCAAACGACGCCGACGCGAAGAGGAAGATCGACGCGGCATATAGCCAGCTCGAGAGCGGAGTGGATTTTGCAACTGTGGCGGTGAACGCCTCAGAGGATCCGAACACGGCATCGAACGGCGGCGACATGGGCTTTGCGCGCGAATCGCAGCTCAAGGCCGATCCGGAGCTCTACGCCGCGATCAACAAACTGCGGCCGGATCAGTTCACCGACGTCATTCCCGTCTACGACGAAACCGCGCCCGGACACAGGATTGCCGGTTATGCCATCTACAAGCTGATTTCCCGCGAGCCCGCGGGACAGCGGGAATTAGCCGATCCGCGGGTGCAGCAGGCCATTCACCAGTCGCTCCACGACAGCCAGAAACAGCTGCTCCAGACCGCGTATCTCGAAACGCTGACAGATGGCGCCAAGGTGCGCAACTATCTCGCCGAGCAGATTCTGAAGCGGGGCGGCCAATAGAGCGCGGCCACCCTTTTACAATCGTTAGAACTTCGCCTCGATCTTCGACCCGGTGTAGTGGACCGCCTTGTCGGGGTTTGCCGTCGCATCCGGGCCAACGCCGTGACCTGAAGAAACAATCACGACATTGAAGGTGTGATCGGAAGGCATGCCGGGATAGCTCCCCTCGTGACCGCCGATGGTGAGCATGCGGACCGCGTCGTCCCAATGGATGGATATGGTGGCGTGGGCACCTTTCTCGTAACGATAGCTGTCGCCTTCGTCTTCATAGAAAGTGAAGTCGCCATCGGCCCCAGGGTAGATGCGCAACTCGATGGGGTCGGTGGCCTGGCCTGCGTACTCGATCACCGGGCCAAGCGGAAGGATCGATCCCGCGCGCACAGCCAGCGGAATGCGATCGAGAGGCGCCGCCGCCGTGATCGATGAGCCGCCCGAAGTGCGGTCGCCGCTCCAGAAGTCGTACCATTCAACTCCCGCCGGCAGATAAACGGAGCGAGAGGTTGCGTGCTCAGTGAGGACCGGACTCACCAGAAAATCGGGACCGAACATGAACTGGTCGCCGATCTCCCAGGTTGCTGGATCGCCGCGGAAATCCATCACCAATGGTCGCTGGATGGTGTAATCCTCGCTGGTGACCTTCCACGCCAGCGAATAGACATAGGGCAGGAGCCGATAACGCAGGCGGTCAACGGACACGAGGGCGGGAAACACCTGGTCATAAACCCACAGCTCATTGTGATCGCGGTGACCGTGAGTGCGGAATACAGGGCAGAAAGCGCCGTATTCGAACCAGCGTTCGTAGAGCTCCTGATAGCCAGGCGGCATGGTTTGGGCATAGTTCAGCGGATGGTAGCCGCCGATGTCGGTGGTCCAGTACGGATAGCCAGAGAGAGCGAAGTTAAGGCCGGCCGGGACCTGCCGGCGGAGCGCCCACCAACTGCTGTAGACATCGCCCGACCAGACCGTGGCGCCAACACGCTGCTGGCCCATGAAAGCCGAACGCGTGAGGAGAAAGACGCGCTTCTCGGGGTCGGTTTGCTTCCAATGCGCAGCGACGCCGGCCGTATGTTCCAGCGGGAAAACGTTTGTGTACTCCAGGCCACTGCCGATGGCTAGCTGCTTATCGCGGAGAGCCGCGTCGCCGCTGTGCGGCCACGCTTCCTCGGGTTCGGAGCTGTCGAGCCAGAAGGCATCCCAGCCCTGAGCGAAGAGCTTGCCTACAAACTGGCTCCAAAAGAAGTCTCTCGCAGCGGGATTGGTTGGGTCGTAGGCCTGCGTGTCGTCAATCTCAAATCCCTTTTGGGCCATCTGTTTGAAGTTTTCGCTGTCCGAATCCATCAATGCCCACGCTGAGATCATGGCGTGGATATGCTCGTCGTGGAGCGTCTTCAGTTCCGCAGGAATGTCGGTATAGCCGGAGTTATAGACTGGGTCGCCCTTGTGTCCGGTGTTCCACCAAAACCAATCCTGCACGATGGCATCAAGGGGAATGTGGCGGGACCTGTATTCGGCCGCGATGGAGAGAATTTCGGATTGCGTCTTATAGCGGTCTTTGGACTGGAAGAAGCCGTAGGCCCACTCGGGAAAGAGCGGCACATGCCCGGTCATGGACCGGTAAAGATGGATGATCGAATCCATCTGCGGCCCATAGAGGATGTAGTAATCGATCTGGGGCGCGGCCATTGACTCCAGATTCAGATCCAGCGGGAAACGGTTGTCGAAGTAGCTGAACGAAGCCGTGTTCCACAAAATGGCGTATCCCTTGCTGGAGACAACGAGTGGGATGGCGACGTCGGTGTTGTTCTGGCCGAGTTCAACGACGCTGCCACGATAATCGAACATCCCGCTTTGATGCTGGCCGAGCCCGTACAGAGCCTCCGTCGAGTCGAGGCTGAATCGATCTTCGATATGGAGGAGGCTGGCAGCCTCGGAGGGGCGATAGGTTCGCGGCAGGTTGGGACGCTCGTGGAGCAGCTCCTCGCCCTGAGCGGTTCGAACGCTCAGGTTGCCATTGGCCTCAGAAAAGGAAATCGACAGACGCGCCGTCGTCAGGCTGGCTGAACCGCCCGATTGGTTGAACTGAAAGGGTGCGCCTGGACAGGCCTCAGCCGTCGCGAGCATCCATGGCTGAATTTCGGCCGTGGAATGCGCGCCCGCCGGCCGCGCCGTGACGTGGATCAGGGAATCCCCGCAAACCGTCACTTCAAGCGACTCACGTTCATTGGACGCGACAAAGCCCCCGGTTGACTGGGCGGTATGCATCGCGGAAGGATGCGACACTACTCCGGGCTCCGGCTGTGGAGAAGGTTGAGCGAGTGAGTGAAGAGCGGGCTCGCCAAAGCAAACAGAAAGGAGAACAATGATTCGTGCAATGCGGGAAGCTTGGTTCAAGAGCACACCTCGGAGCAGATGAGATTCGTGCAAGAGAAAAACGGCCTCCGCGCAAGGCAGAAGCCGTTTGGTTTCGATGCCGGACGATGCCGCAGGCTAGTGCATTTGGCCGCTGTTATCGATGGTGATGCCGCCCGGGCCCTGATTCTTCTTGGCCTCATTGGCCTTGCGCGTGTCCATCGCCTTCGTGGTCCATTGGTCTGCTAGCGCCAGATCCTGAGTCACGGCCGAGGGGTTGCCAAAGTCCACGTCCGCCTTGTTGCGATAGATGAGGTTCAGGTACTGCATCGCATCGTCATAATTAGGACGATCATTAACGGCCATGGTCAAGTATTTGAGACCCTCGTCAACCAGCGGTCCATTCTTCTGAGCCAGATCGTCCATCACCTTCTTCGGAGCCTTCACGTTGCCCTTGCCGTCATCGTTCAGGCCAATTGCCTGCAGCGCTTCCAGCTTGTTCTGGTGCGCCTTTTTCCAGTCAATGACGCCGATCGTGTAGGCCGCCTCAGGGTCGTTGGGATCGACATCGAGAACCTTCTTCTGCCAAGACTCAGCATCGTCCATCTGATTGATGCTGAAATAAATGCCCGCGATTTTCTTCATGCTGTCGACATCGTTGGGCTTTTGGCTTAGAACTTCCTTGAACATGTCGATGGCTTGATTGGCGATCTTCAGGTTGTCAGGTGTTGTCACCCCCGGGGCTACGTCCTGCTCAAGCGCAGTGGCGAGGTAGGTCTTCGCCATGGGTAGCTTGGGATCGAGTTCCGTGGCTTTTTGGAAGTGCTCGATGGCCTCGTCGTAGTGGCCGTTCTTGTAGGCATCGACTCCCTTGTTCAACTGATCGCGGGCCATGAGCTGGTTGCAGCCGCTCATGCCAATGACCATGCCAGATAAGGTTGCCGCGAGCGCCCAAAAACGTGCGGTTCGAATCATTTTCGTATCCTTCTCCTTCAGGCTTGGGCCTGCAGGCCGTGCCTGGAAACTCAGCATCCGGGTGCAGCAAAACGTACCGCAGCCAGGGCAAAAAAATTGTACTCTTCCACGCCTCCGGATCCAGTGTCTCCGGACACAGCCAGCTTACTGGCCGGCCTGGATCTTGGGCGTCATCAGCCCGATGTGATCCACGTTCGCGGCCTTGCCGATATCAATGACATCAGCGATATAGGCAAAATTCACATCGTCATCGCCCCTTACAAACATGACGCGTTCGGCGCGATTGGCATAGATATCAGTCAGCTTGCCCAGCAGATCGCCATGATTCACGTCGGTGTCGTTGATCTTGTACGCCGGGGTCTGGCCGGGGCGATAAAGAACCTGAACTACGATGGTGCGGTCATTCTGCTGTTGCTGCTGCTGCGGGTTCTTGGGTGGCTGAGGCACCAGCGCATCCAGACCCTTGGGGGTTACCGGCACGATGACCATAAAGATGATCAGCAACACCAGCAAAATATCGATCATGGGCGTGACATTGATCTCGCCCATCGCTCCGCCGCTGCCGCCAGTGGAAAATGCCATGGTTCAAACTCCTTGTTTCCTGAATATCGTTGAATAAAACAATCCGGCTGCCGTGTTACTCGCCGCCGATCTGATTGCCTTCCCGCCGTTGCGTCAACAGGCCGACTTCTTCAACACCGGCCGTGCGCACATCGTCGATGGCGTCTTCCACCACCTTGTACTGCGCGCGCGCGTCCGCGCGGACGTAAATCGTCTTGTCGGTCTTGTCTTCCAGCTTATCCCGCACCATGCTGCCGAGCTGAGAGGGGTCGACCTTGTTCTGGCCGAGGTACACCGCTCCGTCCCGCGTGACGGCGACGACAATGGCGTCTTCCTTGTCGGCATCGGGCATGTTGGTAGGGTTTTCCACTGTGGCCAAATTGATGGCCACTTTGTTTTGCAGCATGGGCGTGATGACCATGAAGATGATGAGAAGCACCAGCATCACGTCGACCATGGGGGTGACATTGATATTGGAGTTGACTTTTTTGCCTTCGTCGCGAATTGCTACTGCCATAATCGGCACTCCGTACGTCAGAATTCTTCTTCCCGGATGCGTTCCGGCCTACAGTGAACCCAAGCGACCTCAAGCGATCATCAAAGCGCCGGGCAGAAGAGCTAGTCATCCTCCGCCCGGCGAAATTCTCGCCCGAAACAAGCCCCTTCGCGCCTAGCGCTTGTGGCTCTGCTTGATGAAGTAGTCGATCAACTCGCTGGAGGAGTTGTCCATCTCCACGTCAAAAGCCTCAACGCGTCCGGTGAAATAGTTGAAGGCCATAACGGCAGGAATGGCCACGAGCAGGCCGAACGCCGTGGTAACGAGAGCTTCGGAAATACCGCCCGCGACCGCGCCGATGCCAGCGATTTTCTGGGTGGCGATGGCGTCGAATGCGTGCAGAATGCCGACGACGGTGCCGAACAGTCCGACGAACGGAGCCGTAGAGCCGATGGTGGCCAGAACCGATAAGCCCCTCTTGAGCTTCGCGTGCACGATGGCCTCTGCCCGATCCAGGGCGCGGCCCGCGCTAGCGATGGTATCCTCGGTCGCCTGACCGGACGATGCGCGGAACTCCTGCAAGCCGGCCGTAACCACTTCGGCCAGATGCGACTTCTTATTCCGGTCCGCGATCTTGATGGCTTCTTCGAGCTTGCTCTCCTTGAGCGCGCCGGCCACCTTAGGCGCGAATTCCCGCGATTGTTTGCGGGCAGCGGTGAAATAAAGGTAGCGGTCGATCATCACGGCCAAGGACCAGACCGACTCGATGAACAGGACGATAGCTACGGTGCGGGCCATCCACGCCATGTGTTCCCACAATTGCATGGGGCTGAAGCCGACGGTCTGCCCTTCATCCTGAAGGAAGGCAAGACTGTTGACCGTGTGCGAAGCGAAATGTGCGAGCTGAGCGAGAATCACTGAATCGTTCCTCCTAAGGAGATTCTTTGTACTGAATTAAACCCGACGCGGCGGGCGACTGAGTTCATGGAATGCTGCCCCTCGGGAATGCGCATTCCGATCAAAAGCGAAGCGCCCTGCCAAAGAAGCGGCAGGGCGCCGGAGACTTCATCACCCACCCAGGGTGAAGATTACATTGACCGTGGTTTCTACCTCGACCGGCTCATTGTTGAGCAGGTAGGGTCGGTAGCGCCATTGTCTTACCGCATCCATCGCTGCCTGCTGTAACATTGCCGGGCCGCTTATGACGCGCAGATCCTCAATTGTCCCAGCCTTGGAGATGGTCGCCTGCAATACCACGGTTCCCTGGACGCGAGCGGCTTTGGCGATGGGTGGATAGGTCGGGGTGGTCTTGTTCAGCAGGAAGCCCACAGCCACGCCGGCCGAGATATTCACCTTCTTAGGCGGCGCTGCTTTTACTTGAGGACCGTTGCCGCTGCCAAACAAACTGCCCATGACGCCGTTGCTGTTTCCCATGCCTTCCATGCCAGCCACGCCGAAGTTCGATGGCGGTGCTTCCTTGGCGTTGACCATCTCGATGTTCTTCGGGATCTTGGTAGGCGCAGTAAGCTGATTGTTCATCATCTCCGACTGCACGTGAACGACGTGAACTTCAGGAGGCGGCGGCGGAGGGGGCGGAGGAGGAGGCGGTGGTGGCACGGTTAGAATCGTTGCCATCAGCGCGCTCGGAAGCGCCTCAGGATAGATGAGCGGAATCAAAATCAGCAGAATGAGGATCGCGGCATTGATTCCGCCGGTGACTAACATCCAACGGCCGCTCTTCGTCTTGATCCTTTTCGCAGATTCGAATGTGGAATCTTCAAACATGGCCAGCCTCTTAGATCGGGTATCGTTACTCCTATTTTAGACACCACGGGAGGGGGAATTGTTCCCGACTGGAAAATCCACACAAAGGAGCGAGTAAACCTTATCAGAACTTCGCTCCTGCTGCCAACAGTGCTGCAAAACTGGTGCAACTTTCAAGGGCCCAAAGTGCATCCGGAACTGGCCCACGGCCCGCCGTTGCAAGCCTCCCTCAGGAGTGGTTCCCCATAGAGAAATGGATGCACAAATCCAACTGCGCGGCCATATTCCCTAGGCTTTTACCTTTCTCGCGGCCGGCAGCGAAGCAGCCTTGCCTTTCCCCGCCCGCCTTTCCTGCCAGGCCACCAGCATCGGAGCCGCTACGGCGATGGATGAATACGTTCCGATAAGAATCCCCACCACCAAGGCGAAGGAGAAATCGTTCAGCACGGGGCCGCCAAAGATAAACAAAGCAAGGACAGTGAGAAAGGTGAGGCCGGACGTGAGCACGGTCCGGCTCAGAGTCTGGTTGATGCTGCGATTCACCAGCTCCGTCAAGCCCTCGCGACGGCTGACGCGGAGGTTCTCACGGATGCGGTCGAAGACGACGATGGTGTCGTTCATCGAATATCCGACCAGAGTCAGAATGGCGGCAATCACAGTCAGGCTGATTTCCCGGCCGGTGAGAGCGAAGGCACCGACAGTAATGAGCGTGTCGTGGAAGCAGGCCACGACCGCAGCCACGCCGTAAATCAACTGGAAACGGAACCAGAGATAGATGAGCATGCCAAGCATGGAATAGAGCGTGGCCAGCGTGGCCTGCTTTTCCAACTGGTGGCCCACAGTCGGTCCCACTACGTCCACCTTCACCCCGGTGTTGGGGTTGAAGTAGTTGTTGTAGTGGTTTTGGAGCGCCGACTCGATCTGCTGACGGCCGGTATCAAGCGCCGACTCGTTGGATTCTACGGGCAGGCTGATGAGGACCCGGTGATCGGCTGCCGGTCCGAAGGTCGTAATGGTCGCATCCTTTACGCCCGCCACTTCAATGGAGTGCCGGATGGCATCGATGTCCGGCGGATTGGCGAACTGAACATCCAGTTGCGTGCCGCCTTGAAAATCCACTCCCAGCGGAACCGGGCTGCCGATGTGCGACCAGTTCCAGCTCATTTTTGCGATGCCTGCGACGCTGAAGATCATGGAAAAGGCGAGGAAATACCACTTCCACCCCAGCCAATTCACACTCGGATTGCGAAAGAATTCCACTTCTTATCTTCTCCTGCTGACGAATCGTTGGCTCTAAATCGAAACCATCTCGCCGGCTTTCAATTTGTTCAAATGCGCCTCGAAGATGACTCGCGAGACAAAGACGGCGGTGAAAAGGTTGGCCGCGAGACCGACGGTCAGTGTGGTGGCAAAGCCCTTCACCGGACCGGTGCCAAAGATGAATAGAATCGCTGCCGATACGATGGTCGTAACGTGGGTATCGACGATGGTGAGCCACGCCCGGGCGAAGCCCTGGTCCACGGCTGCCGAAGCCGCCTTGCCGGCGCGAATTTCTTCGCGGATGCGCTCGAAAATCAGCACATTCGAGTCCACGCCCATACCGATGGTAAGGATGACTCCCGCAATACCGGGTAAGGTGAGGGTCAGGACCAGGCCTCCACCGCCCGAAGCGCTCGAAATCGCAGCGGAGAGCCCCATGATCCCCAAAAGAATGATCAGGTTAAAGATCAATGCGAGATCGGCGTTAATGCCCGAGCCCTTGTAGTAAATGAGCATGAAGGCCATGACGACCACGATGCCAACTATGGCTGCCGTCACACCTTCGTGGATAGAATCAGCGCCTAGCGTGGCGCCCACGGTGCTGGCCTCAATGTAGTTGAGCGAGGCCGGCAGCGCGCCCGTCCGCAGGAGCTTTGAAAGCTCCATTACTTCGTTCTGGCTGAATGTGCCCTCGATCAGGCCTTGATCGCGGATCGCGCCCTTGATGACCGCTACACTGCGCACGGCGCCGCCCATCACCACGGCCATATTCTTGCCGATATTCGCGCTGGTGTAGTCCCAGAACTTGTCGCCTGCTTCATTGGTGAGGGTAAAGTTCACCGTTCTTTGTCCGGTGTTTGAATTCACGCCCGGCTCGGCGGAACGAAAATCGCTGCCGGCCACGATCGCAGACCGTTCGAGAATGTAATAGGTGGCGCCATTTGACCCGGCCAGATCCCCTGAGCTCTGCAGAATCTCCTGATCGGGCGGCAGAACGCCGTTTACGCTTTGCAGCGCCGCATCTTCGGTTGAAAACGGGCCGCCGTCTACAGCATGAATTTCAAGACGGGCCGTGGACTTGATCACGCTCTTTACCTGGTCCAGGTCGCTGATACCGGGCAATTCCACCAGAATCTGGTTGGCGCCCAGGCCGTACTCCTGAATCAGCGGCTCGCTCACACCCAGCGCGTCCACGCGGTCGCGAATGGTCTCGATGGCCTCTTCCACCGTGCGCTTATCGAGGTCGCTCTCGAAAGGCGCCTTCATGGTCAGCGTAAAGTTGTTGTCGGATCCGCCGGAGACGTTGTACTCGTTGGCATATTTGCTGCCGGAAAGCAAAGTATCGACGGCATCGGATTGCGCCTGATTTGTTCCCTCGATGCGAATCACGTCTGGTTTGTTCGGATCGGGCTTGATCACCTGGGAGAACGTCAGGTTGCCCTTCTTTAGATCCTGCTGAATCTCCTGCAGCGTGTTGTCGGTTTCCTCATTCACCGCCTCCGACACCTGCACTTGCAGGATCAGGTGCGCCCCGCCCTGCAAATCGAGGCCCATATGAATGCGGCTGGAAATGGCGCTCAGCAACGCCTTCCCGCTGACCCCGGATGGGATTCCGAAGATGCCATACAGGCAGATCAAAAGGACGGCAATGATCAGGACAATCTTATTTCTGAGATTCTTCTTCATTGGTTCGTTTCTCTAGTCCAAAAGTGAAAGCCCGTAGGGCCTTAAGATTTCGAAGAGTCATC
>Ga0265342_10001028_pt1 | contig 27405 bp, 20 predicted proteins | sample 4CB327metaG_FD_203125 | JGI IMG/M metagenome (GOLD analysis project Ga0265342, IMG submission 203125) | Rhizosphere microbial communities from Carex aquatilis grown in University of Washington, Seatle, WA, United States - 4-CB3-27 metaG | ecosystem: Host-associated > Plants > Roots >... | reverse complement strand
GCGGTCGCGCCGTGAGACTGGTTTTGCCCCTGGATTTGCACTCGATCTTGCCGCTGGTCGCCCTGACGGCGACGGCTGGCCTGGCTGCCGGAGGATGTCGATCTCCGAAGGAGCCGATCGCCGTCGGTGATCCGGCCGGTCCGGCAACTCCGCTGCCGCCCAGCGGGCCCGAGACGCGCGTCGAGACCGCGCTGCCGAGCGGGCTGCGCTTGATCCTCGAGGAGAGTCACGTCGCGCCCGTGGTCGCGCTGCAGCTGTGGGTCGGCGTGGGATCCGCCGATGATCCACCCGAGATGGCCGGCCTGGCTCACCTTTACGAGCACACGCTGTTCGCGAGCACGAAGAAGCGCAGCGCCGGGCAGATCGCGCGCGAGCTCGACGCGATCGGCGGCACGTTCCGCGCCTGGACCAGCTTCGACCAGACCGCGTATCAGCTGCTGCTCGCAGCGCCGTACATCGACACCGGCGTCGACATCCTGGCCGACGTGCTGACCAACGCGACGTTCGACGCCGCGGAGGTCGAGCGCGCGCGCAAGCTGGTGGCCATCGAGCTCACGCAGGCCGACGAGAGCCCCGAGCGCGCGGCGACGCAGGCGCTGTTTCGCGCGGCGTTCACGGTTCATCCCTACGCACGGCCGGTGTTGGGCACCGAAACCACCATCGCGTCGCTGACGCGCGAGCAGCTCGTCGCCGCGTATCAGCGCATCTACGGCGGCCGCAACCTGACGCTGGTGGCCGTCGGCGATTTCAGCGCGCCAGCGCTGAAGAACAAGATCACCGCGGCGCTGGCGTCGTTGCGCAGCGGCGAGGCGCCCGCGGCGCGCCGGCCCGAGCCGGCGCAGGCGGCGCCCCGCACGGTGGTGCTGGCGCGCGATCTCGCGGCGTCGCAACTCCAGCTTGCGTTTCACACGCCGGCGGTCACGCACGACGACGTGGCCGCGCTGGATCTTCTGTCGGCGATCCTGGGCCAGCGTCCGGGAGCGGGCGCGCGGCTCGAGCAGCGGCTGGTGCGCAGCCGGCAGCTGGCGAGCGCCGCCAGCGCGTACGCGTTCGCGTCGCGCGATGGCGGCCTCTTCGTCGTCGCTGCCGAGGTGGCGCCGGTGCCGGGGCGCCTCGAGGAGTCCGCGCGCGCGCTGCTCGATGAGGTGCTGCGCCTCGCGCGCGAAGAGGTGTCGCCCGCCGAGCTGGAGGCCGCGCGAACGCAGGCGCTGGCCGCCGTCGTGCGCGATCAAGAATCGCCGGCGGGCTACGCGCGCAAGCTCGGCTTCTTCGCGAGCATCGGCGGCGACATCGCGCACGACCAGGCTTACCGCGCGCGCGTCGCCGCGCTCACGCCGGCCGACCTGCGTGCGGTCGCCGCGCGCTATCTGCGCGGCCCCGCGGTCGCCGGTGCGGCGCTGGTGTCGTCGCGCGGCGTGACCGGCGGGCACGGGGCGGTCGATCCGCTGAAGCTCGCCGCGCGCCTCGATGCCGTCTGGGCGGCGGGAGAAGCGCGCGCCGATCGTCGTTTCGCCGTCGTTCCGATCGCGCGGCCGACCGACGAGGTCGTGCGCGTCGTGCTGCCGTCGGGCTTGCGCGTGCTGGTGCTGCGCGACCCGAGCGCGGGCCTGGTAGACGTGCAGGCGATGTGGGCGGGGGGCCAGCGCTACGAGGACGCGCACTCGAACGGGATCTCGAACCTGATTGCGGCGATGCTCGCGCGCGGCACCAAGAGCCGCGCCGCCTGGCAGCTCGGCGCCGAGCTCGCCGCGCTTCCGGGCACGCTCGCCGGCTTCTCGACGCGCAACGCGCTCGGCCTGCGCGCCGAGTTCGCGGGCACGGCCTGGGAGCGGGGCCTCGAGCTGCTGGCCGACTGCCTGGTCAACCCGCTCTTCGCCGAGGACGAGCTCGAGCGGCAGCGGCGCGGCGTGCTCGATCAGATCCGCGCGCAGGATCGCGACGCGACCAGCGCGGCGCACCAGCTGTTCGCGTCCGCGCTCTGGACGCGGCATCCGTACCGCCTGCCCGAGCTCGGCAGCGTCGACGTCGTGGCCGCGCTCTCGCGCCGCCGCCTGCTCGATCACTATCGCCGCTACTACGGCGTCGCCGGGTTGACGGTCGCGGTCGTCGGCAATGTCGTGCCGGCGCGCGTGGTCGCCAAGCTCCAGGCCCTGCTCGGCGACGGCAGCGCCGCGCCGGAGACGGCGCCGGTCGTCGTCGAGCCAGCGCGGGGCGAGGCGGTCGAGGTCTTCCGCGCACTGCCGGCCGACGACGCGCAGGTCGTGCTCGGCTATCCGGGGACGACGCTGCGGGATCCGGATCGCTACACGCTCGAGGTGCTGGCAGAGATCTTGTCGGGGCCGAGCGGACGCCTGGCGAGCGCGTTTCGCGATCAGCGTCCGTTCGTGCGTGGATCGACGGCGCGCTCGTTCGCCGGTATCGAGCCCGGCTCGCTGGCCGTCGCGTTCGAGTGCCGATCGCAGAACCTCGACGCGTCGGTGGCCGCGGCCCGCGCCGAGCTGGCGCGTGTCGTCGAGCGCGGCGTGACCGCCGACGAAGTGGCGCGGGCCCGGCGGTACCTGGTCGGCGCGCACGCCGTCGCGCTCGAGCCCCGTAGCGCGATCGCTGCCGCGCTGGCGTCCGGCGAAGTCTACGGCCAGGGCGCGCGCGAGTTTCGCCGCTACGGCGACGCCATCGGCCGCATCACGCCCGCCGACGTGCAGCGCGTGGCGCGCAAGTTCATCGAGCCGCGACGCGAGGTGGTCGCGGTGGTGCGTCCGCCCGATGACGAGCCGGCGATCGCGAAGCGAGGCGCCGCGAAGCCTGAAACCAAGGCCGATTCGAAGAGCGACGCGAGAACCAGCGCGGCCGGCGCGCTGAAGACGGGGGCGGGGCGCTCGAGCGCGCCCTGAGAAGCCCCTGGCCTCTTGTAACGCCTGCTCGTTCGAGGTCCAGCTCGAGGACACGTTTTGTCCGCGCTGCGGCGCCACCGTGGTCGATCCGCTGATCGGCGCCGTCGTCGGCGAGCGCTACCGCATCGTGAGCCGCATCGGCGTCGGCGGCATGGGCGCGGTGTATCGCGCCGAGCACACCATGATGAGGCGCGATCTCGCGATCAAGGTGCTGCTGTCCGAGCTCGGCGGCCGCGAGGAGTTCGCGCGCCGCTTCGAACGGGAGGCGGAGTCGGCGAGCCGCCTCGCGCACCCCAACATCATCACGGTCACCGACTTCGGGCGCACCCCCGACGGATCGCTGTTCCTGGCGATGGAGTTCCTGGCCGGCGATTCGCTGACCACCGCGATCAACGGCGGGCCGCTGCCGCGCGAGCGCGCGCTGGGGATCATCCGGCAGATCCTGCGCGGGCTCGATCACGCGCACGGGGCCGGCGTGGTGCACCGCGACCTCAAGCCCGACAACATCATGCTGGTCGAGCGCGACGGACAGCGCGATGTGGTGAAGATCCTCGACTTCGGCATCGCCAAGGTCACCGAGCCCGCCTCGGGGCAGGAGGTCCTGACGCAGGCCGGGGTGATCTTCGGCACCCCTGAATATCTGTCACCGGAGCAGGCGGTGGGCGAATCCGTCGACGCGCGCGCGGACCTTTATGCGGCGGGCGTGATCCTCTACGAAATGTTGGCGGGTCGACGTCCGTTTGAATCAGAGGACAAGGTGAAGATCATCTCGATGCACCTTTCGCACGCGCCGCCGCGCATCCGCGAGGTCGACCCGACGGTCGACGTGCCGTTCGCGCTGGAGCAGGTCGTGCTTCAGGCGCTGGAGAAGCATCGCGAGAACCGCTTCGCCAGCGCGACGGCGTTCCTGCAAGCCCTCGAGGATTCGGAGGCGGTGGTCGATCCGGCGCTGCCGCTCGAGATCGACGCGACGTCGCCCCACATCGCGCTCGACGCGCCGGCGGCCAGCACGACGGGCGAGACGGTCCCGATCGGCCTGCCCGGGCCGGCGCCGCGGCGGCGCGCTCGGGCGGCAGCCGTGGTGCTGGCGCTCGGCGCTCTGACCGTGCTGGGCGTCCTCGGCTACCGCGTGCGCGTGCATCACAAGGGGGCGGGCCCATCGGCGCTGACGTCGACGCCAGTCGAGCCCGCGCCGGCGGAACCGGCGCTGGCGACCGAGCTCAAGAAGGTCGAGGCGTTGCTCGAGGCGGGCAACACGGCGGCGGCGCGCCTGACGCTGGAGGAGCAGCTGGCGAAGCGGCCGCAGGACGCACGCGTGCACTACATGCTCGGGCGCGTCGCGTTCTCCGACAACCGCCACGCCGACGGACTCGCGTCGTACCGCCAGGCGATCACCCTCGATCCCGGGTTTCGCGGCGACCCGGTGCTGCTGGCGCACGTCGACACCGCGCTCGGCGAGCCGCGGCACGCGCAGGCGGCGCTGGACCTGATCATCGACAAGATCGGCGCGCCCGCGGCCGACCTGCTGGAAAAGGTCGCCAACGAGGGCTCGGATCTCCCGCGCCGGCGCCGGGCGGCGGCGGCCCTGCACGAGATGGGCAAGGACGAGCGCGTCGACCGGGTCAGTCTGCTGATGCTGGAGCTGAAGAAGGCGCCGACCTGCGAGGAGCGCAAGGACCTGGTCGAGCAGCTACGCAGGGCCGGCGACCCGCGCGCGTTGCCGGCGCTCAAGTCATTGCGATCACGCGGCGGGAGCGGGCTTGGGCGTCTCATGTCACGCCTGAGCGGCGGCGGGGCAGGCACGGCGTGCATGAAAAAGGAGCTCGCCGACGCGATTAAGGAGCTAGAAGAGAAGTCGTGAAGCGGGTCAAGGCGATCCACGGTCCGCGGAATCTGCTCACCAGCCTGGTGCTGATCTTTCCGCTGTTCGTCATCTACCAGATCGGCGTCCTGTTCACGCTGCCGCTGCTCAACGGAGCCGACTTCCTGACCGTCTTCCTGTTTCGAAAGGTGGGTCTCACCACGACCGCCTACCTCGGATACACAGCCGTGGTCACGGTGCTGTTCGCGATCGCGGTTGCCGTGCTGCGCCGGAAGCAGCGCTTCGATCCCGGCTTGATCGTGCCGGTGCTGATCGAGAGCGCGATCTATGCGTTGACCATGGGCTCGCTGATCGTTCTGGTGATGACCAAGCTGTTCCGGATCTCACCGCAGCTGGCGGGGGGAGGGGGCCTCATCGCCAGCCAGGGGCTGGGAACGCGCGCGGTGATGTCGATCGGCGCCGGTGTCTACGAGGAGACGGTCTTTCGCCTGGGGCTCGTCGGTGGGATCGTCGCCCTGCTGCACAGGGTCTGTGGCCTTCGCCGGTGGCTCGCCGTGACGACCGCGTTCATCGTCTCGTCGCTGCTGTTCTCGGCGATGCATCACATCCCGCCCTACGGCGACCCGCTGCACCTGGGGATCTTCACCTTTCGGTTCCTGGCCGGGCTCTGCTTCGCGACGATCTTCTGGACGCGCGGCTTCGCCGTCGCGGTCTACACCCACGCGCTCTACGATCTCTACGTCCTGCTCTTTCAGTGAGATCGCGCGGCTGACCGCGCGCCAGGCCGGGCGGACTACTTCTTGCTCTTTTTGGCGGCTGACTTGGCGGCCACCTTGCCCGCGCGCTTGGCCGACGAATCGGTGACCGCGCGCGCTGGCTTGGCCGTGCGCGCATGGCTCGACCCGCTCTTGGCGGGCCGCGCGTGGGCCTGGGCCACCGCCTTGCGGCTCTTGGCCACGGCGGCCGGCGAGATGTTGGCCTTGGGCGGCGCGGCCTTCGAGGCCGAAGCCTTGTGGGCGTGGTCATCCTTCGATGACGCCTTGTGAGCGTGGTCGTCCTTGTCCCGATCCTTGTCCTTGTCCCGCTCTTTTTCTTTGGCGCTGTCCTTGGCGCTCTCTTTCGCGCTCTCCTTGGCGGTTTCCTTGGCTGGCGCGACGTCCTTGGCCGCCGCCGCCTTGCCCTTGGCGGGCGCCGCCTTGGCGGGCGCCGGGACCTTGGCGTTCGATGGGCGGCCGTCGCCTTCGGCGGCCAGGGGGAGACCGGGCATGTCCTTGCGGTTGTGCACCAGCACGCGCCGCGAGTCCTTGAACGTGATCTCCACCTTGCTGTCGGAGAGCACCTCCGAGACGAACCCGCGCCCGAACTTGGGGTGGGTCACGATGGCGTTATCGTGGTAGAGCTCGCGAAATTCATAGGGCTTTCCGCCCTTTTCCCCGTGCTTGTGGAAGAACTCTTCCCAAGTCACCTTCTTCATCATCGCGCGCTTTTTGGCGGCGATCGGCTCGGGGACGTCGTCCTCCACATCGCCGCGGGGCTTGCGGAAAGAGTGGACATCGCCGCATGGATTGCACTGAACACGGCGAATCTCGTCTTCGTACTTCGAAATGACCACGTGAGTGGTATCACCCTTGCACTTGGGGCAATATGCCTCAACGTCTGAGCCGACCTCGTCGACCTCGTCCTCGAACATGAAGTCCATCAGTTCGCCTCGTTAGATTTCGGCTACTAACACAGTAACGGTAGGCCTGCAAGAAATAGGAAGAATTTCGGCGCCAACCGGGTGTGGAACAGGGTAAATAGCGCCCCAGTCCCCGATGCGCTATTTCGAAGCCGAAATTTTGGAAAACCGGTCGCTCGGAGGCGGCTACTTCGTCATCGAGCTCGAGGGCTGCCCGTCGCTGAGCGAGGCTCGGCCGGGTCAATTCGTCATGCTGCGGGGTGATTGGGAGCGCGATCCGTTGCTTCCGCGTGCCTTTTCGCTGCTGTCGGTCGACCCGGCCGGCGGCACGGCCGAGGTGCTGGCCAAGACGGTGGGGCGGGGCACGGCGCTGCTCGAGCGCGCGGGCGCCGGCGAGAAGGTCTCGGTGCTGGGGCCCCTCGGCACCAGCTTCCCGACGCCGTCGCCCGAGCACATCGACCTGCTCGTGGCTGGTGGCGTGGGGCTGCCCCCCATGTTCATGCAGGGCGCCTGGGCGTCGCAGGCGGGCCTGGTCAGCCACAGCGAGATGCTGTACGGCGGGCGTGGGAGCGCCGACCTGGTGTTGCTGTCCGAGATGAAAGCGCTCGGGCTGGACCTGCACCTGACCACCGAGGACGGCTCCGTGGGGCGAAAGGGGCTGGTCACGGCCGCGCTCGAGGCCCGCCTCGACCACCATCGCGGGCAGTCGGTCCGGATCATGGGATGCGGCCCGAACGCGATGCTCTGGGCGGTCGGCCGCATCGCGCGTGATCGGGGCATCCCCTGCTTCATCTCGCTGGAAGAGCAGATGGCATGCGGGATCGGCGTCTGCCTCGGGTGCGCCATCCCGGCCCGCTCGCGGCCGTTCCGGTACGTGTGCAGCAACGGGCCGGTCTTCGATGCGGCGGACGTGCTCGACGTGGGCAAAGGTGATCCACCACGGCCGGCGGAGGCCTGCCTGCCGATGGGGCGGGCGCCGTGAGCGCGCCGAAATCGCTGGGGATGGACGCGCCGGTCTCGCTCGCCGTCACCGCGGGCGGCGTCTCGTTCCGCAATCCGATCCTGACCGCGTCGGGGACGTTCGGCTATGGCAAGGAGTTCGAGAACCTGACCGATCTCGGCGCCATCGGCGGGCTGGTCACCAAGGGGATCTCGCCGTCGCCCCGGTTCGGCAACGCCACGCCGCGCATCTGCGAGACCGCATCGGGGATGCTGAACTCGATCGGCCTCGAGAACGTCGGCGTCGAAGGTTTCGCCAGCGACAAGCTGCCGTACCTGCGCGCCTGCGGCACGCGCGTGCTGGTGAACTTCTTCGGCGTCACCTTCGACGAGTACGTCGACTGCGGCGAACGGCTCGCCCGCCTCGATGGCGTTGACGCGCTGGAAATGAACGTCTCTTGCCCCAATATCAAGGCGGGCGGCATCGAGTTCGGCACCGATCCGCGCGTGCTGGGCGATCTGGTGCGGCAATGCCGCGCGGCGATCAAGAAGCCGCTGTGGATCAAGCTCACTCCCAACACGTCGGACATCGTGGCGCTGGCCAAGGCGTGCGCCGACAACGGCGCCGACGGCCTGTCGATCATCAACACCATCACGGGCATGGCGATCGATGCGCGGACGCGGCGGCCCAAGATCGCCACGATCTTGGGCGGGCTCTCCGGACCGGCGATCAAGCCGATCGCGCTGCGCATGGTTTATCAGGTGCGTCGCGCCGGCGTCCCGCTGCCGATTTCCGGCATTGGCGGCATCCAGGACGAAACCGACGTGATCGAGTTCTTCCTCGCCGGCGCGAGCACCGTGCAGGTCGGCACCCAGAGTTTCGTGGATCCGGACGCTTCGGGGCGTATCGTGCGCGATCTGGAAACGCGCCTTCGCGCCGACGGGATCAGCGACGTTCAGGAGCTGATCGGAGCGCTGCGAACCGAGCCAAAATAGCACTCCTGACTCGGTTCGAAAAGGCGTCTGTTATTAGTAGTTTTCATAGGTTACGACGATTTAACGGGTACGAAACCTGATGGAAACAATCGCGGAGGTAGGTTGCCCTAAACGTCATGAAGAAAATCGAAGCCATCATCAAGCCGTTCAAGCTCGACGACGTGAAGGACCGCCTTCGCGAGATTGGTGTCCAGGGCATGACCGTGTACGAGGTCAAGGGCTTTGGCCGCACCGGCGGGAAGAAGGAAGTCTACCGAGGCTCGGCGTACGTTGTGGACTTCGTCCCCAAGGTTCGCGTCGAGATCGTGGTCAAGGACGACATCGTCCGCGACGTCGTCGAGGCCATCTTGGCCGTGGCCCGAACCGGACGCATCGGCGACGGGAAGATCTTCGTGACGCCAGTCGAGGAGGCGATTCGTATTCGCACCGGCGAGCGTGGCGAGGACGCTCTGTAGCAGGAGCGAGAGCAGTGACATTTCATTCACTCAACACCCAACTCACCAGGCACAAGGGGTAGATCCATGACAGCAGCTGAGGCTCTGAAGTATGCCGAGAAGAACGGCGCGAAGATGGTCGACTTCAAGTTCGTCGACCTGCTGGGCATCTGGCAGCACACCACGATGCCGATCGCCAAGCTCACCGCGGATGTGTTCAAGGACGGCTATTTCTTCGACGGAAGCTCGATCCGCGGCTGGCAGCCGATCCATGCCTCCGACATGATCTTCCTCCCCGATCCGGTCTCGGCGGTGATGGATCCGTTCTACGCGCTGCCGACGCTGTCGCTGACCTGTGACATCGTCGACGCGGTCACCCACCAGCCGTACAGCAAGGACCCGCGCACGATCGCGGCCAAGGCCGAGAAGTATCTCAAGTCGACCGGCATCGGCGACACGTCCTACTTCGGCCCCGAGCCCGAGTTCTTCATCTTCGACGAGGTCCGCTATTCGGAAGGAACCAACCGCGCCAGCTACTTCGTCGACTCGGTCGAAGGCGTCTGGAACAGCGACCGCGAAGAGGGTCCGAACCTCGGTTACAAGCCGGCGAAGAAGGGCGGCTACTTCCCGGTGCCGCCGACCGACACGCTGACCGACATCCGCGCCGAGATGGCCATGACGCTCGAGGCGGTTGGCATCCCCGTCGAGGTCTTCCACCACGAGGTGGCGACCGGCGGTCAGTGCGAGCTGTCGATGCGCTTCAACAGCCTCAAGGCGATGGCCGACTGGACCATGTGGTACAAGTACGTCGTCAAGAACGTCGCGCGCAAGCACGGCCGCACCGCGACGTTCATGCCGAAGCCGCTGTTCGGTGACAACGGCTCGGGCATGCACTGCCACCAGTCGATCTGGAAAGACGAGAAGAACCTGTTCGCGGGTGACGGCTACGCGGGCCTCTCGGAGATCGCGCTGCACTACATCGGCGGCATCCTGAAGCACGCGCCGGCGATCTGCGCGTTCACCAACCCGGGTACCAACAGCTACAAGCGCCTGGTGCCGGGCTACGAGGCGCCGGTGAACCTGGCGTATTCGTCGCGCAACCGCTCGGCGTCGGTCCGCATCCCCATCGGCGGCAACTCGCCGAAGGCGAAGCGGCTCGAGTTCCGTTGCCCCGACCCGACGGCGAACCCGTACCTGGCGTTCGCGGTCATGATGATGGCCGGCCTCGACGGCATCCAGAACAAGATCGACCCGGGCAAGCCGCTCGACAAGGACATCTACGCGCTGGCGCCGGAAGAGGCGAAGGACATCCCGAAGACGCCGGGCGCGCTCGACCAGGCGCTCAACGCTCTCGAGCGCGACCACGCGTTCTTGCTCAAGGGCGACGTCTTCACGTCCGACGTCATCTCGACCTGGATCGACTACAAGCGGGAGAACGAGGTCGACGCGATCCGCCTGCGCCCGCACCCGTACGAGTTCGCGCTCTACTTCGACAACTAACTGACTGGGGACCGCTCGGTTCCCGAGTCCGACCCCATCCGACACGTCGTCGGTGTGGTAGAGGATGCCGGTCGCTGCGATTTTCCGTCGCGGCGGCCGGCGTTTTCTTTTTGAGGCGCGCGGGTTGCCAGCGACGGACGTGGAAGTCTTTGACGCCGAATTCGAGCTGCCCTAAGATCTGAGTCCCGCGGAAGTCCGCAAAACTCATGGACTCTCTCTCTCTCACCGATCGCGCGGCGCGCGCGATGTGGCGGCTCCTGCCAAAAGGCGCATTGTCGGGGGCGATCGGATGGGGAGCCAGCCGCCGTCTTCCTGCGCCCGTGCGCGCAACGCTGCTGTCCAGCTTCGCGCGCAGTTATGGGATCGATGTGAGCGAGGCCGAGAAGCCACTGACCGAGTACGGCGGATTCGACGAGTTCTTCACGCGCCGCTTGCGCGCCGGCGCGCGTCCGATCGACACCGCGCCGAGCGCGGTCGTATCGCCGGCGGACGGCACTGTGGTAGATTGCGGCGTTGCGTCTGCGGGCAAGTTGATACAGGCGAAGGGTGTCTTCTTCGAGCTCTCAGAACTCTTGGCGGATGACGCCGCCGCCGCGCGTCTCGAGGGAGGTGCCTATCTCATCACGTATCTCTCACCGCGCGACTATCACCGCGTGCACTCTCCCGTCAGCGGACGCGTCGTCGGCTGGAATCACGTTCCCGGTGATCTCTTCTCGGTGAATGGCAAGAGCGTGCTGCGCGAGCCCGGTCTCTTCACGCGAAACGAACGCTTCGTGACCCTCATCGAGGGGACCGCGGGGTTCGCGGCGATCGTCATGGTCGCCGCCGTAGGCGTTGGCCACATCACCGCCGCTTACGATCACGATGTTGCCACCCACGACGCGCGCTTCGTACGCGCAGCCGTACGACGCCGCGTCTACGATACGCCGCGGACGATCGCGCGCGGCGACGAGCTGGGTACCTTTCATCTCGGCTCCACGACGATCGCTGTCTTCGAACCGGGTAAGGTCGCGCTCGATCCTCTCGAAGCAGGGGCTTCGACGAAGATGGGAGCGTCTGTCGGGCGCATCCTTTGAGTAGGAATCCTCACGTGGCCAATCCCGACGACACGCTCTCGTCCGCCGATCCGGCGGCCAATCTCGCGACGCCGCCGCCGGTGCCCGCCGAGGTGGAGCCCGCGCAGGAGCGCAGCGGCGCGATCTCGATCAGCGGCGGCGACTTCGCGACGCCGATGGTGCGCAAGCGGACGATCACCAAGCCGCGCGGTCTGCCCACCGTGACGCCGGTCGATCACGCTGCGAACGTCGTCACGCCGCCGCCGGCGAGGAACGGCACGCCGGCTCCGGCGCCCAAACCGCTCGGCGCCGCTGCACGGCAGACGCAACCGCGCGCGGCCAGCCCCGTCGATCCCGACGCGACCAGCCTGCGCGGTCAGGCGTCGCGGTTGCGGGCGACCGGATTGCAACCGGTCGCGCCGCCGCGGGCCGAGGACGTGCCGGTGACTCCGCCGCCACCCGCGGTTCCGGCTGCCGTCGCGAAAGCGCCGTCAGCCGCGGTCCGGCGCGATACCGGCTCGGTCAAACTGGAGCTGCCTTCGGTCGATGTCGATCCCGGTCCGACACCGCCGCCGGTGGCCGCGGCGCCTGCGCAGACGCCCCTGCCGTCCGATTCGGCGATTCCCGTCCTGGTCGAGGCCGCTGGCGAGGAACCAGCCGTCGAGGAGTCGCCCCTCGAGGTCGAGCACGAGGCACCCGAGGCGCACGCAGCGTCGCCCCTGGCCGAAGAACCGCCCGTCGAGGATCTCGCGTCGCTCGTCGAGCCGATGATTCAGGAAGAGCCGGCGATCCACGAAGAGCCCGTTCTTCACGAAGAGCCGATGATTCAGGAAGAGCCGGCGATTCACGAAGAGCCCGTTCTTCACGAGCCGATGATTCACCTCGAACCGGCGATCCACGAGGAGCCCGTTCTTCACGAAGAGCCGATGATTCAGGAGGAGCCGGCGATTCACGAAGAGCCGATGATTCACGAGGAGCCGGCGCTGCACGAACCGGTGGCGGCGGATCAGGGCGCGATCCCGTCGCGCCCCATGCACGAGGGCGACAGCGAACGTAACCTGTCACCGCTCGCGCATACGCTGGCCCACATCGCCGAGGAAGCCCAGCGTCGGTCGGAGGCTGGCATCGGCTCCGATGAGCTCGCATCGGAGGACGAGCTCGAGCTCGTCGATGCGCCGCTCGACGCGCCTCCAACCGCACCAGCGGTTCGACCGATGACGCCGCCGCTCCCCATCCTTCCGGCGGCGGCCTACGCCACGCCGCCACCGCTGCCCTCGATCCTGGCCAAGTCGTCGGCGCCGCCGTTCCCGACGGCGCCCGAGGGTCCTCCGGCCGATATGTCTGGAGTGGTGACGCCCTCGTCGCCGCTGCCGGAAGCGCTGGCCGAGCGACCGCGACGGCCGAAGCGCTCCAAGCCCTGGTTCGAAGAGATCTTCGACGAGGACTATCTGCGCACGCTGCCATTCATGACGAAGGCGCAGACGCTGCGCGAGGTCGCGTTCATCGACGCGTCGCTCGAAGCAACGACCGGTGCGGAGATTCTCGACGTTGCTTGTGGTTACGGCCGTCACGCGATCGAGCTCGTGCAAAAGGGGCTGAACGTCACCGGCCTCGACCTGTCGTTGCCGCTGCTGATCAAGGCGGCCGACGAGGCGCAGCGACGGTCGGTCGCGGTCAACTTCGTTCACGCCGACATGCGCGAGATGCCGTTCGACCGGAAGTTCGACGGTGCCTACTGCATGCTGACCTCGTTCGGGTACTTCGACGAGGACGCCAACCTCAAGGTCGCCGAAGGCGTGGCCCGCGCCCTGAAGCCGGGTGGGCGATTCCTGCTGGACATCGTGAACCGCGACTACGTGGTGGCCGACCTGCCCACGCGTATCTGGTGGGAGGGGACGGGGTGTGTGGTGCTGGAAGAGGTCGACTTTAACTTCCACACCAGCCGCGTCGTCACGCGCCGTTCCGTGGTCTTTGAAGATGGACGGCAGCTGGAGCAGGAGATCTCGGTACGGGCCTACAGCCTCCATGAACTGGGCCGGTTGCTGCGGCAGGCCGGATTTCGTGTGCTCGACATCTCTGGCAGCACGGCCACACGAGGGCGTTTCCTGGGTGTCAACTCACGTAATCTTCTCGTGCTCGCCGAGAAGCGTTCGGATTAGCTCGGGGCCAGCTCCAGAACGTCAGCGATAACCAGCGTTTGCGCCGGCCGTCACGCGCGCGCCCCTGTCGGACCGCCTTTGGGCGTTAATCGCACTTCGGGCACGGAAAACCCCATTGTGCTTGGCCCGGTCGAAACCCATGTTTTGAGTCGGGGTGTGCGACCGATTTGCGGCGAGAGCATCGCAAGGAACGATCGGACTGTTCAATCTGGAATATTTATCTGCCGAGGAACGTATACCAAAAAAGGGTCCTTCGACACTGTCGGGCCCGGAGAAAAGGAATGATGAATCGAAGTATGGGAAAGGCTCGGTCGTCGCGCAAGCAGCGACTTGATGGGGCTCGAAAAGGCAGGCCGGCGCGGCCCGGTGGTCGGGTGCCGCGGATCGTCAAGGCTCGCGGCGCCGCGGTCGCGGTTCCGGCCAATGACACGGCGCTCGAGGTCCGAGCGCTGGATCCGGAGATGGTACCGGCCAACGCGGTGATCCCGGCCGATGTCGAGGTCCTCGACGACCAGCAGATGCTGGCCGAGAGCACGGGCGGCGCGCCTGAAGAGATCGACATCGCGGCCCCTGGGGAGGCGGCGGTCGAGGCGGAAGAGGTCGACTCGGATGAGGACGACGACTCGGAAGAAGCCGAGGAGATCGACGCCGAGCTCGCGGCGGAGGTCACCGGAAAGAAGAAGCGCAGCGAGGAAGAACCCGCGAGCTTCCTGGCGATGTACTTCCGCGACATGGCGGAGCTGGATGTCCTGCGCCCGGAGCAGGAGTTCGAGACCGCGCGCAAGATCGAGGAGATGGAGCTCGATCTCTGGCGGACGCTGCTCGGGTTCGCGTCGGGCGCGGACTGGATCGGGGACACCGTCGAGAAGGCGGTCGGCAAGCCGATGCTCGAGGTGAAAGCCTATCGGACGGCCGCCGAGAAGGCGCGCCACAAGGCTTCGATCCCGACGCGCAGTCGGTTCGAGAAGTCAGCGGCGGAGTTGTCGGTAAAGCTGCGGGGCATCGACATCGACCGCATCTTCCTGGATGCGGCGCTCACGGAGATCCAGCGCATCGGTCGCGCGACCGAGGGGCTGCCGTTCGAGGGGCACGTGCCGTTCTCGACCAATACGCGGGTCTTCAAGGCCTTCGTGAAGACGGTGCGACAGAAGGCGGTGCGGCTGAAGGCGGCCAAGAACGAGTTCGTGAAGGCGAACCTGCGCTTGGTGGTGTCGATCGCGCGCCGGTTCAACCACGGGCGCCTGCCGCTGGCCGACCTGATTCAGGAGGGCAACATCGGCCTGATGAAGGCGGTCGAGCGCTACGACTACCGTCGTGGCTTCCGCTTCTCGACCTACGCCAGCTGGTGGATTCGTCACGCCATCAGCCGCGCGCTGGCTGACAAGGGCCGAGCGGTGCGCCTGCCGGTGCACATGATCGACGCCTACCACCGCATCGCGAAGTCGCAGCGGGAGCTGCAGTCCAAGCTGGAGCGCCCGCCGTCGACCCAGGAGATCGCCGCCGCGACCGGAATCGAGGCGGAGAAGCTGGAAAAGATGAAGACGTTCCTGTCCGAGACGCCGGTCTCGCTGGATCGTCCGATCTCCGACGAGGATGGGCGGCGCCTGATCGACGTGCTCGTCGACCCCAACGAGGGACCGGGAGTGCCGGACCAGATGGTGTCGACGGAGACCCAGAGTGAAATGCTGAAGCTGCTCGGCGGATTGAAGCCGATCGAGGCGGACATCCTGCGCAAGCGGTTCGGCCTGCTCAATGACCGAGAGCGGACGCTCAAGGAGATCGGCGACGAGTACAGCCTGTCGCGCGAGCGCGTCCGCCAGCTCCAGGAACAGGCGCTGGGCAAGATGCGGCGCGCGATGGCCAAGCGCGAAATGCTCTAACGCGGTCGCGCTCGAGCTCAGCCGAAAATCCAGGTCGTATGAAACCCCGCGGGCTTTGTCCCCGCGGGGTTTCGTGCGTCTTGACCTATTTGGGGCGACGGGGCTATGGTCACAAACCTCAGATGGGAGACAACGTCATGAAACGCCCCCTCGGTTTCGCGCTCGGCTTGCTCCTGGTTGGCGTCGCGGCCTGTACACAGAGCAACGCGCCGCTCAAAGTCGATTCCGTTGAGCCGCCGCAGGGCACCACGGCCGGTGGCGAGGAGATATCGATCCTCGGCAGCGGCTTCCAGCCCGGCAAGACCCAGGCGCAAGTGAAGTTCGGCCGGAAGATAGCCGAGACCGTGACGATTGCCTCGAACGGCAAGATCCGCGTCGTGACGCCCTCGAACGAGAAAGGGCCGGTCGACGTGCGCGTGTCGTTCGACGACGGCAACGAGTTCAAGATTCCGAACGGATTCCGCTACGTCGAGCCGTCGCAGGGCGACAATGCGCGCCGCGCGTTCTTCTCGGGCAACAAGCCGGGCAGCAACGCCGCTGGCAAGATCGAAGTCGAGAAGGCGGCGCCGTAAAGGGGCGCCCCGGGCATCCATGCCGGGCTTGGCCCGTGGAAGCCCACCGTCGTCACGTCCGGAAGTTCGGAACCCGCTGAGGGTTCCGAGCTAGTGTCCTGTATCAGAAATACGCCGTGGCACCGAGGGCGTGAATGCGGCCCGATCGCGAGGCGCGAGGAGCGCGCATACTGGACGTATGTAAGCGACGAGCAACGAAGCGAGCGCGCCGCAGGCGCGCCCGAATGCAGGCGGATTTCTGAGACAGGACACTAGACGCTCAGCTCGACGCGAAACAGCTGCTGGCCCATCAGCACGAACGCTCCGTTCGGAACGTCACGCTCGGAGCGAATCCGCAGAAACGTGCCGTTGGACGAGCCCAGGTCGGACAAGAACGCCTGGTCCTCGTTGATGGCGATCCGCGCGTGCGAGCCGGAGACATAGCCGTCCTCGGGGAAGAGCACGTCGCCGCGCTCGCGGCCGAGAACGATCGCGTCACCGAACAGGGGGAAGGCGGAGCCGTCGACGTCACGACCGACGACCACCGACAGGCGGCCCCAGAAGCCCGGGTTGGGCGTCCCCATGATCTCGGTTCCATCCTCGAGCGGCTGGGGCGCAGAGATGATCTCGAAACGCAGCAACTCCTGACCGATGCGGAAGATGTCGCCGGACTCCAGTGGCTCTTCCTGCGAGATCTTCAGGAACACGCCGTTCAGACTGCGCAGGTCGCGGATCACCATGCCGTTGGGACCGACCAGGAACTCGCCGTGTCGCGGTGACAGATAGGCGTCGTTATCGAACAGCGGGCCATGACCTCGGCCGATGATGTTTTCGCCGTCGTAAAGTGTATGGATGCCGCCCTCGGAGCCGTCAGGGCGGATCAAGACCAGGCGGCCGCGGGTCACGGGCGCGGTCGCGGCGGGTCCGCCCATGAACATGGTCCGCGGGTTCGCCGCGGGGTTCGCCGCTGCCGTCGCTGGTGCGACGCGCGTGCCGCACGAACCGCAGAACGCGAAACCGGGCGCGATCGTCTTGCCGCAGGTGGTGCAGATGGTTTCGCCCGAGGGTGCCGGCGCGCTGACCACCGGGCCGCTCCCCAGGCCGGGGATCGCGCTGCCCATCGCGCCACCACCGATGGCGCCACTACCGATGGCGCCACCCATCGCGGGCGCTCCGCCTCCATTCGAGACGTTGCCGCGCGCGCTGGCCGGGGCCGGGCCCGACGCCGGAAATGCGCCGCTCGACGGTGCTGGCGCGTGAACGATCGGCATCGGGGTGAACTGGGCCGGCATCTTCGGCGAATCGTTCCAAGGGATCCCACCCTTGGCCTTTTGCGCCGCGGGAACCGTCCCCGATGCCAGCAGGCGGTCGGGGGCCGCAGGCTTGAGCTCTCCCGACGCGATCCCGGTCGGCGGCGGGGTCGCATCGCCGCCACGTCCGCTCGTGCCCGCGGGCACGAACTCGGTACGCGCCATCGCCAGCGGCGGCGGCGTGCGCTCGGTGGCGACCGGATCTGGAACCGGGCGCGAGGCGCTCGGCGGTGGCGTCGCGGGGATGGGCGCGCTCGGCGCGGCTGCGGGCGCCACCGGGACGGCCTTGGCCAGCTCGTTTCCACAGCCGAGGCAGAACTTGTAGTGGTCCTGGTTTTCTTTGCCGCAGCGGTTGCAGGTGATCAAGCGGGCCCCCTGGGGACGAAGTTCGCACTAACACAGGCCGGTTCGACGGTCAACCGCCGCGCCTGTGGATGTGCTTGAGATCTCATGGTCCGTGCCTTCCTGCTCGTCTTCCGCTTCGTGGGGCTCAGCTGACCTCGACCCTCAGCAGCTGCTGTCCGAGAAACACGTAATCGCCGTTGTTCAACAGTCCCTCTTCGTTGATTTTCACGAATGTTCCGTTCTTCGAACCGAGGTCGGTGAGCGTGATCTGGCCGTCGGGCGTGATGCTCACCTGTGCGTGCTTTCCCGAGATGAAGGGATCGTCGAGGAAGTTCACGTCGTTCCCCTCGCGGCCAATGCTGATTGTCTCGCCGCGCGAGCGATAGATCATTCCGATCTCGCCGCCGCGAAGCCGCTGGATCAGCCTCATCTTGGAAGGCCGCTTGGGGCTGGCATAAAAGTACGTCCCCTCGGCGTCGGGCGCCGTGCCCAGATCGGGCGGAGCCGGCTCCACCTGCAGCAGCTGCTCGCCGATCAGGAACAGGCCGCCCGAGCTGACCAGCGTCGGCGTCTTGATGCGAACGAAGACGCCGTTGACCGAGCCCTCGTCGTGCACCTTGAGCTGGCTGTTTTGATAGATGAAATTCGCGTGCCGGGGCGACAGCAAGGGGTCCTCGGGGAAGAGGATCGCGCCCTCCGACCGGCCAGCTACATGCTCCGTGCCATTGAGCTGGTAGGTCACGCCGTCGAGACCCTCGCCCTTGATGACGATCAGGCGGGCCTTTCCCGGGACCTGGTTCGCGCCGAAAAACATGGTCTTGTTGGCTGCGGCGGGAGGGGCCACATCGACGTTAGCGCCGCACTTGCCGCAAAACTTATTGTTCGCAGGAACCTCGGTACCGCAGCTCGGACACATTTTTCCCGGCATCTCAGGATCTCCCGGCGAAGCGTATCAGACGCTCGCCACGGCCCCGACATTGTCAGGGCACTATTGCGCAAGTCAAGGTTCTAAGTGCTCGAGGGCACCCCGGACCAGCTCCGAGGGATCGCGCCGAAGTCGCGCCAGGACGGGCGCCAACGTGGCCGGAAGGGGCGGAATCCCTTCGGTCCCCGCGCCGGAGGCGGGGGTCGAAGCCCGACGTCCTCGTGGGGCCGGTGCCAGCGCGCGCGCGGCTGCCGCCCGCACGGCCGGGGTGGGGTCGCCAGCCCCCGCCGCCACGATCGCGAAGGAGCCTGTCGCCGCCGCCGCGGTCACCGCCGCCGAGCGAACGAACGGGGAGATGTCCTTGAACGCCTCTTCGAGCTGGGGACGTGCGGCCGGGCCGGCAGCCGCGAGCAGCTCGACGGCTGCCCGCCGGCGCTCCCACGACGTCGCGTCGCCCAGCATCGGCGCCAAGAGGTTTGGAATCGCTGCCTTGGCCTCGGGATGGCGGGCCACGACCGCGCTCAGCGCGAAGAGCGCGGCGTCCACGAGCAACAGGGGCGACGGCGCAACCGCGGCGACGATCCGCGCCGGCGTCAGGCCCGGGTCTCCCATCTTGTCTCCGGTCTTGTCCCCGATCTTGTCCCCGATCTTTTCCCCAATCTTGGCCGCGACCCGCAGCGCCAGCGCTCGCACTTCGGGCGCGCTGTCGTCGACGAGCGCGAGCACCCGCGCCCGCAGCGCGCCGCCTAGCCGCGTCAGGGCCCCGGCCGTCGCGGGGGCCAGGGGCGCGCTCCCGTCCGGCGCGAGCACGCCCAGGCCCGGGCCATCGGCGCGCGAATCCAGCGCCTGCAACGCCAGGATCCGCCGAGCGCGGTCTCCGTCGAGCGCACGGGCCAGCATCTCTTCGATGTCGCGCTCGCGCGGAATCCAAACCAGCGCGCGGTCGCCGCTCGCGACCCGCGGCGGCGGCTGGGTGAGCACGCCGAGCATCCCCTCGAGATCCAGCCGGGCGCCGTCGATCGCCTTGGCCTCGTCTTCGATCGGCGCGCCGCTCACCAGCCGATCGACCGCGGCCAGCGCGGGAGACCGATCGCCGGTGCCCGCACCCCGGCCCAGCAAGGTGCGTTCGAAGAGGACGGGCAGCAAGCTCGCGTCACCGAGCCCGCCCAGCGCGAGCGCGGCGGCGAGCGCGAGGTCGTCGCTCGACGAGTCGAGCAAGCGCATCAGGGCCGGCACGCCCGCCCGGTTACGCGACAACCCGAGAGCGACCACCGCCGCGCGCCGCAGCTTGGTCGGCTGCGACGGATCCAGCGCAGCCTGCGCCAGCTCGGTGCCCCAGCGCCGATCGCCGGTGCGGCCCAGCCCGAGGTAGGCGAAGCCCGCGACGTCGAGGCGCGAGCTGGTCTGCGCGGCCAGCAGGTCGCCGACCTCGGGCGTCGCCAGCCGCCCGAGCGCCCAGACCGCGGCGACGCGAACCGTCGTGTCGGGCGAGGCGATCAGCGACTCCAGCGTCGCGCGCCCGCGGGCGTCGCCGAGCCGGCCGAGCGCGATGATCGCGGCCAGCTGTGTCTCGTTGCCGCTGCTGTTCGACGTGCGCAGCAACGCCTCGCCGCTGGAGCCAACCGACCCCTGCGCCAGACGCGACAACGCCGGCGCGGCGTCGCGGTTGCCGAGCATGCCGAGCAGCTCGATGAGCCCGCGTTCGGGATCGCCGTCGGCTTCGGTGACCAGCTCCAGGAGCGGGCGTAGTCCATGCTGCGCGATGCGCGCGCGGTTCTCGGCGGCGGCAGTCTGTTCGGCCGGCGCGCGGTACAGCGCCGGCAGGAGGCGGCGATAGATCTCGGCGAGCAGGCGGCGATAAGCCGGGCCGTTCGGGTTCGAGAACAGCAGCCCCGACACCACCCGCTCGAGATCGTCGAGCGTCCCCAGGTACTCCTCGAGATCGATCGCGCGCCGGCCGGTCTCGGTGATGGTCTCCTCGTCGGTGGCGGCGCGCAGCACGCCGCGCAGGATCTCGGCCGCCTCCGCCGTCGAGCCCCGCCGCGCGAGCAGCCGCGCCAGCGCGAACGCGGCGCTCGGGTTCGCGTCGCGGCCGAACGCGCGGCGGTAGTTCGCCAGCGCCGCGTCGATCTCGCCCGCCCGCTCCTGGACCTCGGCGATCCGGATCAGGGCACGCCCGTCGTCGGGCGCCAGGCGCGCCGCCGAGCTCGCGTGGTCCAGCGCCTGCCGGTCTTCGTAGCGGCCGAGCTCGATGTCGGCGATCTGGATGTGCGCCTCACGTGCGCGCGACGGGATTCGCTGCGCGAGATCGGCGAGCAGCCGCACGGCTTCGTCGAGCTGGCGCGTCTGCCGCAGCAGGCGCACCAGCGTCAGGATCACGTCGGCCTGCGCGTCGTCGCTGGCGTCGGCGCTGCCGGCAGCGCGCTCGCGGTCGCGCGCGATCGTCGCGCGCAACGTCTCGATCGCGCTGGTGATGGCGTCGCTGCGTAGCTCCGCCTCGGCCAGGAACAACGCCGTCTCGCGCCGCTCGGGGTGTTCGGACACCTCGGCACGCAGCTTGGCGATCTTTTCTTCCAGGCGCGCGCGTCCCTCGCGTCCCAGGATACCGAGGATGCGCGAGCGCGCCTCGCGCCGCTCCGCCGCGTGGGCCGTCCCGACGTTCATCGCCATCACGCGTTCCCATTCGGCGATGGCCGCGTCGGGGCGCCGCTGCCGCTCCAGGATCTGCGCCATGAGCCGGCGGTGGCGCGGCTCCTTCGGCTCCAGCGCCTCCGCCTGTTCGACCTCGGCCGTCGCCTCGTCGAGCAAGTCGTGCTCCATCAGCACCTCGGCCAGACGTGCGCAGCCTTCGGCCTTGGAGGATCGGCCGCTGCGCAGCGCCTGCCAGGTGTGGATCGCGGCGTCCTTCTTGTGCGCCTGGAACTGGACCTCGCCGAGGCCCAGGATCGCCATCTCGTCGTGGGGCGACAGGCGGAGCAGGCGTTGCCAGGCGTCGAGCGCGCGCCGGTTCTCCGACCACCGGCCCGCGAGATCGGCCAGCTGTCCCAGCGCCGATGGGTTGGTCGCGAAGCGCGCGATCGCGCGATCCAGCTCGGCGCGCGCTTCATCCTTGGTCGCGGTCCGGAACTGGCGCTCGATGAGATCGATCGTGAACCGCGGATCGCCGGGCGCGAGGCGCGCCAGCTGCGCCAGCTCCGCGGTGACCTCGTCCTCGCGGCCCAGGCGATCGAGCAGCGCGGCCACGCGGCGGCCGATCTCGATGTCGCGTGGCTGCTTCGTTTGCGCGCGGCGTGCCGCTTCGAGCGCGCCGTTCAGATCACCGAGCTCGTCGCGCACCTCGCTCAGCGACTCCCACTCGGCCGGGCCGCGTGCCGGGGCCGGCGCCTCGAGCTGCTTCGCGAGCGCGGCGAGCGTCCCGCGGCGCCGCGCGATCTCCATGATGCGCAGCCAGACCTCGCGCCGCCGGTGCGTGTCGCCCGCGGGCAGCGCGCGTTCGGTCTCGGCGAGGATCTCGGCGGCGCGGTCGAGGGCGCCCGCGTTCTCGTACAGCGTCGCCGTGCGCAGGCGCAGCGCCACCGACGGGGAGCTGGAGTCGGGTCGTCGCTTGGTGAGGCGCTCCTCGAGCACCTGCCCCGCCTGCCGCGGCTGCCCGGCGCGCTCGAGCGCGTCGACCAGCGCCAGCGCGGTCTCGTCGTTGGCCGGCTCGAGCGCGGCCAGCTCACGCCGCGCGGCGAGCTCGCTCTCGATCTGCTGCGGGTCGCCGGCGCACGCCACCAATTGGCGCAGCAGCCGCCGCCGTTCGCCCGGGCGTTTCTCGACGCCGAGCGCGCGCTGGTACACGGCGACTGCCTGCGCGCGATCGCCGGTCGCGCGCAGCGCTGCCGCCCAGCCTTCGTACGCCGCGACCAGGAGCGCGGGCACGGGTGGGGCGGCGTGCTTGACGGCCTCCTCGGCGGCGGTGGCGGCGCGCTCGAAGGCGCCGGTCGCGTCGGGCGCGTGTCCCGCGGCGAGCAGCAGCTGGGCATATGCCAGCTGCGGCCCCGCGTCGGCGCCGGCGCCCGCGGCACGGGCGGCGAACGCAGTCAGCAGGCGTTCGAGCGTCGCCGGAGGCGCAGCGCGCGCGAGGCGGGTGGCGAGCGGACGCTCTGTCGGGCGGGCTGCGAGCGCGCGCGCGATCTCGTCGATCAGCGGCTCGCGGCTGGTGCGCTTGACCGACCAGTCGGCGCGAGCGGGCTGCGCCAGCATCGCCAGGAGGAACGCCGTCCCCAGCGCCGTCCCACACACGGCCGCGATGCGCACCGGTTCAGGATAGCCCAAAAAAAACGACCCTCGAGCCCGCACCATTGCGAGACCGAGGGTCGACCGAGGTGATTTGAGTGATCGGACGGATCTCCACACTGACGCCGGCAGGACCAGAGCCCGGCGTTGCGCTCGCGTGACGAGCGTTGCGAGTGTCCGCGGCGGGAGACGACGCCGCGGACGGCTACATCGAGCTAATTGTGCTGATTCGCGGTGCGGCGCAGGCGCAGCCACATCCGTTCCAACATCCATTCCTTGTCACGGACGTAGTCGCGGATGAGCCGTTCGTGCTTTCGAGCCATGGCGGTGAAGCGCATGCCCGTCAGGTGAAAGTCGGATCCGACGGCGTCGTAGCGGCACTCCGCGCCGGCCCAGATGATCTCGCCGGTGCCCGGCAGCTCGAACTCGAGCCCGACCGTGGGCGCGTGGCGCATGAAGGGCATCACCAGCTTCTGCACGAAGAGGCCGGTCGGGCTGACGTTGGTCGCCAGCGCGCGGTAGGGCTGATCGCGCACGTACTGGTTGAGAAACATCTCGGTGCGGATCCGGGTGTCTCCGCGCCGGTCGGAGAGGGCGCTGTCGATCTTGAAGGCGTGCATGTAGGACAAAGTAGGGCGACATCGCACGCGCGTCAAAAAATTACACCATTCGCTCTCGAGACGCTGCGACCCGGGGGTGCGGACGGAGTGGCCGGCCCGGCGACTATCGTTCGCTCTCGGGCTCGCTCGCGCGCTTCGCCCGCAGAAAGCTACGCACCGATTCGCGCACCGCTGGCGGAATCTCCGTCGCCAGCGCCTCGCGTGTCAGCTCGGGCGTGCGACGGTAGGTCTCGAAGAAGACCAGGCAGTCGCTGCACTGTCCCAGGTGCTGCGTGAATCGCAGCCTCTCTTCGACGGGCAATGCCCCGTCGATGTAGTCGAAGCAAAAGTCGATGAGCTGCTGACAGTTGATCACGGCGACGATCCCGTCATGTTCCGTTCTTCCGATGGCTGTCCGCGACCCGGGTTTCGGAATATATCCCAGTTTTTTCGCGTACCGACCAGCAAACCCGGGCGCGAAACGCATTGCGCGCGTTTGATTGCGCGTGAAACGCTCCCGAGCTTGACAATCGCCAACCTCCGGGGCAGCAACAGGACGCCAATGGCCACCGTCGAGCCGCTCACTCTCGCACGCTTGCCGCGGGTGAGCGGCGGGCGCGGATCGCGGGCGGCGGCGATCTGGGCCTGGTCCGACGCCCGCGATCGCATTGTCGGTTGCGAGCTCGCGGGCGCCGGCAGGCTCGAGCTCGGCTGGGTCGGCTTCGATGGCGCTGATCTGCCGTCCGTCGAGTCGTTCGGCCTGGTGGATCGCGACGGGCGCGCGGGGCGCGCCGCGATCGATCGCTGGCTCGCGCTGGCGGTCGTCGCGGCCACGCTGGGGTTGCCGGCCCCGCTCGCGTTACGGCGCCTGGGTCCGGTCGAGCGAGGCGTGCTCGGCGGTCACCTCGCCTCCTTGCTCGCGCGCTGGGCGCGGTCGATCGCGATCGATCTCGCGATCGATCGCGTCGCCGGCCCGGGCCGCGATCGCGGCGCGCCGCTGATCGCGGTCACGCTGCGCGCGCAGGCTGCTGGCGCGTCGGGGATGGTTCGGATCGAGGCGCCGCCCGACTGGTTGTCGCTCGGGCCGAAGGCCTCACGCACGCGGTCGCCGCGGCTGCGCGCGGCCGCGGACAGGTTGCAGACGGTCGCGTCGGTCGAGCTCGCGGCGACCACCTTGCGATGCGCCGAGCTCGAGGCCGCCGGCGTGGGTGATGCGGTGGTCTTCTCGGGGGCGGCGTGGCCGGAGGGGACCGAGCGCCTGGTCGAGATCCGGATCGGCGATCACGCGGCGCCCGCTCGCGTGCGTGACGGGCACGTCGTGATGGCGGGCGGCTTTCGAGCGGTCGATCCGCGACCGCGCCCAGCCGTGGCCAGAAGGACAAGCGAAAGGACAGGCGAGATGAGTGATGACGACAACGCCGCCGGCCGCCAGGCTAACGCCGAGCTGCTCGCGTCGGCTCCGATCGAGATCGTCGCCGAGCTGGGGCGCGTCGTCCTGCGCGGCGACGAGGTGCTGGCTCTGGGCGAGGGGAGCGTGCTCGCGCTCGGCCGCGCCGGCACGACCGTCGATCTCGTCGCCGGCGGGCGTACGTGGGCACGCGGCGAGCTGGTCAACATCGACGGCGAGCTCGGCGTGCGCATCACCGAGCTCGCGCGCGACTGAGCGGTCGCCGTGCGCTGGCGGCGCGCGTTCGTGGCGCCGTCGGCGCGCCGTCCGCCGTGCCTACGAGGCCAGGCCTTCGGCGGCTGGCAAGTCGTAGGTGGCGCAGACCTCTTCGATCAACGCCGCGCTGGTGCTCCACTTGGGCGCGCTCGCGAAGAGCCCGCTCACCAGCGGTCCCCAGAGCTCCGGGTCGGCGCGCAGAGCGATGGCGCGGCGGATGGCGCTTTCGATCTCGAATGCCCGGAGATCCTCGTACAAAATCGCAGAGCCCGTCGCCGATCGCGGGTCGTAGTCGATCAGGTAGTCGCGCGAGGCCGCGGCGTCGACGGCGATCGGCAGCGTGCCGTAGAGCAGGGCGGTGCCGGCGGCGCGGCCCGTACGGTCGTCGGGATCGCCGAGCAGGATCGCGTCCGCGGCCGCGCGAACGCGACGCTCTTCAGTCGGGTCGTTGTCGCCGATGACGGCGATGCGGCCGGGGTGCTCGATCGCCAGGATGTTGGCGCGCTCGACCAGCTCGCGGTCGCCCCAGGAGGGGATCACGACCGCGACGTCGAAGCCGTCGAGCCGCGCCAGCGCGGCGAGGATCTCCTCACCGCCCTGGTCGGCGCGCAGCGGCGTCGTCGCCAGCAGCAGCGTGCGGGCGCCGAGCGCCAGCGATCCGCGCCGCGCGAGCGCGCGGCGGCACTCGGCCTTGCCCTCGAGCGACGCCGCCGAGTAGTTCGCGGGCAGCGTGTAGTCGGTCGCGGGGTCGTGCAGCGGATCGTCGCAGCCGAAGCGGATGGCCACGAACGGTTCGTCGGAGGCGCGTGAGGCCAGCGCGGGATCGCTCTCGACGGCATGCGTGGCGCTGGAGCTGGGCGCGATGATCGCGTTGGCCGACAGCGATCCGAGCGCAAGCAGCGACTCGACGGTCGTGCCGTCCTCGGCCGAGGTTGCCATGACCTGGACGTCGTGCGGCGCCAGCGCCGGTCCGATGCGGCCGCTCGGCAGCGCGAAGAGGCGGATCGCGGCTGAGGTCGCTGACAGCGCGATCGCCGACGTCTCGCCCCAGCCGATCGTGACCTCGGGCGTGATGAGCCCGTCAGCGGAGAGCGCTTTGACGGCGCTTCCGAGCAGCGCCGCCGTGTGTCCACGGCTCCCCGGCTCGGCCGCAATCACCAGAAGCTCGGCGTTGCTGAGCGCGGCCTTGCCCTCGTACAAGCTGAGCTCGTAGCTCTTCGCTCCCACCGATGCTTTGATGGTCCGAAGTCGCCGCGCCAGCCCGGGCACACGCTCGACGGCAGGTGCCTCTCCCAGCGAAAGTACCGTTGTTCGGTGACCAGCGGCAGCGAGCGCCCGGCTCAATCCGATGGCCGCCAGGGGAGATTCCCCGGCAGCCAGTGGAGCAACGGCGTCGGCGATTATGAGAACATCGCGCGAACGCACTTATTCGACTGCGCCGCGCTCGTCCTCTTCGCCTGGGAACTCGTTGACCGAGGGGTACTTCATGATCTCCTTGCGGGAGATCTTCCAGGCTTTTTGGACGATCCACGAAAGCGACCGATCTTGCCGAGTCGCCTCTTCCTGGATCTCCTTGAGCATTTCTTCGGGGAAATAGAGACTCTGTTTTCTTTTGTCGGAACCGCCCATGGGGCCTCCGCGTTCACTGAACGCTTGTCGCGGCGGAAACTGTAGTTTTATTCAGGCTTCCGTGTCAAGGAACAAGACAGCTTTCAGTACATTTGATGAGTCGCCGTGTAGATCGGCGGATGAGTCGGCCAGACGCCGGCGCCGCAACCAAATGTGAGCATCGTCAGTTCTCCGGCGAATTTGAGCTTAAAGTGCACGATGTCGGGCGCGGTCTCCGGGCGCGAACCACTTAAAACGACGCACCGCCTGCTTTGGCTTGACCGAAAGGCAACGTCGAACTATCTTTTCGGGCTATTTCATCGCCATCCAGGCATGGGGTGCAAATGGAAGGAACGGGCCTCAAGAAGAAGGATCTCAAGCGCTTCCGCGACATATTGCTGTCGAAGAAGAAGGAGATCCTGCGCAATGCTCAGCGGACGTTGAACGAAGACATGACGTTGGATGCCGACGATTTGCCGGACGAAATGGACCTGGCGTCGTCGGAGTATCTGCATTCGTTCACGTTTCGCCTGCGCGGGCGCGAGAAGGGTTTTCTTCAGAAGATTGACCATGCGCTCGAGAAGATCCGCGAAGGGACCTTTGGCGTGTGCGAGCAGTGTGGGGAGGCCATTTCAATGAAGCGCCTCGAAGCGCGGCTGGAGACGACGCTGTGCATTCGCTGCAAAGAGGATCAGGAGAGGATCGAGAAGGCGTACGGCTGATAGCGGGGAAGTGGCGGCGCTCGCCGGCGATCTTGATCGCCGCGAGCGTC
>Ga0265342_10001027_pt1 | contig 27423 bp, 30 predicted proteins | sample 4CB327metaG_FD_203125 | JGI IMG/M metagenome (GOLD analysis project Ga0265342, IMG submission 203125) | Rhizosphere microbial communities from Carex aquatilis grown in University of Washington, Seatle, WA, United States - 4-CB3-27 metaG | ecosystem: Host-associated > Plants > Roots >... | reverse complement strand
GCAAACTGGGCATCGATGAGAGCGTTCTCAACAAGAAAGGAACCTTGAGCCCGGAAGAATGGCGTATCATCCGGAGTCATCCCGTGATAGGGGAAGAGATACTAAAGCCCATCGCGATGACGGACGAACTGCCGGCCATCATACGGACACACCACGCCCGTTTTGACGGGACTGGGTATCCGGACAAGAGCGATAACGAAAAGATAAACCTTTATGCTTCTATAATAGCCGTCGCCGACGCCTACGACGCGATGGTTTTCAACCGCTCCTACCGCTCGGCGCTGACGCACTCCGCCGCCGCAGCAGAGCTTCGAAAAAACAGCGGGACCCAGTTCGATCCTAGAGCCGTCAAGGCTTTCCTCGCCGTCCTGGAAAAAGAGGGGCGCGGGCAGGGCCCGGCCTGAGAACGGCTTAATGAGGCGGGATAATATTGAGAGAAAAGGGGAATTTATGAAAGTAACGGCTTTTAACGGCAGTGCGAGGAAGGACGGCAATACAGCCCTGCTGATAAGAACGGTGTTCGAAGAGCTTAACAAAGAGGGCATAGAGACGGAACTTGTTCAACTGGCGGGAAAGCCCGTGCACGGCTGTACGGCCTGCGGTAAATGTTTTGCCGCCAAAAATAAACGCTGCGCCGTGACCGGCGATATCATTAACGAGTGCATCGAAAAAATGCTGGCGTCTGACGGCATCATACTCGGTTCCCCTGTATATTTCGCCAACGTTACGACCGAAATAAAAGCGCTTATCGACCGGTCGGGGTTCGTTGCTAAGGCCAATGGGGATATGTTCAAGCGCAAGGCCGGGGCGGCTGTGGTCGCGGTCCGGAGGGCGGGAGCCATTCACGTGTTCGATTCGCTGAACCATTTCTTTTTTATAAGCCAGATGATGGTGCCCGGTTCCTCTTATTGGAATATCGGGGTCGGCCGCGAGGCGGGAGAGGTCGCTGGAGACGAAGAGGGCCTTCAGACTATGCGGAACCTCGGCGTGAACATGGCCTGGCTGTTAAATAAGATCAACGGTTGAATGAAAGGCGCAAGGGAAGATAATAATGGGCATTGATCCGGTCAAGACAGCCCTGTCCGTCATCGGGAAAAGCGCGGTGTCGCTCATAGGTTCCGTCGACGCGGACGGGTACCCCAACCTGAAAGCCATGCTTTCTCCCAGGGAGCACGAGGGCGTCAAAGTCTTCTATTTTACGACGAATACCTCGTCTCTGCGCGTGAAACAGTATTTGAAGAACTCAAAGGCTTCGGTCTATTTCTTCGACCCCGGCTCATTTTTAGGAGTAATGCTTAAGGGGAAAATGGATGTCCTGACGGATCAGCCGGCAAAAGACAGGATCTGGCGCAAGGGGGACACCATGTATTATCCAAAAGGCGTTACCGATCCTGATTATTGCGTGTTGAAATTCACGGCGGAAAGCGGAAGACTGTACCAGAATTTCAGTTCCACGGATTTTAAAATATAAATGACATGCCAGAGCGTTAAGTTTTAACCGTTACGGCCGGCAGAGGCCGTGGCGGTTTTTGTTTAGTCATTGCGCGGCGGCTTGCGAACATAAGAGATTAAGGTCTGGCGGCAAAAAAACAAGGGCGTGCCGGGCGTTCATGATATACGCGGCGGCATAGGCAGCGGGGTTATTCAACGTTCTCAAAATTTGATAGAATATCGCCATATGAAAACTATACTGGTTACCAACGACGACGGGATTTACGGGCCCGGCCTTGAACCTCTCGTGAGGGAGTTAAGAAAATTCGCGAGGGTGGTCGTGGTGATCCCGGACCAGGAGAGGTCGGGAACGAGCCATTCGCTTACCCTGCACAAACCTATACGCATCCAGAAAGTATCGCCCGATACTTATCTCGTCAACGGCACTCCCGCCGACTGCACGAGGTACGGCGCGCTCAGGCTCGTGCCGGGGGGCGCCGATGCTGTTATTTCCGGCATAAACTCGGGGCCGAATTTCGGCAATGATGTTAATTATTCCGGCACCGTCGCGGGAGCCCGCGAAGGCTGCATGCTGGGTTTATCGTCGCTCGCGGTCTCGGTCGCGGAACCGGTCGGGGGAAATTTCAATGCCGCCGCGAAGATCGCCGCCGGGATGGCTAAAAGCATGTTGGCGAAACCGCTGCCGGCCAATATCTATCTTAACGTGAACGTGCCTAAAAAGCCGAAAGGCTACAGGGTGACCTTTCTGGGCAGGCGCATTTACGATGAGCAGATAGACTGCCGCACCGACCCCAGAGGCCGAAAATATTACTGGCTTTCGGGAAAGCCGGTTACCGAGGCCCAGGAACCGGGCACCGACATTACCGAAGCTAAAAAGGGGTACGTCTCCATCACGCCCTTGAAGATCGACCCTACCGCGAAGGAACTGTTCAAGGATTTCGAAGAGTGGGCGAAATTACTTAAATGAATAAGGGCGCCCCGCTCGTTCTTCCTTGAGAAACGAATATAATCGAAAAGCGCAATGGATAATAAATTTAAGATCGTATCACCGTTTAAACCTGCCGGCGACCAGCCCGAAGCGATAGAAGAATTGACAAAGGGCGTGCTGGAAGGCAAAAAAGATCAGGTATTGCTGGGCGTAACCGGCTCAGGCAAGACCTTCGTGGCGGCCAATCTTATTGAGAAGGTCCAGAAACCCGCGCTCATCATATCTCCCAACAAGATCCTCGCGGCCCAGCTTTACGCCGAGTTCAAGACCTTCTTCCCCGGGAACGCCGTTGAATATTTTATCTCGTATTACGATTACTACCAGCCCGAAGCTTACATCCCTTCGACCGATACCTATATAGAAAAAGACTCTTCCATCAACGACCACATAGACCGCCTGCGCCTGAAGGCCACGACCTCGCTCCTGGAGCGCCGCGACGTGATAATCGTCGCGTCGGTATCGTGCATCTACAACCTGGGATCTCCCGCGGAATATTTAAAGCAGTGTGTCCGCCTGGAGAAAGGGGCGGCGACCAATCTGCACGACATATTAGCGGGCCTCGTCGGCATACATTACGAGCGCAACGACGTGGAATTCATACGCGGCAAGTTCCGCGTCCGCGGCGACACCATAGAGATATTCCCGGCCTACCTCGAAACCGCCGTCAGGGTCGAGTTGTTCGGAGACGTGATAGAACGCATAAGGGAGTTCGAACCGCTCACGGGCAGGATACTCTCGGAAAAAGACAGGACCTATGTTTATCCCGCGCGCCACTTTGTCATCACGAGGCCCGAGCTGGAAGCCGCGATAGCGAACATCGAGGTGGAACTCGAGCCGAGGCTTGAAGAACTGAAAAAACAGGACAAGCTGCTCGAGGCCCAGCGGTTGAAGCAGCGCACCCATTACGACATCGAGATGCTCAGGGAAACGGGTTTCTGCCACGGGGTAGAGAATTATTCAAGGATACTTTCGGGCAGGCCGGCCGGCTCCCGCCCAGCCTGCCTGATAGACTATTTCTACGCCTCTCCCGGCATCGCCGGCGATTTCCTCACCATCATCGACGAGTCGCACATCACCGTGCCCCAGATAAGGGGGATGTACGAAGGCGACAGGAGCCGCAAGCAGACGCTCGTGGATTTCGGTTTCCGGCTGCCTTCGGCGCTCGATAACAGGCCGCTTAAATTCCCGGAATTCGAGAACCTTACGGGTAAGACTATTTTTATATCCGCGACGCCGGGTCCCTACGAGCTTACCCGGACGAGAGGCGAAGTCGTCGACCTGGTGATACGTCCTACCGGGCTCATCGACCCTGAAGTTATCATCCGCCCGATCGATAACCAGATAAACGACCTGATGAAGGAGATCACCGCCTGCATTGAAAAAAAGATGCGCGTGCTCGTGACCACGCTCACAAAAAGGACTTCGGAAGACCTGACGGAGTACCTCGGCGAAAAAGATTTCAGGGTGCAATACCTCCATTCCGATATAGAATCGCTCGAGAGGATCGAGATACTGAAGAATTTAAGGCTCGGGAAATTTGACGTGCTCGTAGGCATAAACCTGCTGCGCGAGGGCCTGGACCTTCCAGAGGTGGCGTTAGTCGCCGTTCTCGACGCCGATAAGGAAGGTTTCCTGCGCTCCGAAACTACGCTCATACAGATCTGCGGCAGGGCGGCCCGCAATATCGAAGGCAGGGTGATCCTTTACGCCGACAGGATGACGGGATCAATGGACAGGGCCATATCCGAAATGAACCGGCGCCGGGTAAGACAGCTCGAGTATAACAGGGTGCATGGTATCACGCCCAAGTCCATCGTAAGGGCGATCCACGACCTTGACGAGTTCCAGTACAGGGCGAAGGAAGAAGGCCTGAGCTATCTTATGAAAGAGTCCGGCAGCGAATACGTGACGCCGGGCAATATCGGGAACGTCATCAAGGATCTGGAAAAGCAAATGCGTGACGCCGCCGACAACCTGGATTTCGAGACCGCGGCGGTCCTGCGCGACAGGATAGTGATATTAAAGGAGATGAGCCCCAAAAAAGCCAGGCAAAAATAGAGAGCGTTGTTGTAAAGCGGCGAAAAAAAATCTAAAATAACAAACAACTATGGAAAACACAAGGAAACTCATAAGGCAGGCGCTGAAGGAAGACGCCGCGTGGCACGACGTCACGTCGGGAGCTACTATACCGGAAAAGAAATTCATTACCGCAGATATCCTCTCGAAGGAGGCCGGCGTCGTCTGCGGGCTTGACATAGCGAGGGAAACTTTTAAGATGCTCGATACCAAGGCCTGCATGAAGGCTTTAGTAAAAGACGGCGACGGGGTCTCCAGAGGCAGGGTTATCGCCAGGGTGGCGGGTCCCGCCAAGGCGATACTCGCGGGAGAGCGCACGGCGCTTAATTTTCTCCAGCACCTTTCTGGTATCGCTTCCTGCACGCGCAGGTTCGTAGACAAGACCCGGCGGACCGGAGCGAAGATATTCGACACGCGCAAGACCACCCCCGGTTTGCGCCGTCTAGAAAAATATGCCGTGACCTGCGGGGGCGGGCACAATCATAGGATGAACCTCTCGGAGATGGCGCTTGTAAAAGACAATCACATAAGCGCCGTGCGGGACATCGCGGCCGCGGTAACGAAGATAAGGAGATACCGCCCTTCGGTAAAGATAGAGGTCGAATGCGACACCCTGTCGCAGGTCGTCGAGGCCTTGAACGCCGGCGTCGAGATCATTATGCTGGACAACATGAAGATACCGGCGGCGAGACAGGCAGTACGTAAAGTGAAGGAATATAAAAAACGCTCCGGAAAAAGAACGCCCGAAATAGAGGTCTCCGGCGGTATTACCCTTTCCAACGCCGCCGTGTACGCCAAGCTCGGGGTCGACCGCATTTCCGTAGGCGCGCTCACTCACTCCGCACCCGCCTTGGATATCAGCCTGGAAATAAAAGCCCAATAAGAAAAGACGTCCGGCGCGCTCGGCTCCGTTTACGGCCGGGTTTAATTGAAATCATGCATATATTGGAAATATTAAAACAAGACGAGGCTGTTTCCGGCGAAGAGATGGCGCGCCTGCTGAAGATCTCGCGGGCCGGCGTACATAAACAGATACAAAAGCTCAGGAACGCGGGCTACGGGATCACCGGCACGAGAAATTCCGGCTACACGCTGCTTTCCCGCCCGGACGCCGTCACGCCCGAAGAATTGAAATATTATCTGCGCAGGGACGGTGTCCCCGCCCATACGATATTTTACTTTCAGGAAACAAGCTCCACCCAGGACGAGGCTAAAGAAATAGCCTGCAGTAACATTAAGTTCCCCGCGCTCGTGGCCGCGGAAAGCCAGACGCATTCCTATGGCAGGCGGCGCAGGGAGTGGATGTCTCCGAAGGGCGGGCTATGGTTTTCCATCGTGCTCAAACCCGAAATGTCTCCGGAAAAAATATCGCAGGTAACTTTCGTCGCGTCTCTGGCGGTCTGCAGGGCCATCGAGGTGATGTACGGGCTCAGCCCGCTTATTAAATGGCCTAACGACGTTACTCTCAACGGGAAAAAGATCGCGGGGATACTGACGGAAATGTCGGCGGAGGTGGGAAAATTGAACTGGGTCATCGTAGGCGTCGGCATCAATGCTAACAACGCCATACCCGCTATACTGAAGGATTCGGCCGTGAGCCTTTCCACCATAACAGGGAAGAGACTCAATCGGGCCGATTTACTCGCCTGCATGCTTTCGGAGTTCTACGGGCTTTACGACGTTTTCCTGGAAAAGGGCTTCGCCGGTTTCCAGAAAGAATACAACGAAAAATCCCTTCTAAACGGCGCGGACGTCGCGGTTGACACGGGGAGCGGCGTCATAGAGGGCAGGGTACAGAAAGTTGACGAGGAAGGCTATCTCTGGGTAAAGACTGCCGGCGCCGGGCCGGTGAAGATCATCGCCGGCGACGTCGTGAGGGTCGAGCGCGGAGACTGGGCCGGGCGGGATCCAAACGAGAGGCGGCAATGAAAGCGGAGGAGCTGCTGGATTTGTTCAAGTCACGCCGGAGCGTCAGGAAGTTCCTGCCGGGCAGGATAACCGCGGGAGATATCGAAAAGATCATTACCGCCGCGTCGTGGGCGCCTTCCGGCACGAACAAACAGAACTGGCAGTTCATAGTGATCTCTTCTCCTGGAGTAAAGAAGGCTATGGGGAAAGCCGTAGAAGCCGCGCTAAAAGATGTGACCCGGAAGATAACCCTGCCGGACGCGAAGAAGGTTTTTACCGCTTACGCGGTAAACTTCACTTTTTTCAGCGAAGCGCCCGCCGTCATCGCCGTCGTCAAGAAACCTTACGAGTCTGTAACCCAGAAAATATTGAAGCGCTACGATATAAAAATAACGAAAACCTCCGCGGACGTGCAGGGCCCCTCCGCGGCCGTTGAGAACCTTCTGTTGATGGCTCACGCGCTCGGCTACGGCGGTTGCTGGATGACCGGGCCGTTGATCGCCAGGGACAGGCTGGAAAAGCTGCTCGGGATCGACGCTCCTGACGAACTCCTGGCGCTCGTCCCCCTCGGCAGGCCGGCTAAACCGGCCGCGGCCACTCCGAGGAAGGAAATCTCCGAAATAATGAAGCGCCTGTGAGGCGGCGGAGAATAATCCTTAAAATATACGTGAAATAAAGAGTAAAATATTATATAATCCTATAGAACGGCTGTCAGTTTGGGCGGGCCGCGCGCGCGACAGGAACAGAGGGGAAAATACAAGCCAATGATACGCCTGATTCTCTCGTCCAATAATGTTTTAAGAGGAGTTCAAGAATGAGCCTAAAAAACACGATTATTTTACTGAACCGGCCGGAAAAACATTTCCTGGAATCTTATTATTACCGCAAAGTAAAAGCCGGGATAGACGCGGCGCTCACGGGCACGGAATATTCCCTGCTCGTCGCGCAGCAGGATGGGAACCTGCCCGACGACGTCACGGACGGCGGCCTGGACAACAGCGGAGTGCTGGCTATCGCGCCGCACGTGCACAATCCCTCCATAGCGATGCTGGAGAAATCCAACATCCCGGCGGTGCTCGTGAACTGCCGCTCGGAACACATCGCCTGGGTGGACACGGACAACGTCCTGGGCGCGGCAACGATGACGGAATACCTGATAAGCCTCGGTCACAAAAAGATTGTTCTCGTCAACGGTTTTCCCGACAGCCAGAACGGTATAGACAGGTTAAAAGGATACCGGCAGGCCCTCGAAAAACACGACATCGAATTCAACACGAAGATGATAATCAACTGCGATTTCAGCGTCACGCTCTCTTACGAGAGGATGAAGGCTTTCCTGCTCCAGAACAAGAGCACGGATTTTACCGCGGTGTTCTCGACGAACGACTATATGGCGGTCGGCATCATAAGGGCTCTGACGGACGAGAAGGTAAAGGTTCCAGAGAACGTGGCCGTGGTGGGTTTCGACGACCTCGATTTTGCCTCTTCGTTCTACGTTCCCCTGACTACTTATAGGCAGCCGTTCGACAACCTCGGCTTCCTCGCCACCAAGTTCCTGATGAAACAGATGCGCGGCAAAACAGACAAGAACCTGCAGGCCGAGCTCCTGGGGGAGCTAGTCGTGCGGGATTCCTGCGGCGCGAAACTAAAAAAATAGGTTTGCATATTATGGACGAAAATATAACGTGGCACCGCAGAGAGCTGCTGGATAAAACCGCCCGGAACCTGAAAAAAAACAACTTCTCCGTCTTTGTTGAGAATGATTCGCGGGCTGCGCTCGCGAGAGTGCTGGAACTTGTCAAGCCTCACGAGACAGTCGCGGCTGGCGGTTCGCAGACTCTCAGGGAGCTCGGCGTGATGGAGGCTCTCTCCCGGCGCGGGTCGCTGATAATAGCTTCCAAACCGGGTATGAGCCACGAAGAAGCGCTTAAGGTCCGCAGGCAGAGCCTTAACGCCGACGTCTATTTAGCAAGCCCGAATGCCGTAACCATGGACGGCAAGCTTTTGTTCGTTGATAAGTCAGGCAACAGGGCGGCCGGAATGATGTTCGGCCCCGCTAAAGCCATAGCCGTGGCGGGGATCAACAAGATAGTCGCGGACGAGCAGGCCGCGAGAAGGCGCGTAGAGGCCCTGGCCGGGCCGGTCAACGCGAAAAGGCTATCTCTCGCGACGCCCTGCGCCGAGACTGGCGCGTGCTCGGACTGCGGCTCCGGGGACAGGATCTGCAATATCGCCGTCACTCTCCTCAAAAAACCATCCTACACCGAATACCACGTCATTCTCATACCTGAGGAACTTGGGTACTGAAATGACAAAAGAGACACAGAAAATATCGCAGAAAGTCATCCCGAGGCTGTCGCGCTATTACAGGATACTTTTTGAATACTCCGGCAGGGATATGATCTCCTCCAAGGAGTTGTCCGATATCACGGGATACACGGCCGCTCAGGTACGCAAGGACCTGGCTTATTTCGGACAGTTCGGCTGCCCGGGCCGCGGCTACAATACGGTCGACCTTAAAAATTCCATAAGGAAGATACTCGGGCTCGACAGGACATGGAACGTCGCGCTAATTGGGGTGGGGAACCTCGGCATGGCGCTGCTAGGCTACAAGGGTTTTAAGGAACAGGGATTTGAGATAGTCGCGGCCTTTGACACAGATCCGGGCAAGGTGGGCAGCTCGATAAACAACGTAGAAGTATTCCAGACGGAAAAAATGTGCCGCGTGATGACCCAGAAAAAGATAGACATCGCGGTCCTCACGGTCCCCAGAGAAGCCGCCCAGGGGATGGCCGAGGAGGCCATTCGGTGCGGCGCCAAGGCTATATTGAATTTCGCGCCCATAAATCTTAAACTTCCCGATTCGGTAAAGGTCAGGAACATAGATATGTCGATCGAGATCGAGAACCTCTCGTTCCTGATCTCGAGACAATGAAACATTTTGTAAAGCCGGGATGTCCAAGTTAGCGAAGCGCATTTATGAAAAAATACAACATAGCGCAGATATCATTCCTTATCGCTTGCGGCAGCGCTCTGCAACTGGCCGAAACTTTCGTCCCGTTCCCGGTGCCTATCCCGGGCTTGAGAGTGGGGCTTGCCAACATTGCGACCCTTTTGGGGATAGTGCTGTTCGGCGTTCCCGCTGGATTTGAGGTGGCAGTTTTCCGCCCCGTCATCACCAGCCTTATGAACGGGACGTTCCTTTCGCCCGTGCTTATCTTGAGCTTCTGCGGTTCGATCACCAGCTGCATAGTTATGGCGGCAATCTATTACGTGGTCAGGGATTCGAGCTCGTTCTCTATAATAACGATAAGCATCATAGGCGCCGTTGCGCACAATCTGGCCGAGATCGTGCTGGCTTATTACTGGCTGATCCATCACTCCGCCGTGCTGGTCTTCGCGCCCGTGATGGTATTGGCCGCCCTCTTCGGCGGCTACCTGGTGGGCTGGTCCACGAAGTACGTGCTCGATAAGATGGAACAGGCAAAACTGAACGCCTTCTCCGCCTTCGGCGCGGCGGTGGAGGACGGCCCGCCGGCCGCGTTGCGCCTGAAAGATAAGCTGAAAATATCCGGCGCTTTCATCCTTATACTGAGCACGATCTTCTGGAGTTCGGTCTACGCTTACATAGCCCTGATAGTGATCGTGATTGCCCTCATAGTCATTTACGGGGAAAATAAGAAGGCCGCGGGCTCCAGGGTTTTGAGCCTGTGGGGCATAGTCGTGTTCAGTTTCGTCATACCCGCGGTTTTTTCGACCCGGGGCGATACCCTTTACCATTGGTGGATATTCCGGGTAACTTTCCCGGGGCTGATGGACGGCGTGCTCTTTGCCCTGAGGATGCTGTTCCTTATTTTTATCAGCGCCTGGATAGGCGTTACCGACCCTTCAAAACTTTCGCTGGAACTCGCCTGGATACTGTCGCCGCTGAAATATTTCCGTTTTTCAGTGGACCGTATACCCAGGATAACCTCCCTGTCGCTTTCTTTCGTCCCCCTGATATGGGAGAAGCTTTCCAAGCTAAAGCCCAAGACGCTCAAAACGGTGCTTAATACGCTCGCGGCATTTTTCGTTGAGCTGGAGCCCGAAACCAAGCAGCCGGCCGCCGACGCCCAGGTTCCGACGGAGCGGAGTTGACACCGGGCTCGATATTTGTTAAACAGATAAGCTTGAGCGTGGCAAGTTTCCTTTCTGCCGCGCGATCTACTTGTATAATAGAACGTCGTATTTCCGGTTCTGTTATATTTTTTCTTGGCGGGATTTAATATGATACCTTTAGGTTCTGAAAAGTTATTCTCCATACTCGGGTTAAGGGTTACCGACACGGTAACGGGCACGCTGCTTACCGACCTTGTAATAATCGCTTTCGTAGTCCTCGTCTACAGGGGCATAAAGATCGTGCCGGGGAAACTGCAGAATGCTTTCGAGATGCTCATAGAATATTTCTACGCGACCACCAAAGACATCGCGGGCGAGCGCGCGGGAAGCATATTCCCGTGGTTCGCGAGTTTTTTCCTTTTTATTTTTACCGCGAATATTCTGGGCCTTATGCCGGGTTACGGCCTGTTCGAAGTAAAAGTCGGGGGGGAAATGGTGCCGTTCTTCAGGGCGCCTTCGAGCGACTTGAACACCACCCTGGCCCTAGCCGTCATTTCGGTCGTGGCCACTCACGTGCTCAGCATTCGTTTCACTGGCATAAAGGGTTACCTCGGGAGGTTCTTTTCTCTCAACCCGATACTGCTTTTTGTGGGGTTCCTCGAGCTCGTGGCGGAGGTGACGAAGCTCATCTCTTTCTCGTTCAGGCTTTTCGGTAATATATTCGCGGGCGAAATGGTCATCGGCAAGGTTTCGTCCCTCTTCGCTTTCGTGGCGCCCCTGCCGTTCCTGGTGCTCGAGATAATAGTCGCGACGGTGCAGGCCCTGATTTTCGCCGCCCTGACCATGGCTTTCATGAGCATTTTTACCGAACAGCATGGTGAATCGCATTAATGTAGATCAAATATCAAGAATCAAAGATCAAAGATAATTTTATATAGAAGCCGTTAACCATAATTTTGATATTTAATGTTTGATTTTTAATATAGTAAAAACTAATGGAGGTAGGAACATGACATTTACAGTAGTCGGTGGTTTGATAATCGCGATAGGCGGCATAGGCCCCGCGATAGGCATCGGAATGATCGGCGCGAAGGCCGTCGAGTCCATAGGCAGGAACCCGGAGGCCAGCGGAAAGGTGCTGACGGCGATGCTTCTCGGCATGGCGTTCGCGGAAGCCATCGCGATCTATTCGCTCGTGCTCGCGTTCACGAAATAACGTCCCGGCTATATTTTCCAGAGATGCCAGCCCGGACGCATGTGAGAGGGCGTGATTTATTCCCTCGGGATATTACCCGTCGTCTGCGGGCCCGAAATGACAAAGCCGTGGTTTAAAACTATATTTAATCGCGCAGTCCGATTTGTGCGCGCAATAAGGTAAATTAATGGAAATACTGCATAAGTTCGGTTTCGACATAAAGCTGTTCCTGGGCCAGATAATTAATTTCCTGATACTGGCTTACATCTTCAAGCGTTTTCTCTATAAGCCCATCCTTAACATTTTCAAGGAGAGGGAAGAAAAGATCAAAACGGGCCTGGAGAATGCCGAGAAGGCCAGGGAGGCGCTCGAGAAGTCTAAACTTGACAGGGACGCTATGCTCAGGGAGACGCGGACCGAGGCGCAGGCCGTGATGGAAAACACGAAAAAGCTCGCGGAGGAATTGAGGCAGGAGTTTGCCGCAAAGTCGAAGGCCGAATCCGAGCGCACGGTGGCCGAAGCGAAGGTCCAGGCCCTGGCGGAGATGCAGAAGGCCGAAAAAGAAGTAAAGAATATGTCGCTCGACCTCTCGAAGAAACTGCTCGAAGAAGTCATAACAAAGCTTTTTACGGAAGAAGAAAAGCAGAAGATACTCAAGAGAGCCGTCGAGAACATCCGCGCCGACCGGGATAAACTATGAAAGACGCCGTGCTGAGGGAGCTGGCCGCAATTACCCTTTCAGGTGGCGAGCGCGCGCCGGCTGCGGAGCAGCTGGCCCTCGAGAAGTTATCCAAACGCGACCTCAAGAGGTACCTGTTGTTCCTGAGGAACGAGATCACGAAAAGGTTCGTAACCGTAAGGAGCGCTGTCGAGCCGGGCGATGAAATGAAGAAAGCCATCGGCGGCGTTTTTGAAGGCAAGGAGATCCTCTACGAAACCCGGCCGGAGCTTGGCGCGGGCCTCGAGCTTGAACACGGCGACAACATCGAAAGAATAAACGTAAAAAATATTATAGAAAGGGCCATTCGAGGTATAAAAGATAACTTATAGTATAGGGATCTGAAAACCTATAAAGGATAAACTTGTGAAACCAGAAGAATTGCTTAAACAGATCGAGGACAAGCTGTTTTCGGTAGACGTTTCGCCCGAGCTGGTCAACCAGGGCATCGTTGACACCGTGGGCGACGGAACGGTGCGGGCCACCGGGCTTTCTAAAGTCGGGTTCGGCGAGGAAGTCGAGTTCGACGATAAATCCAGGGGCCTCGTGTTCAATCTCGACGAGGACTACGTTTCCATTATTCTGCTTTCGGACGCGGCTCAAATAAGGGAAGGAATGAAAGTCAGGACCACCGGCAAGGTGCTCGGCGTGACGGTGTCGGAAGAGCTTATAGGCAGGGTTATAGACCCTCTCCAGGCCCCGCTCGACGGCAAAGAACTCAAGGTCTCCGGCAAGCTCTACCCGCTGGAGAGCGCCGCTCCCAAGGTGATAGAAAGGCAGCCCGTGAAGGTTCCCTTGAAGACCGGTATCAAGGCGCTCGATGCCATGATACCCATCGGCAGGGGGCAGAGAGAGCTGATAATAGGCGACAGGAACACGGGAAAAACCGCTATCGCCATAGACACTATAATCAACCAGAAGAAGAAAGACCTCGGCCTAAAAAAGGTGATCTGCATATACTGCTGTATAGGCCAGAAGAACGCCAACGTCGCCAAGACGGTCGCGAAACTCCAGGAAGAGGGCGCTATGGATTACACCATAGTAGTGGCGGCGAGCGCCTCCGACCCGGCCGCCCTGCAGTACATAGCTCCATTCTCGGCTTGCGCCATCGGTGAATATTTCAGGGACAAGGGCGAGGATGTGCTGGTGGTTTACGACGATCTTTCCAAACACGCCTGGGCGTACAGGCAGATATCCCTGCTGTTAAAAAGGCCCGCCGGGCGCGAGGCTTACCCGGGCGATATCTTCTACCTGCATTCCAGGCTGCTGGAACGCTCCGCCAAGCTCTCCGACGAGCGCGGCGGCGGCTCTCTGACCGCTCTGCCGGTGATAGAAACCCAGGCGAACGACGTGTCCGCCTATATCCCGACCAACGTCATCTCCATAACCGACGGGCAGATATATCTCGAGACCGACCTGTTCAACGCCGGGCAGCGCCCCGCGATAAACGTGGGGCTGTCAGTATCCAGGGTCGGCGGCAACGCCCAGACAAAGGCAATAAAACAGGTCGCCGGGCCGCTGAAGCTCGAGCACGCCCAGTTCAGGGAACTGCAGGCTTTCGCCCAGTTCGGCTCGGACCTGGACGAGTCAACGCTCAAGAGGATAGAACGCGGTAAACGCATAACCGAAGTCCTTAAACAGAAGCAGTACGCCACCATGGACGAGGCCTCCGAGCTCCTCATCCTGTTCGCGGTCACTACGGAAATGCTCGACGACGTTCCTCTGGAAGCCATCGCGGAGTTCGAAGAGGATATAGCGGCGTATTTCAGGCTCGAGCAAAAAGACCTCTACCAGAAGCTCTCCGGCGGCAACAAGCTAGACGATACAACGCAAGCGGAGTTAAAAGCCGCGATAACTAAATTCAAGCAAGCGAGATAAGACATGGCGGGAAGCCTCAAGGAACTTAAAGCCAGGATAAAGACGGCCAACAATATCGCCCAGATAGCCAAGGCGATGGAGATGATCTCCGCCTCCAAGATACGCCGGGCAAAACAGTCCGTGCAGAACAACAAACCTTACACGGCAAAACTCGTCGCGATAATGGAAAAGATACTCTGCGGGATAGACATAACCCTCGCCGACAATCCCTACGTCAAACCCAAGCCCGGCGGGAAAAAACTGATAATCGCGGTCTCCCCTGACAGGGGCCTGTGCGGGGCGCTGGTCGAGAATATCTCAAGAAAGCTCATGGAGTACGACAGCGGCGAATACGTTGTCCTGGCCGTGGGAAAAAAAATAGAACGGTTCGCGGCGAAGCACGGTTATGACGTAAAAGCATCCTTCAATATGGGGACGAAGCTGCCGCGTTACGATTTCATATTCCCCTTGCTCGAGATAGTCGACAGGCTCTATCTCAGCGGAGAGGTCTCAGAAGTCAACGTCCTTTTCGCGGAATTCAAAACTATGTTCAGCAACGCGCCCGTGATGAAAAAGCTGCTCCCGGTTGTTTTCGATAAACGCTGCGATGATCTGCCCGCCGCCGGTTTCAAATACGAGCCCGGCGCGGCTAAACTTCTCAGGGACATCATTCCCAACTATACCGAGGTGAGGCTCTATAACGGCCTGCTCAACGCCTACACGTCCGAGCAGGCTTCCAGGATGATAGCCATGCAGAACGCCAAGGAAAACGCCGTGGACATCACCGAGTTCTTTACCCTCTCCTACAATAAGCTCAGACAGGAAAAAATAACCAACGAGATATTGGATATCACTAATGTTATGATAGTGTAAAGACGCCGGCCGTGCGATATATGATCTTTGATGCATTTCTAGTCGTAAAGGATGAATAACCATGAATAACGATTCAAACTCAGCAAGCGGCGAAGGCGTAATAATAAGGGTCCAGGGGACGGTCGTGGACGCGAGGTTCAATAAAGAGGTGCCGGAGTTGTACGAGGCGCTGGAAGCCGACCTTGGCAACGGCGTCAAGCTTGTGTTCGAAACCGAATACCAGCTGGGAAACAACGAGGCAAGGACGATCGCTCTCGGCCCCACGTTCGGGCTCAAGAGAGGTACGAAAGTAAAGAGAACTCACAAGCCCGTCAGCGTGCCGGTGGGGGAAAAGACGCTGGGCAGGATATTCAACGTGCTCGGCGAGACGGTCGACGGTCTGGGAGCTCTGAGCGGAGAGTACACGACGGAACCCATACACAGGAGCTCTCCCAGCCTATTCGAGCAGAGGACAAAACCCGAGATGCTCGAAACAGGCGTCAAGGTCATAGACCTCATCTCGCCGTTCACTAAAGGCGGCAAGATCGGCATATTCGGAGGAGCGGGCGTAGGCAAGACGGTCATAGTCAAGGAGCTCATCCGCAACATAAGCGTCGTTTATAAAGGCCACTCGGTCTTCGCTGGAGTTGGAGAGCGCACGAGGGAGGGCAACGATCTCTGGCTCGAGATGAAGGAAGCCAACGTTCTCGATAAGACGGTCCTCGTGTTCGGGCAGATGGAAGAGCCGCCCGGAAACAGGCTCAGAGTCGCCCTCACGGCCCTCACGATGGCCGAATACTTCCGCGACAAACAGAAAGAAGACGTGCTGCTCTTTATAGACAACGTGTTCCGTTTCGCGCAGGCGGGCAGCGAGGTCTCGGCTCTCCTCGGACGCATGCCTTCGGCCGTGGGATACCAGCCTACCCTCGCCCACGATCTGGGCGAGCTCGAGGAAAGGATAACTTCGACGAAGAGCGGTTCCATAACCTCGGTGCAGGCCATCTACATACCGGCCGACGATTATACCGACCCGGCGCCGGTCGCCATATTCGGGCACCTGGACGCCACGGTTTCACTTGACCGGGCTATCGCGGAACAGGGTTTGTACCCGGCTGTCAACCCGCTGTCATCGTCTTCCAGGCTTCTCGATCCTAACATTGTGGGCCAGGACCATTACAGGGTCGCCAACGACGTCAAAAGGATACTCCAGAGGTACAAGGACCTGCAGGACATAATCGCGATACTCGGCATAGACGAGCTCTCCGACGAAGACAAGCTCACGGTGGCGAGGGCCAGAAAGATCCAGCGCTTCCTTACCCAGCCGATGTACGTAGCGGAGGCTTTTACCGGAATTCCGGGCAAGTTCGTCAAGATCGAAGAGACCATCAAGGGCTTCAGCGAGATAATAGAAGGCAAGCACGACGGCCTGTCCGAACAGGCGTTTTTTATGGTAGGCACAATCGAAGAGGCGGTGGAAAAAGGTGGACGCAATTAGATCGCTTGCCATAGAGATACTCTCCCCGGAGGGGCTGATCTACAAAGACAGCGCCGCGGAGATAGTGATCCCTACCGTGGAGGGAGAGATAGGCGTCCTTCCCGGGCATATACCGCTGATAGCGGAGATCTCCGAAGGAGAGATAATCGTCAACCCCGGAGCCGGAGCTCTCTCTTTCGCCGTCATCGGCGGCTTCCTCGAGGTGCTCAACGACAAGGTGAGCGTCCTGGCCGATTACGCCGTCCGGTCGGAAGAGATAGAGTCTTTGAAGGCCGAGGAAGCCCGCAAGAGGGCCGAGGCACTGTTAAAAGAGAAGCACGGAAGGCGCGAATTCGCCTACCTGGAGAGAGACCTCAAAAAATCCATAATGGAATTGAAGATATCGAGGTCCAGGAGAAAGCGTTGAAAAACGGCCGCAGTGGAATCGCCCGCCGTCTTTACCGGCCCGGAACATCCCGCCTGACCAGGAACCTTCAGAACAACCGCTATTTACTTGAAATTTATAAATATATTTAGTAAAATCAATACCTTGAACGCCGAAAGCCGCATTAAGCGGCTTTTATAATTCACACATCCGGGAATTATTTCCAGGGTCCCGCAGCCGGCAACGGCGCGGGCTGGAAAGCAGTGAACCGGGTGGAGGCTCCGCCGGGAGTAACCCGGAGGAAAAAACCAAAAGGAGACAGTAGTATGTCGAACATTTCCATGAAGGCCTTGCTTGAGGCAGGTGTCCACTTCGGCCACCAGACGCGCAGATGGAACCCGAAAATGGCGAAATTCATTTTCGGCACGAGGAACAAGATCCACATCGTAGACCTGCAGAAAACCGTAAAGGAGCTTAAGAAGGCCTATAAGTTCGTTCGCGATTCTGTCATCGAAGGGAAGACCGTGCTTTTTGTGGGCACGAAGAAACAGGCACAGGCGCCGCTGAAGGAAGAAGCTTTGCGCTGCGGTGCTTTTTTTGTTTCTGACCGTTGGCTCGGCGGAACGCTTACGAATTTCGAGACCATAAAGAAATCCATAGCAAGGCTTAACGAGCTCAATAAGATGAAAGGCGAAGGGCTTTTCGACATCCTTTCGAAGAAAGAAGCGGCGCAGAAAGAAAGAGAACGGTTCAAACTCGAGAAATCGCTCGAGGGCATCAAGGATATGAAACAATATCCGGGCCTTTTGTTCATAGTAGACCCTTCCGAAGAAGCTACGGCCGTAGCCGAGGCCAGAAAGCTCAAGATCCCGATCGTGGCCATTTGTGATACGAACTGCGATCCCGACCTCGTAGACTACCCCATACCGGGCAATGACGACGCCATCAGGGCCGTCAAGCTTTTCTGCTCGATAATCGCGGATTCTGTGCTTGAAGGCAGGGGTTTTATCAATAAACAGGCCGAAGGCGAAATTTTGGCCGCCGCAGCGGCTACCGTTGTCGTGATACCCGCCGCCGCGGAAGTGAAAGTTGAACCGGTGGAAACAATAATAAAAGAAAGCGAGGTAATTACAAATGAGCCCAACGCCTGAACTAATATCAAAACTGAGATCAATGACCGGAGCCGGCATACTGGACTGCAGGGCAGCCCTGGTCGAATCCAAGGATGACCTGGATAAAGCGATCCAGCACCTCAGGGAAAAAGGTATCGCTTCGGCCGTGAAGAAAGCCGTGAGAACCGCTAACCAGGGGTTGGTCGCGTCTTACATACACGCGGGCGGCAAGCTCGGCGTGCTCGTCGAAGTCAATTGTGAAACGGATTTTGTGGCCAGGACCGAGGATTTCCAGAAGCTGGTGAAAGAACTCTCAATGCAGGTCGCCGCCGCAAACCCCCTGTATGTAAAAAGGGAAGACGTGCCGGCGGATCTGGTCGAGAAAGAAAAAGAGATATACAAGGTACAGCTGAAAGAAGAAGGAAAACCCGAGAAAGTCTGGGATAAGATAATGGAAGGGAAACTTGAAAAGTTCTTCAGCCAGGTTTGCCTTATCGACCAGCCCTACATCAGGGACACGACCGGCAAAGAGAAAGTAAAGGACTTGATAACCGCCGCCATAGCCAAGACCGGCGAGAATATTGTGGTCAGGCGCTTTTCCAGGTTCAGGGTCGGAGAGGAATGAGAACGTCGTTAAACTACTGACTACGGACAACGAACTGGTTTAGACGGAGGCTTTATGTCAACAAAAGAGATCCTGGCTCAGGGTGAAGAGCCGATGAAAAAAACGCTCGATAAGATGAAGGCTGCCCTCTCTTCTATCAGGACCGGCAGGGCGAGCGTGGCTCTTGTTGAAGGGGTTAAAGTGGAGTCTTACGGCGGAACCATGCTTCCGCTCAACCAGCTGGCCAATATGGGCACGCCCGACGCGAAAACCATAGAGATAAGGCCCTGGGATATTTCCCAGCTTCAAAACATAGAAAAGGCCATTCTCAAATCCGATATCGGCCTGACGCCGGCTAACGACGGGAAGATCATAAGGCTTTCCGTGCCGTCACTTACGGAAGACCGCAGAAAAGAGATAGTCAAGGGGATACATAAACTCACGGAAGAATTCAGAATAGCTGTCCGCAACGAACGGCGGCAGATAGTGGAGAACATAAAAAAAGCTGAGAAAGACAAGAAGATCACCGAGGACGAGAGAAAAAAAGGCGAGATAGAATCGCAGAAGCTCACCGATGTTTATATGAAAAAAATAGATGAACTGCTCGCGGTTAAAGAAAAAGATGTGATGGAAGTCTAGCGGCAGCGATAAGCGGTAAATAGATCAAAGGCTGACAATAATTCACAGGAGGACTTCATAATGGCTTTCAAGATCGACGTGGAACAGTGCGCAGGATGCGGAGTATGCGAAGGGTCGTGCACCTCTAAGGCTATCAGCCAGGACGCGGATAAATATAAAATTGACGCGGCAAAATGCACCGATTGCGGCGATTGCGCGGCTGTCTGCCCGATGACCTGCATATCGGGAACAAAAAAAAGCAAATAAGCATATCCCGGCCGGCATACGGGTCCGTTTTGTATTTTTTACGGTCGGTCTGTGTTATAGAGAATAGAGACCTTAACTTGGATAAGAAAACGATTGATCTTTCAAAACTGCCCGCGCACATAGCCATAATAATGGACGGAAACGGGCGCTGGGCAAAAAAGCGCGGCTTGCCGCGCATTTTTGGCCACAGGCAGGCGATGAAAAATGTAAAAGAGATCGTTACCGCCTGCGCCGGGCTCAAGAACGTCCGGGTCTTAACGCTCTATGCTCTTTCCACCGAGAATTGGATAAGGCCTAAAACCGAGATAATGGGGCTTATGTCCATCCTGAAGGCCTATCTTAAACGCGAGCTCAAGACCTTTATGGATAACAATATCCGGCTTGTTACCATAGGCGACATCACGAGGCTCCCTGCCGAGCAGCAAAGGCTCCTTGAAGAAACAAAAGAAGTGACCGGGAAAAACAGCGGGATGATACTGAACCTCGCCCTTAACTACGGGGGACGGCAGGAAATTTTGAACGCGGTGAACTCCCTTTTAAAGAGCGGCCAAAAGAGAGCCGAGGAAAAAGACCTTGAAAGCCGGCTTTACACCGCTGGCCTTCCCGACCCGGATCTTCTCATAAGGACTTCGGGGGAAATGCGGGTCTCGAACTTTCTTCTCTGGCAGATCGCTTATACGGAATTATACGTCACTCCCGTTCTGTGGCCGGATTTCAAGACAAAGAACCTCCACGACGCGATTATAGATTACCAGTCCAGGCAACGCCGTTTCGGGGGAATATAATACGGCAGTTTTAAGCCGTAAGTTGTAAGAAGAACCGGGTGTCTTGAAAATCGATCAGCCCGATAGAAAGTACAGTATGCCTTGCTTAATCTTTAAGCTTAGAACTTAAAACTTAAGACTTACAACTTATAACTAATTATGATTCTACCTAGAATAATCACGGCGGTCGTGGGCATACCATTAGTTATCCTTGCGGTATATTGGGGCGGGATCCCGTTTTTTCTGATAATGGGCGGAGTGGTCTTCATGTCGCTCAGGGAATACTACATACTCGCCGGTTATGGTAAGTACGGTTTTCAGCCTGTCGTGGGCACTGTCTGCGGCATGGCTCTTTTTATTTCAATGTATCTTAACGGCACAAGAATGGGCGCGGTTCTAGAGAATCAGGGCACCGCGGCTTTGATAAGCCTCATGCTCATCCCGATATTTTTAACGGAAATGTTTCGTTCAAGCGCCGAAAAGGCCGTGGAAAAAATGTCCATAACGTTTTTCGGGGCTTTCTTCATACCCTGGACGCTGGGGCATCTCGTTCTCCTGCGGAACCTGCGCCCCGACGGAATGCAGTACGTCTTTATGCTCTTTATCGTGATATGGATGCTCGATACCGGCGCGTACGTGGTAGGAAAAAAAATCGGGAAGAAGCCCCTGGCCAGCATGGTAAGCCCCAAGAAAACGCTGGAAGGCGCCGCGGGCGGTGTTGTTACCGGGATCATTACCGCGATGTTATGCAAGCTTATATTCCTCAATTCCAGCATGAGTTTGCCCGAAGCTGCCCTGCTCGGCCTTTTGATCGCGGTGGTCTCCCAGTTCTCGGACCTGGCGGAATCCGTCATCAAAAGAGACGTGGGAGTTAAAGATTCCGCAAACCTTCTGCCCGGCCACGGCGGCATGCTCGACCGCTTCGATTCCTTCCTCTTTACATCACCGCTCCTTTACTATTATCTGACAATATTCAAAGGCAATTAAATTTCCTTTAAATTAATCTTGAAAGGGTGAAATGAAAAATATTGCCGTGCTGGGATCTACCGGTTCGATCGGTGAGCAAGTCCTCGACGTAGTGAGGAATATAAAATGCGGGGTGCGGGTAAAAAGCCTAAGCGCTCACTCCAACATATCGAAAGTCAAAGCGCAGATCAGTGAATTCAGGCCCGCGCTCGTTTCCATCTGGGAAGCGAACGCGGCCCGTGAGCTTAATCGGTGGTGCAAGTCAAAAGGTTACGGGACCCGGGTGTACAGCGGCGCTGACGGGCTCAAAAAAGCTGCCGTAGAGGGCTCCGTAGGGCTGGTGGTTTCCGCGGTCGTAGGGGCGGCGGGCCTCGAGCCTCTGCTGGCGGCTATCGAAGCCGGAAAAGACGTTGCGCTTGCCAACAAGGAAGCTCTTGTCGCGGCTGGCGGCATCGTGATGGACAGGGCGAGACGCAAAGGCGTGAACATACTCCCCGTCGACAGCGAACACTCCGCGATATTCCAGTGCATTGGCGGATCAAAGAATATAAGAAAGATAATCCTCACGGCCTCGGGCGGGCCCTTTTACCGTTCGAAAAGGAAGATGTCGGGAGTCACCGTAGCGGACGCCCTCGCGCATCCCACCTGGAAGATGGGGAAAAAGATCACAGTTGATTCCGCCACCCTGATGAACAAGGGGCTCGAGGCCATTGAAGCGCACCATCTCTTCTCCGTGGGAATGGACAAGATAGAGATAGTAATCCACCCGCAATCGATAGTTCATTCGCTTGTCGAGTTCGAAGACGGTTCCGTCCTCGCGCAGATGTCCAACCCGGATATGAGGCTACCCATACAGTATGCCCTCACTTACCCGGAACGGTGCGGTTCGCTGGTCGCCAGGCTTGATCTGGCGAAGGCGGGGAAACTTGAATTCTTTAAGCCGGATTTTAACAAGTTCCCCTGCCTCGGGATAGCTCTCGGCGCCGCTAAGACCGGCGGGACGATGCCGGCGGTAATGAACGCTGCTAACGAGGCCGCCGTTATGGCCTTTCTCGACGAAAGAATAAATTTTGACGTTATACCCCGGGTTATAGCAAAAGTTATGTCGGAACACAGGGTAAAGAGAGCCCCGGGGCTCAAAGATATACTCGAAGCCGACCAGAAAGCAAGAACGAGAGCGGAAGAGATAATTCAAAAAATCAGCGGTAAGAGGTAAGTGTTAAGTGGTAAGCAACGGACTTTAAAGGCAGGGCCGTTCACTTACCACATACCGCTTAGCGCTTACCACTATTAAGGAGAAGTAAACATGTTGAACATATTCGGGTTTCACATCACGATTTTACAGGTTATCGCCACGGTGTTCGGGATCGGCCTGCTGATCTTCATACACGAGTTGGGGCATTTTTTAATGGCAAAAGCCTTCAAGCTTAAGGTGGAAGCCTTCGCGTTCGGGTTCGGGCCCGAGATCGTAGGCTTCACTCATGGCGGGACCAGGTACCAGATAAGGGCGATACCCCTGGGCGGAATGGTGAAGATGCCCGGAGAAGACATCGAAACGAGCACCGGTTCGCCCGACGAGTTCCTATCCCAGAAATGGTACAAGAGGCTCATCATTGCTTTCTTCGGGCCGTTCATGAATTACGTCCTGGCGATCGCCCTGTTCACGACCGTCATATATTTCTGGGGCTTGACCAAGCCTTCGCCCCTTCCCGTGATAGGACAGGTGATGGCCGGGTTTCCCGCGGAAAAAGCAGGCATCAAGCCGGGCGACAGGATAACCGAGATAAACGGCGCACCCGTCAGTACCTGGGAAAATATGGCGGCCATTATCCATAATTTCCCCGAGCAGGAAGTTAAACTCAAGATCACGCGCGGCAGCGAGATGGTATTCCTTGAAGTCAAACCCAGAAAAGATTCTTCCACTGGGCTCGGCCTCGTGGGCATTGTCCCGTCCATAGACATAGAAAAGGTAGGTTTTGGCGAGGCCGTTTACCTCAGCGGAAAGATGTGCGTGTTCCAATCGGTCTTCACGCTGAAATATCTCGGCGATAAATTGGTCCACCTGCAAAAACCCGAGGTCGCGGGGCCGATAGGAGTTATGCAGATACTCGCAAACGCCGCGAAAACCGGGATGCCGGACCTTATTCACCTGCTCGCCGTCATATCCGTGGCGCTGGGCCTCTTCAACCTGCTTCCCATCCCGCTCGTTGACGGCGGACACATCTTTATGGCGCTCATAGAATTCGTCACGCGCAAGCCGATAAACAAGAAGGTCATCCAGGTGTCAAATTTCGTCGGCCTGGGAATAATCGTAGCCATATTCATTTTTGCCACTTACTCCGATCTCTCGAGGCTCGGCCTCGATCTCGGAAGGCTGATGCCGAAATAATGAATATCGGGAAGAGAGAATAGAGAAGTGAGAAAAGGGAACAGCGGAACGAAAGGCGCAAAATGTTCTACAGAAAAAAAACCCGTAAGATCAATATTGGCGGCATAGTCATCGGCGGGGGGAGCCCGGTCGTTGTCCAGTCAATGACTAACACCGATACGCGCGACCTCAAGGCGACCATCCGGCAGATAAAGGCTCTCGAGGAGGCCGGCTGCGAGATTATAAGGGTGGCCGTGCCAGATATGGAATCCGCGGGGAACCTCTCAAAGATAAAAAAAGCCATCAAAATACCGCTGGTCGCCGACATACATTTCGACTGGAAACTCGCGGTTGAAGCCGTAAGGCAGGGTGTGGACAAGCTCCGCATCAACCCGGGCAACATCGGTTCAGAAGAAAAAGTAAGGGAAGTCGTTAAGGCGGCAAAAAGCGCCGGTATTCCCATAAGGATAGGACTGAACGCGGGTTCGTTGAAGACCGTTCACTCGGAGAGGACTCACGAGGGAAAAGCGAGGAAACTCGTCGCTTCCGCGTTCGAACACATAAGGATACTCGAAGAGAACGATTTTTTCGACATAGTTGTTTCCCTGAAAGCGTCCGACGTGCTCACCACCGTCAAAGCGTACCGCATCCTCGCCGGCACCGTGAATTATCCCCTGCACCTCGGCATTACCGAGGCGGGCTCGCTTTTCAGGGGCGCTATAAAATCATCGGTCGGCCTAGGCATTCTTCTCAACGAAGGTCTCGGCGACACGATAAGGGTCTCGCTCACCGCCGACCCGCTCGAAGAGGTCAAGGCCGCTTACCAGATACTCCAGTCCCTCGAAATGCGCTCGACCGGCATAGAGCTGATATCCTGCCCGACCTGCTCCAGGTGCGAGGTCGACCTGATAAAGATCGTCAACGAACTGGAAAACAGGCTCTCTCAACTGCATAACATAATATCCGCGAAATACGCTAAGAAGCCGTTAAAGGTGGCGGTGATGGGGTGCGTGGTCAACGGCCCCGGCGAAGCGAAAGAAGCCGACATCGGCATAGCGGGCGGGAAGAGAACGGGCATCCTGTTCGAGAATGGGGAGATCACGGGCGAACTAAAACCCGATCAGTGGGTGGATACGCTCGTTAAAATGATATTACGGAGGAAGTAGAAAATGTCCAGCGAAATTTATCTTACAAAAGAAGGGCGCAATAAACTGATCGACGAGCTCGAGATGCTCAACAAGCGCAAACCGCTCATAACCGAAGAGATAGCGAGGGCCCGGGAGCACGGCGACCTCAAGGAAAACGCCGAGTACCACGCCGCCAAGGAAACCCTTACAAAACTCGGCAAGAGGATCGCCGAGATAGAAACCAAGCTCTCGCGCTCAAAGCTCATATCCGAGCAGCACATCGAACAGGGAAAGATATTCATAGGCGTCACCGTCACCCTCAAAGAGGTGGAAACCGGAGATGAGTACGATTACACGCTGGTTGATATAGAGGAAGCGAACGCGGCCGAAAGAAAAATATCCGTGCAATCGCCGATGGCGCAGGGCCTGCTGGGCCACAAGAAAGGCGATGTGGTCATGGTCCAACTGCCCGGCGGGGAAATGGAATTCAAGGTACTGAACATAAAATCATAATTCAGCTTCAAAGGAATTTCAGATGCTATATTCTAAAGAATTCATACCGACTTTAAGGGAAGCGCCCGCCGACGCGGATAACGTATCGGCGAAACTGATGCAGAGAGCGGGTATGATAAGAAAGCTCGCCTCCGGTATCTACGAGTGGCTGCCGCTCGGCCTCAGGGTGCTCAGGAAAGTAGAACAGATAATACGCGAAGAGATGAACCGCGTCAACGGCCACGAGGTCTGGCTGCCCCTTCTGCTGCCCAAGGACTTGTGGATGGAAACGGGGCGCTGGAACGTTTACGGCAAGGAACTCTTCCGCCTCAAAGACAGGAAGGATTCCGAATTCTGCCTCGGCCCCACGCACGAGGAGGCCATCACCGACCTCGTCCGCAGGGAAGTGCGGTCCTACCGACAGTTGCCGCAGATGTTCTACCAGTTCGGGACCAAGTTCCGCGACGAGATCCGTCCGCGCTTCGGCATAATGCGCGCCCGGGAATTCCTTATGAAGGACGCGTACTCCTTCCACACCGGCGAAAAAGACCTGGAAAGATATTACCTGGAAGTCTTCGAGGCGTATAAGACGATCTGCGACCGGTGCGGGTTCAGGTACAGGCCCGTTGAAGCCGCGTCCGGCGCGATCGGCGGCTCATTCTCCCACGAGTTCATGGTACTCGCCGAGACCGGGGAAGAGGAAATTGTTTCCTGCGAGTGCGGCTACGGCGCCAACGCCGAGAAGGCCGAGTTCAAGATCTGGGAGAGCAAGCCGAACACCGAGCCCCTGGAAGCAATTGCCGAGGTCCATACCCCCGGCGTCAGTTCCGTCGAAGACGTGGGCAAGCTGCTCAAGCAGCACGCAAGAAAATTCATAAAGACGATGATCTATACGGCCGACGATAAACCGGTGGTCGTGCTCATCCGCGGGGACTTTGAGATAAACGAACACAAACTGCAGTCCCTGCTGGACGCATCGGTCATAGCGCTGGCCGACGAGAAGACGATAGAGGCGGTGACGGGCGCGCCGGTCGGGTTCGCCGGACCCCAGGGTTTGAAAAACGCCAGGATAATCGCGGACCACTCCGTGAAGGGAATAGTGAACGCCGTGACCGGCGCCAACAAAAAGGATTACCACGCTTCGGGCGTGAACCCCGGGCGGGATTTTGTTCCCGAGGCCTACGCGGACCTGAGGTTCGTGAGGCGCGGGGACAAGTGCAAGTGCGGCAAGGAGCTTGTTTTCAGCCGCGGCATAGAGGTCGGGCACACTTTCAAGCTCGGGCATAAATATTCAAAAGCGATGAAAGCCGTCTATCTCGACGAAGCCGGGAAAGAGAACCTGATGGTGATGGGTTGTTACGGCATAGGGGTTTCACGGATCGTGGCGGCGACCATCGAGCAGTCGAACGACGCTAACGGCATAATCTGGCCTATCGCGCTCGCCCCGTACCAGGTCTCGATAGTCCCGATCAATTATGCCGATGAACAGACCAGGAAAGTCAGCGATGAGATCCACTACAAACTTACGCAGGCCGGCGTCGAGGTGATAATGGACGACCGCGACGAGCGCGCCGGCATCAAGTTCAATGACGCCGACCTCATCGGGATCCCTTACCGCATAACTATCGGAGAGAAAAACCTCAAGGACGGCAACGTCGAGCTCAAGGCCCGTCGTGAGGGCCCTAAAGAAGCAAAACTCGTCAAGGCCGGCGCGGTGATCGAAGAGGTCCTCAAACTCTTGAAGCACTGACCGTTCTCGGAAAAGTTTTGCGGCGATTACGGTATATAAATGTAAACTCCAACCGGCTATAAATAAGAGGTCTGCTGCCACAGGGCGTAAAGAAGTTTTGTTTCTCGGCGGGTTCAGGGTGTTTTAAACCTGTTTTTACTAAAGACGCGCAAATAGAGCCGGCCGTGTCGTTATTTATATAATAAGGCTAAAAATAATTATCGCCGGGCACTGTCACTTTTAGAGTGATAGTTCTCGGCGATTATTTATTGTTTAAGGCGTTAAGTCAGAATAAACAGAGGGCACTTTATCAGTGACTGGCCCGGACAACGATATAGCCGAGTTCAGGAGCGCTGTTTATCACGGCATCGAG
>Ga0265342_10001022_pt1 | contig 27535 bp, 25 predicted proteins | sample 4CB327metaG_FD_203125 | JGI IMG/M metagenome (GOLD analysis project Ga0265342, IMG submission 203125) | Rhizosphere microbial communities from Carex aquatilis grown in University of Washington, Seatle, WA, United States - 4-CB3-27 metaG | ecosystem: Host-associated > Plants > Roots >... | reverse complement strand
ACCGGCGGCGAGAGCTTCTTCCCGCGTTTCAGCGGTGAGATGCCGGAGATCTTCCAGCAGATCAACCAGAACATCCGCTCCAAGTACCAACTGGTCTACCATCCCACGAACGCAAAGCAGGACGGCACCTATCGCAAGCTGCGCGTGGAACTGGTGGACCCTGAGGGTCATCCGCTGCGCATCCAGGACGAGAAGCAGAAGCCGCTCAAATACCAGATCATCGCCCGCGAAGGCTACCGCGCCAAGCAGCAGGTGGAGTAGCGTGCTCTAACACCCTTGCTTTTATGACTGGGTTAGGGCACCCGCCGGAAAATTTCTCTCAGGGGCTAAAGCCGCGCCCCCTCAAGACCCGGTTGATGCAAACAGTTCTAAAACACACAACGGCCGGCGGCTACCCGAGGGCTCCGCCGGCCGCGTAAAGGGATGCCTGCGAGGCGGTCTATTTGAACTGGGTGATGATGTCCCAGATGTAATACGCGAGGACACTGACCGTCGCCAACGCGACAGCCCACTTGAGTATCCGCACCAGGGGCTCAATCTTGTTGACTTTTGCGATGATCTCGGCCTGTTCGTTCTTCACATTGTCGAAGGATTCGTCCAGGATGAGCTGGTCGTCCTCGTCTTGAGTCAGTTTTGCGCGATATACGTAAAGGGCGACAAGAATCAGCACCAATACGCCCCAAACCGTCCACATTACAGGAACAAATCCGGTCATGCTCCACCTCCAGAAAACTCCTGGTCCCAGATACCGGCGGGTCCGTGCAGGAATCGCGGTCTCGTAAGTAGAGGGGCCGTACGGTTGACCATCATAGCGCCGAATGGGTACAGGTGTGGTGACAAAAATCACGGATAGCATTTTTTGGCTGGAACCGGCCTTTGAAACTCAGCCCGAAGATGTCGGATAGCAGACCGCAGGGCGGCCAATCCTGCGACTTTCCGGAGATCGGTCGCATCCAATGGGATGAAACCGTTATCAGGGCTTGTTTACCCGCCCGCTGAGCGGTACAGTTACGCATAAAGGCAAGCAATTCAACAATCAGGAGAAACCATGGCCACATCGACCGCTGCACCCGCCCCGGAAACCGAAAAGAAAGCGCCCCTCATCCTGACTCCTCAGGCCATTTCTAAGGTGCGAGAGATTATGGCCACCCAGGATCCTCTGCCCGCCGGGCTGCGTATTGGCGTGATGGGCGGTGGCTGCTCTGGCTTCCAGTACTCCATGGCCTTCGAGAACCAGAGCGGCATGATGGATAAGGTCTTTAGTTTTGAGGATCTAAAGGTCTTTGTGGACGCCACGTCGCTGATGTACCTGAATGGCTGCACGGTCGACTACGTGGAGACACTGGAGGCGGCGGGCTTCAAATTCGACAATCCCCAGGTGAAGAGCACCTGCGGCTGCGGCTCGTCTTTCAGCGTCTAAACTCCGCTTTTTTGCCGGGTTAAGCGCAATGGCCCGCTCCCTTGACGGGGGCGGGCCTTTTGCTGGATGGTTCGGTTCGACGGGAGAGGACCGGGCGTATTACTGCGTCGGTAACGCCGGAGATGGTGAGGAGCCGCCTAAGGGTGTGGTTGGCGGGGTGACAGGCGTGCCACCGATGCCGCTGGAGATGCCGGCGGCGGGGCGGCTGCCGCTGGGGCCGGAGCTGCCGCCCACTGTCTTGCGGTCGGCGAGCGGGTCGTAGACAAACTCCCACTCGTTGTAGTGGTTCTTCTTTCTGTAGACCAATAAAGATTGCTTCGGGCTGGTGGGAGCGAAACCGACGATGCCAGCTCCGCCGAAGGTCTGCCCGCCAAAGGCGCTGGTTCCCGGCGAGGCGCCGCCCGAGATCGGGTTGCTGCCGGAGCCGATGCCGCCGGTTGTGCCGGTGGGGTTTGACGGGTCACTGCCCGTGCCGGTTGGGGTACTCCCGAAGCCGCTGGTGGGAGTGCCGAATCCGCCGGCGGAGGCGCCGAAACCGGTTGATGTGCTTCCGAAGCCGGATGAGGAGCCGACAGGAGCGCCGATGTTTGACGCGCCCGCGTCTCCGCCGAGTCCCGATCCTGTCATCCCCAACGGCTTACCGAAGAAGCCCGGGGTCTGGGTCTTGACCTGGCCAAACTGGATGGGCCGCCACTCCTCCTTGCCGGTGGTGGGGTCGATGTACTTCTTGCGCAGGAAGCGAATGCCGTTGGTGGGCTTGACCAGAGCGTCGACGTTGGGCGGATACCGGCCGAATTTCCTGTAATAGAGCTGGACGGCGCGGATGTATTGCTTGCCGCGCTGCATGGTCTCGATTTCGCGGTCGCGGGTGAGCTCGGTCTTGACCGCGGGCGCGGCAATGGCCAGAACGATGATGAGAATCGCCAGCATGAAGATGACTGCAACCAGCACGTACCCCTCTTCAGAAGGGCGGGGAGGGCGAGTTGGGATGGGCATCATCATCTCTCTATAAGCAGCTCCTATTCAGCAGTGAGGGAGCCCACCCTTTCGCCAGAAAAAAAGTGAAAGGATGGGGTGCCCGCATACAAAAGTCGCTTACAAGCACCAACAGCTAAAAGCTGTACTTCAATTCGCCTGCAGCGGCAGGGTTTGGGTGTTGTTGTAGCTCAGGTCGGTGACTTGAACGCCGGTTGGCTGGATGGCGCCGATCCGGTAGCGATGATCGACGATCTCGCCCGTCCGGGCCATAAAGATGTCTTCCCCGCGAACGAAGTATGCCTGTAAAGATTTGTCTTTGGCCTGGGTGTAGCCGAAGTATTTGAGGTCGATGGCCGGGGGCCTGGGCACGGTCGGCAACACAGGCGTCAGCGCAGCTGCCGCGCGGGCGCTGGCTACAGGAGTTTCAATCCTGACCGGTGCGGACTCGGCGGAGAAGATGTTTCTGCCGGTTCCGGCGTAGACCACCGACTCGTTCAGGGTCAGCTTGTCGAGGCGCAGGGAAGGATCGAGGCTTGCGTTGCTCAACTTCTGGGCATCGATGGCCGGTGTTGCGGATGCCGGAGCGCGCGGAGCCGGAGGAGGCGCAGAAATAACCGAAGCCGGGGGCGGGGAGGAATGCCCGAATGCGCCAAAGACCTGAACGCAGGCAATGATAAGGATGACCGCAAAGAGGCCGATGACCAGATAGACTTGACGCTTGTTTTCAGTTCCCAGACGCAAGGCCATGGTTATTCGTCCTCCTTTCCGGAGTTGGATGAACCGCCGGAGGGAGTGGCCGGCAATCCGCTAGCTGATGCATCGGCCGGCCGCAGCCAGGTTGAAACCCGCAGCCGCAGGTTGACCAGGCCTCCCTGCTGCCCGGTGAGAGACATGGCCCGAATTACAAAGAAGCTCTGGTCGCGCTCCAGGCTGTTCACGAAGCGCATGATCTGCGGATAGTCGCCGCTGATGCCGGCGTCCAACTGAATCTCGGTCAGATCGGAGCCGGAGGCGCCCTGGGTGTACTGGACTCGCGAGAGCCGCACGCCCGATTTCACCTGAATCTCGCCGATGCGCGCGGCGATCGAGGAGTAGTTGCGCGGAATGCGCTTGTCGTAGAAGGCCAGAATCTGCTGGCTGGACTTCTCGACGCGGCTGTCGAGGCCGCTCAGGGGGGCGTTTTCCAGCTTCAGCGCCTTCAGTTCAACCTGTTTGCCGGCCAGAGCGCTGGCGGAGTTGACGTTGGTGGCAGCCCAGTCCATACCGAAGCAAACGGCCAGCCCGATGGTGATGAGAAGCAAAAGGACAACTCCGGCAATGTGCCAAGAGAGCGGGGAGACCAGGCGCTCACGCCACGATATGGATAAAGCTCTCATGGGCGGAGTCCCGGGTTGGGCTTGGGAGCGAGTGTACCCGGCAGCGGCATGCGGGTAAAGGGTGGGCGTCCGGGCACCAGGGCCGGGGTAGCCGGGTGGGCCGCTTGTCTCTGAGAGGCCTTGATCGGAATTCCGGCCGGTTTCGATTCCGGTTTCGGAGCCGGCCTGGGTTCGCTAGCCGTGGCCGGGTTGTACTCGGCCAGCAGATCGAAGTTGACGCGGCTCGATGCGCTGACTGGCTCCAGCCGCTCGCCAGCCCCCGCGGTAGATTCCGAGTTTTCGCCCACAATACGGGGCAAGAGAAATCGTTTCGAGTGTTCCAGGTTTCTGACCAGGTCGATGGAGCGGTCACGAGGGCCGATCACACGCAGATGCATGGTGATCTGCCCGTCCTTGCCGCGGATTGGCTCGATGATGGAGACCTGAACCCCGCCAGGCAGAACGGTTTCCAGATCTTCCATGGCCAGCGTCCACGAAAAGGCCTTCTCATCGAAGAGCTGATTGAGCGCTACTGCCTGCGTTAGAACTGCGACGTTGGTGGGCTGGCGCATCAGCTCCTGGTAGCCCTGTCGCTCCTGGTTGATGCGGGCGATGGCGCCGTCGAGCGATTGCAAGCGGTTGCGAGCCTCTTCGGCCTTCTGGTGGAAGGCGTGAACGCCCAGGCCCAGGCCAATGGAGAGTACGGCCAGCACGCCCGCTGTTCTGTGCAGGCGCTTGATAGCGGGTCCCAGATTGGCAAAGGGGCGAGTGGCGAGATTGAGGGTGATGCGCATGGGTTCAGGCCGCTCCCATTAGTGCGCCGGTGACGCCGGCAATGCTCAAGCTGCCGAGGGCCGTGGCCGCTCCGGTTTGCGGATGCGACGCCAACTCGACGACGGCCAACTCCGGGTCGTCGATCCAGCGGGCGAACTCGCCTGCTCCGCCGTCGCCGGCATAGTGCAGGCGGCTAGGGCGAGCCTGCAGCTTATCCTCATAAAAAGCGGCGGCCACGGCGATGCCGCGACGCACCTCATCGAGGCGCAGGCCGGGCTCCTCGGGCAGGTCGAGGGTGCGATAGAGCAGCAGATCCTGGCCGCTGGTGATGGTGGTGGTGAGGGCCAGTCCGCTCAGGTTGGCGGCCAGCACGGCCTCCATGGAATCGAGACCCGCGAGGGCAGCCAGGCTGGAAGGCAGCACCGCGCCGGGTTCATAGCCGGCAGCGCGCACCGCGGCCTCATATTCCTGCAAAATCGGGCCGGGAATTACCGCCGCCAGCACCTTGCATTCGGTTTTGCTCTCTGTAAGTACCTGGTAACTGAGGCCGGCGTGCTCCACTTCGAAGGGGACCATCTTGCGCAGCCTGAAGCGCATCACGGAGTTGGCTTCATCGGCCTTGGCGGGCAGCGAATCGAAGTCCAGCACGAAGACGCGGACAGCGGTGTCGGGCAAGACGAGAGTGACGGCGCGGGAGCGAGGCGCAACCTGGGCCAGAGCGGCGTGTATTGCGTTGGCCACGGCCTCCGGAGCGCGCAGGTTTGGCTCGCCGATGCTGGGAACCAGCGCCCCCGCCGGAAGAGGCTCGAAGGCGTAGACGGGCGGCTCTCCGGGCGCGTGCAACGCCGCGGCCAGTACGCCCTCCGGCACAAGCTCCACCGCAGCCGGCGGACGCGCGCCGGATTGGTGGCCGGGTTTTGCCTTGCTGAAGATCGATTGCATCATCGGGAAGCCTCAATAAACGTGACCTTGTTGATCTCCTTCAGGGTGGTAATTCCGCGGCGGACGCGCTCAAGGGCCGACTCGCGTAGAAAGCTCATGCCCTCTTTCCGGGCCAGCTTGCGCACCTCGGAGGTGGGCTTTTTCTCCAGAATCAGTTCTCGAATGGGGTCGGTCAAATCCAGCAGCTCGTGAATTGCAGTTCGTCCGCGGTAGCCGGTGCCGCCGCACTCCATGCAGCCGGTGCCCTCGCGGAAGCCGAAGCCCTGCCACTCGGCCGGATTGATTCCGCTGGCCAGTAGAGCCTCGTCGTCGTAGTAGACCGTGTGCGCGCAGTACTCGCAGACGGTGCGCACCAGCCGCTGCGCCAGAATGCAGTTAAGCGCGGAGACGAAGTTGTAGGCCTCGACGCCCATGTTGATGAAGCGGCCCAGCACGTCCACCACGTTGTTGGCGTGGACGGTGGTGAAGACCAGGTGGCCGGTAAGCGCCGAGTTGATGGCAATCTGCGCTGTCTCGTTGTCGCGGATCTCGCCCACCAGAATCTTGTCCGGATCGTGGCGCAGAATGGAGCGCAGGCCACGGGCAAAGGTGAGACCTTTTTTCTCGTTCACTGGAATCTGCGTGATGCCGCGAATCTGATACTCCACCGGGTCTTCGATGGTGATGATCTTGTCCTCGTCGCTCTTGATCTCGTTGAGGGCGGCGTAGAGGGTGGTGGTCTTGCCCGATCCGGTGGGGCCGGTGACCAGCACCATGCCGTAGGGTTCGCGTATATAGCGGCGGAAGCGCTTGAGGTCGTCGTCCGCAAAGCCCACTACATCCAAGGTCAGGTGGTGGAACTTCTCGCTCATCGACTCCTTGTCAAGCACGCGCAGCACGGCGTTTTCGCCGTGAATCGTGGGCATAATCGACACGCGGAAGTCGATCAGCCGGTTCTTGTAGCGGACGCGGAAGCGGCCGTCCTGCGGAACGCGGCGCTCGGCGATGTCCAGTTCGCTCATAATCTTGATGCGCGAGAGGATGGTGGTGTGATGCTCGCGTGCGATGGGCGCCATGGCCTCCTGCAAGACGCCGTCGATGCGGTACTTTACATGAACCGAGTCGTCGTAGCTCTCTATGTGGATGTCAGAGGCACGGCGTTCGAGAGCGGTGAAGATGGTGGTGTCAACCAGGCGGATGATGGGGCTGATGTCTTCTTCGCTCGTCAATTTTTCAATGGAGATGTTCTCGTCTGTCGAGTCGTCGCCGGTGAGCACGTCAAAGGTGAGCCCCTCGGATGCCTCATCGAGGACGCGCTGCGACTGTTCGGTCTTTTTCAGCAGATCGGTAATCTGCGAGAGCGTGGCCACGCGCGCAATAATGCGGTGCGAGAGCAGCCCGGCGATCTCGTCCTGCACCATCAGTTGCGAGGGGTCGCTGACGGCAATTACCAGCGCGTCGCGCTGCTGCTCAATGGGCACAAAGTTGTAGCGGAACATCAGCTCCACCGGGACGGTGCGCAGCAGCTCGTGCTGAATCTTGAAGTTCTTCAGGTCGACAAACTCGGCGTGATAGCGATGCGCGAGGGCCTCGGCCTGGGCGCGCTCGTCCTGGCCTGTGGGAAGCGGAAGCGTGATGAGAGGCGAGTCGGCCATGGCGGTTTACCCCTGACCCCCGGCAGTCGAACCCAGCGAGAAGATGGGCAGATAAAGCGAGATGAGAATGAAGACCACCACCACGCCCATGATGATGAGGATAGCCGGTTCGATGAGCGCCAGCGCGGCGGTCAGCGCGGTGGCCACGTCCTCTTCGAAGAACTCGGCTACCGAGTTGAGCATCTGGGGCAAGGCCCCGGTCTGCTCGCCCACGGTAATCATCTCCGAGGCCAGGTCTGGGAAAACGCCCGTCTGGCCCAACGATTCGGCCAGGCTCTTGCCCTCGCGGACGGTAGTAATCGAAGTAAAAACGGCCTTCGAAATCTTGCGCGAGTTGATGGAGCGGGCGGCAGTCTCCAGCGACGGAACCAGCGGCAGGCCGCCGGTGAGCAGCGTGGAGAGCGTGCGCGCAAAGAGCGCCACCTGGTACTTGATCCAGATGTTGCCGAAGATGGGCAGACGGATGCGAAAGCCGTCGATGAAATCGCGGCCATTATCGGTGATCGAGCAGCGGTAACCCCCGGCGCCCGCGCCCAACACGAGCAGAAAGAGCCAGATGAAGTTATGGTTGAGCCATTTGCCGAAGTTGAGCAGGCCGATGGTCATGGCCGGCAACTTGGAGCCCATCTGGTCGTAGAGCACGGCAAACTGCGGCACCACCACGGTCAGAAGAAAGATCATCAGCCCGACGACCATCACCATCAGCAGCGCCGGATAGATGAGCGAGGTGGTCAGTTTTTTCTTGAAGGTGAGCGAGACCTTCTGGAAGCTGACATAGCGCTCCAGAACCTCGGTCAGGTTCCCTGAGCGCTCTCCGGCCAGCAGGGTCGTGGTGTACATGACGGGAAAGCCGCTCTGCGCCTCAAAGGCAGCCGAGAGTGCCTCGCCGGTCTTCACGCGATTCGCAACATCCTCCAACTGGCCTGAAAATGCTGTATTCTTCTGAATCTTCCCCAGCATCTGGAGCGAGCCAAGAATCGGAAGACCGGCCTTGATCAGGGTGAGGAACTGCTGATTGAAGATGAGAAACGTCTCCAGCTTGACCTTGCGCCGCTTGAAACCGGCAAAGCCTGACCGGGGGCGGACGCTGAAGACGTGGTAGCCGGCATGGGTAAAGCGCGTGCGCAGTTCCTCGGCGGAGGCCGCCGTATGCACCTGCTCCTGAATATGCCCACGCTCATCGGCCAACTTGATAACGAACTCTGCCATGCTTCCGCTCGCCTGTCGAGCCTGATTGAGCCTGACCGGCCTCTCCGGCTTTCATAGGGATTCTTCTCAAGATTTAGGGTACCAGTTCCCGCCCGCTCTTCTCGTAAGGGATAGACGCGAAAGGGGGATGCAGCGCTCGGAGGCGGGGAGAGGCTAACAGTCTGCGGAATATTTGATTCGGAGGGAGGGGGTTGAAACCCCCGCATCCCTCCGAAAAGAGTTTTTGCGCCAATCAGTAGCCGTTGGCCACCAGCCAGGCCTCGGTCAGCGTCGATTCGGGCTTATTTTGAGTTTGCATCTGGGCGTGGGCCAGCTTGACCATCACATCGGCCTCCACGTTCATGGGAGCGCCGACGGTGAGCGTGTGCAGGTTGGTCCGCCAGTAGGTCAGCGGAAGAATCGCGATGGTAATGACCTCGCCATCAAAGTAGGCGATGGTGAGGCTGATGCCCTCGATGGCTACCGAGCCCTTGTGCACCATCCAGGGGCGCACATTTTCGGGGACGCGCACCTTGAGGGTCCAGTCGGTGGTGCGCTTGTCGAAGTAGGGGCTGGACTCCGGAATCACCGGGTCGAGAGCTGTCATGGTTCCACAGCCATCCACGTGGCCCTGGACGATGTGGCCGCCCAGTGGGCTGCCGGCGGCGGTGGGCAACTCCAGGTTCACTTGGGCGCCGGGGGCAAGCGAGCCGAGGGAGGTGCGGTCGAGGGTCTCCTGGGCCAGATCGGCGATAAAGATGGACGGATTTACATCCAGAGCGGTGAGGCATACGCCGGAGACGCCCAGCGAATCGCCCTCACGCAGCCGCACGGCCAGGCCGGGAGCCTCGACCGTCAGCCGCCGCACGCCGCCCGTATCGCGGAGTTCGATCAGCGTTCCGGTCTGCTCGATGATGCCGGTAAACATGGTTCCAGTGTACGGGAAAAGGGCGCGGAAGGGAGGAGCGGGAGCCCGGCTATGATATTCGTGTAAACGCTCGTGATGTTTGGAGATTGACGCCTCTTGCCGACGATGTCCAAGATTGTCCGGCCCCGCATCAGCCCCGCCATGGGGACGCTGGTGCTGCTCATCGGCCTGAACCTGCTCAACTTCATCGACCGCTACATCCTGCCCGGAGCGCAGCCGCTGATCCAGCGCGAGTTCCACTCCACCGACCAGCAGATGGGCGCGCTGACCACGGCGATGTTTGTCTTCTATATGATTGCGGCGCCTCTGACCGGCTGGCTGGGAGACCGCTTTCCGCGCAAGCCGCTCATCATTGCGGGCGCGGTGCTGTGGAGCGTGGCCACGCTGGGCACGGCCTGGGTTCATGATTACTGGACCCTTTACGCCCGCCATGCGCTGGTGGGTGTGGGCGAGGCCACCTTCACCATCTATGCTCCGTCGGTGCTGGCTGACTTCTACCCCGAGCGGGATAGGAACCGCATTCTTTCTATTTTTTATCTGGCTATTCCGGTGGGCGCGGCGCTGGGCTACCTGGCGGGCGGGGAACTGGGATCGCTGTGGGGCTGGCGCACGCCATTCTTTCTCTGCGCCATACCCGGCCTCGTGCTTGCCGGCCTGTACGGCTGGATTGGCCGCGAGCCGGTGCGCGCCTCGAGCGACCACATCCTGCCCACCGTCAAACGCAACACAGTACTGGGGCTCTTTCGCAATCCAGCATTTCTTTCAGCAACCTTCGGGCTGGCAACGCTGACTTTTGTAATGGGAGGAATCTCGGCGTGGGTGCCGACGTTTCTGCATCGTACAACGGGGCTTTCGGTGGGCAAGGCCAGCATGGTGGTCAGCGCCATTACGGTCATCGACGGCATTGCCGGAACCCTAACAGGCGGCTGGATTGCGCAACGCTGGCTGCGCACCAACCACCGCGCGCTTTACCTGCTCTCATCCTGGAGCGTCGCGCTCACCTTGCCATTCGGCGCGATAGTCTTCTTCGGCCCACACGCATGGTCCATCCCGGCGTTGTTTGCCGCTGAGTTCTTCCTCTTCCTCAATACAGGGCCGCTGAACGCGGCCATTGTGAACTCGGTCTCGGCGCCGGTGCGGGCCACGGCGATTTCATTCAATCTCTTCTGCATTCACTTCTTCGGCGATACCTTTTCGCCGCAGATTATCGGAGCGATTTCAGACCGCTCGAATCTGAGCATCGGACTCGGAGCCACGCTCATCTTCCTGGTTATCTCGTGCGCGATTCTGTGGAATGGGGCGCGCTTTGCGCCAAAGCTTGACGAGACAGCCTGATCCCTGGGTTTATCGTGCAGGCGTCTTCTCCTGATCGCGGGTGTTCATAAAGGCGCGCCGGCCGCCCTGCGAGCGCAGATTGGGGTCGCTGATAGGAGGCCGGTGCTGGTCGGCACTAAAGCCACGCGCCAGCTTGGGGTTGGGCTTGAATTTGGGCGGGCCGCCGTAGAACTGCCGTGCATGGCTCAGCATCATGCCGGCGCGTCCGTGCATGGGCCGTACGAGGCCGCGAATCCGCACATCCATGTCGCGGTATTTGCGCAGCTCGCCTACTTCGTCGCGATCTTCGCGCAGGGTCATGATAGTGAAGCGGCAGCGCTCGTCCGGAGTCTCGGGCGAACAAACGTCGAGAAAACGGGTGCCATCGGGCAACTCAACCACGTCATAGATGTGCGCGGTGACGCAGACGCCCTTGTTGATGAGTCTGGTGGCTTCATCGGCGGTGACGCAGGGCTTTTGCGCGGCGGCAAGTGCCGGGAGGGGCAGACACGCAGCTAAAAGCACGAGCCAGGAGAGCCGGCGGGTAAGCATAGAAAAACTCCACGGATGATTGCGGAAATCGTAACGCGAAATGGGCGAGAAGGGAAGTAGAACTGCCAGTGGATTGATTTGGGTTTGTACAATGTTCCTTATGAAGCGGCTGCGCATGTTGCCCCGGTGGTCCTTTGTGGTGGCTGGGATTGTGGCGGCGCCATTCGTTCTGTGGCTGGGGTTTGGGTTGAACAATGGGGCGCAATCGCTCCGGTGGCACTGGAACAACGGGGACAAGGTGGCATTTGACGGGCACACGATCACCTTGCCGCCGATGTGGAGGCGGAATCCCTGGGCGAACAACAAAGTTTTGAGACTGGGCCGCGCCGTGATCTGGCAGCCACTTCTTCCGTTGCTGGTTGACCCGGAGGATATGACGATTGCGGCGGGCAATGTCAGGCCTGGCCTGCCGGGCGGCGGAGCGGATCAGATTGTCGACGAGGCGGCGGCCCTGCGATGGCAAACGAAGATGGTGACCAGCTACCGTGCACAGGGAGCTTATGCCCGCCCAGAGGTTTTGCACGGGAAGACCATGACCTTCTACTGCTTCGACCGGGACGATGGGCCGATCCATGGGGCGTGTTTCATCTGTAAGGCCACCGGGACAGACTGGGACATCGTTTTTGCCGCCGGGCAGACTCAGCCCCATGCCATTCAGAAGCAGATGCAGGAAGCGAAAGAGATTTTGAAATCGATCGAGTGAAGTAGGACGGTAATTGGTCTCTCAAGTCTCGATGTCGAATCATGGAGCACCCGGTAAACGCAGGTCCTTCGACTCCCTTTCCCTTCGGCAAGCTAAGGGTCAGGTTTCGCTCAGGATGACAACTCTTAAAGCTCTGAGCGCAGGAACTATCTTGCTCCACCCGCTCCCGCTCTATGCTCCCTGCCCGTAGTGGCTCTCCACATAGCGGTCCAGAATCTGCTTGAACTCGGCCACAATCGTGTCGCCGTGCAGGGTCTTCAAGAGCTTGCCGTCCACATAGACCGGAGCTTTTGGTTCCTCAAACGTCCCCGGTAGACTGATGCCAAGATTGGCGTGCTTGGATTCGCCGGGGCCGTTGACGACGCAGCCCATCACGGCCAGCTTCAACTCCTCGACGCCGGGATACTTCTTGCGCCACTCCGGCATCGATGTGCGCAGATAGCTCTGTATCTGCTCGGCCAATTCTTGGAAATAGGTGCTGGTGGTGCGTCCGCAGCCGGGGCAACTCGTCACCTGCGGCATGAAGCTGCGAATCCCGAGCGATTGCAGGATCTGCTGCGCGGCCAGTACCTCTTCTGTCCGGTCGCCTCCGGGCTTGGGGGTCAGGCTCACTCGAATGGTGTCGCCGATGCCGGCTAGCAGCAGCGGCGCCAGGCCGGCGGTGGAGGCGATCAGTCCCTTGGCGCCCATGCCGGCCTCGGTCAGGCCGAGATGCAGCGGGTAGGAGCAACGGGCGGCGAGACTGGTGTAGACATCTATGAGGTCGCGGACGCCGCTGACCTTGGTGGAGAGGATGATCTGGTCGTTGCGCAAACCGTGGTGTTCCGCGGCTTTCGCAGAATCGAGTGCACTGACGACCATGGCCTCCATCATGACTTCGCGCGCGGGGAGCGGCGCGGACAGGCGGCTGTTCTCGTCCATCATTTTTGTAAGCAGCGACTGGTCAAGCGAGCCCCAGTTGACGCCGATGCGTACGGGTTTTTGATTTTCAACGGCGCACTCGATCATGACCTGAAAATTGTCGTTGTCTTTCTTGCCGATGGATGCGTTGCCGGGGTTGATGCGGTACTTGGCCAGGGCGCGCGCCGTGGCGGGGAACTTTTTGAGCAGCAGGTGGCCGTTGTAATGGAAGTCGCCGACGATGGGGACGCGGAGGCCGCGCTTGTCGAGGCCTTCGACGATGTGCGGAACGGCTGCCGCGGCGTCTTCGTTGTTGACCGTGACGCGCACGATCTCAGAGCCCGCGAGAGCGAGGGCCGCAACCTGTTCGATGGTGCCCGCAACGTCCGCCGTGTCGGTGTTGGTCATCGACTGCACGACGACCGGAACCTCCCAGCCGACGCGAACCTGCCCGATTTTGACCGTGTCCGTTTTCCTGCGCTGAATCTCCGCCATGCATCCAGTTTACCCGTTGCGCAGTGCATCGCGAAAGCAGGTTCTTGAATCTAAAGGATGAAATGGAGATGCGGTAATCTAAAGCGATGACACATGGGACCCAAAATGCCGGAACGGTAGCCGGACTGCAGACGCAGGCCAATGGCCCTACGCTGCGGATTGCCGGGCTGCGCAAGGCCTATGCGGATGTGCAGGCGGTGGATGGCCTGGACCTGGAGGTGGCGCGGGGCGAGTGCTTCGGGCTGCTGGGACCGAACGGGGCGGGGAAGACCACGACCATCGAGATTTGCGAGGGGCTGACCGAGCCTGACAGCGGCACGGTGGAGTTGCTGGGGCTGAACTGGAGGACCGGGGCGCATGAACTACGCCAGCGCATCGGGGTGCAACTGCAGGAGACGCAGTTCCCGGAGAAGCTCACCGTGGAAGAGACGCTGCGCATGTTCCGGAGCTTTTACCGGCGCGGAATTCCGGTGGAGGAGTCGATAAGGACGGCGCAACTGGAGGAGAAACGCAAAGGGCGCGTAGGGCAACTCTCGGGAGGCCAGAAACAGCGGCTGGCGATGGCCTGTGCGCTGGTGGGCGATCCGGAGTTGCTGTTTCTGGATGAGCCGACGATGGGACTCGATCCGCAGGCCCGGCGGCACCTGTGGGACCTGGTGGACGGGCTGAAGCAGGCTGGGCGCACCATCATTTTGACCACCCATTACATGGAGGAGGCGGAGCGGCTCTGCGACCGGGTGGCCATCATGGATCATGGTCGCGTGATCGCGCTGGGCACGCCGCAGCAGTTGATCGCCACGGTGGGCGGCGAGGATATTGTGGAGTTCGCCGTGAGCAGCGGCGAGCCGGGCGGTCATCAGACGGGCCACGCCGCGGTGGATGTGGCCGAGCTAACGGCGATAGCGAGCGTCCAGTCGCACCGCGTGGATGCGGGGCTGCATCAGCTTTCAGTGAGCGAGCTGCACACTGCGGTGCCGCGCATCTTTGCCGCACTGCGCGCGCAAGGGCTGCACCTGAGCGAATTTCGCACACACTCGGCGACGCTTGAGGATGTCTTTGTCAGGCTGACGGGAAGGAATCTGCGCGATGAATAAGATTCAACAGAGCAGCCTCTATCAACTGACGATGGTTCGCTTTCGGCTGCTGTTGCGCGAGCCCGAGGCGATCTTCTGGATCTTTATCTTTCCCATTCTGCTGGCCGTGGGGCTGGGGATTGCCTTTCGCAACCGACCGGCAGATGTGTCGCAGGTGGGCGCGACGACAACGCAACTGACGCAGGCGCTCACCGGCGACAAAGGGCTGACAGCGGCGACGATGGACGAGACGGCCGGAACCCACGCATTGGCAACGGGAGGCATTCTGTTGCTGGCGATTCAGAGGCCGGATGGCGTGGCTTACAAATACGACGACACCAATCCCGATGCGCGGACAGCGCGGCTGCTGGCTGATCGCGCGATACAGTCAGCGGCGGGGCGGCGCGATGCGGTTCAGGCAGGGAACGAGCTGGTACATGAGACCGGGGCGCGCTACATCGATTTTGTGGTGCCGGGGCTGCTGGGAATGAACCTGATGGGCTCGGCAATGTGGGGATTGGGCTTTTCGATCGTCGATGCCCGGCAGAAGAAACTGCTCAAGCGGCTGGTGGCCTCGCCCATGCCGCGCTGGCAGTATCTGGCTTCGTTCCTGCTGTCGCGGCTGGCCATGCTGGTCATCGAGGTCGTAGTGTTTCTGGGATTTGCGCGGCTGGCATTCGGAGTGCCGTTTCGCGGGCCGTTGTGGGATCTGGGATTGCTGTGCGTGCTCACGTCGCTGGCCTTCTCAGCGCTGGGGCTGCTGGTCGCTACGCGCGCCAAGACGATGGAGGCCGTCTCGGGACTGATGAACCTGGTGATGCTGCCGATGTGGATTCTCTCCGGCGTGTTTTTCTCGGCGTCGCGCTTTCCGGCCGTGATTCAACCGCTGGTAAGGGCGTTGCCGCTCACCGCAGCTATCGATGCAATGCGAGGAAACATGCTGCAGGGGATGCACCTGGGGCAACTGGCTGCTCCAGTCGGGATTCTGCTGGCGTGGCTGGTAGTGCCGTTTGCCGTCTCTCTGCGCATCTTTAGATGGAGATAGTTGCGGCCTGACAAGGTATAGAGCGCCTTCGCGGAGATGACTCAAACCTTCAAATCGATACCTAACTCTCGGGTCATAATGGGTTCGAGCGGCCCGGTAAGGCTGGATGCGTCGTATCTAAGGATGGATTCCAGGGCCATGCCGTAGTAGAGAGCGGTGAATCCCCAGAAGCGCGTCTGGCCCAGGCCCTTGCCGGTCTCGGCGTTGTAGTACTCGCGGAGAACGGGGTTTTTGAGCAGGGCCATGTTGAAGAGGCGCGTAGCCAGCTTGCGGGCCTCAGCGCGATAGCCGTATTGCTGGAGACCCTGGAAGATCATGTAGTTGGTGGGCGCCCAGGAGGGACCGCGCCAATTGCACTCCTTGTCGTGCGATCCCTGATAGTAGTCGGGTTCGGTTTTTGCGTAACTGGCTACCGGATAGGCGAGCCAGAACTCAGCAGGATTGAGCAGATGCTCGTGGATCATGCGCCGGGCCCGCCCGGGCGTGGCCGCGCCGGCGAAGAGAGGCATAAAGTTCGTGGCCGACTTCACGTAGACGCGCTTGCCGGTCTTTTCATTGCGGTCGAAGTACATGCCCTGCCGCTCATCCCAGAGAACGGTGTTGATGAGCCGGACCACACTGCCGGCATGACGGTTGAAGGCGATGCTGTCGGCTTTGAGGCCCAGGCGCGTGGCGATGACCGACATGGCGCGCAGCTCGCGGACGAGATAGGAGGCCAGATCGACGCCCTCGATTTCAAAGGCGCCCAGTGCGCCTGCGCGGGACCACTGGTTGTCAGTACCGGCGGCATCCGCGGAGTTCCATACGGGCAGGCCGTTACGGTCTGAGTCGTAGGAAAACCACTTGTCGACGTACTTGACCAGGCGGTCGTAGTAGTTGCCGCGCAGCCACTCGTAGTCGTCGTGGTTCTGCTTTGAGCCGAGTACGGCCAACTGCGCCAGGAAGGGCTTAAAGTGCTGGCGGTCGCGCTGCTTGATGAGGCTGCGATTGACGTAGCCATCCGGCTGCTGGCGGTTGAGGAACTCCTTGAGGTTGGTGAAGCAGTACTTCGAGACGCCAAAGTAGGAGAGGTAGAGGTTCTCGAAGTACAGGTCCCAGTCGTAGAACTCGTTGTAGGGATAGCCGGTGAGGAAGGTTCCCTCGACGCCGGGAATCTGGCGCAGGCCGTGGGCGCGGATGTCGTCATTCACGGTATGAAGGCGATGGTTGAGTTCCGTCCAACCGGTTGCGCCGATCTCGTGGTAGAGCGATCTTGCCGCTGGAGTGGAGGCAGCCGGAACCGGTCCGAAGGCAGGCGATGAAACGGCGGAGGCAATCGATTGTGCGAGGCTACCACGATGGATGGTCTCGCAGCCGAGCAGGGCTGCGGATCCGATGAGCAGTTGACGCCTTGAGACGGTCATGGCCAGTTCCCCTTGTTTGAACGGTGCACGAGTGATGCTACTCTGTTGATGGTGCGTTTTCGCGGACTTGGCAGCGCACGCATACCCGTGCCCCCGAAAAACAGCGCCAGTGTACCACCAGGAACCCGGCGTGAAACGAACGAATTCACGGGTCGGGCAAGTTGTTGATTCTATTTGTGTCCGTAGCTTGGATGGCCCCCTAGCTCAGGTGGCCCAGGCCCGAACGGGCCGGACGGAGATAAGCCCAGCAGTTTCCTGAAACTGCTGCGAACCGATGTACGAGTTGGCCCCGTAGCTCAGGTGGATAGAGCAGCAGTTTCCTAAACTGCGTGTCGGAAGTTCGAGTCTTCCCGGGGTCACCATTCCCTCCCTAATTGCAATCCAATAAATATTTTTTACGATCCGGCACACTCCCTTGTGTCGCTTGTTTTGACTTAGCGTCCCAGTCCCGGCTATAAGAGTTGTGTCATGGAAAACGTTCCATGGCGTTCGGCTGCTCCTTCATAGGGCAGTGCAATTCACCACGGCAATCGCCAGGATGCTCGGGAAGGCGGTGAAACTCCGCCACTGCCCCGCAACTGTGAGCGCCCCTGCCACCGTGCCCGCGGATTGGGCTCGGATGAGGGCAGGATTTCAGCCAGGGCCGTTCCGCCCAGCGCGGAAGGGCGAGGGAAACCACTGGAGGCGAGTCTCCGGACTCGTTTTTGGGAAGGTGGCTGGTGAAGGCGCAAGTCAGGAGACCGGTCCTCGGCGTTTATTACCCGCTTTACGTTCCGAGGGGAACGGAGGAGCCATATGCCTGTTTCCAATTTTCTGCGCCGACCACTGAGCCGACAGTTCCCATGCACATTCTTCGCTTTCCTGCTTGCGACGCTGGCCGCAACGTGTCCGGCTGCGTCTATTCGCGGCGTGGTCACCGACACCACAGGCGCCAAAATCACCGGCGCCAATGTGAATCTGGTGAACAACGGGAAGGTGGTTGCCACCGCTGTATCCACTGCCGACGGCAGCTTTGAGATTCTAATCGGAATCGAAGGGCGCTTCTTTCTGGTGGTCTCGGCGAAGAGCTTCCGGCAGTTGGAGACGCCGGGCTTTTATGCCGGTCGGCTGGATTCGATTGAGCGCGACGTGGTGCTGGAGCCGGAGTGGGTGCGCGAATCGATTGTGGTGACGGCCACCGGAACCCCCACGCCTCAGCCGCAGACCAGTGAGGCTACCAGCGTGATTGGGCCTCTCGATCTGGCTCTGCGCGATGACCTGGTGAGCACATTGCGGCTGATGCCGGGCACGGTCGTGGTGCAGTCGGGCCAGCGTGGAGCGGTGACCTCGCTTTTTGTGCGCGGAGGCAACTCGGATGCGAACAAGATCCTGCTCGACGGGGTGAGCGTGAACGATATGGGGGGCCTTTTCGACTTCGGACCGCTCTCGACCACCGCAATTGAGCGCGCCGAAGTCTACCGCGGAACCAATTCGAGCCTTTACGGAGCCGATGCGGGCAGCAGCGTCGTGAGCCTGACTACTCCGCACGGCACCACCAGCTTTCCCTCGCTGCTCTTTCAGGGAGATGCGGGTAACCTATCGACGTCGCGCGAAGAGGTGGAGGTAGCCGGCGCACACAACAAGCTCGATTACCTGGGCGCCTTCAGTTGGCTGCAGACGGCCAACGACCTGCCCAATGACGAGTACCACGCAGCTACTACGTCGGCCAACCTCGGCTGGCAACTGAACGGGTCCACCCAGATTCGCGCCACGCTGCACTATGGCGTTGATGCGACCGGCGTTCCCAACGCCTGGGATTTCTATCACATCTCGGACAGCGCTACCGAGAAGGATCAGAATCTGTTTATCGGCGCATCGATCGACAACCAGACGACTCCGGCGTTCCACAATTCGCTGCGTTACGGCGCGACCCGCAAGCGCGAGCAGGACAATCAGTGGGCGCAGCGCGGCGCCATCGACGCCTTCGGCGATGGCCTGGGCAATCTGGTGACGATCACCGGAGCCAACGGCTATTCCGTAACTGGGCAGGCAATACTGGACTTCGGGGGTATCTATCCGAACCCCTATCAGCTTGTTTCGAATCGCGACCAGCTTGCCTATCAGGGCGATTACCGCTTCACGCCGCACCTGACGGCTCTCGCCGGCTTTCATTACGAAGATGAGCGCGGGCTTTTTGTGGATCCGGCATGGAAAACAAACGAGCAGGCTGAGCGCACTAATTACGACTATCTGGCCGCGGTGCATGGGGACTACAAGAACCGCTTCTTTTACACGCTGGCCGGAAGCCTGGAGCATTACTCGCTGTTTGGCACCCAGAGTTCGCCACGCATCGGCCTGGTCTATTACGCGGTGCGCCCGCGCAAGGGGGTCTTCAGCGGAAGCCGCATCCTGTTCAACTTTGGCGATGCAGTTCGCGAGGCCAAGCTGACCGAGCAGTTCGGTTCGCTCTACAATTTTTTCGCCGGCAGCAACCTCGCTTCTGTCGCACAACAATTGCATATCGCCCCGCTGGCCGCGCCCACTACGCGAAGCTACGAAGCGGGCATGGAACAGGGATTCTTCAGCGACAGGATCGTCTTCCGCGCCAGCTATTTTCACAATCAGTTCGGAAGAGAGATTGAGTCGGTGGGCGGAAGATTGCTGCCCAACCTGATTCCCAACCTGACCGCCGCCCAAAAACAGCAGCTGATTGCCGCGCTCGGCCCCTACTACCAATATGACTCCGGCCTCTACGTCAATACGGAGGCCTTTCGGGCGCAGGGGATCGAGGCCACCGTAGAGAGCGGCATTGGGCGCAATCTCTTCCTTCGCGGAGGCTACACCTATCTGGACAGCGTGGTGCAGCGATCCTTCAGCAGCGACAACGAAGCGCTATTGGGCGGCTACGCGCCCACTTACAAAGGGATTCCCATCGGCGCCTACTCGCCGTTGGTGGGGGCGCGACCCTTTCGCAGGCCGCCGCACACGGGATTTTTCACCGCCAGCTATGCGGCGCGTAAGTTCACCGGGGTATTCACGTCCGCATTTGCCAGCCGCAGCGACGACTCGACCTATCTTCTGGACGCAAACTACGGCAGTTCAATGCTGCTGCCCAACCGGAATCTGGATTACGGATTTGCGAAGTTGGACCTAGGCGGCAGCTACCAGTTGCTGCCCTGGCTGGGCGTATACGGCCAGGCAGAGAATCTGCTAAACAACCGGCACATCGCGCCGATCGGCTATCCGAGCCTGCCGATCAACATCCGCATGGGATTACGGGTGCAACTGGGCAAGGGAAGCAGCAAGTGACAAAACTGCAAGTTCACTGAGGCGTGGCAGGGTGACTGCGTACAATGGTGTGCGTCAGACAAGAGGGAGACCCCATGCAACGCAATCAGCGGTATTACCTCCTTTTTATCTTTGCCATTAAACGTCGAGTCTTCTAGCCCAAACAGGTCAGAGCAATGTTCCGGCTCCGGGCGGGATGAATCGGCCAGCCGACCCCACGGCGCAGTTCACGCCCGAACAGCACGAGAGGTTCAACTCTGCGCTGCAGTTGTTTCGTGGGGAGCGCTATACGGAGGCCTACGGCATCTTCAAGCCGCTTTTTACGCAGCTTTCTCCTGGCACTCCCGGCCAGATATTAGTGGCCAAGTTAACCGCCGAATCGGCCATCAATACGGGCGACAGAGATTTCGCGCTTGAAACATTGAAGCCAATCGAAGCCGCCGACGCCAATGACTGGCAGGCTGCCGGATTGCTGGCGCGCGTTTATGCGGAGAGCGGCCAAAAGCAGCAGCGCGATGCGGAGATCGTGCATCTCATCGATCTGCATAAGCGGGCGGTTACGCCGCAGATTGCCCAACTGCAACAGATTCTGCTGGAAAGGATCTCAACCGCGAACGGCTCGCTCCGCATCTGGTATTCGCTTGAACCCTGGGGTCCGTACAAGACGCAAACCTTCTGCCGGGTCTACGACCAGACTGGCCAGCAGGTCTTTCGCATCTCGCTGGAAAGCGGCGACTTCGACCAGCCGCTCTTCGCCAAGCAGCATCCGGAGCTGGCCGCGCAAGGGATGAGACTCTTCACGCTCGATGGCTATGGGCAACCTCAAAAGCAGCCGAATGGCAACTCGACTTTTACCCACATGACCTTTGGCTTTTTCAATGGCCAGCCATCCTACGACAGTATTCGGGAGAAGATGGTGCAGATTGCGGAAGGGAAAACCGGACCCATGAGCAAGACCGAGCGCACTACGCCGTGAAGGCTCAGAGTGCGATCTTAACGTTTATGAAGTGACGCAAAAAGGCCTCCAGCCGAAGCTGGAGGCCTTTTGTTCTTGCACCCGGAGCGAGGTTTGTCGCGGAGTGGTTGATTAATACATGCCATCCATGCCGCCGCCGTGACCGCCGCCGGCCGGGGCCGACTTGGGCTCCGGAATCTCGACAACCAGGGCTTCGGTGGTGAGCAGGAGACCGGCGATCGAGGCCGCGTTCTGCAGCGCCGTGCGGGCCACCTTGGTAGGGTCGATGACGCCGGCCTTAACCAGGTCCTCAAAGACGTTGGTCTGCGCGTTGTAGCCGAAGTGAGGGTCCTTGGACTCAAGAACCTTGGCCACCACGACCGCGCCCTCTTCGCCGGCATTGGCGACGATCTGGCGCAGCGGCTCTTCGAGAGAGCGGCGCACGATATTCGCGCCGATCTTCTCGTCGCCCTCGAGGGTTTTGATCAGAGCGTCGACTGCGGGAATGGCGCGAACCAGCGCCACGCCACCGCCGGGGACGATGCCTTCCTCGACCGCAGCGCGGGTTGCGTGCAGGGCGTCCTCAACGCGCGCCTTCTTCTCCTTCAACTCGGTCTCGGTGGCCGCGCCCACCTTGATGATGGCGACTCCGCCGACGAGCTTGGCCAGCCGCTCCTGGAGTTTTTCCTTGTCGTAGTCCGAGGTGGTTTTCTCGATCTGCGCGCGGATTTCCTTCACCCGGCCTTCGATTTCAGAGGATTTGCCGCCCCCGTCCACGATGGTGGTGTTGTCCTTGTCGATGGTGATGCGCTTGGCCTTGCCCAGGTCCTCGAGCTTCACGCCCTCGAGCTTGATGCCGAGGTCCTCGGTGATGGCCTTGCCGCCGGTCAAGATGGCGACGTCGCCCAGGATTGCCTTGCGGCGGTCGCCGAAGCCCGGAGCCTTGACGGCAGCCACGTTCAGGGTGCCGCGCAGCTTGTTCACCACCAGGGTGGCCAGAGCCTCGCCCTCGACATCCTCGGCAATGATCAACAGTGGCTTGCCGCCGCGAGCCACCTGCTCCAGCAGGGGAAGCAGGTCCTTCATGGCGCTGATCTTCTTCTCGTAGATCAGGATATAGGGCTCTTCCAAAACCACTTCCAGCCGCTCCGCGTCGGTGACGAAGTAGGGGCTCAGATAGCCACGGTCAAACTGCATGCCGTCCACGGTCTCGAGGTCGGTGCGCATCGTCTTGGACTCTTCGATGGTGATGACGCCATCCTTGCCCACTACCTTGACCGCCTCGGCGATGATGTCGCCGATCTCCTGGTCGCCGTTCGCCGAGATGGCGCCCACCTGGGCAACCGATCCCTCGTTCACGGGCTTTGACAGCTTGCCAAGAGCGCCGCCCACGCTCCACTTGCCTTCCTTGTCGCGGGTCCCGATGATGACGGTAACAGCCTTGTCGATGCCGCGCTTCAGGGCCGTCGGATTGGCGCCGGCCGCCACCGTCTTCACGCCTTCGCGGAAGATGGCCTGCGCCAGTACCGTTGCCGTGGTGGTGCCGTCGCCGGCCACGTCCGAGGTCTTCGATGCGACTTCCTTCACCAACTGGGCGCCGACGTTCTCCATCGGATCCTTCAGTTCAATCTCCTTGGCCACCGTTACGCCGTCCTTGGTGATGGTCGGCGAACCGAACTTCTTCTCGATTACGACGTTCCGGCCCTTGGGCCCGAGCGTCGCCTTCACTGCGTCCGCCAGCGTGTTGACGCCACGCAGGATCGCTTGACGGGAATCCTCACCGTACAGAATCTGTTTTGCCATGTCTTGTAACTCTCCTTAATCAGGGTTCAGGGGTCAGGGATCAGGGGTCAGGGCTGATAATGCTTATTCGCTGACGCGCTAACTCCGCTAACCACGCTAGCTCCGCTAACTCCGCTTAAACGCGGAGCGCTTACTTCTTGACGATGCCGAGGACTTCTTCCTCGCGCATGATAAGGAACTCCTCGCCGTCGAGCTTGATCTCGGTGCCGGAGTACTTGCCGAAGAGAATTTTGTCGCCCGCCTTTACATCGAGGGGGAAGACCTTGCCTTCGTCGTTTGACTTGCCCTTGCCCACGGAGATTACTTCGCCCTCCTGGGGCTTTTCTTTGGCGCTGTCGGGGATGATGATGCCCCCACGCATGGTTTCGCCCTCTTCCAAACGGCGGACGAGGATGCGGTCGTGGAGCGGGATGAACTTTGTTGCTGCGGTTGTTGCTGCCATTGCTTCGCTTCTCCTTCACACGCGACTGGGGTTGAGCCCCAGCCACGGGATTTGAGTTGTGTTCTACAAAAAAACCTCGGGAGTAGCCGAGTGCGGTCCCTAGAACCGGGACAGTGGAACCAATTGAGCAGTTCCTCCGGCGGGGTGCTAGCACTCTAGCCTTCCAATTGCTAACGATAGGGAAGTGAAGAGGTATTTGTCAAGGGGCGGACTCGATAAATATGAGTGAAATACGCTCAGGTAGCATGATTATTAGGCAATTAAGGTGGGACGGAGCTCTATCCGGGTCGTGTCCTTAGCCTGCATCGGCGGATTCTACCTGGGTGAGGTGGAAGCCTGGATCCCCAACGGCGGGTCTTAGTCGCTGGTGCGGAAACCAATTACAATGGTGCCTATGATTTGCCGTTCTCTCTTTCGCCTCAGTCTTATTGCGGCCGGTTTCGGCCTGGCCGTCTCAGCCCTGGCTGTCAATGCTCAGGACGCCTCGCGTGGCCGCAAGTACAAGTCCCCCCCGCCAACCGCCCGTGTCGAGGTCACCGTACTGCGCGATGTGAACGCCAAGCCTATCGTAAACGCCGCAGTCATCTTTCACATGGTGGGCGACAAGGGCAATATGGAGCTGAAGACCGACGAGGATGGCAAGGCCGTCATCGACGTGCTGCCGATGGGCAGTATGGTGCGGCTCCAGATCATCGCCAAAGGCTTTCAGACCTATGGCGAGGATTTCAAGATTGATAAATCCGAGTTGGCCATCGGCGTCAGGATGAAGCGGCCGGCCGAGCAGTACTCCATCTATCCGAAACGCGGCAGCGCTGCGGCGGCCGGCAAGGATGCTGCTCCTGTGCCAGCCTGGGGCAAGCCGGCGAGTCCAGCCCCGCAACCGGAGGCCCAGCCCAGCCAGCTGCAGCCGAAGTAGATTCGTGGTTTCCCACCTTAGGCGCGACATTGCTGCGCCGAAGGTGGGGTCCCCGGCTGAGTTCGTTCCCGCAGGATTGTTGACTCTCTTGTGATGCCAAATCAGATATTGAGCGGTAAATCGGCAATGGTGACCGGCGGCGCTCGCCGCATTGGCCGTGGGATTGCGCACGCTCTCGCAAAAGCAGGCGCGGATGTGGCCATTACCTATCGAAACTCAAAAGCCGAGGCCGCGGAGACGGCCCGCGCGATTGAGAATCTTGGATGCCGCGCCCTGGCCGTGGAGTGCGATGTGCGTTCAGAGGCCTCGGTCAGGGCGGCGATTGCCGCCACTATCGGCCTATTTGGACGGCTGGATATCGTGGTCAACAATGCCGCTGTCTTCGAGCACGCTCCCCTGGAGCGCATCAGCCTGGAACAGTGGGACGCGGTCTTTGAGACCAACGCACGGGGCCCGTTTCTAGTGGCGCGGGAGGCGCTGGCTTCTCTTCGCGCCGTACAGGGAAGAATCGTGAACATCGGCTCGCTGGGCGGGATTCATGCCTGGGGCGGACACGGCCACTACTGCGCCTCGAAGGCGGCGCTGCATATGCTGACCCAGGCCATGGCCAAGGCATTCGCGCCCGAGGTGAGTGTCAACTGCGTCGCGCCGGGGTGGATCGGTGTGGATGGCCAACCGGAAGACGTGGCCGCCCGGTTTGCGGCCCGGACCCCCATGCGGCGGAACGGGAGCATGGAAGACGTGGCCCAGGCGGTCCTCTTCTTTGCCGCAGGCCCGGGATTTATCACTGGTCAGATTCTGGTTGTGGATGGGGGATTGGGGGAGGGAGGGATTCGAACCTCGATATAAACTATTGATAAATAAAAGGAATGTCAATTCATTGCAATAAGATTCACCCAAAAGTACCCCCTCCGAGAATTGTTTGGGGTTTATCTTTCTGACTTGGCCAGCAATTTCTCCCGAACACATCGGCGTTTCCGGAACAAATCCGTCAGACTGCCTGGCCTGAGCGATTCTTTCCGTGGAATTCTGCTTGTCACCCGTAAGCCCTACCATTAGTGGATATAGAAAATAGAAAGAAGCCGTCTGCACTGTATTCGATTGACCAGCGCCCGCAACGATCATGCTGAAGACTCCAGTGTAAGGGCGAAAGTGTTTGCCGGAATAAGGCGGGCAGAATGCTCCAAAGCAACCAAGACTATGCAGCGGACCTGCACATTTACGCCGCTCACGCCCACACAGCTGCTGCCGCCGCGTACCACAGGGGCGATGATGCGGCTGCGGTAGAGCTGAGCGCGAGGACTCAAGAGTACTCCATGGATGCCGCCGAGAAAACGGAAGAGATAGCGAGACGAACGCCGGAGCCACTGAGGGTTTGAATCCTCCAGCGGGGTGCCAGGGGTGGCCTATCGAACTGAGAGTTTGCTCAACACCAGTACGGGGGGCGCAATTTCTCAGTGACAAGGGCGAAGTTGGCCTTCCACGAATCGGATTGCGGACCGACGCGACTGGAAGCGATTTGGGTGGGCGCCCGCCCGGTGTCTTGTGTCTGAGATTTCCTGCTGGATTGGGTTTCATTCCAACTGGACCATAACGTGAGGAACCTGCAATGGCCGCACCGAATATTTCTTTGAATTCGCAGCCAAACGCGCGGATGCAGCGCGAGTCGCGGCCTGCTGTGATCGGAAGGGCGTCAGCACTATTCTTGCAACCGGTGCCAAGCCGTTCCCTTCCGGTCAGGGTAGCGTTGATTGGGAACCACCTTCCCCGGCAATGTGGAATTGCGACCTTCACGACCGATTTGTGTGATGCGATCGCTGCCGAGTACGGAGCTGCTGGATTATCGGTAGTAGCCGTCAACGACCCGCAGTCCTCTTACGTCTACCCCGCACGGGTGCGATTCGAGATCGCTGAATGCGACAAATCTTCCTATCGGGCAGCCGCCAACTTTCTCAATTCCAGCAATGTTGAATTAGTGTGTTTGCAGCACGAGTATGGGATCTTTGGGGGGAATGCCGGCAGTTTTGTCTTGCAGTTGCTGCAGCAGCTCACTATGCCAGTGATCACGACGCTCCATACGGTCCTTCGCGAGCCTGACCTCAACCAACGAGTCGTCATGCATCAGATTGCCGCACGCTCTGATCGCCTTATTGTGATGAGCGAGTACTCTTCTCGTGTTCTCCAGAATGTATTTGGAGTTCCGGAAGAAAAGATCGACCTGATTCCTCACGGCATTCCCGACTTGCCCTTTACGCAGCCGGATGTTTACAAAGATTCACTCTCGATCGGAGGAAAGACTATATTGCTCACGTTTGGCCTATTGTCACCCAACAAGGGATTCGAGAGCGTGATTCGAGCCCTGCCGCGCATCTTGTCGCGGCACAGCAACGTTATCTACGTGATCGCAGGCGCCACTCACCCGCACGTCAGGGCTCGCGAGGGCGATCAATATCGGGATCAGCTACAAGCCCTGGCCAGGGAAGTGGGAGTTGAGCGAGAGGTGGTCTTCCACAACCGGTTCTTCAGTCCCAAGGAGATGGCTGCGCTGGTGGGTTCGGCAGACATCTACATCACGCCATATTGCCACGAGGCACAGGCTGTATCGGGAACCCTGGCGTATGCCATGGGGGCCGGAAAGGCGATTATTTCGACTCCCTACTGGCACGCGGCCGAACTCCTGAACGACGGGCGTGGAACATTGGTCCCCTTTGAGGAGCCAGATGCTATCGCAAGTGCTGCAATTGAACTTCTGGACAACGAAGCGGCACGTCTGGCAATGCGCAAGCGCGCTTACGACTATGGGCGGCAGATGGTCTGGAATCGTGTAGCGCAGTCTTATATGAGTTCCTTTGCACGAGTTCGCGTCGATCGCCTGCAACCCTCTCATTTGAAGTTTCCCGTCCAGGCTGTTGAGAACAGCACTGTAAACAGGCTTTTAAGCGTCTGAATGCTCTTTCCGTACGGATGGGAAGGAGAATACGAAGAGGCGCGAGTATTCACAATCAAATTTGCAGCACAACCCGTGTATTCAAACCCTGAGAAAGGAGATCTGAAATGCTCATCATCATTCTGATTATTGTTCTGGTGCTGATTTTCGGCGGTGGTGGAGGCTACTACGGCTACAACCGTTGGGGCACCGGCGGAGGCGCAGGCATCGGCCTTGGCACAGTACTGCTGATCTTGCTGGTGTGTTACCTGCTGGGGCTTTTCCGATAGGACGATTTAACTTCGTCCGGCAGAGTTACCACGAAGCGCATGGTAACCTGGCGGCCGGGGCAGCTTCCAATCGGTCAAACTGCAAAGGCCCGATCGGGCTACCGTGTGCAGTCACTCTGTTAAAGACGCGACCGCCAGTATGAAATCTATCTTATACACGTTCCGTTTTCTGAAACGGTCAAAATCGAACGTCTCTTGAGGGCTGCGCGCTCATGATCTTATTGTTCGCTGT
>Ga0265342_10001021_pt1 | contig 27535 bp, 17 predicted proteins | sample 4CB327metaG_FD_203125 | JGI IMG/M metagenome (GOLD analysis project Ga0265342, IMG submission 203125) | Rhizosphere microbial communities from Carex aquatilis grown in University of Washington, Seatle, WA, United States - 4-CB3-27 metaG | ecosystem: Host-associated > Plants > Roots >... | reverse complement strand
GGGTGTTCCTCTTGCGGGGCCTCGAGGCGCGCTCCTGCCTGTCCGCAGGCAGGTTGCCAGCGCCGAACGGAGCGGCCCCCGTGCCGCCGGTAAAGCGCCGCTGCTCGACCCCTCGGTCGAGTACACCGCTTTTATCCCGACCGGGAGTTGCCCTCCCAGCCGGCGGCGTCAGGGCCGCGTCCCCGCAAGGGGAATACCCCACCCCAACCGCCCCCCACGCCTCTCGCGCCCACAACGGAGAGATCGAAGCCGTCCTCACGTCCCCCACCGTCGCCGTTCCTGGTTACCCGCCCCGGTGCGGGCCCGACGCTCCCTCTTTTTCGCACGCCTCGCTTGCCAACCCACCCTCGGTTGAGTAGCTTTGCGCGCGATGGCCACCGTCATGCGAGATAAGAATTCGCCGTGGACATCGCCGACTATCGTCGGCGGTGCTGGCCGAGCCATCTCGCGCGTGGACTGAGTCCACCGCATCGATGACCCAGGCCGGACGGCCTGGGTCGCGCGCTTGCGATCGGGGCTCTCCGGCCACTTTCCGGAGATGAACCGCAATGTCCGCCCCGTTCGAAGAATCAAAGTTCTGGCCGCTGGTGCGCGAGGCGCTGGCCGGATCGCGCCGCGACCTGACCGCGATGCCGCTCGGCCGCGCGGTGTTGCTGATCGCCATCCCCATGATCTTGGAGATGATCGCGGAGTCGATCTTCGCGATCGTCGACATCTTCTGGGTCTCGAAGCTGGGCGCCAACGCCATCGCCGCGGTCGGCCTGACCGAGAGCTTGCTGACGGTCGTCTATGCGGGCGCGATGGGCCTCGCGATCGGCGTCGGCGCGGTGGTTGCGCGCCGGACCGGCGCCAAGGACGCCGCGGGCGCGTCGCGCGCCGCCGTGCAAGCGCTGGTGATCGGCGTCGGGCTATCGCTCGTCGTGGGCACCGCCGGCGCGATCGCCGGGCCGCGCCTGCTGGCGCTGATGGGCGCGTCGCCGGAAGTGCAAGCGATCGGCTCGGGCTACACGCGCACGATCTTCGCGGGCAGCGCCAGCGTGATCCTGCTGTTCCTGGTCAATGCCGCATTTCGCGGCGCCGGTGACGCCGCCCTGACCATGCGCACACTCTGGCTCGCCAACGGCATCAACATCGTGCTCGGCCCAGTGTTCATCTTCGGGCTCGGCCCGGTGCCGCGCCTGGGCGTCACCGGCGCCGCGGTGGCGACGACGATCGGCCGCGGCGTCGGCGTGCTCTATCAGCTGCACAACCTCCGCGCCGGCCGAGGGCGGCTGTCGGTGCCGCGCTCGGAGATGCGCATTGATGTCGAAACGCTGCGGACGATCCTGCGCATCGCGCGCAGCGCGGTGGTGCAGATGCTGATCGGCATGGCCAGCTGGGTATTCCTGGTGCGGATCCTGTCGAAGTTCGGCAGCGCGGCGCTGGCCGGTTACACGGTCGCGGTCCGCGTGGTGCTGTTTGCGCTGTTGCCGTCGTGGGGCCTGGGTAATGCGGCGGCGACGCTGGTCGGACAGAACCTGGGTGCGGGCAATCCGGCGCGCGCCGAGCAAGCGGTCTGGCGCGCGGCGTTCTACAACTTCGTCTTCCTGGGCGCGCTGGGGTTGCTGCTGTTCGTCTTCGGACGCGCCATCGTCAATCTCTTCACCTCCGAGGTCGACGTGGTCAACGCGGGCGCCCGCTGCTTGCGCATCGTCGCGATCGGGTTTCCGCTCTACGCCTACGGCATGGTCGTCTCGCAGGCGTTCAACGGAGCCGGCGACACCTGGACGCCGACCTGGATCAACTTCGGTTGCTTCTGGCTCGGCGAGATCCCGGCGGCGTTCCTGCTCGCGAATTCGTTCGGCCGCGGCCCGACCGGCGTCTACGTCGCGATCACCCTCGCCTTCTCCGCGGTGGCGCTCGTCTCGGTCGTGATCTTCCGCGGCGGGCGCTGGAAGCTGGTGAAGGTCTGAGCTTCCAGCGCCGCGAGCGGCGCGACGACTACTGCGCGGGCAGCGCGACCATCAGCACGTTGAGGCACATCTCGTTGCGCGTGCCCCAGCCAGGCAGCACCGCCTGGGTGTCATTCGACGTGTTGTACTCGCAGGTCACCGAGATCTGTGTGTCGGGCGTGATCGCGATGGGCGCCTTGTACGTGTAGAACTCCTGCCAGTGGAAGCTCCAGTTTTCGAGGTGCGACGCGCAGCTCATGTTGCCGACGGTGCCGACGTTCATGGTCTGACGCACGCCGCGCTGGTGCATGTGCGGCATCACCGCCATCAGATCCACCGACGGGACGCCCTTGATCCCCATGTCGCTCCCCGACAGCGTCCAGGTGTACTTGGTGTCGGCCTGACCGGGCGGCAAACTGTCGGGGGTCTTGTTGCCGATGGTGCCCAGGAAGGGATCCGGCAGCAGGAAGCGCAGCTCGCGCTGAACGCTGTCGGCGAACTGCAGCTGGACCGCCGTGCTGTCGGTCTGGCCCAGCGTCGTCGGATCGGCCATGTTGTAGTGCACCTGCACCACCAGCTTTTCGGTCGCCTTGACCGGTACGCCCATGCCTGTCGGGTACTCGACGATGCCCTGCCCCGGCGCCCAGGCGATCGGCAGGCCATCGACGTTCACGCCATCGCCGGCGCTGCCAAAGCAGGGCCAGCCGATGCGGTTCGGCGATTGCGCCTGCAGATTGGCCATGATCTGCGCATTGGTCATACCGCCGTCGCCCACGGCGTTCGGATCGACCACGAAGCCCAGCACGTGGTGCACGATCGCGGCGTCGCCCGGGCTCACGTCATAGCCGGTGATGAAGGTGTCGCCGGTGTGCGGGAAATCGAGGATGAAGCACCGATATTCATCGAACTCCGCCAGCTCCCCTCCCTGCGGCGTCGGCATGAAGGTGGGCGTCGACACCGAGCTCGCGTTCGGTAAGGTCGGTTGCGTCGGCAGCGTGGGTAACGTCGACGGCGCTGTCCCCTCGGGCGTGCCCCCGTCGACCCAGGCGCTGATGGTCGCGATCTGGTCGGCGCTCAGAGTGGGATCATCCTGGAAGGTCTGGCAGCTTCCATCGTGAACCATGAAATAGGGAGGCATGGTCCCCTGGGTCACGCGCACCTTCTCGATGGGCGCATGCGCCTTGGCATCGGCGTAGTTGTCGAGCCGGAACGGGCCGATCCCGCCCGCCTGGTGACACTTCACGCACTTGTCATTAAAGATCGGCTCGACGTCCCCCCAGAACGTTACCGCGCCGGTCGTTTTTCCCGGAGTGTCGCTGTTACCACCGCATCCTCCGACACCAATGACGAGCATCACGAATACCCACAAGCCGATCGTTTTCATGGTCACCTCAGTTGGCTACGAACAAAGACGGGTAAATTCCCTCGGCGGTTGCACGCCAAACTGCAACTTTTCGCCTGCGTCACCCCGCCAGCGTTGCAGAAGGAACAACACCGCAGCGTTAAGAAGTGTCACCGGGAACGGTCGTTATCTGTCCGCGCGGCGTCGCTCAGCGACTCCTGAGGCGGTCGCCGTCGTACACCAGCACCACCGCGGGCGTCATCCGTTGAGCTTGATCTGGGTTCCGGTCACCGTAACGCCGCCCGAGTCAGCGGTGACGTTGCCGTGCGCATCCACCACCGCCGACGTATCGCCGTGCAGCTTGGAATTCTTGCCGTGGACCGTGGCGTCGCCCGGCGTGTCCAGCACGGCGTTACCATCGAGGGTCAGCTTGGATTTGTCCTTCGACGTGATTGTCGCGTTGGCGTTCAGCAACATGTCCGCGCCGGTGCTGGCGTGGATGTGCGCGTCGGCGTCCAGCGTCATCTTCGTGTGCACCGATGATTCGGCGGTGACGTTGGCGTCGACCAGGATGCTCGCCTTGCCGCCCGCAGTGATCGTGATCGACCCGGGGACCATGACGATGGTGCTGTCCCCGCACTTCAGCTTTATCTCGTTCGGCGCCTCGATGAAGATCTTGTCGGTCGCCTCGTAGTGATAGCAGCCGGTGACCTTGTGCGAGCTGTGGTACTCGCCCTTGCCGCCGCCGTCGACGGTGATCGACAGGTTGCCCTTGACGTGCACGTTGCGGTCGCCGCCGACGCTGATGGCGTCGTCGGCGCCCACGCTGGCGGTGCGGTTGTGCTTGACGTGGTTCAGCTGGTCTTTCTGCGCCTGGATGTAGACCTCCTCGGCGTCCTTCTTGTCCTCGAAACGAATCTCGTTGAACATCTTCTGGTTGCCGTCGGGCGTGCTCTGCGTGCGGATCCCGCTCTGGGTACGCTTTTTCTCATCGCCGACATACGCGGGCTTGTTGCTGCTGTTGTAGAGGCGCCCGGTGACAATCGGTCGATCCGGATCGCCCTCGAGGAACTCGACCATCACCTCTTGCCCGATGCGCGGGATGAAGACCGTCCCCCAGCCCGAGCCCGCCCACAGCTGGGCCACGCGCAGCCAGATCGTGTTGTTGGTCTCATCCTTCACGTCATCAGGTTCATTGCGCCCGAGACCGGTCGCCTTGAGCGGGCCAAGGCGCTCCCAGTGGAAGTTGACCAGCACGCGCCCGAGAGGGTCCGTCCAGATTTCTGGTCCACCCTTGTCGGCGCGTTCGTTCTTCGTGGGCCCGACGACGGTGGCGGTCTGCGGACCCTGCACGATCGGCGTCGGCGTGACGCGCGCGGGGTAGAACGGTGGCTTGGAGTCGACGACGGTGATCGCGCAGTGGAAGGAGTTCTCCTTGCCCTCGTCGCCTTGCGTCTCGGGCGCATGGCCGCGAATCTCGTAGTGGGCCTTGATGACCAGGAACTGTCGCGTGCCCTCGACCGAGAGGGGCCCCTCCAGCGAAAAGACATTGCCGACGCCGATGCCGCGCACGGTGCCCTGCGCCTCGATGGTCTCGGCGTACGACTGCATCTGATTCAACCGGCGCGTCGCCTCCTTGTCGCGTTGGGCGTCGTTGTCGTACTTGCCGGGGTAGTCGTAGATCTCGCCCTCGAAGTGCAGCCCGGTGCGGCTCTCGGAGTTTGCGTACGCGCGCAGAACGGCATTGGCCTTGGTGTAGTCGTAGTCATTGAGCATATGCTCGGCCGGCTCGATGTTCTGGGTCGACGTCCAGGACGTCAGGCATTCGAGCTGGCCCGACTCGGTGGGCTCGCGCAGGTGGATCGTCGCGTAGCCGGGCGCCGCCTCGTGGCCGGCCGACGAGTTGGTCATCACCATCGTGTGCTTGTCGGCCTCGTGGACGAAGTGGTACGCGATGCCCTCCGACTCGAGCAAGCGGTGCACGAAGTTGAGGTCGGTCTCGCGGTACTGGACGGTGTACGGGCGCTTGTCGTACGGCTCCTGCAGCGGCGTACGATTGTGGATCGCGTACTTGAGAAAGATCTTCTCGACGACCTCGGGAACGCTGTGGTTCTGGAAGATCCGGCAGTCCGCGTTGCGCGATAGGAACCACAGCCAGGGGTGCAGCACGGCGCGATAGAGGAACAGACTGCCGTGCTGCCCGACCCGCGTGAAGCGCGTGATGACGCCGTTCCAGAACCGCATCTTCCCCGACGTCAACAGAATCGTGACGGTCATGTACTCGCCGAGCACGTCATTGAGCTTGATGTTGGAGTCGGTGCTCAGGAACTGGACGTTGTACTCGAACAGCCCGCCTATCGATTCGTCGCCGCTCAGCGAGCGGAAGAAGAGCGTCCTCCCCTTGAGCGGGGTCATGAGCACGGTTCCGAATCGAGTGTCCATCAGTGGTGATTCCTTGGCCGGCGCGGGATTGGATCCGTGACCTGTAACGTCAGACGCAACTCGCTGCCACGCAGGTGTAACGGCGGATTTCGCAAAAGTTCCAGCGGCGCTCAGTACTTGGCGGCCACATACCCGTAGTAGACGTCGAAGAAGTGCGCCAGCGTCAGGGGGTGGCTACCGCGCCCAGGATCGGGGACCTGGCGGTGCCCCTGGCCCCAGGTGAAGACATCGAATGAGATGTTGCCGCCGGCGATGGTGACCGGCGAGTTCAGCACGACCCAGTGCGAAGCGGTCATCGAGCCCTGGTCCTGCTTGGCCGCGGTGAGCATGTTGTCGTTGATGAACAGGCAGACCCAGTAATCGTCCTTGTACAGCCGATCGGCGGCGCGGATGTTGGCCTCGTCCTTGTCGGATATCAGATTGGTATCGTTGATAACCTTGCCGTAGCCGATCTTCTTGAACCACGACTCCATGTCCGAGGGCAGCGTGATGCCCGCGAACTCGTCATCGACCGACTGATAGTCGAAGAACCAGTTCTCCGAATCACGCAGGCTCGCGAGCGCGATCCAGTCGGCGGGATCGATGAGGCCGGTCGGATCGTAGGCGCGCAGGTCGGATCCAGGCTTGACGTGCAGGCGCCGAATATCGGCCGAGCCCTTTTCGTAGAGATCCATCACGTACTGCGCGTAGTGCACCGGGTCGTTGGTGGCCAGGTTGAAGACCAGCGCCGCCGGGCCGCACAGGCTGGACTGCTCCTGCGAGATCAGCGACGGCTGATCGAGGCGCGCGCGTAGGCCCTGGGCGACAGCGGCGCGGTGGATGTGCGGGAACACGCCACCGCCGGCCCGCCCCGCGAAGTCGGCGACCAGCGCGCGCGCCTGCTCGCGCGGCGGCAGCAGCGGTAAGGTCGGCTGGATCGCCCGTGCCATCGGCGGCGCCCGCAGTCCCAATGGCGGCGCGATCGCGAACGCCGCGCTGTGCGCGATCCCCAGCGGGTGCACGAACGGCTTCCATCCTAGAGGCTCCGCACGATGACCGTCGCTCACCGGAATACTGTTAGCAGTCTTTCGCGCCGAGGGTAAGGGGAGGCGCGCCGACCATCTCGCCGAGTCGCCTTCTGTGAGCTATGGTGCGCGCCGAAACCGATTCGGCAGTCGAAGGCTGGCGCCCGCAGGGCGCAACAACAAGGAGTGACACCATGGCGATCTCGAAAGCACGCGCGACCTGGACCGGCAACCTGAAGGAAGGCAAAGGCACGATGAAGGGCAACAGCGGTCACCTCGACGCGCCTTTCACGTTCGCGACCCGATTCGAGGGAGCGGCGGGCGGCACCACGCCCGAGGAGCTGCTCGGCGCCGCGCAGGCGGGCTGCTTCTCGATGTTCCTGGCGGCGCAGCTGTCGTCAGCCGGGCACACGCCGACGTCGATCGAGACGTCGGCGACGGTTCACCTGGGCGCGGGGCCGCTGGTCGAGAAGATCGAGCTCGAGACCCTCGCCAAGGTGCCGGGCATCGATGCGAAGCTGTTCGACGAGAAGGTCGCCTTCTCCAAGGCGAACTGCCCGGTGTCGAAGGCGCTGGCGTCGGTGCCGACGATCACGATCAACGCAAAGCTGGCCTAGCCGGCAGAGCGTCGCTCGGCGCGATCTGCAGATAGTCGAGCGCGGCGGGGTCGGATGCGTCGGGGGTCCCCTCGACGGCGATCTCGTCGCCGGGGCGCAGCGCAACGCCGGTCACCAGCCGGCGCGCCGACGTGTGCGCGTCCAGCTTGTTCGAGGGCAAGAGGTCGTCGGCGACCCACTCGTCGACGACCTGCCCTGCGACGCGCAGCTTGAAGCGCGCCGCGCCGCCGCTCGGGTCGAAGTAGCGCACGGCGATATCGCGCCACCCGGCGGCGCCGTAGTAGCGGAAGCGCGCGATGCAGGGGGGCGACACGCAGCGCACGGCCTTCGCACCCGAGGCGGACTCCGGCGGTGTCACGGCGACGGGTGCGTAGCCCCGCAGGGTCATGGTCTCGGCCTCGATGCGGCCCGCGGGCGAGCGCCTGGTCACGCGCCCCTTCTCGTCGGCGACGCCCGACTTGCGCAGAAAATACGTGTCGACCGCATCGCGCCACTCCTCGGCGTGGCCCGCCTGATACGTCAGGCGCGCCAGCACCTCGTCGAAGCGCTGCTCGTCGATGCGCCCGCGCAGCGTGCGCCAGCGGCGGACGAAGTCGGCGGCCTCGGCGGCGCCCGCGAAGTGGCGGTCGTAGATGTGCTGGATCACCGTGGTTCCCGAATGCAGCCGGTACGTGTAGGGAACGTGGTGCATGAAGAGCAGCAGCGTCTCCGGACAGGTGGCGAGCGATTCGAAGACCGCGGCGACACCCGGGCGGTACTGGCCGGTGAACCCGGTGCCGGTGGCAACCGTTCGGTCCATGCCCACGCCATGCGCGTCGGCGCGGTGCCACTGGCCCCAGCCGTTTTCCTCCGACGATTGCGGCGCCGGCCCATAGTGCACCTGGATGATGTCGGTGAGCGTGCCGGCGCCGAGCGGCCCGGTGTAGTCCTCGTAGGCCGGCCAGGAGCGAAGCTGCAAGCCGACGATGGTCTCGATGACCGCCGGATCGGTGCCGAAGGTCAGCTTGGTCCACTCCTCTGCGATCGCGCGCGCCGAGAGGTTGGGATCCCAGGCCAGGCGACCGAAGCCGTACAGGTTCGCCATCGCCAGGTGGTGGCCGAGCCAGGTCCGGTCGCGCCCGACGTTGGCGACGGCGGCGAACCCACCGACCGGGCGGTGAAAAGTCTTGCCGGCGACCAGCTCCTTGACCGGCGTCGCCGTGCCGGCGCCGCGCGCCTGCAGATCGAAGTCGAGCACCTCTTTCCACATCGGAACCAGGAACACGACGTGGCGCTGCTGCCCCGTGTACTCCTGAGAGATCTGAAGCTCGATCACCTGGTTGGTCTTCTCGAGACCCCCGAAGATCGGCGACGGCGGCTCGCGCACCTGGAAATCGATGGGGCCGTGCTTGATCTGCAGGGCGGCGGCGTCGTCGAAACGCCCGTCGAGCCCGTACAAATTTTCGTAGGCGGCGCGCGCCCGGTCGTTCTTGAGGTTCCGCCAATCCATGTGGTGGTCGTAGATGAAGCCGCGATAGAAGATGAGGCCCCCGTGCGCGGCGAGCGGGCGCGCGAGCACGTTGGCGGCGTCGGCGTGGGTGCGGCCGTAAGCCGAGGGGCCGAGGCGCCCCTCGGAGTCGGCCTTGAGCACGAAGCCGCCGAAATCGGGGATCGCGCGGTAGATGCCATCGACGGTGTTCTTCCAGAACGCGGCGACGCGCGCGTCGAGCGGATCGAACGTGTCGAGCCCGCCGATGCGCTGCGGGCTGCTGAAGTCGATCGAGACGAAGAGCCGCACACCCCAGGGACGGAACGCGTCGGCGACGCGTGCGAGCTGCGGCAAGAAGTCGGGAGTGATCACCCGCGGGTTGGCGTTGACGTTGTTGATCGAGCAGGCGTTGATGCCCACCGACGCCATCAGGCGCGCGTAGTCGCGCACGCGAGAGAGATCGGCGACCACGTTGTCGTGCTCGAAGAAGATCGACGCGCCGGCGTAACCGCGCTCGATTGTCCCGTCGAGGTTGTCCCAGTGATCGAGCATGCGCACGGTCGCGTAGGGGATCTGCTTCTCATCGAGCGCGGCGATCGGCTCGCCGAGATCGATCTTGCGCGCGAGCGCGAGCGCGCCGTAGAGCACACCGCGCTCGTTGGTAGCGACGACGATCAGGCGCGGCGGGGTCGCGATCGACTGGATCACGTACGCGTCGTCGGGCAGCTCGGCGGCCGCGCGCAGCGCCGCGGCGAGCGCGGGCTGTGTGGCTTTGAGCGCACGCAGCGTACCGAGGACGATCGCCGGCTCGCGTGGCGGCGAAGCTTCGATGCGCAACGTGCGCCCGAGCGCGCCGCGGACGGTGCGAACGATTTCATCGCGCGCCGCCGACAGCACGGTCGAATCGCCCAGCGCGACGACGACCGCGGGGAACGCATCGTAGCGCGCGCGTGTGGCGGCGTCCGCGATCGGGGCGTGGCGAAGCCAGGCGTCGTATCCGGTCTCGGCACGCGCTGAGAGGGGCGGCGCGAGCGCGGCGACAAGAATCAACGCTGCGACGAATACGTCCGGTCCCCTCCCCCGTCTGCGGGGGAGGGTTAGGGAGAGGGCAAGCCTTGCGAGCCTCGTCGCCCGACGACCCCTCTCTCTAACCCTCCCCCCGCAGACGGGGGGAGGGAACCGGAAAGATTCGAGAGGCAAAGGGGCCTCCGCGGCGATCACTTTCGTCAGATCTTGATCTTCTCGAAGTGGACCAGGTCCGCGAACGCCGCGAAACGTTCGCGGATCTCGGTGATGTCCAGCCGCCGGAACCGATCCAGGCTGAAGTCCTCGACGCTGAACGACGCCAGCACCGAGCCCAAGATCATCGCGGTGCGGATCGACTGCGGCGACGTGTTTCCCGTGCGCGCGAGCCAGCCCATGAACCCGCCCGCGAACGAATCGCCCGCGCCGGTCGGGTCGATCACGTTCTCGATCGGGAATGCCGGCGCCGCGAAGACGCCGCCCTCGTGGAACAGCAGCGCGCCCGCGTCGCCGCGTTTGATCACCACCGCGCGTGGTCCCATCGCGCGGATCGCACGGGCCGCCGCCGGCAGGTTCGACTGGCCCGACAGCTGGCGCGCCTCCTCGTCGTTGAGCAGCAACATGTCGACGCGCTCGAGCAACTTCACGAGCTCGGGCCGCTTGCCCGAGATCCAGAAGTTCATGGTGTCGCACGCCACGAACTTGGGCCCCGCCGCTTGCTCCAGCACCGATAACTGCAGCACCGGATCGATGTTGGCGAGAAAGACGTAGTCCGACGACTTCCACGCCGGAGGCAGCTTGGGCCGAAAATCCTGGAAGACGTTGAGCTGGGTATCCAGCGTGGTGCGTGTCGAGAAGTCCGGCGAGTAGACGCCCGACCAGCGGAAGGTCCGCCCGGTCACGCGCTCGAGCCCGGCCAGATCGACCCGTTGCTGCTCGAGGAACGACGTGTGCGCCGCCGGGAAGTCGTCACCGACCACGCCGATCAATCGCACCGGCGACGGGGACAGGAACCCGGCCGCGACCGACACGAACGACGCTGCGCCACCCAGGACTTCGACGCGCTTGTCGGCGTGCGTCTCGACGGAATCGAACGCGACCGAACCGACGACCAGAAGTGAAGACTCTGCGTTGCTCACAAGTACCTCCCGTAAAGCACCTTCAGCCGTTCCCGCGCCGTCGCGGGAATCGCCTCGGGCGATGTCATGATCGCGTGCGCCGCCGCGCGCCCGCATTCGCACGCCGGCAAGGTCGCCAGCCGCGGCAGCACTGCGCGCACGATCTCCTTGGCGCGCGAAACATTGGCCAGCAACACCTCGACGATCGACGAGGCGGTGACCGCCTCCTCCTCGGGGTGCCAGCAGTCGTAGTCGGTCACCAGCGCCAGCGATGCGTAGCAGAGCTCGGCTTCGCGGCACAGCTTGGCTTCGGTCGCCGCGGTCATGCCGATCACGTCGGCGCCCCAGCTCCGGTGCAGCAGCGATTCGGCGCGCGTCGAGAACTGCGGCCCTTCCATGCACACGTAGGTGCCGCCCTGGTGCGCGCGCCGCGCGGGACCGCGAGCGCCCGCGGTCCCGCGATCCTCGGCGCGCCCGGCCTCGAACCCGTGCGTGACCGCCTGCGCGTGCAGCGCGCCCGCGAGCGTCGCGCACACTGGATCGGCATAACCGACGTGGCCGACGATGCCGTCGCCGAAGAACGTCGACTCGCGCCGATAGGTCTTGTCGATGAACTGATCCACGACCACCAGGTCGCCGGGCACGAGCCCCTCGCGCAGCGAGCCGACCGCCGACACCGAGATCACCTTCTCGGCGCCGAGCTGCTTGAGCGCGTGCACGTTCGCGCGATAGTTGATCTCCGAAGGCGACAGGCGGTGCCCGCGCCCGTGCCGCGGTACGAACAGGAGCTCGACGTCGCCGATCTTCCCGCTGATGAGCGGGGCGGACGGCGAACCGAACGGCGTGGTGACCGCCTGCTCGCGAACTCCCGAAAGACCCTCGAGATCGTACAGGCCGCTGCCGCCCAGTATCCCGACGATCATGACCCTACAATCGCAGTCATTGCGTCGTACTATCACGAATCGGCGCCGCGAGGGAACGACGTGACCGAGGGCCAAGACATCATCGAATACCTCGTGGCGCACGGCGCCTACGTCGAGGCAGCGCGGCTGTCCGTCGAGCGCGGCGAGCTCCGGCGCGCGATCCAGCTCTACGAGCGGGTCTGGCGGTTCGCCGACGCGGTGCCGCTGGCGCTGGCGATCGGTGACCGGCCGCTGGCGTTGCGGCTGAGCCTGGACGCCGGCGACACCGCGCGCGCGACCGAGATCGCGGCCGGCATCCCCGACGACGCGCGCGCGGAGCTGGCCCAGGCGGCCAACGCCTTCGCCGGGCGCGGGCGGCCGTTCGAAGCGGGGCGCGCCGCCGAGCGCGCGCTCGATTTCGCGCGCGCGGCGGCTCACTACCGGCGCGCCAACGCTGCGCTCGACGAGGGGCGCACCCTCGAGCTCGCCGGCGACTTGCACGAGGCCGGCCTACTCTACGAGCGGCTCGCAGCCCACGGCGGCGAGGCCGAGGCGGCGGCGGCGAGGCTCGCGCTCGGGCGCCTGCTGGGACGGCTCGGCCGCCACCACGAGGCGGCGCGCATGCTGCAGCAGGCGAGCCGCTTCGCCGCCACGCGCGCCGGCGCCCAGCGCGCGCTGGTGATCGAGCTCCTCGCGCTGGGGTTGCGGACCGCCGCCGCCGAGGTGCTCGGCCTCCTGCGCCGGGAATTCCCCGCGCTGCCGGCGTCGCCCGAAGCCTTCGCCGCCGCCGAGGCGACCGGCGGCAGCGCGGGCGCGCGCGCGCCGCACGAGGCGAGCCTGCTCCGCCGCCGCTTCAGCATCCTCAAGCTCCTGGGTGCGGGCGCGATGGGCCGCGTCTATCTCGCGCACGATACGCTGCTCGGGCAGAACGTCGCGGTCAAGCTGCTGGCCGTCGGCGCGGGCGCGACCGGCCCCGAGCGCCAGGCGTACTTTCGCTTCGCGCGTGAGGCCGAGGCCGCGGGGCGCCTGCGCCACCCCAACATCGTCTCACTGCACGACATGGACGAGGGGCTCGGCCTGTTCGTGTTCGAGCTGATGGCAGGCGGCACGCTCGCCGAGCGAATCGCAGCGCAGGGACCGCTTCCGCCGGCGGCGGGACGGCGCATGGCCCTCGAGCTGCTCGCGGCGCTCGACGCCGCGCACGAGCGCGGCATCATCCACCGCGACATCAAGCCGGCCAACGTCTTCTTCGACGCCGCCGGAAACGCCAAGCTCGGCGACTTCGGCGCCGCGCACCTGGTCGACTTCGGGCAGACGCAGACCGGCGGCCTGGTCGGCACCATCGCGTACATGGCGCCGGAGCAGATCACCGGCGCCGGAATCGGGGCCGCCGCCGATCTCTACGCGCTGGGCGTGACGCTGTTCGAGGCGCTCACCGGCCGGCCGCCGTTCCTGGGCCCCGACATCGTTGCCCAGCACCTCGGCGAGGAGGCGCCGGCGGCGAGCACGCGGCGCGCGGGGCTGTCGCCGGCGCACGACGACGCGATCGCGCGCTCTCTCGCCAAGGCGCCGGGCGAGCGGTTCGCCTCGGCGCAGGAGATGGCGGCGGTCGTGAGGACGTGGCCCACCGAGCCGCTGCCGGGTCCGGCGGCGCGCGACCCGGCGGGGAGCGGCCCCACGCGCGCCGACACCGGCGATGACGGCGGCCCCGAGGTCGCGCTCGGCCGCAGCGCCGCGGGCCATCTGTTTCGCCGCCGCGATCCACGCGTCGGGCGCTGGATTGTCGTCGAGGAACGGGCCGCGCCGCTCGACGAGCCCGCGCTGGCCGAGCTGCGCGCGGTCGCCGCAGCGGGCGGGCCGCACCTGCAGCGCATGCTCGGCATCTCCGACGATCGGCGCTCAGTGGTCTACGAAGCGATCGCGGAGGCGGACACGCCGGCAAACGTCGAGCGCGTCGACGCCCTCCCCGCCGCCGAGCGCGCGGCGCTGGTCAAGGCGCTCGCAGGCCTGCACGCGCCGGGCACCAGCGCGCTCGCGCAGTTGCCCGGAGCGCGAGCGGCACGCACGGCGGGCGGTTGGGTGATGCTGATCGAGCCCGAGCCGCTAGATCCGATCCCCTCGCCCCGTCCGCGGGGGGAGGGTTAGGGAGAGGGCAGACCTTGCGATCGCAGCGCGCGCCGGGGATCGACGCGCAGCGAGCCTCGCGCTCGCAGGGCTTGCCCTCTCCCTAACCCTCCCCCCTGCGGACAGGGCGAGGGGATCGGAGGAGTCACGCGCTCGTCGTCGTCGGGCGGGTGGCAGCGGCGTTCGGCGGAAGCGCCGCGGCCGCGGCCTCCTCCGCGCTCGCCTCGATGGCCGACAGCGGCCAGGAGAACTCGAAGCGCGCGCCGCAACCGGGCTCGCTCCAGACGTCATAGCGGCCGCCGGTGTCGACGCAAGCGGCGCGCACCACCGCCATGCCGACGCCGCGGCCCGAGATGTCGCTCGCAGTCTGCCGGGTGGTCACGCCGTCGGAGAACATCGCCTCGACCAACTCGGCTCGCGTCTCGCACGCGAGCCCGCCAGCGCGCGCGCGCTCCGCCAGCTGGTCCCAGCAGATCCCGCGCCCGTCGTCCTCGATCTCGATGACCAGCCGGCGCTCTTTTTCGGACGCGCGCAAGCTGAGGACGCCCGCGCCGGGCTTCCCGCGGCGCGCCCGCTCGTCGGGCGGCTCGATCCCGTGATCGACCGCGTTGCGGATCACGTGGATCACCGACGACCAGAACGGCGCGAGCGCGCCCTTCGGCAGCCGGATCGGCTCGGCCTGGATCTGCACCGTCAGGTCGCCGCGGTCTAGCCGACGCGCCAGCGCCCGCGCGAGCTCGCCATAGCGGTGCAGTCGCTGCTTCATCGGTTCGTGGACCCAGCCGCGCACGATGCCGTCGAGGGACGCGTACGGCGCGCGGCGATCGATGGCCGCGATCACCGCCTGGTACTCAGCGACCGCGATCTCGATCCGATTTTCGTTCTTCTCACCCAGCTGGCGCAGCCGCCGCTCGACGGCCTTCCAGGCGTCGGACAGACGGAGCTGTTCGTCGTCGGTCAGCGCGCCGCACCCGCCGTCCTCGAGCCGCTCCTCGAGCTTCTCGCACAGCGACGTGACCGTCGTCAGGTGAAAGATCGAGGCGTTTCCCTTCAACGTGTGGATGTCGCGCTTGACGCACACGGAGTCGCGCTCGACCGGGCTCATCAACCCCTGCACCAGCCGCGCGCCGTCTTCGAGGAACTGGAACAGGGTCGATCGATCGTTGAGCAGCCACTGAAACAGGCTCATGCACTCGCGCTGCTCGATCTCCGCGCGCTCTTGCTCGACGATCGCGGTGATGTCGGAGATCACGAACAGGAACTGCCCGACGTCGTCCCTGCTGCCGACCGGCTTGCACTCGATGTCGAAGGTCTTGCCCCTGACCTCGCCGCGGCGCGGGAGCTGATCCAGCGCGACGAAGAGCGGCAGCGCATCCGATTCGATGTTGCTCCAGAACAGCTCGTACGACCGCTCGAGCTTGCCCGACACGCCGCCGAAGTATTTCCAGAACGGTACTCCCGCTCGCCACGGGCCGAACCACTGCTCGAGGATCGCGGAGTGCTCGGGCAAGAGCTCGCCATTGCGCCGGACCGACATGAAGCCCTGGCCGACGGAGTCCATGATCAGCTTCAGGTCGCGGTTGCGCCGCACGATCACGTCGGCCAGCAGCATCACGACCACGACCGACATCAGGATCGCGATCCCGGCGATGAGCACGGTGCGCGTCACCAGCCGCTGCGCGGTGGCGCGGATGTTCGAGGTCTTGAGGCCGACGACGACCGTCCCCATCTCCTTGAGCGGGTACTGCGCCGCCATCACGTCTTCCGCAACTGCCAGGCGCGGGGCGCGCACGACGCCGATCTGACGGCCCAGGCTGTCCCGCGCCGCCTCCGAGCCCAGGAACGCCGTCACCGTGCCCTCGGGGCTCAGCGCCTCCGCGAACGCGAAATCCGCGTCCTGGGCCAGAAAGCCGAGGCCGTAGCGCACGCCCGGACGATCGTCGACGGCGACGCTGGGCCCGACGACGTTTACCATCAGCTCGCCCAGCGAACGCGCCTTGATCTCGAGGCCGCTGATCAGCGCTTTTTTCTGTGCGCTGACCGTATACACCGCCTGACAGAGCGCACCCACCACCAGGGGCGTGAGGCATCCGATCAGGAGCTTGATCTTCAGCAAGCGGCCCTCGCCGCGTGACCCACTCACCGGCAAGGCGATCTCCGCCGCCGGGCCCTGCGCCGTTCGCGAATTTGACTCACGGCCCCCCCGTTGGTCCCTCTATCGGAGCCGCTCAGCCTCGACTTGAGCCTGGCACTGTCACACTTTCGTAACAGAGCACGCGTTTTGGAGGCGCGATCACATCATGAGCTGCGTGACGAACAGCGGCACGGACCCAGCCAGCTCGCGGCCGACGGCCACGCCGATGCCGATGAAGCGGGCGCGCTTGTCGAGGATGTTGCCGCGGTGGCCGGGGCTGGCCATGAACCCGCTCTCGGCGTCCTCCGCCGAGTAAGCGCGGCCGACGTTCTCGAGCAGCAGGTCCGGGGTCAGCCCCACGCGCGCGACCCGTTCCACCGCCGAGCCGGTCGTCGGGGAGATGTGCGCCACGAAGTCGTGATCGGCCATGTCGTGGCTGTGGGCGCGCGCGGCCTCCGCCAGGCGCGCGTCCAGCGCCAGGGGCGCTAGCCCCGCGGCGGCTCGATCGCGGTTCACCAGCGCCAGGAGCCGCGCCTCGGCTTCCTTTGCCGAGGTCACGGTCGGCTGAACGCCGGCGGGCACCGGCGCGTCGCGAGGTGGTGCCACGCCGCAATAGAGCGGAAAGTTGGCGAGCACACCGGGGCCGCCCGCGCCGTCGGCGGTGACCTCGACCTGATAGCGCCCCGGGCCGGCACTGCAGCCGACACTGGCTTCGAAGCGCTCGCGCTCGGCCGCGAATCGTCCGCGGGCGCCATGCACCGGCAGCTCGCGCACACTGCCGTCGGGCGCGGTGACCACCACCTCCGGATCGTGAAACGAGGGCCTGAGGCGGCCGGCGATCGTCACCGGCTTCTGCGGCGCGATCTGGCGCAGCACAGGCTCGAGATCGACGTCGCGCTCCTGCACCGCTATCACCACGCGAAGCTCGCCGGAGCCGCGATCGATCCCGACACCCAACCGCGCCGCCTGCGTTCCCTTCAGCGCCTCCATCACGGGAGGAGCTGTGCGCTCCGCGACCTCGGCATCCGAGCCCAGCGTGGCCCGCTCGATGAGCCAGTGCGGCGGCGGATCGGGCAGGCCGTAGTGCGCGAGCAGGAAGTCGACCGCCTCGGGCGCAGGCATGTCGTCGGGGCCGAGGGCACGCGCGAAGTCATTCATCGCCAGGTCGAGGCGCGCGTCGACCTCGGGCGTCCGCACACCGGCCCGGCGCGCGCTCTCGCGGACCGCGGCGCGGATCGCGTCGCGCAGCGGATCCGGCGGCGCCTTGACGCCGTCCGACGGCGCGGTGGACGCATAGACCGTTGCCGCCGGCCCCGACGGAACCAGCGGCTCCGGCCGGCGCGGCGCCGCTTTGGCGACCGGCGCGGCGGGCGTGCCTGCCGGCGCAACCGACAGGGGCGGATGCTCGGCCGCGCCACCCGATTGTGCACAAGCCACCAGCCCCAACAGCGTCGCGAACCCCGCCCCCCGCATGATGGGCTGGGTAGCACGAAGCTGCGTCGAGATCACTTCTTCTCGTGCGGCTCCTTCTCGACCGACTTCGTCCCCGTGGTCTTCTTGTCGTCGCCCGACGGCTTGCCGCGCATCGCCGCCGGCACCTTGCCGCCCGGACCACCCGCGCTGGTGAGCGGCGCGGGGCGGCCCGCCACCTGGACCGCGGCCGCTTTCACGGGAACGTTGCCCTTCTCGTCGGCGAACACCAGGTCACCGAACTTGTCGAGCGCGTGGAAGTCGCCCACCATCGGCGGCGACCAGCCCGAAGCCTGCTGCTGCTTGCCGGCCGGCACGTCCATGCGGAACATGTTGATGCGCCAGGTGTCGCCCGCGGTCGGCGGCAGCTTGGCGGCTTCCTTGTCCATCCCGCGCACGTCCTCGAGCGGGATCGCCATCTCGACGGTCCAGCCTTTGTCCTGATCGTCGCGCTTGTTGAGCGTGCCGTCGACGTGGACCTTGACGTTCATCTTCGAATTCCACGAATAGGGCTTCTTCTTCGGATCGATCGAATCCTCGTACTTGCGATACTCGGGCAGGTAGGTGTCGAACACGTTGCCGTTGGGCGCCACCTGCAGCTCGACGTAGGTCTTGCCGTTGCCGTCGGCGTCGATCATCAGCTCGTCGGCCTCTTGCGTCCACAGCTTGTCGTCGCGCTTGGTCAGGTTCGACCAGATGTCGCTGTCGGTGTTGTTGAACGAGACGTACAGGAACTTGTTGTCCCAGAGCAGCTTCGCCTCGGTCTTCTGATCGACGGGCGCGCCGGTCACGGTGTTGACGAACGGGCCGGTCGACGGCGCGTCGGTCCAGGCCGCCTCGTCGAGCTTGCCGTCGACCTTGATCGGCTTGCCCACCATGCGCGCCACGTAGCGCTTGCGCGCCGCCACGACCGGCTTGGTCGCGCCCTGCACGGTCAGCGTGGCCGCCAGCACGCGGCCGTCGCTGTCGTGCGCACCGGACTTGATCGGCATGCGGCCGATGCCCGGCTTCCACAGGCCGGTGTAGACGAACAGCTGCGGGTGCTGCCAGTTCGGCGGAAGGCGAATGTTCTGCTCGTCGCGGATGATCTCGCCCGCCTTCCACTGGCTCACCGGGTACTTCCCCTTCACCGGCGCGTGGTCGACGTTGATGAACGGGTTGTTGTTGGGCCCGTCGAGGTGCGTGAAGATGCGCCAGCCGTCGTTAGCGGGGGCGACGACCTTCCAGTAGTGGGTGAGCTTGACGTCCTTGCCAGGCTCGACCACGGCGGGGTCGGCGTCCATGCCCAGGTAGATGATCTTGCCGTCGAGGTCGGCATTGACCGCGAACTTGGGGGTCGGGGCGGTCGTCAGGATGTTCTGCTTCGCGACCTTCATGTCGTCATCCGAGGGCTTGTCCTCGTCCTGCTCGACGCAGGCCCCCGCAAGCACGCCTGCGAGCGACAGCGCCGCCGCCGCCAGCCATCGCGTTCGCCAGAGCCGCGAAGCCCTGTCGGACGAAGCCCTGTCGGGCGAAGCGCTAGATAAAGCGCTGGTGGACAAACCTGGGAGATTTCGCCTGATCAGCGTTTCGCGCATAGACGCGGGTTTTATCCAAGGCGCCGATCATTTGCAATTGCCGTCAACGTCTTGACTGCGGCTCTGTTACGATCAGACAGATCGTGCGGCACCTGGTGGTCGTCCCGGCTTTATTCGGTACCGAGCTCCACGACGAAGAGCTGGGGGCCATCTGGGGAACGTTCGGCTGCCTCTACCGTGGCCCGCGCCTGGCGTCTCGCACGGGCATGCCCGGCAAGCCCGGCAAGGTCATGAGCGCGATCCCGCTGTTCGCCGGCCTGCGCTACGACATCCTGGGCTCGCTCCAGCAGGCGCTGGGACGCGCCGGCTACGTACCGGGCAAGAACCTGCACATGTTCGCGTACGACTGGCGGCTGCGCGCCGTCGACGTCGCGACCGCGCTGGTCTCCGAGATCCGCCGCCTGGCCGAGGTCAGCCAGGGCGACATCGACCTGCTCGGCCTGTCGAACGGCGGCCTGCTGGTGCGCGCGGCGTTCGCTATCGATCCGGCGGTGCCGGTAGAACGAGTCGTCACCTCGGGCGCGCCGCTCGCCGGCTCGCTCGAGAGCCTGGCGTGCGTCAACGTCGGCTTCCAGTTCGCGCCGCTCGGGCGCACGGTCACGCCCGGTGAGTTCGTCGCCTGCCCCGGAAGCATGGACTGCCTGCCACCGCCCGAGCAGGCGGTGTTCCTCGAGCCTGGGTACGATCTCTACGAAGCGTCGACCTGGCGCTCGCTGCGCCTGTCGGTGTTCGGCGATTGTCCGGGCGGCGGCAACGAGGAGGAAGACTGGATGCGGATCGTCGCCGATCGCCTGACCTCGACGCGCAGGAGCTGGGAGATGCTCGAGCGCGCGGGGGCGCCGCGGCGGCTCGCCTGCGTGTGCGGCGCCGGGCTGCCGACGCAGGTGAAGGTCGTCGTCGACAAGGGTCGCGCGCGGCTGCCCGGCGAGGGCCCGCGCGTCGCGCGCCTGCCGCCCGAGGCGCTGGCCGAAGGCGACGGCGGCGTGAGCCTGGAAAGCGCCAGGGCCTGGGCGGGCGCCAATCCCGAGGTGATTCGCATCCCGGTCGCCCGCCACCGCGACGTGGTGCGAACCCCCGCGGCATTCAAGGCGATCCTCGATAGCCTCAGCTGAGGCACCCCGCCACCAGAAGAACGAAGCTCGCGTATGACGTCGCCGGCGGCGCCTGCGGCATGCTGCGGTGAAGGAGATCGTGGCATGAGATACGCATCCGTGACGCACCGGTACGCCCTGGCGCTGGTGACCCCTCTGGCGGCGATGCTCGCGGGCGCTGGCGCGCTCTCGGCGGGATGCGCCAGCTCGAGCGGCAGCCCCAACACCAACGTCAACGGCACGGGCGGTGGAGGCGGCTCGGGACCCGCGGACGGCGGAGCGACCGACGCACCGGCGACCGACACAAGCGGCGGCAACCCCGACGCGGGCAACCTCGCGCCGGTCACGCTCTACCTTGTCGGCGACTCCACGGTCGCGCAGTTCAACGATCCCTACTACTACCCGCGCTACGGCTACGGGACGCAGATCGGCAAGTACCTGTCGCCGAGCGTCACCGTCAACAACCTCGCGCTCTCGGGACGCAGCTCGAAGAGCTACATCGATCCCGCCGACAATGCGAACTACGCGATGCTGATGAGCGGGCTCAAGGCTGGCGACTATTTGATGATCGGCTTCGGCCACAACGACGAGAAAGCCGACCCGTCGCTGTACACGAACCCGAACACCGACGTGACCGATCCGACGTCGTTCCAGTACTACCTCTACACCTACTACATCAAGCCGGCGTTGACGGTCGGCGCGACGCCGATCCTCACGACGCCGATCGTGCGGCGCGATTCTGCTGGCGTCTACTCCGGCGCCAAGGTGCACGTGACCACCGACGTCGTCTCCGCCGGCGTGACCTATCCCGGCGGCGACTATCCCAAGGCGATTCGCGACCTGGGCGCGGCGATGGGCATCACCGTCATCGACAACACGATGACGACGCTCGCGCTGGGCAAGCAGATCTTCGCGGCGTCGGGCGCGGCCGGGACCGCGAACCTGCAAGCGTGGGTCAGCATGGCAATCACCAGCGTCGACGATACGCACACCAACATCTACGGCGGCGCGTACTACGCGTACTTGATCGCGCACGATCTCGCGGCGTCGAGCCTGCCGCTCAAGGACTACGTGCTGCCCGGCATCGCGCCGCCCGACATGTCGATCCTCGTCGTGAATCCCAACTGGAAGCCGATCGTCTACGCGCCGCCGGTGCGGAGCACGGTCTGGATGACCACCGCGCCCTGGCAGGGGTCGGTGTTCGGAGACGTCGGCGGCACGTCCAAGATCGGGGATGGCTCGTTCTCGATCAGCGAGACGTCGCCGTCCCCGCTCGTGGTGTCGATGCGCTCGGGGACCGCGACGGCGTCGGCCGGCAAGATCTCCGCCGCCACCGACGGTATCGCGTTCTATTTTCAGCAGGTTCCGATCGCCAAGGACTTCACGCTCAAGGCGACCGCGACGGTCACGTCGATCACCTACAACAACAGCCAGGTCGGCTTCGGCCTGATGGTGCGCGACGCCGCCTGGACCGACGTGTCGGACGCGTCGCTGCTGAGCTCGTACGTCGCCGCCGGCACGCTGAAGGGGAACGCCCCGGCGACGGCGTGGTCCTCGTTCCAGCGTGACACGAGCGCGCCGACCCAGCTGACCGGTACGGTGGTCAACTCGGCGGCGGACGTGCCTATCGCCGGGTCGGTGATCGATCTGACGATCGTCAAGGCGGGCTCGACGTACACCTGCACCTACGGCACCGAGGCGCCCGCGGTCTACACTATCGATCTCAACGCCATCGACGGAGACTTCGTCTACGCGGGGTTGTTCACCGCGCGCGAGTGCCAGGTCGAGTTCTCGAACGTCAGTCTGACGCTCGCGAACTGAGCGCGCACCGGAGCGGGTAACCAGGAACGGCGACGGTGGCGGACGTGAGGAGGGCTCCGCTCTCTCCGTTGTGGGGCGCGAGCGGCGTGGGGGGCCCTGGGGGTGGGGTATTCCCCTTGCGGGGACGCGGCCCTCACGCCGCCGGGTGGGCGCGCAACTCCCGGTCGGGATAAAAGCGGTGTACTCGACCGAGGCGTCGAGCAGAGGGGATTTACCGGCGGCACGGGGGCCGCTCCGTTCGGCGCTGGCAACCTGCCTGCGGACAGGCAGGAGCGCGCCTCGAGGCCCCGCAAGAGGAACACCCCACCCCCCGGGCCCCCCACGCCTCTCGCGCTGCTTCACTCCTAAGAGTTCACTGCGCCTGAGGGCGTCCGTATTTTTTAATTGAGGCTACCGGACGAGCCACCCCACATCGTTCACGCCTCCCTCCGCTAAGTGATCGCTTTAGCAAAATGATCCGCTCGGAGATCTAAACGCCCGCCCACCCGGCTTAGCGAAGGGTCTCCGTTCATGACCCCTCGATGCACGTCCGATAGCTCAATTTAAAATACGAACGCCCTCAGGCGCAGTGACCGTAGCCTCTCGCGCCCCACAACGGAGAGAGCGGAGCCGTCCTCACGTCCGCCACCGTCGCCGTTCCTGGTTACCCGCCCCGGTGCGGGCCCAAGCCCAGTCCCGCCGTCCTCAGTGCGGCCCCGCCTGCGCCATGATCGTCGCCTGGAGCGTCGCCGTCGAATCCAGCGGCAGGTACTGGTAGGGCGGCACGAAGCCGACGCCGGTGGAGGTCATGGTGCCGGTGGTCGTCGTGAACATGTTGCCTCGCGCGAGCATGTCGCCGTTGGCGTCCGGCGACAGCGGGTTGTGCACGTTCGTGTAGACGTTGTTCTCGACGAGCACGTGGGTCATGATCCCCGAGTTCGTGCAGTAACTGTCGCCGGCCGAGGAGTAGAGGTTGTTGAACACGTGGATCTGGCCGAAGCGCGTGCGCGGCATGCGCTGGTTCACGTTGTCGGCCCACCAGTTGTGGTGCCAGGTGACGTTCAGGTGCCCGATGTCGGTGGTCACGTTGTCGCCCGAGCCGATCAGGTTCGAGAACCGGTGCCCGCTGGCGCCCGTCGAATCGCTACCGCCGTTGTCGGTGCGCGCCGTGTAGTGGAACTTGGTCCACGAGATCGTGACGAAGTCCGAGCCGCTGGTGGTATCGAGGTTGCCGTCGGTCCCGTCGGAGATGTCGCAGTGGTCGACCCAGATGTGGTGTGAGTTGTTCTGGATCGTCATCGCGTCGTCACCCGAAGAGCAGCCGACGGTCGCGTCGAAGCTCGGGTCGAGCGCGCAGTTGCCGACGCCGTAGCCGACGATCTTGAGGTTGCGGATGATGACGTTGCTGACGTTGCTGACGTCGACGTGGCCGTGCACCTCGGCGCCGCACAGACCGACGATGGTCTTGTTCGAGCCGATGACGATCCGGCCTGGAGGCAGCACGCCCTGCACGTAAATCACCGCCGGCGTGTTGCCGGCTGCTGCCGCGTTGAGCGCGGCGACCGTGGTCACCGTCCGCGGCGTCGCGCTACCGCCGCCGTTCAGCACCGGGACGCGACTGTCGACGACCGACGCCCACCCGATGAGCGGGGGCGCACCCGGCGGGGTCGTGCAGTTGCTCGCGCCGCCCCCGGTCCCCGGCGCGCCGCCGAGGCCGGCCATACCGCCGGTGCCCGGCGTGCCGGCGGCGCCGCCGGTGCCCGCACGGCCGGCGCTGCCTCCGGCACCCGTTCCACCCACGCCGGTCGCTCCGCCGCTGCCACTCCCGCCTGCCCCGCTGCCGCCCGTACCCGCGGACGCCCCACCCGTCGCGGTTGAAGTCCTTTGGCCACCGGTCCCCGTCGCGCCGCCGGCGCCGCCGCCATCGCCCTCGCTGGTGCTGCACCCGTGCAGGAATGCGAACACCGCGAGCACGGCGAGCGGCAACAACAGCGTCGGAGAAGGGAGCCTAGTCTGGCCTGAGACTTTCGTGGGCTTCGTGATGCGCATGCACCAGCAGTGTCTGCCGAACCGAAAGGCAGCTCACAGCTGGGCGAGCCGAGATGAATCGCTCACCGTCGGCAAATACCGTGGCGGAATTTTTGGTGATCGATTCACGACGCCCGTGTATGAAGCATGAGACGTGATCTGCCCAGTCGTTCGATCCTTTGCCGCGCTGTGGAAATAAATCACCTCGAGCGCGTATATCGTCTGACGCGGTGCTAGGGGCGGCGGTTAGAGGTCCGCCTTGTCATCGCGGAGCCTGTAAAGGGGGCATCAAATGACGGACGACCGCAGAATATTCATGATCTCAAGGAATCGCTTCTCGCAACTCACTCTCGGGATGGCGGCGATGACGATGGTCGGAGCGCTCGCTCTGAGCGGTTGCGAGCAACCGCCGCCAGTCGACCCGCGGTTCGCGGCCCAGACGTACGACGAGTACACCGAGCCGCTCACGAACGCGATCATCGGCGACCCCTCGGGCGTGACGACGATCGGCACGCCCACGACCGGCGCCGGAGTATCGGCGCCGGGGACGCAGAGCTCCGCGCTGACCGCGGCGGCCGTCGACGGCGGACCCACGGGCGCCGGCGGCAAGTTCGGGGGCGCCGGCGGCACCTTCGGGGGCATCGGCGGCACCTTCGGGACCGCCGGACGCGGGGGAGGCCCCGACGGTGGTCCACCGCCCAACGACAACAGCGGGCAGGCGTTCTGGAGCTTCGACGACTGCGACCCGACGTCGAACTTCTTGCTCGATTCGTCGGGCGGCGGCGCCAACGCGCAGCACGCGCTGAAGGCGAGCTGCGTGCCCACCATCGACGGGCTTGGCGTGCAGTTCCGCACGATCAAGGACGTGGTCCAGGTTCCCGACGAGCCCGAGTTCACGGTCGGCGCACGCGTGGGCGTCGCCGCGTGGGTGAATCCGACCACGGTCAGCGGCGATCAGCCGATCATCATCAAGCGCCTCAACAACACCACGTCGTTCTCGCTGGGCATCCACAACGGCAACATCGAGATGTCGGTCGTGTTGAGCACGGGGACCACGGTGATCTCACGCGCGCCGATCTCGCCCAACGTGTGGACGCACGTCGGCGGTACGTTCGACGGCACGTTCGTCTTCCTGTTCATCAACGGCCAGCAGTTCGGCCAGGTCTTCGGCGCAGGAACGATCCGCAACGTCTTCGCGCCGGTGCGCATCGGCGCCACGACGCAGACGCAGTTCTTCCACGGCGTGATCGACGACCCGTTCGTGTCGACCCGCACCGACGCGCGTGATCAGGTCATCGCGCGGTCGTGCATCCAGCACGGCTCGCTGCTGTCGGTGAACCCGACCACCAGCGGACCGGTTCAGCTCGGCACCACTGTTCAATACAACGTGTCGGTGACCGACCAGGACGTCGGCGGCGGGTGCCAGCCGCGCCCGTACGACTTCTTTCTCAACTTCTTCCCGGCCGGGTTTTCGATCAACACCCCGAACTCGTTCCAGACGGCAAATCCCGGCCAGACGGTCACGTTCGAGCTCGATGTCACCAGCAACGACGACGCACAGCCGGGTGACACGGTCATCCCGTTCCAGGTGGAGTCGTTCGGCAACATCTTCGAGTTCCTGCCGGGCCAGGTCACTTACTCGGTGGTCGTACCGCCGTGCTTCGTCTTCAGCCGGGAAGAGCTGATGATCACCAACACCAGCGTCGTCGACGATCCGGTCCGGACGGTGCCGAACAGCAGCGCCGCGCCCGGATCGACCGCGACCCCGGGCGTCTGGACGTTTGGTCACCTGATGCGCCAGGCCGCGCCCTCGCCCGACCAGGCGCCGGCGATGACCCTGGCGCTCTTCCAGCACTGGTTGACCAACCAAACGGTCAACGGCTTCACCGTCGCGGCTCGCCCACAGATACAACAGACGCTGCTCGACATCTGGCCCAAGACGCCGACCGGCGATCTGGATCTGGATCAGGCACCCCTGCGGTTGCAGGCGATCGTCAACCGCATCGACCTACGCGATCTCTCGGCCGGGAATGCCGGCGAGGGGCGCTTGGTGTTCGGCGTGAACACCTCCTTCGGCTTCCCGCAGAACTTCACGGTGATCCTCGAGTACCATTTGGTCGCGTCCACACAGGACGACGTGATGTCCTGGGCGAACCGCTGGCACGCGCTCTCGTCGCACCCGTTCCCGTCCGAGGAGTACAACGCGGCGCTCGAGGACATCACCAAGGGCTTCACCGAGCACGGCCTCGAGCCCGCGCGCGCCAACGGCAGCGCCTTGGATGAGCTGCGCACCAACGAACAGGTGCTCTCGCCATTCGGCGAGTGGGAGCTGCGCGGTTTCGCGCTGTCGTCGACCACCGGGTTCTTCGACGAGGTCACTGTCAAGGAGACGCCGGATCTGAGCTTCAACAACTCACCCCAGCTCGCCAACCTCATCAACACCAATGCGGCGGCGATCAAGGCGGTCCTGCCGGGCGCCAACGGTCACACGATCCCCGAGCAACTCAACGGCGCGCCCTTCCTCGGTGGGTCGGTGTTCAACGACCTCATCTTCTGGAACGCCCCCGGGGTGCTCGATCCCGACGCGCGCTTCCACATGTCGCTCAACACCTGCAACGGCTGCCACGGGCCCGAGACGAACACGTTCTTCCTGATGATCAACCCGCGCTTCCCCGGCAACGAAGCGTCGCTGTCGGGGTTCATCACCGGCACCACCGTGTTCGATCCGTTCACCGGTCAGATCCGGACGTTGAACGATCTGGGACGCCGGCGGATCGATCTGACGTCGCTGGTCTGCGGCTCGGGTGATGGTGGAACGCCTCCTCCGCCTCCGACCGACGCGGGCCCGCCGCCACCGCCGAGAGACGCGGGGCCGATCGTCGACGCACGCCCGGTCGTCGACGCGATCCGGCCGCCGCCGAGGCCCGACGGCGGCGTCCCGATTCCCTGACCGGGATGAAGCTGGAGGCCTCGGGCCTCGGGCCTCGAGGTCCGAGGCCCGAGGCCCGATCGACCTAGACCAATCCGCGCAGGCTCACCGGGGCCAGCGCGGATTTTGCTTTTTGCTGCGGCGTTGCCATGACGCGCAGGTTCACCTTCTCGGCGATCTCGGTGATCAGGATCGGCGCGCCCGCCGGCAGCGTGTCGGCGTCGAAGGCGTCGGATGCCGCCTGCAGCGCCTCGTCGACGGAGGTGAACACCCCGAGTAGCTTCTTCCCGCACACCGCCGCGAACTTGCCGGGCGACGAGCGGAGCAGCTCGGACTTGAGCGAGTCGAAGGTACGGGCCTCTTCGCTGGATGCGAGCATGGCCTACAGAGTCACCCCGTCCGGTAGGCTGGTCAAAAAAACGAGTGATGTCGTACCTGGAACCCTCGGAGGGTTCCAGACCTCCCGCGATGGAAACCCGCGGGGCAAGCCCGCCGGGTTTCCACACGATCGTTGCAAGCCCGGTTCCGGCGGGTG
>Ga0265342_10001019_pt1 | contig 27590 bp, 25 predicted proteins | sample 4CB327metaG_FD_203125 | JGI IMG/M metagenome (GOLD analysis project Ga0265342, IMG submission 203125) | Rhizosphere microbial communities from Carex aquatilis grown in University of Washington, Seatle, WA, United States - 4-CB3-27 metaG | ecosystem: Host-associated > Plants > Roots >... | reverse complement strand
TTCCTGCCGGTAGAACCGCATGCCCTCGCCCTGCGCCGCGATCTGCTGGCGCACCCAGCCGGGCACGGCGTAGCCGGCGGCCTCCATCTTCGCGGACGTCTCCTTCACGCCAAGGGCGTCCCAGGTCTCGAACGGCCCGCGTTGCCAGCCGAAGCCCCAGCGCAGCGCGCGGTCGATCTCGACGATGTCGTCGGCGATCTCGCCCAGGCGGTTCGCCGAGTAGATCAGCGTCTCGTAGATCACCGTGCGCGCCAGCGCCGCGGCGCGATCGTCGCCGGCCAGGATGCGCCGCATGCGCTCGTCGACGTCGTCGACCCCGCGCGCCGCGCCCAGCGACGGGAAACGCGGCTTGGTCTGCGGTCCGTACTCCAGCGTCTTCAAATCCAGCTGCAGGATCTGGTCGCCGACCTTCTTGTAGAAGCCCTGCCTGGTCTTGCTGCCGAGCCACTTCTTCTCGACCAGCGTGCGCAGCACCGCCGGCGGATCGAAGACGTCGCGGCGCTCGTCGCCGGGCAGCGCATCGAAGCAGTTGCGGGTGACGTGCATCAGCGTGTCCAGTCCGACGACGTCAGCGGTGCGGAACACCGCGCTCTTGGGGCGGCCGGTCGCGGGGCCGAAGATCGCATCGACCTCCTCGACGGTGTAACCGGACTTCACGGCTTCTTGCAGCGTGCGCATCATCGCAAAGGTGCCGATGCGGTTGGCGATGAAGTTCGGCGTGTCCTTGGCCCGCACCAGCCCCTTGCCGAGGAGGCGCCCGCACAGATCCTCGACGCGCGCGAGCGTCTCGGGCGCCGTGTCGGGTCCGGTCACGATCTCGCACAGGCGCAGGTAGCGCGGCGGATTGAAGAAGTGGGTGATGCAGAATCGGCGTCGAAACTCGGCGCTGCGACCTTCCATCAGATCGGCGATGCGCAGGCCCGACGTGTTCGACGTGATCACGGCCGAGCCGCCCATCTCGTCGATGCGCGCGTAGAGCTGCCGCTTGATCGCCAGGTTTTCGATGATGGCTTCGATGACCACGTCGCTGGCGGCGACCGCGGCCGCGAGGTCGTCCTCGAGGTTTCCGGTCGACAGCAGCGTCTCGAAACGCGGCGCGAAGAACGCCGCCGGCTTGCTCTTGCGTGCCGCCTCGAAGCCCGCGTCGGCGATCTTGTTGCGCGCGCGGCGATCGCCCGCGGGGGCGTCCTTGGCGACGATGTCGAGGAGGCGCGCCTTGATCCCGGCGTTGGCCAGGTGAGCGGCGATGGCGGCTCCCATCACGCCGGATCCGATGACCGTCACCTCGCTGATCGGCTTCTGTGCCATCGTGAAACAATAACCGAGATCGCGCGCTCGGGCGAACCGATGCGCGCGGTACCGGGCGGTCCCGTCGAGGTCGCTTGCATGATTGTGACGCCTCCGGCATTGTGAAGGGCCCGGCCCCATGCGGATCTCGTCGCTGCTCGTACCCGCACTCGAAGAGACCCTGCGGACCAACCCGGCGCACGCCGCGGAGCTGGCCGAGGAGCTGCACGCCGCCGACCTGGCCGAGCTGATCGAAAGCCTCGGCGACGAGTCGGCGATGAAGATGGTGACGGCGCTGCCGATTCCGGCGGCGGCCGCCGCGCTGGACGCGATGGTTCCCCAGCGGCGCGTTCAGATCTTCGCGCAGCTCGACCGCGCGCTCGCGGCGACCATCGCCGACGCGATGTCGGCCGACGAGCGTGCGGATCTGTTCCGCGCGCTGCCCGACGACGTGGGCGTCGACCTGCTGGCGCGCATGCCCAAGGCTGCGTCGCTCGACGTCCGCGAGCTGATCCGCTATCCGGAGTCGTCGGCGGGCGGTCTCATGACCACCGACTTCGTGGCGCTGGACCCGCTCATGACCGTCGAGAGCGCGATCGATCAGGTGCGCAGCACGGCGGCCGACAAAGAGACGATCTACGAGGCCTACGCCGTCGATCCCAACGGCACGATGCTGGGGGTGGTGTCGTTGCGCGATCTGGTGCTGGCGCGCGCCGGTCAGCCGATCAGCGCCGTCATGAACCCGGACGTCATCTCGATCCCGCCCGAGATGGACCAGGAAGACGTGGCGCGCCTCTTCGAGCACTACAACATGCTGGCCCTGCCGGTCGTCGACCCGATGCACAGGGTCCTGGGCATCGTCACCGTCGACGACGTGGTCTCGGTGCTGAAGCAGGAGCAGGCCGAGGACATCCAGAAGCTGGGGGCCGTCGCTCCCCTCCAGGAAGCATACTTTCAGACCGAGTTCTGGACGTTCGTGAAGAAACGCGCCGGCTGGCTGATCGCGATCTTCCTGGGCGAGATCCTGACCGCCAGCGTGCTCGAACACTACGAACAGGCGCGCAAAGCGTTCACCGCGATCGAAGTGTTCGTGCCGCTGATCATATCGTCGGGCGGCAACACCGGCAGCCAGGCGTCGTCGCTGGTGATCCGCGGGCTGGCGCTGAACGAGTTCGCGGTCGGCGATGCGATCCGGATCCTCTGGCGCGAGGTCCGCATGGGGCTGGTGCTGGGCGCGTTCCTCGGCACGATCGGGCTCCTGCGCGCGTTGTTCGTCGGCCACAGCGGGCGGGGTGGCATGTCGGCCGCCGTCGGGCTGTCGCTGGTCGCGTGCGTCACCTTCGGGTCGGTGGTCGGCGCGGGGCTGCCGCTCTTGATCAAGCGGCTCGGTTTCGATCCCGCGGTCTCGTCCGGTCCCTTCATCGCGTCGCTGGTCGACGTCCTGGGGATCATGATCTACATGAAGATCGCGATCGCGGTCCTCGGCGGCTGACGTCCGCGGCGGGCGGTATCATCCGCCGCCGACGTCAAGGCGACTTCGCTGCGCGTCTCAGTGACTGCGGTGCGCGGCGTGCTTGCCCTTGGCCTTGGTCGGCGCGTTGTCCTGCGCCGAGGGCGTTCCTGCCGCCGATGACGAGCTGCGATCGCCGACCGCGAGCACCTTCCCGAGGCCGCCGTCGCTGCCCTTGCGGCCACCGCCGCTGTCCTTGCTCTCGCTGTCGAGCAAGGCGTCGAGCGAATCACGCGTCTTGGGCGCCTTGTCCGCGACCGGGTGCGCCTTGGGGGTGCGCGCCGGCGTCGCGGCGGGTTTCTCGATGTCCATGGTCGGCAGGGTGCTGCTGGCAGGGACGCCGACGCCCGCGGGCCGCTCGGCCTTCTTCACCGTCGGCTCGTTCTTGTGCTTGGCGTCTTCCTTGCGCGCCGCCTCCTGCATCGCGGCGATCTTCTTTCTGTCGAGCTTCTTGTCGTTGGGACCAACGACGCCCTCTTCCCACTTGAACTGGCGATTGACAGCGTCGGGTACCTCGCCGTCCTTCTCGCCGGTGGTCTTGGCCCCTCTGGCCCACACCGCTCCAGGCAACGTCAGAGACAGGAGACCGCCAAACGCGACGGACAGGGCGAGGAGCGCGACGGGGGCAAACTTCAAACGCATCGAGACCTCCGGCGTGGGTGAAAGCTTATTTTCTCCTACAGCGCGTACATGGCAACGACATTGTGTCGAAAATCACCCGGAAATCGACGTTGCCACCGTCGGAGAGCGCCGGGGACGGGATCTAGGAGATCTGGCGGGCCAGCGCGGCGGCGGCGGCAATGCAATCATTGAGCCCGACGCCGCGGAGAGTATGGCCGATCAGGTGCAGGCCCGGGTGCCGCGCCAGGTCGGCATCGGCGGCCGCGACCAGCGCGGCGTGGCCCAGCGCGTATTGCGGGATCGCGTCGCGGTGGCGCCAGATGCGCACGAAGTCGGGCTCACGTGTCAGGCCGGCGAGCCGACGCAGATCGGCGACGGTGCGCGCGCGAATCGCGTCGTCGCTCTCGTCGGCGATGCCGGGGTCGAAGGTTCCGCCCAGGATCGCGCGCAGCAGCACGGCGCCCGCGGGCGCGCGGTCGGAAAAGACCGACGACTCGTACTGGCAGCCGAGCACCGTCGACGGACCCCCGCCCACGGCCGGGTCGCGCGCGACCAGGAAGCCGTAGGCGCGCAGGTCGATGCCGATGTCCGCGGCGCGAAATCCGAGGCAGACCACCGCGGCTGATGCTTTTCGCACGCGGCGGAGCGACGATGCCGCCGCCGGGGCGAGTCGATCCAGCAGCGCCGCCGCTGGCGAAGAGCTGGTGGCGATCACGACCGCGTCTACGTCGATCGGTGCGGCGCCGCCGGAGATCGCCACGCGCCAGCCTTGGCCGTCGCGTTCAATGTGCTCGGCGGCGGCGACGATCCGCCGCGCGCCCAGCTCTCGGTCGAGCGCGCGCGCCAGCTCCTGCAATCCGTCGGGGAACGACACCGGCTTGCCGAAGGTGCCCCCGCCGCGGCGCTGTTTGATCGCCCCCCGGATCACGCTGCCGTGCGCGCGCTCGAGCGCCGCCAGCCGGGGCAGCGCGCTGGGCGCCGACAGCTCGGCGGCGTCGCCGGCGTAGATGCCGACCACCGCGGTCGCCACCAGCGCGCGCGCCGCTTCTTCGCCGAAGCGCCGCGTGGCGAACGCCAGCACCGTCTCGTCGCCGTCGGGCGCGCCGCTGCGCAGGAATGGCTCGCGCAGCAGCCGCAGCTTGCCCCGCCAGCTGAGCAGCCCGGACCGCACGAGCGCGATCGGGCTGCCGGGCAGCGCCTGCAGGCGGCCGCGCGCGTGGATGAACCGCCGTCGTGCCGCCGGCTGCGCGCGCAAGAGCCGCGGCTCGAGCCCCGCGTCGGTGATGAGCTGGCGCGTCTCGGCCGGGCCGTCGAGCAGCGCCTGCGGCCCGACCTCGCACAGGAAGCCGTCGATGCGCTCGCTGCGCATCAGGCCCCCCGGTTCCGCCGCGGGATCGATGGCCACCACGTCGTGCCCGGCGCGCGTCAGAAAATGCGCCGCCGCCAGCCCGGAGATCCCGCGTCCCAGCACCGCGACGCGCACTAGTGCAGCCAGCCCTTGGCGCGCGCCGCGCCCTCGGCGAGATCGGCGAGCGCGCCGATGAACGCCGGGTGGGTCCCGACGGTGCGCGCGCGTGCGAAGTGCGTGATGCCCTGCTTTTGCGCCTGTTCTCGATAAAGAATGTCGATCTCCTGCAGCGTCTCTATGTGCTCGCCGGTGAAGGCGACAGGACAGATGACGAGCGCGCGGTGGCCGGCGGCGGCGAGCTCCCGCAGCACCTCCTCGGTGGACGGGCCGAGCCACTTTTGTCGCCCCAGCCGACTCTGAAAGGCCAGCTGCTCGCGTCCCCCGATGCCCACTCGGCGCGTGGCCGCGCCCACGGTGGTGCGGATCTCGTCGAGATAGGGGTCGCCCCTGCGGATGTACGACTCGGGCAGCCCGTGCGCGGAGAAGACGATCGGCGCGGTCGCGCGATGCTCCGCGGGCAGCGTCGCAATGGCCTCGGCCACGCGGTCGCACAGCGCCTCGATGTAACCGGCGGCATCGGGATAGTGCTCGACGTGCGCGACCTCCACGCTGGTGCCGTCGACCGCGCGCGCGAGCGCCTTGAACGACGAACCGGTCGTCGTGATGGAGTAGTGCGGGTAGAGCGGCACGGCGACGGCGTGGTGGATGCCGGCGGCGCGGATCGCCGCCACCGCGTCGGCCGAAAACGGCTTCCAGCACGCCATGGCCACGAAGGGCAGGGCGGCGTGCCCGCGTCCAACCAGCTCGGCGGCGATCGCCTTCGCCTGGTCGGTCGACTCGGCGAGGATCGGCGAGCGACCCCCGATCTGCTGATAGGCCGCGCGCGACACCGGCGCGCGCCGGCGCGCGATGACGCGCGCGATCAGCGGCTGCAGCGGGCGCAGCAACGGCCCGAGCTGGATCACGTCCGGATCGGCGAACAGGTTGCGCAGGAACGGCTCGACGGCGTCGGGCGAGTCCGGGCCGCCCAGGTTGAGCGCGACGATCGCCAGCGTGTCGGCCGGCTTGGCCACGCTGCGACCTACGCTCCCCGCACCGTCCGCACCAGCGCCTCGACACCTTCGATAGGCGTCTCGGGCAGGATGCCGTGTCCCAGGTTGAAAATGTGCCCGCGCCCGCCGCCGCGACGGACGACGTCGGCTGCGCGGCGCTCGATCTCGGCGATCGGTCCGAGCAGCACCACCGGATCGAGGTTGCCCTGCACCGCCGCCGCGCCACCGAGCCGCGCGCGCGCCTCGTCGAGCGGCAGGCGCCAGTCGATGCCGTACACGTCGGCGCCCACGGCGGCGATGCGATCCAGGATCGTCGTCGCGCCGTTGCCGAAGTAGATCACGGGGACGCCGCTGGCGCGGACCGCCGCGACCAGCGCCCGGGTCGGCTCGAGCACGTAGCTGTCCCAGTCGTCGGGCGAGACCACGCCGACCCACGAGTCGAAGATCTGGATCGCCTGCGCTCCGGCGGCGACCTGCGCCAGCAGGTAGTCGCGCGTCGTCTCGGCCAGCAACGCCAAGAGGCGCCGCGCCGCTTCCGGCTCGCGGTAGAAGAGCTTCTTGGTCTCGCTGAAGTTCTTGCCGGTCTTGCCCTCGATGGCGTAGGTCGCGACGGTGAAGGGCGCACCGGCGAAGCCGATGAGCGGCGTGTCCGCGTCCAGCTGCTCGCGCACCAGGCGGATCGTCTCGAGCACGAAGTCGGTCTGCTTCGTCGGATCGAAGCGCGTGACGCGCTCGAGGTCAGCGGGCGTGCGCACCGGGAACGGTAACCGTGGGCCCTGCTCGGTGAACTGCACTTCGAGCCCCATGGCTTCCAGCGGCACGAGCAGATCAGAAAACAAGATCGCCGCATCGAAGCCGAAGCGATGGATCGGTTGCAGCGTCACCTCGGCGGCCAGGCGGGGCGTCTTGCACAGGTCGAGGAACGACACGCTCTGCCGCACCTTGCGGTACTCGGGCAGGTAGCGCCCCGCCTGGCGCATCATCCACAGCGGTGGCCGTGGCGTCGCCTCGCCGCGGCATGCGCGCAAGTACAGGGATCCCGACGACGGTGACGGGGGCTGGTCTTGGTTCTTCACGTGGGGCGTACTTTACCCGAAACCAAGCGGACGCGGATTTAGCGCCGGGGGTCACGGGCTCGCACTAGCTTCCCTCCTGACCGCGGTTAATCTATAAGGCTCGTCGCGTCCGCAAGGCAGCGGCACGGAGCTTCATCAGAATGGCAGCAACGAAGTCCACGGGTGTCTCGGGGGGAGAACGTCGTCGCAAGCCGCGCGGCGCGGCTGCCTCCGCGCCGGCGCTCGCCGATGGCGAGTGGCTGGGACGGCTCGATGCGCTCGCCGATCAGCTGGCCGTGCTCGAGGACCGCGGGACGATCATCGAGCATGTCGTCAGCGAGACGATGAAGCTGCTGCCCGCCGACCAGGTCGTCTTTCGCGCCGACGACGACGCCGTGACCACGCCGCTGTTCACCGACGAGAACGACGGCGTGCCGGCGCGCGCGCTGATTCCGCTGGCGATCGCTGGCCGTCGCTTCGGCGCGGTCGAGATCGCGATGAAGCCCAGCCGCACCGTGGGGCCGGGTGAGCGCGCGCTCAGCATCGCGCTGGCGCGGCAGTGCGCGCTGGCGCTCGACAGCCTGGCGTTGCGCAAGGCGCAGCGCGAGGGGCTGATGGCGGAGTCGGTGCACGTACCGGTCGTGGAGGCGGTGAGCGAGACGCCTGCGCCGGTCGCGGCGCCGATCGAAGCTACCGTCGCGGCGACGCCGGTCTCGTTGCCCGGCCCTGTGGCAGACGCGGCCGCCGTGCAGGCCGTCCAGACGACGATCGCGCGGCTCGAGGGCGATCTGCGCGCGCTGGCCAAGCTGGCCCGCTCCGCGGAGCTGCCACCGACCACCTGGGTCGATCAGGCCGAGCGCAAGGCGTTGCGCGATCTCGAGGAGCTGCGCGCGCAGCTCGCCGGCTCCGCGAACGCGGCATAGCCTCGCGAGCCGCCTACGTTCGACATCGCTTGCGACATCGCTTGCGACATCGCTTGCGACATCGCTTGCGACATCGCTTGCGACATCGCTTGCGACATCGCTTGCGACATCGCTTGCGACATCGCTTGACCGGGGGATATTTCGGGATATCTTTTGGATATGCCGAAGAAGACGCCGAGTGAAGGTGCGCTGTTCGTGCGTTTGCCCTCGAATGCCGTCGACAAGCTCGACCGGGCCGCGGAAGCCCTGGGGATGCGCAAGAAGGACCTGGTGGCCGGTCTGGTCACGAAGTACGTCGATCCCGACAGCCCGCGCGGGCTGACCGCGCTCGGCTCGCTGTCGACCCACAAGGTGACCGTGGACGTCGGTGACGCCGGTCCGACGCTGGGCTCGTATTCGTTCCAGCCCTTCGACCCTCCCGAGGTCATGAACGCTGACCAGGCCGGCCAGTTCCTGCAGGTCGATCAGGCGGTCGTCGTCGAGATGGCCGAGACCGGCAAGCTGCCGGGGCGCAAGCTCGGCTCGGTCTGGCGGTTCTCGCGCGCGGCGCTGGTGGCCTGGCTCTCGACGCCGGAGAAGCCATGAGCCGCTCGGGATATCCCTCCGATATCCGTCTCCTCGTCCCTACCGTGGTCGAGCAGACGCATCGGGGCGAGCGCGGGTGGGACCTGTTCTCGCGTCTGCTCAATGACCGCATCATCTTCCTCGGCGCGGAGATCGACACCGATGTAGCCAATGTCGTCGTCGCGCAGTTGCTGTTCCTCGAATCCGAGGACCCCGACAAGGACGTGATGATGTACATCAACTCGCCGGGCGGCGATGTCTCTGCGGGGCTGGCGATCTACGACACCATGCAGGCGCTGCGCTGCCCGGTCGCGACGTTCTGTGTGGGGCAGGCGGCGTCGATGGGCAGCTTTCTGCTGGCCGCGGGCGCCGCCGGCAAGCGCAGCGCGCTGCCCAACGCCCGTGTGATGATCCACCAGCCGCTCGCCAGTGGATTCCGCGGGCAAGCGACCGACATCGCGATCCACGCGAAGGAGGTGCTGCACGCGCGCGAGACACTGAACGCGCTCTACGCGAAGCACACCGGCCAGCCCGTGGAGAAGATCCAGCGCGACACCGAGCGCGACAATTTCATGTCGGCGGACGAGGCCAAGATGTACGGCCTCATCGATCAAGTCCTGACCAACGAAAACCGCCCGCGCTAGGCCCGAGCACGCGCTGGTGCGGTGCGCTAGGTGTCGCGCAGGCAGGTCCAGACGACGTCGCACGCGGCCTTCGACGCCGCCTGATGGTGGCGCCGCCACTCCGCGTGCGCGCGCGGGCCCACGCGGTTCGCGATGCCGAGCACCGCCGCCATGGGCACCTCGGCGCGCGAGGCGGCGCGCGCGACCGCGAACGCCTCCAGGTTTTCAACGACGGCGCCCGTGCTGCGCGCGATCCGGCGCGCCAGCGTCAGCGTTCGGGTGATGGCGAGCGGAGTGGCGACCGCGCCGCGCGAAGCTGCCTCCGGCGCCGCGCGCCGCAGATCCGCCAGCAGGGCCGGGGCCGCCGCCGTCCGTAGCACCATCGGCGCCGGCAGGTAGCCGTCACCCCGCAACGTCGCCGTCGAGCACAGCACCATCTCTTCGGGGAGCGCGACGGCCCCGATTGCCAGCGTGCCCCCTGTCACTGCGTAGCTGCCAGCGGTTCCGACGAAGATGATCCGTGCCGGGAAGATCTCCGCGATGGCGTGCGCCGCCCCGATGCCCGCGTCGATCGCGCCGACGCCGACCGCGCGGCAGCGGACCCTGCGGGCCAGCGCTCTCGCCGCCGGGCGCGCGAGCAATCCGCGCAACGGCGCGAGCTCCGGCTCCCACGCCGACAAGATCAGGATCGTGCTCGAGCTCGCCACGGCGCTTATCTATTCCAAGATTCGCCGCGGCGGACGTTTTTTTCGCACATGACCGTCTGCTCGGGTGCGGTCCCTATCCGGTCTCTCGGCCGGCGCCTAACCTCGCCGCGGCCGTTGCTGGCTCATCTGGCGCAGCCGGCGCACGCGCTCCTCGGTCGGCGGGTGCGTCGAGAACAGCCCCATCAGAGCCGCCGCCGCGCCCCCGCGCAGCGGGTTGACGATGAACAGGTGCGACGTCGCCGGCCCCGCGAATTCGTACGGCCGCACGGTCTTCGACTGCTCCAGCGTCACCAGCGCGTCCGCGAGCGCGCCGGGATCACCGGACAGCGCCGCACCCGCGCTGTCGGCGCCGAGCTCGCGCGAGCGGCTGATCGCGAGCTGGATCAAGAGCGCGATGATCGGCGCGACCACGATCCAGGCCAGCGCCGCGAGTCCGCTGCCCCGCTCGTCGTCATTGCGCGAGCCGCCGCCGAACATCAGTCCCCACTGCAGCACGTGTCCGAGCGTGGAGATCAACCCGGCGACACCGGCGGCGACGGTCGCGATGAGCACGTCGCGGTTACGGACGTGTGACAGCTCGTGGGCGAGCACGCCTTCGAGCTCGCGCTCCGACAGGATCTGCAAGATACCGTCGGTCACCGCGACCGCGGCATGGTTCGGGTTGCGGCCGGTCGCGAAGGCATTGGCCGCCGCCGACGGGATGAGATAGATGCGCGGCATCGGCATGCCGGCCCGTTTCGTGAGGCGTTCGACGATCGCGAACAGCGTGGGCGCCTCGGCGCGGCTGACTTCTTGCGCTCGGTGCGCGAGCAGCGCGATACGATCCGAGAACCAGTACATCACGAAGTTCAGCGCCAATCCGATCGCGCCGAACGTCAACATGCCCTGGACGCCACCGATCGCGCGGCCGCCGATCGCGAGCAACGCTATCAGCACCGACATGAGCACGGCCGTGCGCACGTAGCTCGACAGCACGCCCGCGGTGGCGCGACGGTTGTCAGTCGATTGAGCCATCGCCCTGAGCCTAAGCACGCATCGGCGACGGTCAACGCGCGGGCGGCGCGGCGGGCGTCGGCCACACGACGTGCACCCCCAACCACGCGCGACGGAAAAAACTTCCCCTGCCGACGAGTCGCGTTTAACGTCGAGCCCGTGAAAGGCTACCGTGCGGCGATTGCGCCGCTCATTGTGCCGCTCCTGTTGACGGCAGCGTCATGCGGCGGTGGGACTTCCGCGGCGACGGCGCAGCGCCTGTGGTCGATGGCCGATCTGCAGCAGTCGTATCGCGGCGGCAGCGTTTGCGTGAATCCTGCCGGCCTGGATTGTAACTACTTCGTCGACAAAGGCGCCAACGGCAACGAGGTCCTGCAGTTCAAGCTGGCGTTCGCCGAGGGCCAGCCGATGGCCTACATCACCACCGACTTCTGGGCCAACTACGCGCAGATCTGGCTCGAGCCGATGTACTTCCTGGTCACGGCCTGGAATGACCAGGCGCCCAAGGCCAATCGGCTGCGCGACGCAAACGGCAACCTGACCGGGCCAATCTTCAGCATCGGCCCGCAGAGCGCTTTCTATAGTCCGTTCTGGCGGGTGTTCTACGTCGAGGTGCCGCCCGGCACGGCGCCCACGAAGTATACGTCGGCGCGCCAGCTGTTCGACGACCACCTGGTCATGCATCAGGGGCCGAACCGCTTCGCGTCGATCGGGCCGAGCGACTTGTCGTTACCGTCGGCCGCCGACATCGTCGTGCCCACGGTCGCGCCGACGGTGGGCAACTACTTGAAGAACGGCATCGACGACCTGGCCGCGGTCGTGGCCAGCTCGCAGTCGTTGACCGGTTGGCTCGACGGCGCTTCGGTCGACTACGTCGACTTCGGGACCGATAACTTCGACGTCGACGCCACCGGCGCGATCGAGGACGTGCCGCTGTTCCTGTTCAAGCAGTACGACGCGGACGGCGGCCTGAAGCTCGCGGGCGCACCCAACGTCGGCGGCGTCGCGCCGCTGTTCAGTCACCTGCCGGGGCGTATCACCATCAATCCTAACGGGCAGCCCCGGCCCCAGTTCGGCGCGCTCTGGCGCCTGCACATCGTGACGTTGCCGCCGGCTGCGAAGGAGTTCTTCGATCAGGACGAGATGCTGGTCGAGCAAAACGGCGGCGACCCCGCGGTGTACAGGGCCAAGATCAAGCGGGTCGCCCTCGACGGCGGCTGTTTCACGTCGATCACCGCCACCGCGGACCCGTGCGTCTGGCTCGATTCGCAGCGCGCGATCGAGGACAACCTGGGCGAAAAAGCGATCGCGCGGACGGATCTGCAACCCGCCTGTCCGTTCGTGATGTGGAACGGCCTCCCGGTGCCGAACCAATGATGCGCGCTCGCGGCGCAGCCCGGTACACACTGGCGCTCGGGTTCGGGCTGCTGCTGGCGCCGTTCGCGGCGCGCGCCCAGCAGCCGGCGGCCGCCGACGACAGCGGCGTCGACGCCGACAACGCCGGCGACGGGTACACGCCCGCCGAGGGAAGCGCGTCGCCGCCCGCCTTCCAGGTGAGCGGCTACGTCGACCTCGGGTTCGCGCACGCGCAGGGCGACGGCACCAGCTTCCCCGCCGGGGACACGCGGCTGCCAGCCGACTACGGCGTCGACACCTTCGCGACCGCGGTGAACTCGCGCGGCGACGTCGCCTCGACCGACGCCGGCGGGCGCTTCGTCAACGGCTTCCTCCCGCGCTCGGTCGGTATCGGCGGTCATGCGTCGCCGCTGGTGAACGTGGTCGATTTCGATCTACGTTACAACGTGCCGGCGGCGCCGCTGATGTTCTTCTCGCGGCTGCAACTTCTGCCGCGGTTCACCGGCACGGGCGATGACACGCGCCCGCTCCTCGAGCAGGCGTTCGCGCGGTGGGTGCCGTTCGACGCGCAAGAGCTGGCGCTGAGCGTGGGCAAGTTCGATTCCGTCGTCGGCATCGAGTACCTGGACAACGAATCCAACATTCGCATCGGCGTCACGCCGTCGCTGCTGGCGCGCTACACCACCGGGCAGTCGCTGGGCGCGAAGGCGTTCTACCGCGTTCAGATCCCCGCTGCGTGGTCGGCGGTCAGCCTCAATCTCGCGGCCACCACCAGCGGCAGCTTCGTCGAGTCGCTGCAGATGCCCGACGTCTCGTTGACCGGCGTGCCGGTCGGCAGCGGGCGCCTCGGCTACGAGCTGAACCTGCCGCGCTTTCAGCTCAAGCTCGGTGGCAGCGGCGTCTACGGCCCGCGCAACGACCAGCAAGATCGGCAGGTGCTCCAGCGCGTGCTCGACGGAGATCTGCGCATCGCGGTCGCGGGGCTCTATCTCAACGCGGAGTACGTCCACGTCGACGAGGACGAGGGACACACGCCGAAGTTCACCAGCCTGGGCGTCTACCAGCTGGTATCGGCGTTCCACGAGCGCGGGTATTACGCGCAGCTCGCGTACGGGTTGGCCATCGACGCGGGCGCCCTTCACAAGATCACGATCTACGGGCGCTACGAGCGGCGCCACGCCTGGTTTCAGGGCTTCACGCCGCTGCTGGTGGATCGAATCACGGGCGGGCTGCGCGTCGATCTCTGGGAGTCGGTGATCGTCAAGGGCGAGGTGCTCATCAACCGCGAGCTCGCGGGCTCGCCCAGCGTGCCCAACAACGTGCAGACGTTGTCGGTGGTCTACAGCTTCTAGACTAGATCGCGACGAAGGAGGATCGATGCGTTCACGGCCCTTTCGACGGCTCGTCTTCATCGTTGGTTCGGTGTCGATGCTGGCCGCTGGCGCCAGCGCGCACGCGGCGCCGGCTTCGCAACGGACCGGCGGCTGGCTCGGTGAGGAGCTGCCGCTGCCGCTGGCGGTACGCACACCGCAGGACCTGGCGGTCAAGCAGGTCGCCGAGCGCCAGTACCTGATCTTCAACTTGCTGGCCGGAGGGAAGCTGGCCTGGGACGCGGGCGACTGGGCGACGGCGGCGAACAAGTGGGAGGCGCTGTTGCGGCTGCCCGCGCTCGATCCCGAGATCGATCGCGTGATCCGTCCGCTCGCACACGAGGCGCGCGCCAAGGCCGGCGGCGCTCCGGTGGCGGAGACAGCGCCCGCGCCCGCGCCGTCGACGACGGTGCCGGCGCCCGCGACCGCGGCGGCCACCGAGACGTCGCCGGCGGCGCGCGAGGCGCGCATCACCGTTGCCGTCAGCGGCACGCTGTCCGGCGGCGGGTCGCAGGGGCCGGGCGGCGCGGTGATCTGGCTCAAGCGGCACGGCGGCGAGACGCCGCGCCCCGCGCCGGCGAAGGGCAAGGTCATCGATCAACGCAACAAGAGCTTCATGCCGCACGTGCTGGCGGTGCCCGTCGGTAGCAAGGTGGACTTCCGCAACGAGGATGCGATCTTTCACAACGTCTTCTCGCTATCGAAGCCCAACGACTTCGACACCGGCCTCTACCGCCAGGGCGCGTCGTACAGCCAGGTGTTCAAGAAGGCGGGGCCCGTGCAGCTCCTGTGCAACATCCACTCGTCGATGCTCGGCTACGTCTACGTCGTCGACACGCCCTACTACACGCAGGCGGACGGCAGCGGCGCGTTCATGATCAAGGGCGTGCCGCCCGGCGAGTACGACCTGTCCATCTGGCACGAGGGCGCGTCGAAAGAGCTGCACCAGCGCGTGACCGTGGGCGCCGACGGCGTGCGCGGGCTCGAAATTAAGGTCGCGGGCGATCGCCGTTCGCCGTCGTTCCTGCCCGATAAGTCCGGCAAGCCGCGACAGACCCAGCTCGGGTACTAGCCCCGTACTTAGCCCCGTACTAGCCGGCGCCGCGCAAGAACGCGACCGCCTCGCGCGCCGCGCGTTCCAGCGGATCGAGCTGGCCGGGGAACAGGTGCGTGGCGCCGTCGACGACGAAGAGGTGCTTCGGCTCGGCCATTTCGGCGACCGCGGCCTCGATCGCGTCGCGCCCGCCGTACTCGTCGTTGGCGGCCTGAATGATCGCTTTCGGTTTGATCGACCTCGCCAGGAAGCCGTAGTCGAACATCTTCAGCGCCAGTCCGACGCCGAGCAGCTTGTCCACGCGGGGATCCGTCGCGCCGACCGTCAGCCCGACGCGCGCGCCGAACGAGAAGCCGGCCATCCACAGCGGAACGCCCGGCACGCGTTCGGCCAGATAGTCGAGGGCGGCGCGCGCGTCGTCTTCCTCGCCGACGCCGCCGCTGTACGAACCGCTCGACCGTCCCACGCCGCGGAAGTTGAAGCGCAGCACGGTCGCGCCCGCATCGGTCAGCGCCTTGGCCACGCGATAGACGACATTGTTGTGCATGGTGCCGCCGGGCTGCGCCCCGCCGGGCCGAGGATGCGGATGGCAGACCACCACCGCCGCGAAGGGCGCCGGGTTCTCTTTCAGGATCGCCTCGAGCTGTCCGTGAGCCACCGGCAGATCGAAGCGTCCCGAGGTGGGGATGGGAGCAGACGTCATCGCCCAGATCTACGACAGATCGCCGGCATGCTCACCGTCGAATGTGCACCTCGCTAAGGTGGTTCGTCGGGGGCGGCCGTGTGCGTCGTGTCGGCCGAGGGCGAGTCGCTGGCCGGGACCGGCACGGCCTCGGGCGTGTCGGCGATCGAGACCAGCCGCCGGCGCTCATCCTCGGGACCGGTGAAGGCGACGCCCGCGCGCCGGATCGATTGCTGCCGGCTCTTGAGGGTCACCGGTAGCGCCGGCTGCCCCGGCAGCTGCACGAAGCACAGCGTCGCCGTCACGCCCAGCTCCAGCTCCGTCGCGACTTCGAGCGCCGCGCCCGATATCGAGAGATCGACGACACGCACGGCCACCTCGCGCGCGCCGATCCGCAGCACCGCCGCCCAGTCGACCTCGTGCCGCACGTACTTGCGGCGGTAGCGATCGATCCGCCGGGACAGGCCCACGGTCTCCCCGTCGACAGGCGCGGCGGGCGCCGGCGTCTCCGGAGCGGCGTCGATCGACGGCACCGAGGGCGACTCCTCGTGCAGCAGGTACTCCGCCATGCGCAGGAACGTCCGCCCGTTGCGGTCGGGACCGACGTCGCGCAACGGCCCGCGGGTCCATGGTCCGACCTGCGTCAGTCGCGCCTGCGCGCGCAAGCATCCCACGACCGGCAGGTCGATCGACAGCTGGGCGCGCGCCAGGCGCGAGAACGCGTGCACGATCTCGATCTGCTCCGCCGTGGCAGCGTGATTGCCGACCAACCCGGCGGCAAATCCGAGCGCGGGCAGACCCGCCGCGGCCGCGGCCTCGGCCTCGAGCACCGGGCGCGCCGCGGCGGTGCGCGCGGCGTGCGTGAGAAAGTCGAGCGATGCGCTCAGTGACGACTCTTCGGCCGAGGTGACCAGGAGGCCGGTCTCGGCGAGCGAGAAGAAGTCGAGGAGATCGTCGTGATTCGTCGCGCAGAGATCGATGATCACCACCTCGGCCTCGAGCGCGCGCAGCTGGCGCACCAGCAGGCGCCGCTGGTCGCCGTCGAGCCCCGTCGCGCCGAGCCGCCGCATGCCCTGGCGCGTCCCACCCGCGACGAGGTGCAGGTTGCGGATCGTCGTGCTGGTCAGCGACGCGTCGAGGTTCTGGATCTCCTCGCTGAGCAGCGCCTGCCAGCCGAGGGCCGGCCGCTCGACGCCGAGGATGCCATGCAGCGCCGGCGTGCGGAGATCGAGATCGACGGCGATGACCTGCGCGCCCAGGTTGGCGATCGCCACCGCCAGGTGCGCGGTGACGGTGCTCTTGCCGACGCGTCCACCGGTCGACCCGACGGCGATCACGCGCGTCCCGACGCTCGCGGGCGGCGGCGGGTGCCAGCCACCGCGGGCAAGGAGCTCCACCCTCCCGACGCCGACCGACGCGAGAGCGGATCCGGACCGGCGGGGGGGCCGCATGGACGACTCCATCGATTCGACGCTGGAAGATCATCGCCATTTGGGGTCTCCGACTTGAGCCGCGCCCAATGTGTGGCGCGCCCGGTCCGAGGGCGTGTCACGTCGCTGTCGGTTTCTAAAGAATTGAAAAGAGGGGCCGATGGACCTTTACATGCACTCTCGTACAGAGGCGACGCCTTATGGCGATATCGGCGGTTAGGACGACGGAGCCGATGACGCTGGCCAACGCTGGAGGACTGGTTCACGGGCCGCAATCGCCGCTGGTCGAGACCAAGCGCACGTGCGCCCGCATCGCTGCCAGTCACGCGAGTGTATTACTGACCGGAGAGACCGGCACGGGGAAAGAGGTCTTCGCGCGTTTCATCCACGGCGCCAGCCCGCGCGCCAGCAAGCCGTTCGTGCCCGTGAACTGCGGTGCCATTCCCGAGACGCTGCTCGAGAGCGAGCTCTTCGGCTACGTCAAAGGTGCGTTCACTGGCGCCATCGCCGCCCGCCGCGGGCGCGTGTCGCTGGCCGAGGGGGGCACGCTGTTCCTCGACGAGGTCGGCGAGCTGCCGCTCACGCTGCAGGTCAAGCTGTTGCGCCTGCTGCAGGAGCGCTCGTTCGAGCCGATCGGCAGCTCGGAGTCGGTGCAGGCGAACTTCCGCCTCATCGCCGCGACCAACCGCGACCTGGCCGACGAGGTCAAGGCGGGCCGCTTCCGCAGCGACCTCTATTATCGACTGCACGTCTGCCCGATCCACCTGCCGGCGCTGCGTGAGCGTTCCAACGACATCGCGCACCTGTTCGCGCACTTCTGGGCGCGGCGCGGCGAGACTCGCGCCATCGAGCCGGGGGTCATGCAGTGCCTGTCGACGTACGCGTGGCCGGGCAACGTGCGCGAGCTCGAGAACCTGGTGGAGCGCGTGTCGGTGTGCGCCGAGGGCGACATCATTCGCGTCGCTGACCTGCCGCTGGGCGTGCGCGCGCCGCACCTGGGCGCCATCGAGGGGCAGTACGTGCGCGAGAACCTGATCCCCAACGACGAGACGCCCATGGCGACGGTGTCCTCGCTGGTGTCGGCGGCCGCTGCTACCGAGCCGCGGCCCATCGAAGCGGTCGCCGCCGAGCTGCGCGGCGCGCTCCGGGCGGCGTCGGCGCTCGCGGCGTCGCAGCTCGTGCCGTCGCTGATCGGAGGCGACATCGCCTCCGACGAGGAAGAGCCGACCGAGATTCGCGCGAGCGGCGCGACGCCGACGCCGGCGCTGCAGTTGCCGATCGATCTTCCGACGATGCTACGTGAGCTGGAGAACGCGTACATCAACGCAGCTCTCAGCCACACCGGCAGCAACAAGAAGGAAGCGGCGAAGCTGCTGGGCATGGGGCGCACGACGCTGGTCGAGAAGCTGCGCCGTCGCAATACCGACGCGTCACGCTCCTGACCGGCCGCGCGCCACCTGGCTGACGCCCGCGCGAGCTGCACGGCTTCCATCGGTGCCGTGATCCGCGCGCAACGCGGCTCGCGCGTCGTATTGATGGCGCGCGCGGCCGGCACGGGCGCTGCAATGGTGAGCAAGTGGAGTCTCGCAATTGGTTTCACACGCGCTCACACTGCTACTCGCGCTCGCCGCCGCCGACGACAAAGGTCCGATCGGCGTGAACGTGACGACCGCGATCGCCACCGAGCGCATTCCGCTGGAGCCGGCGCGCGGGCCGATCGACATCGTCTCGGATCCCTATGCGGCTCGCATCGAGCTGCGTGGGCAGCAGCCGCAGCCGCAGCTGGCCGCGCGCATCGCCCTCCACGCGGGCACGATCTGTCCGACGGTGAAGGTGATCGGTAACGCCGTCGAGCTCACCTGCCGCACGCGCCGCTTCGAGGCGGTGCTGACCACCGAGGGGACGAAGAGGTTCCTCGACATTCAAGAGCTACGCGGTCTGCCCTGGCGCGAAGGGCTCGCGGGTCCGCCCTTCTATCATTACGAGCCGGTTCGCAGCGGGATCGGCGGCGCGTGCCCAGGAACGAACGCGGCGTCGCGCGGTGAATGTGCGCTGCTGGCGGGCCAGCAGCTCAAGGCCGCGACGCAGTTTCGCTCGACGCTCGAGAGCGGAGATTTTCAGATAGCGGCGCTGCGCCTCGGCGACCTGGCGCTGGGCACGGGCGATCCGGCGACGGCGATTGGCTGGTACCGCCGCGCGGGGACCGCGGGGACGTTCGGGCGCATGGCTCGCGCGCGCATCTGCGAGCTGGACGGCGGCTGCCTGAAGTCGCCCGAGGTCTTCCGGCGGGTCTTCGATCCGCACGGAATGCCGGATCCGGTGCGCGCGGAGATGACCATTCGCGGGATTCGTGCCGAAGCACTGGAGGGGCATCTTGGCTCGGCGACGCGGATGATGTGGCAGGTGATTCGTGGGGGCTCGCTGGCATGGGTGTGCCGCGAGGGGGGTGAGGTGATCTGCCGCCGTGTGCTCCTCGAATACATGCGCGAGGCGGCGACCGCGCCCGTGCGCACGAAGGAGAAGGCGGCCCAGCCCGAGAAAGAGAAGGAAGCGCCGCTCGCCGGAGCTCATCCGTCGACCGTGCTGGCGGTGGCTCTGGGTGCGCTGGCCAGCGCTGCTGGGATCGGCGCTCCCTCTCCGAGCGCCTCTGATGTCGGCGCCGGGGCGCCGAAGGCCACCGCCGGCCATGGAGCTGCAAAGACGCCCCCTGACGGTGGCGCCAACACCTCCTCCGTCGCGACGACGGCGCCTGCCGCGCCCAACACCGCCGCGAAGGCGCCCGCGGCGCCCGAACATCCGGCGCCCGCGCGCGACGAGCCCAGCGGGCCCACCGAACCCGAGATGGCGATGGAGGTCTATCTGTCGTTGCCCGCGTGGGATCGCGGCCCGCTCGCGCCCGAGCTGTCCGAGGCCGCGGCCGACATGGCCAGCCACATCGGCGCGCCGGTGTTCGGCGGCCACATCCTGTCGTCGGTCCTGTCCGGCGTCCCGCCGGAGAAGCTTGCGGCGCATCTGCTCAGGGCCGCCGAGCTCTACCTCGACGGTGACGACATCGCCCGCACGCGCCTGGTGATCGAATATGCGCGTACGCGTCTCGGCAAGCGTGTCACCGGACGTTGGATCGCGCTCGAGAAGAGGCTGGCCGCGCGCGTGGCCATGGAAGACGAGGCGGCGGCCGAGCCGCCGCTGAAGATCGAGCTCGACGCCGATGCGATCGCACGCGAGCTGGCGGCCGCGCGCGCCGCCTCGGCCCGCGCGCAGATCGCGCGCGCCGAACATGCCCCCAAGAGACAAGGAGACCAACCATGAACCTCGCCCGCACCATCGGCTCCGCACCGACGCCCGCCGCGCCCACGGGGAGGCCCGCCGCGCCGATCCCGGTCGCCGAGAGCGCCGTCATGCGCGAAGTGCTGGGCGCGGCCGAGGACGTCGCGATGGGAAACACCACGGTGCTCGTGCTCGGAGAGAGCGGCACCGGCAAGGAGATCGTCGCGCGCTACATCCACCGCTGCTCGCCGCGCGCGAGCGGCCCGTGGGTCGCCGTCAACTGCGCCGCGATGCCGGCCGAGTTGCTGGAGAGCGAGCTCTTCGGCCACGAGCGCGGCGCTTTCACCGGCGCCGCCGAGCGCCGCGTGGGCCGCATCGAGCAGGCCGACAAAGGAACGCTGCTCCTCGACGAGATCTCGGAGTTGCCGCCGCCGCTGCAGGCCAAGCTGCTGCGCGTGCTGCAGGAGCGCGAGGTCGACCGCCTGGGCGGCGGCCGCTCTGTTCCCGTCGACGTGCGCATCATCGCGACCTCGAACCGCGATCTCGGCCAGATGGTCGAGCGCAAGCTGTTCCGCGCCGATCTCTACTATCGCCTCTTCGTCTTCCCGATCGTGCTGCCGCCGCTCCGCGATCGTCCCGAGGACATCCCGGTGCTGGCGAATCACCTGCTGCGCAAGCTCGCGGAGGACCTCGGCCGCCCGGTGCCGGCGCTGGCCGATGACGCGCTTCGCGGCCTCGCGCGCTACCGCTTCCCGGGCAACGTGCGCGAGCTCGGCAACATCCTCGAGCGCGCGCTGGTGCGCTGCCGCTACTCGGTGATCGACCTGCAGTATCTCGATCTCGGCATTCACCAGCCGCGCTCCAGCGTCGCGGCCATGGGGCGCACCGAGCGCGCGCCGCTGCCCGAGCGGCGCTTCCTGCCCGAGGGCGTGCCGATCGATCTCGGTTCGCTCGAGCGGCTGGCGATTCAGGAAGCGCTGCGCCGTGAGAACGGCAATCGCACCCACGCGGCGCGCGTGCTGGGCATCAGCCTGCGGACGCTGCGCAACAAGCTGCGCGAGTACCGCGAGCGCGCGGCGGGGACCGCCGCGCAGGGCGCCTCGGCACCTTCTGCCGATGGGCAGATTCTACCGATCGAGGGGGACGAACTGTCCACCCCCATGGTCGACGACGCGGCCACTTTTGCCGATGTGGCGGAACCGGCGCCGGCGGCACGCGGTTCGCATCTGGTTCCTGCGCACAAGGAGCAGGCGGCGTGAAGATCTTCGATTCGACTCTCAAAACCCTCGAGCGCTCGCTCGACATCCGCCTGGTCGAGCAGAACGTGCTGGCGGGCAATGTCGCCAATGCCGATACCCCGGGCTACAAGCCCAAGGAGCTGGACTTCACCGCCGCGATGCAGGCCGCGAACGCCGACGCGGGCGCCGAAACCATGGCGGCGACCAGCCCCGATCACATGGGCCCGAACGGCGGCAGCGCCGGCACCAGCACCAACGACATCGCGACGTCGATGATCGTCGACGGCCGCGGCACCAGCCCCAGCTTCGACGGCAACGCGGTCGACCTGGATCGCACGATGGCCGGCATGGCCGAAAACGGCCTGCAGTACGGCGCGAGCGCCAAAGCAGCCGGCAAGAAGCTGGCCATTTTGCGCTACGTCATCGACGGAGGTGGATGATGGATTTTCTCACGGCGCTGCGGATCAGCGGTTCGGGCCTCTCGGTCGAACGCACGCGCGTCAACCTCGCGTCGTCGAACCTGGCGAACGCCGAGACCACGCGCACCGCGTCCGGCGGGCCCTACCAGCGGCTCGATCCGGTGATCCAGGCGACGCCGTTCGCGCCGACGCTCGAGGACGCGAGCGCGCCGACGCCCGCGGTGAATCCGATCATCTCGTCGATCGTCGCCGACACCAGCCCGGGCAAAAAGGTGTACAGCCCCGGCCACCCGGATGCCGATGCCGAAGGCTTCGTGACATTTCCAAATGTGAACCCGGTGCACGAGGTGGTCAATCTCATGTCGGCGTCTCGTAGCTACGAGGCGAACGCGACCGCGATCGACACGCTCAAGAGCATGGCGCAAAAGGGGCTCGACATCGCGCGCTGAGCGGCGAACGCGAAAGGGCATGAGGTGGCAACGTGAGCATTGAGACGATCCGCAGCATAGATCCAGCCGGCATCGACGGCATCGAAGGCCTCGCGCAGCGCGCGAACACGCCGGCAGGGACAGCGCCGGCGGCGTCGTTCGCCGAGACGCTGGGCCAGGCGATCCAGTCGGTCGACAAGATGCAGCTCGCGGCCGACGACCAGGCGACCAAGGTCGCGAACGGCGGCGGCAATCTCCACGAGATGTCTCTGGCGCTGGAGAAGGCCGATATCTCGATGCGGCTGGCGGTGAAGGTCCGTAACAAATTGCTCGATGCGTACAACGACATCATGAAGATGGGAGTGTAGCGGTTGGATCCTCTGCTCAATCAGCTGCGCGACCTCACGAAGAAGTTCGGCGCGCTCTCGGGCACGCTGCGCCTCGCGATCGCCGGCGTGGCGGCGGTGGTGCTGCTCATCGTCGTCGTGACCCAGCTCGGTGGAGCGAGCGGCAGCTACGAGTACGCATTCACCAACCTGACGGCCGAGGACAGCAGCGAGGCGGCCGCGCAGCTCAAGGCGGCGAAGATTCCCTTCCGGCTCGAAGCCGGTGGCACCGCGCTGGCGGTGCCGGCGACGCAGGTCTATGACGCGCGCCTCATGCTGGCGGCGATGGGCCTGCCACGCGGGGGCGGCGTTGGCTTCGAGATCTTCGATCGTGGCGACCTGGGCGTCTCCGAGTTCACCCAGCACGTGAACTTCCGCCGCGCCACCGAGGGCGAGCTCGCGCGCACCATCGGGCGACTGGCGTCGGTGCGCTCGTCGCGCGTGCACATCACGATGCCCGAGAAGGGGCTCTATCGCGACGACGACCACAAGGCGGCGGCGGCGGTGGTGCTCAACCTGCAACCCGGCCGCAGGATGTCCGAGAAGGAGCTGCAGGGCGTGCGGCACCTGGTCGCGTCGGCGGTCACCGGGCTCAACGCCGATTCGGTCACCGTCGTCGACGGAACCGGCATGGTGCTGGCGGGCGACAGCTCGGCCGACAGCAAGGCGGCGACGCAAGAACACGACACGGAGCGAAATCTCGAGCAGCGGATCGTCGACCTGCTCGAGCCGGCGGTCGGTCAGGGAGCGATCGTCGCCAAGGTGACCGCTGCGTTCGACACCTCGGACGTCGAGACCACCGCCGACGCCTACGACCCCGACGCTACGGCGGTGCGCAGCGAGCACAAGTCGAACGACCAGACCAACCAAGAGGGTCCGGGCGCCGCTGGCGTCGCTGGCGCGGCCGCGAATCAGCCGGGCGCCGGCGTGCCCGGCGGCGGCGGCACCAACCGCGGCATGACCCAGCGCGAGGAAGAGACGCGCAACTACGAGATCACCAAGACCGTCACCCACACCGTCGCGCGCGGGCCGCGCCTGAAGCGCCTTTCGGTTGCGGTGCTGCTCGACGCACCGGGCGGCAAGCCGCGCGCGGAAGCCGACATGAAGCGACTCGAGGAGCTTTCGAAGAGCGCGGTCGGGTTCGACGCCAAGCGCGGCGATCAGTTCCAGATCTCGAGCACGGCGTTCACCACCAGGCTGGGCAGCGACAGCGAGGGCGTCAAGGAGATGTGGTGGATGTCGCCGCGCACGTTCCGTCTGGGTGAGATCCTGGGCGGGTTCCTGCTGTTCTTCCTGGTCGCCGCCGCTTTGATGCGCATGCGGCGGTCCGGGCCCGCGACATCGCAGCTGACGGCGCTGCCGTCGAGCGCGATGCTCAGACCGGGCTCCAGGGTCGCCGAGCTTGAGGCGGCGATGGACCGCGCGGCGCTGCCGCCCGGGCCGGGCGCGGGGCAGGGAGCGCTGGCCGGGATGGATCCGGCGCAGCAGGTGCGCGATCGCGCTCGCGAGCTCGCGCAGACCGATCCCCAGCGGGCCGCTCACATCGTCCGCGCCTGGATAAACGTCGACAATGAAGAGGTCAAGCGTGCCTGACCCATCGGACAAGGAGGAGAAGGCAGGTCCCGGAGCGCAGCGAGCGGCTGCGTTGTTGCTGGGCCTGGGCGCCGACGTGGCGGCGGCCATCTTCCAGCACCTCGACGAGCCGAGCGTGCGGCGCATCGCCGCGGGCGCGAAGGAGATCCGCAAGAACCCCGACGCCGTGCCGTCGGCGCTGAGCCACTTCGTGACGTCGCTGGACAAGATCGGCGGCGACACCGAGGCGGGCGACCGGATGTTGCGCCAGATCGCGGAGCAGGTGCTGGGGCCGGAGATGGCGCAGCGGGCGTTCGAGGGCGTGGCGCCGCCGATGTCCGACGACGCTCTCGGCCCCGCGGGCCAGGCCGATCCCGAAGCGCTGGCGATGATCTTGACGCGCGAGCAGCCGCAGACGATCGCGCTCGTGCTCGCGGCGATGGACGCCGGGCGCGCGGCCGCGGTCATGAGGGCGATCCCCGAGGCGCAGCGACCTCAGATCTTGCGCCGGCTCGCGCTCCTCGAGGCGGTCGCGCCCGACGTCTTGCGCGAGGTCGGTCAGGGACTCTCGGCCGAGCTGCGCACGTCGGTGTCGAGCGGCATGCGCAAGTTCGACGGCAAGCAGGCGGCGATCGAGCTCCTCCGGCGCAGCCCGGCGGCGCAGCAGACCGAGACGGTCCAGGAGATCGAGAAGGACGATCCCGAGCTGGCTGCGGACCTGCGCGGCAAGCTGTTCACGTTCCAGGACCTGGTCAACCTCTCCGACCGCGACATCCAGACCCTGCTGCGCGAGATCGACACCAGCCGTCTCTCGGTGGCGCTCAAGGGCGCGGCGGCGTCGGTGCGCGACAAGATCCTCAAGAACATGTCGAGCCGCGCGGCGCAGATGCTGTCCGACGACATCGGCGCGATGGGCCCGGTCAAGCTGGCCGACGTCGAGCTGGCGCAGGGCGAGCTGGTCAAGGTGGCGTTCACGCTCGCCGAGCAGGGGCGGATCACCGTGGTCAACCCCGCGGACAAGATGGTGTAGCCGAGCATGCCTGTCACGTCCACAACCTCATCTCCGATCCCGCGCACGCCGAGCTTCCTCGAGCAGCTGCGCGGGAGGGTCGATCGCGCGACGTTTGGTGGCGCGGGCGACACGGGGATCCAGCCGTTCTTCGAGCGGCAGGGAGCGGCGGCCGAGCAGCCGGAGATCTCGGTGATGGAGACGCCGGCCGCGGTCGAGTCGCTGGCCCCACCGCTGCCGCCGCCGATCCTGCAGCCGGGGCCGGAGTTCGCGGAGCGCCTGGCGCGGGCCGTCGCCGATCTGCGCCGCACGGGCGAGCGCCTCGCGGAGCAGGCGACCGCCGACGCGCTCGAGATGGCGACGCTGATCGCGGGCCGGATCATCGAGGGCGAGCTCAAGACCAACCCCGCGGCGTTGACCGGGCTCATTCGCTCGGCGGTGGCGCGGCTGGGCGAGTCGCGCAAGGTGCAGCTGCGCCTTCACCCGAGCGACGCCGCCCAGGTCGAGGCGGCCGGCGACGGCGGGGCGCTGGGCGTCCTGGCGATCGCGCGCGTCGAGATTCGCCCCGACGCGAGCCTGTCCCCCGGTGACTGCATCGTCGACGGCGAGCAGGGGACCGTCGACGGGCGTGTGGCGACTCGCCTGGAGGAGGTGCGGCGGCTCTTGTCGCGCGCGCTCGCCGAGGAAGAGGGCGGGCGATGACCGGCGAGACGGAGAGCGACTTCACGGCGGCGCGCGCGGTCGACGACAGCGGCCAGCGCGACGACGACGAGACCGGCGAAACGATCGACGAGACGATCGACGCGATCTCGGCGCAGTTCGACGCGATTGGTGATTCGCCGTCGATGCAGGAAGCGCGACGCGCGCACGAAGAAGCGTCACGCGCGCGGCCCGAGGAGGCGTCGCCGCCGGTTCAGGCGGCGCCCCCGACAGCGCCCGCTGCTGCCGAGCCGCAAGCCGAGCCCGAGGGCCCGCGTGTGCCGGCGAACGCCCGGCTGATGGCGCGCGTCCAGCGGGCACTGACCGACGTCGACCTGGTCGTGGCGTCCGGCAAGGTCACGCGCGCGTCGGGGATCATCGTCGAGGCGACCCTTCCGCGCGTCGCGGTCGGAACGGCGTGCGTGATCGAGATCGGCGAGGGCCGGTTGATCTCCGCCGAAGTGGTCGGCTTCTCGCGCTCCAAGGCGCTGCTCATGCCCTTTGGCGCGATCGCCGGCATCGGCGAGGGCTGCCCGGTCTGGCCGCGCGCGAGCGCCGCGGAGGTTCCGGTCGGCGAGGCGCTGCTCGGGCGCGTGGTCGACGCGGCGATGCGGCCCGCCGACGGCAAGCCGGCGCCGATCCTGAACAAGACCGCGGTGCTCAACGCGCAGCCACCGCCCGCCATGCAACGCCGGCGCATCACGCGGCCGCTGGTGCTCGGCATCCGCTCGCTCGACGCCTGCCTGACCTGCGGCGAGGGGCAGCGGGTCGGCATCATGGCCGGCCCCGGTGTCGGCAAGAGCGTGCTCCTCGGCATGCTCGCCCGCAGCGCGAGCGCCGACATCATCGTCTGCGCGCTCGTCGGCGAGCGCGGCCGCGAGGTGCGCGAGTTCGTCGAGCGCGATCTCGGCCCGGCGGGCCTGGCACGCTCGGTCGTCGTGGTGGCGACCGCGGACGAGCCACCGCTGGTGCGGGTGCGCGCCGCGATGGCGGCGACCTCGATCGCGGAGTACTTCCGCGCGCGCGGCAAGAAGGTGCTGTTGCTGGTCGACTCGCTGTCGCGAGTCGCGATGGCGCAACGGGAGATCGGCCTCGCAGCTGGCGAGCCGCCAACGTCACGTGGCTATCCGCCGTCGGTGTTCGCGGCGTTGCCGCGCCTGGTGGAGCGCGCGGGCAATGACGCGGGCGAGGGGAGCATCACGGCGATGTACACCGTGCTCGCCGAGGGCGACGATCTCTCCGACCCGGTCACCGACGCTGCACGTGCCGCGCTCGACGGACACGTGGTGCTGTCGCGCAAGCTGGCCAACAGCGGCCACTTCCCGGCGGTCGACGTGCTCGCGAGCGTGAGCCGCGTGATGTCCGACGTGGTCAGCCCGGATCACCGGCGGCTCGCGATGGAGGCGCGCGAGGTGCTGGCGACGTATCGCGAGTCGGCGGACCTGATCGAGGTCGGCGCCTACGTGGCGGGCTCGAACCCGCGCGTCGATCGTGCGCTCAAGAGCGTGCACGCGGTCAATGCGCTCTTCCGTCAGGAGCCGGGCCAGCGTTTCACGCTCGAGAGCACTTTGCAGGGCCTGCGCCGCGCGCTTGAAGGACCGGCGGAGGTGGCGCGTGGCTAGGCTGCGGCGGGTGCTTGCGATATGCCTCGTCGTTGCCGGGCTGGCAACCGCGGGCGCTCGCGCGTTCGCCGAGGAGAAGGGGGCCGCGAAGAAGGATTCCAAGACCGGGGCCAAGGCCGGGTCGGCTCCCGAGAAGGGGGCGAAGGCCGACGCGACGAAGGACGCGAAGAGAGAGGTGACGGCGAGCGCCGACAAGGACCCGAAGAAAGAGGCGAAGGCCGACGCGATCAAAGACGCGAAGGAGGAGAAGCCCGCGAGCAAGGTCGACGCGAAGGCGGAGGCCAAGACCGAGGCGAAGACCGACGCGAAGACCGA
>Ga0265342_10001017_pt1 | contig 27615 bp, 14 predicted proteins | sample 4CB327metaG_FD_203125 | JGI IMG/M metagenome (GOLD analysis project Ga0265342, IMG submission 203125) | Rhizosphere microbial communities from Carex aquatilis grown in University of Washington, Seatle, WA, United States - 4-CB3-27 metaG | ecosystem: Host-associated > Plants > Roots >... | reverse complement strand
ACACCCTTGATCACGATCCGATCATCACCATCGGATGTTTCCAGGGGTTTTCGGACGCGTCGATTCGCGGTGAATTCAGACACGCCTGAATTGTCGGCCCGCGAATCGAGGCTCCCGTCGCGCCCGCTGGCCTCCGGCCACCAGCGGGCGCTCGCCCCACCGCCCAAGATTGTCACCGGCCGTGCCGTTGCATCCGCCGCCCACCCGCCTGCCGGCGCGCAATCGGCCCGAACACCAGGTAGCCCAACGCCACCGTCAACCCAAATGCCAGCCAGAGCCCCGGATCGTTCATCGACTCCAGAATGTCACGCGGACTGTTTCGAGGGCGTAACCGCCAGCCAAAATCTAGGTAAATTCGCGCTGCTGCAGCGCGCGGCAGGTTCCCATCTCAACCGTGGTCGGTGATCTCTTGCAGGTCTTCCTGCACGACACCCTCGGGGTCGGGCGCAGGCGGAGCCGACTGCACGCGCAGGGTCGCGATCGTCGCCTGCAGCTGCTCGCGATCGGCGGGCGTGGCGAAGGGCAGGGTGTCGAGCAAGAGTTGGATCGCGGCTGCATACTCCTGCTGATCCGCCAGCAGCTTGGCGACCAGCTCGGCCGCCTGGGTGCGCGCGTGGCGATCGTCGCCGGCCGCCTTCAGGGCGTCGCGCGCCAGCGTCAGCGCCTCGGCCGGGTTCTCGAGCTCGTCCCGCCGGGCGGCCGCTGTTGCCAGCACTGCGAAGATCTCCTCGAGCAGGGGCTTGTTCCCCGCCGACACCGCGAGCGCGCGCCGGTACGGTGAGAGCGCGCGCTCGAACTGCCCGGCCGCGCTCAGCGCGCGGCCGAGCGCGCCCGCCACCAGCGCGACGTGCACGTGATCGTTCTTGTCCTCGAGCGCCTTGAGCTGGCCCTCGCGCAGGTCGACCAGCGCCTCCACGTCGCCGACGGTCTCGTAGTGCCGCGCCAGCAGCTTGCCCGCCTCGAGATAGCAGGGATCGTCGAGCAGCGTGTCGCGCAGCGCATCCAGCGCCACCGGGTCGGCCGCGTCCTTGCCGAGCCGCAGGCGCGCCACGCGCATGCGGACCTCGGTGCGCGCCTCGGGCTCCATCAGCTGATCGAGGCGCTCGCGCGCCAGTCGATCGCAGCTCGCGAGGTCGTCGATGCGCGCATAGAGCTCGAAGAGATCGTTCCACAGGCCGGCGTTGCCGGGCACGCGCGCGCGCAGCGTCTCGTAGATGCGCGCGGCGAGCGGGCTGTCCCCTTCGCGCTCGCGCACGTCGCTGGCCAGCTGGCGCAGGTGGGGCTCGACGCGTTCGGGATCGGTGAGCTCCAGCGCGCGCGCGAATCGGCCGTGCGCGCCCTCGAAGTCGCCGCGGGCGCGGCAGCGCTTGCCGAGCTCGATGAGGCCCCACACCGCTTCGGCCTTGACGGCCTCGCCGCTCGAGAGGTCGACCAGCGCCGTCAGCAGCGCGTCGGCGCGCGCGTCGTCGTGCAGCGCCGTCGCCAGGTCGTAGCCCTCGCGGATCGATTCGGGCGTCGCCGCGGCGGTCTGCGCGCGGCGCGTGAGCGCGTCGAGCAGCTGGCGATCGTTGCCGGTCTGGCGCGCGGCGCGCTCGTAGAGCGGCAGCACGGCCGCGAGCTCGTCGTCGGTCACGCCGGCACCCTGAACCAGCGCCAGCGCGCGTTCCATGTCGGGGCGGCGCTCGACAGCGGCCAGCAGCGACCCGAGGCCACGGCCGCGCGTCGCCGGAGCCTGCAGCTCGGCCTCGGCCAGGCGGAACAGCGCTTCGGCCTGGCCCGCCGGCGTCATCTCGTCGCGCACGAAGCGCTCCAGGCGATCCAGCGCCTGCGCGCGCTCGCCCGGGTCGCAGGTGAGCGCGATGCGCGCGACCGCCATGGTCGCCTCGCTGGGGATCTCGCCCGTGTCACTGGCGCGCCGGCAGAAGTCGAGCGCGCGCTGGGGGTCGCGGAGCTCGCTCTCGCAAAGCTCGCCGGCCCACAGCAAGAGGCGCGCGACCAGGGGCCCGTCGCCGCGTCGTCGGCGGCGCTCGATGATCGCCTCGACGCGCGCCAGCGCTTCGTCGCCCATGTTGAGCCGCGCGGCTAGCTTACGGGTCTCGCGACGCAGCTCTGGATCCTCAGGACGCAGCTCCAGCGCCTGCAGCGCCGCTTCGACCGCACCCTCGCGCTGCCCCAGCTTCTCGCGCAGCTCGGCGATCTCGCAGTGTGCCTCGGCCTGATCCTCGGGCGAGGTCGCCGCGGCGATGCGTTTCTCGAGCACCACCGCCAGCGATGGAAGCTGATTGCTGTCGCGCAGGCGCACGCACAGGCCGCGGAACTCGGCGGCGTCACGTACCGCCTCCATCATCGCCGAGTCCATGAGCTCCGCCGCCTGGCTCTCGTCGCCGCGCGCTGCCGCGAGATCGCGCAGGCGCAAGAGCACGTCGACCACCGAGAAGGCATGGCGTTGCGGGTTGCCGCCGCGCCCGAGCGCCAGCAGCGCGCGCCCGGCCCGCTCGGCGCGCTCGTTGTCCGCGGCTTCGCCGGCCGCGGTGAACAGCTCCTGCAGCACCAGCGTGTTGCCGAGATCGATCGCCGCCGCCTGCTCGAGCAAGCCGACCGCCTCGCGGTGCCGGTTCTGCGCGCGGCGCACGCGGCCGAGCTGGAACAGGATGTGAGCGCGCTCCGACGAGCGGCGCGCGCTCGGCAGCGCCTTCTCCAGCGTCGTCCCCGCCTGATCGGCGCGGCCCGCCGCCAGCAGCGACGTCGCCAGCGCCAGGACGATGGCCTGGTCCTGCGGCGCGTGGCGATGCGCGCGCTCGAGGGAGGTGACCGCAACCGCCGGCTCGCCGAGCGGCCCGGTTGCGAGCCCGTAGACCTCATTGGCGATCGCGAGCAGCGCCGCCGGATCTTCGGTGTAGGCCGACGCCTCGGTCAGCAGCATCGCCAGCGGCGACCACGCGCCGGCACGGCGGTGCAGATCGATGAGCGCCGTGCGCACGGCCTGGGCCGACGGCGTCTCGACCAGCGCGCGCTCGAGGCAAGCAATCGCGCGGTGGCGGCGATCGATCGCCAGGTAGGCCTGCGCCAGCCGCAGCGCCACGGAGGGGCGGTCGGCGGCCGTTGCAATTTCCAGCAACTGGTCGAGCCAAGCTGTCGCGGCCTCGGCCTGGCCGCTCTCCATGCACAGGCGCCCGAGAGCATCCAGGGTCGGTGCCGCGGTCACCAGCGCCGCGGCCCGCTCGTGCGCCGCGATGGCGCGCGCGCGATCGCCGAGCGCGCTCTCGGCGACGCGGCCGAGCCGGCTCCACAGCGCCGCTGCCTCGGGCCGCTCGCTCAGGTTCTCGACCTTCTCCGCCTCGGCCCCGAGCACGTCGGCCAGCTGGCCGTTGCGATGGGTCGAGCCGAGCACGTTGGTGAGCGCGTCGACGGTGGGGACGTGGCCTGGCGCCTCGTCGAGGTTCGCCATGAGCAGGGTCACGCGGTCGCTCGCGCCTTCGATCGATGCGCCCACGCGCTCGAGCTCGAGGCGAAGCGACAGTCGGTCGTCGCGCAGCTCGGCGCGGGCCAGCTGCGCGCGGCGCAGCTCGGCGAGCGCAGCGAATTGGCCTTCACCCGCGTACAGTGTCGCCAGTCGCTCGGTCGCTGCCGCTTCGGTGGGATCCGCGGCGCAGATCTCGGCCAGGGCGCGGATCGCCGCCGGGCGATCGTCGAGGCGCCCCACGGCCAGCTCCTCGGCGCGCAGGCGAAAGCGGCGCGCGAGCTCGCCCGCGGCGGCGGGCAGCGCGGCGGCACGCAGGAAGGTATCGTAGGCGGTGCGGAGCTCTTCTTTCGGGCCCGCGCCGCACAGGCGGCGCGCGATCTCGTCGGTCGCCAGCGCCACCGCGTCGGCGGCGCTGCGCTTGCCGGTGGGTGGAGTCGATGAACCCGCGCTCGACAACCGGGCCGCGCGGTCGAGCAGAGCGCGTGCGACGTCGAGGCCGGTATCGTCGGGCAGCGCGAGGTCGCGCGCCCACTCGGTCGCTTCGTAGAGTGCGTCGAGATCGGTGGTGGCCAGCGCCGCGATTCGGCGCAACGTCTCGTACAGCGAGGGCGCCGGCGATCGGCGCTGGACCTCCGCCAGATGGTGCAACGTCGGTAGATCATCGGGGCAGTGGCCGAGCGCGCGCACCAGCGCCGCCTCCGCCATCAGGAAGTCGCCGCGCTCCTTCTCGTGCCAGGCGGCGATGCGGTTCTCCAGCGCCAGCAGCGTCGCGGGTGCGAGGCTGCTCTGCGACGACGAGATCTCGCCCAGCGCCGCCGCCAGGGGTACGAACGCGGCGTTCGCGCGCGCCGCGGTCTCCGCCATCGGGAACAGCGTCTCCTCGCGGAGATCCGGCGTGGCGTCGAGGGAGAGCAACGCCTCGGCCAGCGGCTCCCAGCGCGCGGAGCGGCCCGCGCAGCGCACGACGGCGGTGCGCAGATCGGTACGCCCGGGCTCGGCCGCCAGCGCGCGTGTGAAGTCGTTGAGCGCGGCCGCCGCGTCACCGAGTTGCTCCTCGTGGACCGCGGCAGCATGGGTCAGGAGCTCGGTCGCGCGGCGGGGCGCCAGGCCCGCGACCGCCGCCGACTCTTCCAGCGCGTGGACCGCGACCCGGAAGCCGCCGGTCTCGGTGGCCAGGCGCACGAGCTGCGCCTCGGTCGGTCGGTCGTCGGGATCGGAGACCAACGCGCGCGCGGCGTGCGCGAGCGCGGTTGCCTTGTTGTGCGCGCGGGTGTCGCTGAGCTCGGCCGCTTCGCGCAGAATCGCGGCGCGGTCCGGCCCGGTGGTCGCGCCCGCGAGGCGTGGATCGAGCAGACCCAGGCGCAATGCCCAGTCGTCGGTCTCGAGGCTCGCGGCCAGCAGCGCCGCCACGGCGCGGGCCCGCACCGCTGCGAGCGGCACCAGCGCTTCCAGTCCGTCGCGTGCGGTGGTGTTGCGTGGATCGGCGACCAGCGCGTGCTCGTACCAATCGACGGCGTGCGCCGGATCGGAGATGCGCAGGCGGCAGGTCTCGCCCAGGCGCGCGGCCAGCACCGCGGCGCGGGCGCGATCCCGGCGGCAGGTCTCGGCCAGAAGATCGTGCAGGTCGGACCAGCGCTTCTCCTCGGTCAGTAGATCGGCCAGCGCGTCGGCGGCCTCGATCGAAGGCCCGAAGCGCCGCTCGTGATCCTGAAAGCTGGTGATCGCCGCGGCGCGATCGCCCAGCGAATCGCGCTCCGCGGTCGCGGCGCGCGCGAGATCCGCCGCCTCGGCGCGCGGATCGGCCGCCACCGTCATGCGGTGGCGCAGGATCTCGACGTACTCGCCCCACTGTCCGGCGGCGGCCAGCACGCGTGGCAGCGTCGCCAGCGCCTCGGCGTCGGCGCGGTCCAGTTCCAGGCAGTCGCGCCAGGCGGTGACCGCGGCGCTGACCTCGCCCAGCGTCGAGGCCAGGCGCGCGCGCGTGCCCAGCGCCGCGCGCTTCTCGCCCGGGCGCGGCGCCAGCTCCGCCAGGCCGGCGAGCACCGGCAGGCGCTCGGCCTGGCGATCGGCCGATTCCAGCAGCTCGTCGAGGCGGATCAGGATGCGGCGTTGCGTGACTGGCTCGCCCTGGGGTTCGCGCCAGGCGCGCTGGTAGGCCGCTATGGCCGCCGTGCGGTCGCCGATCTCGGCGTCGGTGACGGTCGCGATCTCGGCGCGCAGCACCGCTCGGCGCCGCCCGTCGTTGGTCGCGGCCGCGGCGGCGGCGAGCCCGTCGATGAGCTGCGTCGGCAACTTCTGCTCGCGGCACAGGCGGCGGAACCAGTCCTCGACCTCGCGGTCGTCGGGATCGAGCGGCATCAGCGCCGCGAGAAGCGTGACCGCGGTGCGCGCGTCGCCGGCGGCGACCCGGCGCGCGGCCGCGTTCCAGAGCAGCCCCTTGCGCGAGGCGCCGCCCGCGAACTTGAGCCCGCGCTCGACGGCCGCCAGCGCCTTCGCCGGCGCGCCCGCGGCGTCGTACGCGGCTTCGAGCGCGCTGCCGGCGCCGAGGCGCGTCTCCGCCGGCGCCGCGTCGAGCGCCAGGATCTGTTCCAGGGCAGCGAGCACGCGCTCGTGATCGCCCTTCTCACCGAGCAGCGCGCGCAGCGACACCAGCGCCGCCGCCGGATCGTTGAGGCGGTCGAGCTCGGCCAGCGCGATGCGCTCGCGCAACGCGCGGCCCTCGGGCGGCGGCACGACCGGCAGGCGCGCGCGCCAGAACGCGACCAGCTCGCTCCAGCGCTCGTGGCGCTCCAGCAAGCGCTCGAGCACGGTGGAGACTTGCGGATCGCCCGGCACCAGCGCGAAGAGCTCTTGCAGGTAAGTGATCGCCAGCTCCTGGCGACCGACGAAGTCCTTGGCGACCTGCGCGGCCTCGCTGAGCAGCGCGACGCGCCGCTCGCGATCCGGCCCCGAGCCGAGCGCGCGATCATAAACCGCGAGCAGCGCGTCCCAGCGCTGCGCCAGGGTCATCGAGACGATCAGCTGCCGCAGCGCCCAGTCGCAGCGCGGGTCGATGCGCAGCACGCGCTCGAGGATCTCCTCGAGGTCACCCGGCCGATCCGCCAGCCACTCGGCCTGGTAGGCGGCGGCGCGGCGACCGAGCGCCATGCCGGTGGTCACGGGGATCTCCGCCTCGAGCGCCTTGCGATAGGCGGCGAGGGCGATCGCGGGGCGCCCATCGGAGGCGGCTGCGCCCTCGAGGCGATCCCACGCCGCGAGATCCTCGGGCGTGCGCTCGATGTCCTGGAGCGCGTTGGCGAGAGGGCTCCCGGCCACGAGCGACTTGTCGACGAGCGCCGTGATCTCCGGATTGGTGTCCTCGGCGGCGTCTCGCTTGCGCGCGGGCGGAGGTGCCGCAGGCGTGCCTTTGCCTTTTTGTCCCTCGCGACCTTGGCCCATGAACGTCCCTTCTGCTGGGTGAGCGTCAGGGGAGATCGGCGCGTTGGAACGCAAACTTGAGCGATCGTCGCACCCCCGCGGGACGTCGGAGTGCGCAGGTCGGCTTACAGGTTATTTCAAGATGGGAACCCGGAGGGTTCCCAAACCCTCCCGCGACGAGGCCGCCGTCTCGGCGGGGTGGGCAGGGTGGGTTGTCCGTGCCGAAGTCCCCGAAGGGGATGGGCTCCGCCGGGGGACCCGCCTACGCCCCACGCGCTTTCAGGAATCTCGCGGGGCTCAGACGTCACGCGACGCGTCCCGCACGGTTTCACTCGAGCAGGCCGCGCGGTCCGACCAGGTTCTCGTACCCCTCGCGGTGCCATGCATCCAGCTCGCGCGCGCGCAGGATGGGAAAGGGATGCGTGCGCCGCACCGTGAGCAGCGTCTTGTAGGCGCGGTTGAGCATCGACGCGTCGGCGTCTTCGTAAGCGCGGATCTGGCGCACGAACTCGCGCTCGTCCATCTCGGGCCAGAGCCGCCCGGCGCCGCCGGCCAGCTTCATGAACACGCGCAGGCAGGGTTCGATGCGCTGGACGCACAGCATGCCGGCGCGATCGGCGGTGAGCTCGGCCTTGCGGTACCAGTCGTGCAGCGCGACGACCAGCCCCTGTCCGAGCAGCGACCCGATGCCGAACGTCGCCTGGCCGATCGCCGCGACGATGGCGGCGATGTTGTTGGCGAGCACCGTGTACAGCACGTGACCCGCCTTGATGTGACCGAGCTCGTGGCCGATCACGAACGACAGCTCCTCGTCGCCGAGCAGATCGATCAGGCCCGACGTCAGCACGATGAACGGGCTTTTGTGACCGTACGTGTAGGCGTTGGGAACCGGGTTCAGCGTCACGTACAGCTCGGGCTCGGGCAGATCGAGGATGCGGCAGCCCCACCCGAGGTACCGGTGCAGCCGCGGCAGCATCCGCTCGGTGACGCGCACATTGTCGGCGGTGTTTTCCAGGTAGTAGACGCGCTCGAGGCCCAGCTCCATCACCTTGGACACCACGGTGTCGAGGCCGGGCACCGACGACAGCGCCTCGGTCGCGGCGGCGTCGTGCGGGTGCTGGAACTCCGCGGCGGTGAGGCCGGCGAACGTCTTCAGCTTCTTCTTCGTACCGTTGGTCTTGTTACCGGGCGGCGCTGCCATGCGCCGCTCATCTTACCTCGTGTCGCCGGCGTCGAGCGCGGTGACGATTTCGTCCGGGGTCCGCCCCAGCCAGAACGCGCCGATGTTGCGTCCGGTCGACAGCGTCCGCGTGCGCATGCGATCGATGTAGAGGATGCCGTTCAGGTGGTCGATCTCGTGCTGCAGGATGCGCGCGTACCAGCCGCTGGCGTCGATGGTGATGGGCTCGCCGCGGTGATCGAGGGCGCTCACCTGCACGCGGCGGGAGCGCGAGACGATGGCCTGGTAGCCGTCGACACTCAAGCATCCCTCGAAGTGATCGAGCATCTCTGGCGGATTGTCCGGTGGCTCGCCGACGAGGCGCAGCTCGGGGTTGACGATCACGTGGAACGGCACCGGCGTGCGCTCCTGCTCCTCGCGCGTCACCTGGTCCTCGATCACGGCGATGCGCAGGGCCTCACCGATCTGGGGCGCCGCCAGCCCGACGCCCGGCGCGTCGCGCATGGTCTCGCGCATGAGCTCGATCAGCGACTGTACCGGCGCGCTGCGCACCTCGGCGGGCGTGAGCGTGCGGCCCTTCTGGCGCAGGACCGGCGTCCCGGCCTGGACGATCTTCAGCAGCATGCGCGCAGCATGGCACGGATCGCGCGTCGGTCGGAGATGTCAGTCGGAGACTGCGTCGCTGGCGCCATCGTCGCCCGCAGCGGCGCCGTCACCGTCGGGGCCCGCATCGACGACGACCGGCGGATGCAGCGGCGGCACGGTCACGGTCGCCGCGCTGGTCACCGGAAATCCCTGACAGCACCCCTGCTGGGTTGCGGGACCGAAGGTGCCCGTGGCGCTGAACGGAACGCGGCCGTCGGTGAACGTCAGATCGAGCCGGCAGCTGCCGGAACGTACGGCGATGATCGTGAAGTCGACGCAAGGGAGGCTGCCGTCGATGTTGCCGCGGCACTCCGGGGACTGGTCGGTGGCGCACGCGTCGCCGGTCCAGCTCGCGGTCGCGACGCTGAGGTTTTCGCCGCTATACGCGACTACGTTGAACGAGAGGGCGGGACAGTTGGCCGCGCAGTTGCTCGCGCAGCCGGCAACGCCGATCCCACCGGCGATGAGCGCGAGCAGGACGGCGGCGAAGCGGATCGAGCGCGCGCCCGACGTCATGACGGAACGGAGATCACAGCTGGAAAAAAACACAGCCCCGACCTTTAAACGGCGCACAACATCAGTCAAGACGCGAATCGCACTGTGAGCGTGCGCGCACGAGCGCGCATCGGAATCTCGATCATGACGCGGTCGTGCTACGGTGCGGCCCATGCGCGCATCCAAGAGCAATCTGGAGTCGCCGTCGCGGCGGCAAGTCATGGCGGCGGCGCTGGGCACCGGGTTCGCGATGGCCGTGCGGCCGGTGTCGGCGGAGACGATCCTCACCAGCGCCGAGGGGCTCGACGCAGTGGACATCAAGATCCCGACCGGCGCGGGCGAGATCCCCGGCTATCGCGCGTTTCCCAAGGGCAAGAAGAAGCTGCCGGTGGTCATGGTCGTGCACGAGATCTTCGGCCTGCACGAGCACATCAAGGACGTGTGCCGGCGCCTGGCCAAGCAGGGATACTTCGCGATCGCGCCCGAGCTATTCTCGCGGCAGGGCGACGTCACCAAGCTCAGCGATATGGGCGCGATCCGGGAGATCGTCGGCAAGGCGCCCGACGCCCAGGTCTTGAGCGATCTCGACGCGACCTCGGCGGTCGCCAAGGCCAGCGGTCACGTCGATCCGGCTAAGCTGGGCGTCACGGGATTCTGCTGGGGCGGGCGCATCGCGTGGCTCTATGCCGCGCACAACCCGTCGCTGAAGGCCGGCGTTGCCTGGTACGGCCGGGTCGTCGGCGACAAGAACGACCTGCATCCGAAGCATCCGATCGACGTCGCGGCGTCGTTGGAGGCGCCGGTGCTGGGGCTCTACGGCGGCGAGGACCAGTCGATCCCGGTGGCGACCCTCGACGAGATGAAGAAGGCGCTCGCGGGCGGCGACCCGGCCGCGCGCCACTCCGAGATTCATGTCTTCCCCAACGCCGGTCACGCATTCTTTGCCGATTACCGTCCGCAATATCGCAAGGAGGCAGCCGACGAGGGGTGGAAGCGCCTGCTCGCCTGGATGAAAGCGAACGGCGTCGCCTAGGATATTTCCGGCGTCGCGAGATCTTGTTTCGAGATCGTAAAACCGTTCGCGCCCGTCGAGATCGCCCGCATCGCCGAAGCTCAACGGTGCTACTGTGCCGCCCATGATCGACGTCGTCGACCACGGCGCGGTACGTGAGCTGCGGCTGGCGCGGCCGCCGGTCAACGCGCTGGATCCCGGATTGATCGCGGCCCTGCGTGCGGCGCTTTCGAAAGCGGTCGCGGGCGGACGCGAGGGGATTGTGCTGTCGGGCGCGCCCGGCCGTTTCTCGGGCGGGCTCGACGTGCCCGCGCTGCTGCAGCTGGATCGTGCCGGCATCCACCGCCTGTGGACCGACTTCTTCGGCCTGATGCGCGACCTGGCCGCCTCGCAGGTGCCGATCGCCACCGCGATCACCGGCCACAGCCCCGCGGGCGGTGCCGTGCTCGCGATCTTCACCGACTATCGCGTGATGGCCGACGGGCCGTTCCTGGTCGGCCTCAACGAGGTGCAGGTCGGCCTGACGCTGCCGCCGATGGTGCTGCGGGGGTTGACCTTCGTCGTCGGCGAGCGGCAGGCGGCGCGCCTGGCGACCGGCGGCTACCTGCTGTCGCCACCCGAGGCGCTGGGCTGCGGGCTCGTCGACGAGGTGGCGCCGCCCGCCGAGGTCGTGGCACGCGCGCTGGCCTGGTGCACTGATCTTCTGTCGCGTCCGCGCGGCGCGATGAATGCGACGCGCGCGATGGCGCGCAAGCCGTTGGTCGCGGCGTTCGACGAGCTCGGCGCGCAGGCCCTGTCCACCATGGTCGACGACTGGTTCGCGCCCGAACCGCAGGCCACTTTGCGTGCGCTAGTTGCCCGCTTGAAGAAACCGTCCGCGTGAGCCCGCGTTCTATTCCACCCGACGCTGGACTGCGCGAGGACATTCGCTTCCTCGGGCGATTGCTCGGCGACACCATTCGCGAGCAGGCGGGCGACAGCGTCTTTGCTTTGGTCGAGCATATCCGCCGCACCGCGATCCAGTACCGGCGCCAGCACGACGTCGCGAGCCTCAAGGATCTGGAAAAGCGGATCGGCTCGCTCGATCAGACGCAGGCGACGCACATCGTGCGCGCGTTCAGTTACTTCCATCACCTGGCCAACATCGCCGAGGACCTGCATCAGGGGCGTTCGGCGCAGCGCCCGAACGCTGCTGCTCCGCCCGCGCGTGGTCGCGGTCGCGGTGGCGCGCGCGACACCGAGGACGGCCCGCCCGAAGGCAGCATCGCGTTCGCGCTGCGCCGCCTGCGCGAGGCCGGCGTTCCATCGCGGCAGATCGTGGCCATGCTCGAGCGGGCCAAGGTCGAGCCGGTGCTGACCGCGCACCCGACCGAGGTGCAGCGCAAGAGCGTGCTCGATCGCCAGCGCGCGATCACCGACGAGCTCACCGCCAACGATCGCGCCGGCTGGCCGGGCGGCAAGCCGTCCGCGGCGTTGGAGCGCGCCCTGCGCCGCCAGGTGCTGCTGCTCTGGAAGACGAGCGAGCTGCGCCTGGTGAAGCCGACGGTCGCCGACGAGATCGAGAACGGGCTCGCCTATTTCAAGAGCACGTTCCTCGAGGTGCTGCCGCGCCTCTACGCCGGCCTGGAAGACGAGCTTGGCGACGGCGTGCGCCTGGCGCCATTCCTGCGCGTGGCCAGCTGGATCGGCGGCGATCGCGACGGCAACCCGTACGTCACCCACGACGTCACCCGCCGCGCCGTCGAGCGCCAGGCGGCGATGATCATGGCGCACTACCTGGCGGAGGTGAACGCACTCGGCAGCGAGCTCGGGCTCTCGTCAGAGTACACCAAGATCTCCCCGGAGCTGGCCGAGCTGGCCGCGCGCTCGCCGGATCGCGGGCAGAGCCGCGTCCACGAGCCCTTCCGGCGCGCGCTGACCGGCGTCTACGCGCGGCTCGCGGCGACCCAGCAGGAGCTGGGAGGGGGCAGCACGGGGTCGTCGGGTCCGTTCGCGCGCGCGGTCGGACCGGCGCGGCCCTATGGCGCGCCGATGGAGCTGCAGCTCGACCTGGAGGTGATCGCCATGGCGCTGGCCGCCGACGGCGCCGGCCTGGCCGCGGACGGCCGACTGCGCCATCTGATTCGCGCGGTGAGCACCTTCGGGTTCCACCTGGCGCCCATCGATCTCCGGCAGCACAGCGGCGTGCACGCGCGCGTGGTGCGCGAGATCGTCGCGCGCTCGACGGGGCGCGACGTCTACGAGACGATGGCCGAGCAGGAGCGGCAGGGGATGTTGCTGCGCGAGCTGGTGACGGCACGCCCGCTGGTCTCGCCGCACATCAACTACACCGAGGAGACGACCGAAGCGTTGCAGACGCTCGAAGCGGTCGCGGAGATCCACCGCCGCTTCGGTGCCGAGTCCATCCCGAATTACGTCATCTCGATGACCGCCGGGCCGAGCGATCTGCTCGAAGTCGCGCTCCTGCTGAAAGAGGTCGGCCTGGTGACGCCCGGCCTCGAGCCGCAGGCGGCGCTCAACATCATCCCGCTCTTCGAGACCATCAAGGACCTGCGCGCGTGCGGCGAGATCATGGACGAGCTGTTCACGATCCCGTACTACCGCCAGCTGCTCGAGACGCGCGGCGAGGTGCAGGAGGTGATGCTCGGCTACTCGGACAGCAACAAGGACGGCGGCTTCCTGACGTCCAACTGGGAGCTCTACAAGGCCGAGCGCTCGCTGGTCCAGGTCTTCCGCAAGCACGATGTGCGCATCCGCCTGTTCCACGGCCGCGGCGGCACCGTCGGGCGTGGCGGCGGGCCCAGCTACTACGCCGTGCTCGCGCAGCCGCCCGGAAGCGTCAACGGCCAGCTGCGTCTGACCGAGCAGGGCGAGGTGATCGCCAGCAAGTACGCCGACCCGCTGATCGGGCGGCGCAACCTGGAAGCGCTGGTCGCGGCGACCATGGAGGCGACGCTCCTCGAGGGCGGCGACCTCGGCGACGACGAAGCGCCGTTTCACGAGGCGATGGAGCAGCTGTCCGACCTGGCGTTCCGCGCCTACCGCGAGCTGGTCTACGAGACACCGGGGTTCATCCGCTATTTCCGCGAGGCGACGCCGATCAATGAGATCAGCCACCTCAACATCGGCAGCCGCCCGTCGAGCCGCAAGAGCACCGACAAGATCGAGGACCTGCGCGCGATCCCCTGGGTGTTCAGCTGGGGCCAGTGCCGGCAGAGCATCCCGGGCTTCTACGGCTTCGGCACCGCTGTGCGCCGGTTCCTAGAGAAGGACCGCGCCAAGAACCTGCGCCTGCTCGTCGCGATGTACGCGCGCTGGCCGTTCTTCCGGACCGTCGTCGATAAGCTGGACATGGTGCTGGCCAAGACCGACATGGGCATTGCGGCGCGCTACGCCGGGCTGGTCGGCGACAAGAAGCTGCGCGCGGCGATCTTCGGTCGCATCGAGGGCGAGCACGAGGACACGCTGAAGGCGTTCTTCGCGATCACGCGGACCAAGGCGCTGCTGCAGAACAACCCCACGCTCGCCCACGGGCTGCGCAATCGCATTCCGTACATCGATCCGCTCAACCACTTACAGGTCGAGCTTTTGCGCCGCTTGCGCGCCGGCCGTGGCGACAGCGACGAGCTGCGCCGGGCCATCCACCTGACGATCAACGGCGTCGCGGCGGGATTACGCAATAGTGGATGACGCGAGGGGACGGAGTCGGAATCAGGCTGGCGGACGTTCGGAACCCTTTGAGGGTTCCGAGCAGATGAGTCCCTCAGGACTGGTCCCGATCGCGGGAGCGGAGCGACCGGCGGCGCTGGGCAGGTCTTGCGATGGCACTCGCCATTTTAGAATTACAAGGTAAGCTTCGTCGAATCGTCGCGTCGAACGTCTCACTCCCCCTCCGGTACGTGCTGATTGCAGGTCTGGATCCAAGGTAGCCGAGAGATTCGGACGACTCATCAGCAACAGGACACAGGAGAGAGAGCATGGGAAAGAGATTGTACGTCGGTAACCTTTCGTACTCCGTTAACGAGACTGATCTGCGCGATGCCTTCGCGGCAGAGGGTTACGACGTCTCTGAGGTCAAGGTCGTGATGGACCGCGACACGGGTCGCCCGCGCGGCTTCGCGTTCGTCGAGATGGCGACCGAGGAAGGCGCCTCGAAGGCGATCGAGAACCTGAATGGCCGCGATCTGCAGGGCCGCACGATCACCGTGAGCGAGGCGCGCGAGCGCACCGGCGGCGGCGGTGGTGGTGGTGGTGGCTACGGCGGCGGTGGCGGCGGTGGCGGTGGTGGTGGCGGCCGTGGTGGCAAAGGCGGCGGCGGCGGCGGCGGACGCCGCTGGTAACGCGCTAGCCGGCGAAATGCCGGCCGGATAAGAAACCGCCAAGGCGCCAAAGAAACGCCAAACCAAGGTTCCGGACTCTCAATCGGTCCGAACTTGGCGCCCTTGGTGTCTTGGCGGTTAGACTGATCGGCTCATGGTGCTGGCGGTCAGCGCCCACCCACTTCGTTCTCGACCTCGCCGATGGGCTTCGCCCGCTGGTCGGGGTGTTCCGTGAGGTAGGCCTTGATGAGGCGTCCCAGGTCGCGTTTCTGCGCCGGCGTCATCTTCACGACCTTCACCTTGGGCGGGGTTGGCACCCGCTCCGGAGCGCGCTCGCGCTCCTCGCGGCGCGGCGCGGCCTCCTCGTCACTCGATTCCTGGCGCGCGCGCTGGCGGCGCGAGGACTCCTCGGCCTTCCGCGTCTCCTCCTGGACTTCCTTGTCCATCTGCTTGGCGCGCTTTTCTTCGCAACCTTTGGGTTCGCACTCGCCGGGGCAGCCGCAGTGTGATTTCTTCTCGCAGTAGCAGGCGCCGCTCGAGCCCTGCCGGCAACCGCACGCGTTGAGGCCGTCCTCGGCGGCCGCCGCCGGGCGCACGGTGAATCCGACGCCGAAGGCGATCGCGCCCGCGGCGAGCCACGCGACAAGGGTTCGTCCCCTGATCATTTTCATTGCCCCTCTAGTGCCCCCGACCGGGGTTCTCGCGATCGATTTTTTGGGTTCACGGTTGATTATTCCTGCGGCGCGCGCGATGCCGGCGCCTTGAAGCGCCGCTTCGACACCGGCTTCAGGTCTCCGGTCGTCGACCCCGGCGGGGGCGCCTCTCGCTCCTCGCGCATGGGCGCTGCCTTGTGCACGGGCGGGCAGCCATTGGTCCGCGGGTCGTCGGTCTTGGGGCCCGCCGCGTCGGGGCAGTGGTCGTCGTCGTCGGCGATGCCGTCGCCGTCGCTGTCGATGAACGGGCAGCCCTTGCGCTTGGGATCGGGCGTATCGCCCATCGGATCGGTCGGGCAGACGTCGTCGCTGTCGGGGATCCCGTCGCTGTCCTCGTCGTTTTCCGGGCAGCCCGGGCGGAACGAATCGGGGTGCTTGCCCGCGGGGACCTCGGGGCACTGGTCACGCTCGTCGGAGACACCGTCGTGATCGGAGTCCTCGACCTTGAACGTGAACGGCCGTACCGGCTTGCCGCCGTTGGGAGCGTGGGCACGTTCGCTGGCTGCCGCGGCCGACCATGGTCCTATGCGGAAAGTACTCGAGAGCCCGAGCGCCCAGGCACGCCCGTCGTCGGCGGTATTGGTGGCCGGATTGACGACCTGGCCGTAGCGAAAGAACGGACCCAGGCACAGGCCAGGGACCAGCGACACATCGAGCTCGTATCCGACTCCGACGTCGTACGCCAGCGCGACGCGTTCCTGCGTCCAGGCCGGACCGACCGCCGCGTCGAAGAACGCGCGCCCGACGGTGCTCTTGAAGGTCTCGAAGCGGCCGCCGACGCCGGGCATCGTCGCGTGGTCCGAGCCGGGCAAGAACCACTGCCGGAAGAGCAGCTGCAGCGCCAGGTCGTTGCCGAAGTCGTAGCTGGCTCGGATGCTCAGCAGCAGGTCCGAGCCGCCGTCCTGCGCCTCCGGGCGGTAGGGCGAAATGACGCCGCCGAGGCCCAGGTCGATACCGACGGCGGTTTGCGTCGTCCAGTCAGCAGCGACGGCGGGCGGCGCGATCAGCGAAGTCGCAGCAAGGGTGGAGGCCAGGGTCAAGCCAAGGTATAAGCGATAATCGTACATGGCGGCACATTGTGCCCCATTTATATACATGCTGCCTAATTCTTGGTATGTTCTGGAGCGCGTTGGGCGTAGGCGGGTCCCCCGCCCGAGCCCGTCGTTCTCGATTTTGAACGTCGGATGATTGGCTCATTCGTTGCTGCAATCTAGAGCCGCGAGGTCTCCATGAAGATCGCCGAAGTCTTGGTGTTGCCGGCCCAGAACGTTCGCAGCTCCCTCACCGCGCCGGGTGACATCCGTTCCGACATAGCCTTCCAGAACGATATCAATAACCTGCTGGCCCGCATCGAGGAGGTGAAGTCGCCGTGGACGGCTGCTTCGCTGCTTGTCTCGTTCGGGACGGAGAGCGAGGTTGTGGCGCAACCCAGGCGCCACACCGCCACACCGCCGTTACGGGTTTTTGACGGTGGAGCGTCATTGCCCCGTCAGGACGTTACCGAAGCCCGTCCTGCCGAGGTCGCGGTTGTTCCCGTGGCGGCCCCCGCCCCACGCCGCGCTCGTCGCCGCGCCAGCTGATCAAGGTCCGTTCCGTTCCGGTCCCCTCCCCCGTACTCGGGGGAGGGTTAGGGAGAGGGCAGGCCTTGCGAGAGGCGCCGCTCGCGGCCTTGCGAGAGGCGCCGCCCGCTACGCCGCAACCGCGCTCGCGACCGCCGTTCCGATCTTCTCGCGCAGGACAAAGTAGTCATCGCTGAGCGCGAAGCGGACCAGGTCGCGGAATGGCTCGTGATCCTTTGCGAGCGATAGCAGCTCTTCGGCGGTCATGTCGGCCATCGCTCCGCGGTCGGCCAGAACCAGCTTGGCGGCGGTGCGGAGATCGCTGCACAGAAGCAGGCCCGCCCGGTTGCCGGTCTGGTGGACGACCGCGCGCCAGCGCACCGAGCTCCATGAGGTCGACCCGAGCTCCTGGAACAGCTCGACGAGACGCTTGGAGACCTTGTAGGGGACGTTCTTTTTCAGCTTCGCCGCCAGCTCTTCGGTCGCATCGCTTGCCGTCGCTCGACGGCGTGAGTGGCGCGGGTGGAACGCCTTGAGCACGCTCGAGAAGAGCTGCGTGAACTGCTTGGGCCGCACGCCGGCGGCCAGGATGTACTCGGGGCGCGTGAGCTCGAGGCCGCGTCCCAGCTGAAACCGGATCTCCGGGTGGGGGGCGCCGTTGGCCAGGTGCGGGCCCACGATCATCGCCGGCGGTGCCTGCACCACGATCTGCACATCGGCGTCGTCGGGCGCTCCGTCGTTCTTGATGAAGAGCGCCGTCTTCTTGTTGCCGAGCGCCTTGGCGATCTGGCCGTAGATCTTTCCGATGTCGAGATCCGACATCGGCGAGATCTTGTCTTGCGGCGCGAGGCCGTAGTCCTCGATGCGCTGGCCGATGATGCCGGGCGCGCCCTCGGAGAGACAGGAGAAGATCTCGCCCATCAGCGTCGCTTCGGGCGGCGCCAGGTGCGACTGCCGATCGTTGGCGTCGATCGACGAGGCATAGGGATCGTCGGCCTTGAACTGGAAGGTCGGCGCCGGGTGCGCGTCAAGGAAGGCGATCTCCTGAGCCTGCGCAGCGCCGAACAGCGCCAGCACCTCGAAGCAGCAGCGCGCGCGATCGGTGAGGCCGCGCTGGATATAGGCGTTGCCCAGAGCACGCAGCGAATCGGTGCGCGAGATGTCCTCCGCCAGCAACATGCGGTGGTTCAGGATTGCCTGCTCGGCGTGCTCGGGGCGATCGCCGTAGAGCGCGCTCAGCGCCACACGCGCGCTCACGCGCGACGGCTGGATCTCGACGACGTGCTCGTAGGCACCCAGCGCTGCGGCCGGATCGCGCTTGGCCTGCAACTCGCCCAGGCGCTCCCAGAGACGCGCGCGCGTCTCGAGTGCTTCCTTGGACTCTTCGACGGCGGGCAAGGTCGGCAAGGTCTTGCGCAGCAACTTCTCGAGCTCGATCTCCTTGCCCAGCGCCGGCCAGACGTCACACAGGCCCGCGAGCGCATCCTCGTCCTGCGGCCGCTCTTCGAGCGCCTGTTGCAGGAGGCGAGCGGCCTCGGCGGTCTCGCCGCGCTTGGACAGCAACAGCGCCGCCTCGCGGCGGCGCATCGCGCGCTCCTTGGGATCCTTGACCAGGTCGATGAGCAGCGACGACGTGCGCGCCGCCACCTCGTCGTGGCCGGCCTCGCGCTGCAGCTTCAGCGCCTTTTCCAGCAACGGCACGTGGTTCTCCGACGGCGCGCCGACGATCTTCAGCGCCTCTTCGTAGGCGCTCAGCGCCTGCGTCGAATCACCGAGCTCGAAGTAGCGGTCGCCCACCTGCTCGAGCAAGTCGGCGCGCTGCACGCGATCGCTCGACGCCTCGGCCATGCGGCGCAGGTAGATTGCCGCCTGCGGCTTCTCGCCTCGCTCGAGCGCGAGATCCGCCAGCGCGCGCAGCGATGGACCGTGGCCGTTGCGCAGCCGCAGCGCCGCTTCGTAGAGCGCGATCGCGCGCTCGGGGCGCCGCAGCTTGATCTCGGACTGCGCGCCATGCGCCAGCGCGTCGGCGACCTCGTCGGGATAGATCGCGGCGTCGGGGTGATCCGCGAGCCCCGCCAGGTGCAGCGCCGCCTCCCGCCATTTGCCGGCGCGGAAGCGGTTCTCACCCAGCGACAGCTTGGTCACCAGCTGGCCCGGGCCCATGCGATCGGCCTCCAGCAGCTGGCGATACGCCTCTTCGAGCTTGCCCAGCTTCTCGTGCACCTCGGCGAGCCGCTGATAGAGACGCACCATCTGCTGGGGCTGGCCGCGCAGCTTGCGCACGGCCTCGCTGAGGCGCCGCTCCGCCTGCTCCCACAGGTTTTCCTTGTAGTAGATGTCGGCGATCGCGATCACCGCCGGGATGTGGTCGGGGACCAGGCTCAGCGCCTCGTCGAGATAGCGCTGCGCCTCCGCCGCGTCGGCCGAGCCCTCCCAGGCCGCGCGTCCGAGATCGGTCAGCACCGCGGCGCGCGTCTCCGGCGTCTCGGAGATCTCCAGCTGGCGCTGCAGCACCGTCTTCGCCTCTTCCCACGCGCCCTGCGAGGCCAGGAGCGCCGACAGCGAGCGCAGCGCGTCCGCGTTGCGCGGGTCTTCTCTCAGCGCCTCCTCGAAGCAGATCTGCGCCTTGTCGGGCGCGCCGATCTGCTCGCGGAACACGCGGCCGGCGTCGAGCAGCGCCGCGACCGCTTCGGGCTTGCCCGCCAGCGCCTTGGCCTCGCGGATGCGCGCCTCGGCGTAGCCGGGGAAATCGTTCTCCTTGAGATAGAGCCGCGCCATCGCGGCGAGCGCGGCCGGACTGTTCGGCGAAGCGGCGAGCGCCGCCTCGACCTCGGCGCGCGCGCCCTTGGCGTCGTTGAGATCGTCGAGCTTGAGCAGCGACAGCTCGAGGCTCAGATCAGCGACGCGCGTGCGAATGCGCTCATCGTTGCCCGCCGCGCGCTCCATCTCGATCTTCTGTGTGAGCACGCGCGCCGCCTCGTGCGCCAGACCGGCGCGGCGGAGGTTGCGGATCAGGGCCGCCATCATTTCGTCGTCGGCGATCGCGTCGGCGCCCAGCTCGCGCAGCGCGGACGCCGCGGCCTCCGGGTTGCCCAGCTTCTCCTCGAGGATCTTCGCGCGCCGGCGCACGATCTCGCGCCGCTCGACGCCGGTCGCGGCCGCCGCCCGCTGCCCGAGGATCACTTGCAGATCCTCGAAGTGACCGTGCGCCTCGTGCAGATGATCGAGCGCGGCCAGCGCCTCGGGGTCCTCGGGGATCTGCTCCAGCAGCGCTTCGTACGCTTCGACGGCGCGCTCAGCGAGACCGAGCTCCTTCTCGTAGACCGTGGCGATGCGCAGGCGCAGGTCCCGGACCTTGTTCTTGTTGCGCGTCAGGTCGGCCTGGTGCTGCAGGCTCTCGACAACGTTGGCCCACAATCCGACGCGAGAGTAGAGGCGCACCAGCGATTCATAGGCGCTCACGCGTTCGGCGATGGACTCGGCGCGATCTTCCTCGTCGCCGTCAAGGTCTTGCGCCTCGCCGTGAGCGCGGTCGTCCTCGGCCGCGGTCTCGGCGACGAAGCGCTCGAGCGTGTCGATCGCCTCGTAGGGCTTTTCGAGCTTGGTCTCGTAGAGCTCGGCCAGCTCGCGGAACTTCGCGCGCCGCTCGGGGCCGTGCGGCAGTGATTCGGTCGGCCCGCTGGTGCGGCGTTCGAGCAGGTTCGAGAGATCGCCCCAGCGCTCCTGCGAGCGGTAGATCTGCTCGATGCGATCCAGCGCGGTGACGTCGTCGGATTTGAGCCTGAGGATCGCGTTGTAGAGCTGCTCGGACTTGTCGATCTGACCGAGCTCGTCGCGGAAGCGCGCGACCTCGTGGTGCAGCGCCACCGCGTTCTCGATCGGGCCGAACTCGTCGACCGCGGAGAGATAGATGTCCGAGACGCGATCCCACTCGTTGTACTCGCGACCGATGCGCTGCAGCTCGGCGCGCACGGTGATGTTGGCCGGATCGAGGTTGAACGCGCGATCGAGCGCGCCCAGCGCGCGGGTGACGTCGTGCTGCCCGCGCTCCCAGATCTCCGCGATCTTCAGCAAGTAGCCGTGGCGGGTCTTCTGCTCGTCGGCGGGCAGCGATTCGTAGGCCTGCGCCAGCTCTTCCCACGGCGTCTCGAACGTGACGCCGAGGCCGGGACCACGGCGCACAGGTGAGGGCGGCGGCAGCGACGGCGGTCCCGCCGGCTCGTCGTCCGCTGCCTCGATTTCGTCGAGGATCTCCTCGTCGCCGATCTCCTCGACCGCCTGTGCAGCCTCGTCCTCGACGACGTCCGCCAGATCGACGTCCTCGGCGCTTTCGTCAGCGTCGGCGGAGAACGCCTCGTCACCCGCCGCCTCGTCCTCGGCGCGCCGTGACGTATCGCGAACGCCGGTGTCGGCGTCGTCGGCGTCGTCCTCGACGGCCGCGTCACCGCTGGGCGGCGCCGCGAACTCGCCGGTCTCGTCGGCGATCTCGGGCGCGTCGAGCGCGTCCAGGCGCGCGGCCACCTTCTTCGAGATCTCCGGCGCCGGCTCGTAGCGGCTGATGAGCGCCGCCAGGCGCCAGAGGTGGCCGCTGATCTCGGCGTCGTCGGGAGCGAGGCGAAAGGCGTTCAGGTAGGCGCGGAACGCACGGATCGGATCCTTGACCTCGTGCTCGACCAGATAGGCCGCATTGCGCGCCACCGACAGCTTGGCCGCGTGGTCCTCGGCCATCGCGAACAGCTGGCCCTGCACCTTGAGCGCGTCCTCCCAGCGCGATGTGATGCGCGCCAGGCGCAGGATCTCCTCCTGCGTGGTCTTGTTCTCGGGCTGGAGCGCGAAGCTGCGCAGGTACTCGTCCATCGCACCGGTCGGATCGTCCATGTGGCGCTCGCGCACGCCGGCGCGCAGGCGCAGGAGCTCAACGCGCTCCGAGGTCTCGGGGCGCGCGCGGGCGACGCGCGCATAGACGTCGAGCAGGCCGGCCCAGTCTTTCGTGCGCTCGGTGAGCCGCTCCAGATTGGGCAAGAGCTCGCGCCCGGCGGGATCGGCGTGCAGCGTGTCGCGCAGGATCGCGAAGGCGCGGCCGGAATCGTCCAGCTTCTCCTCGCAGATGAGCGAGATCTTCAGCGCCGCCGCCAGCTGCTCGATCTCCTCGGTCGCGCGGGCGCGGGCGCCCTCGTAGATCTGGATCAGATCCTCGAACAGGCCGTGCTTCTCGGCGATCCGATCGACCAGCTGCAGCGACTCGGCGTCGGGGTTCTCGTTGTAGGCGCGCTTGTACCACTCGAACGCGAGACGCGGCTCGGCCAGCTCGTCCTCGCACAGACGCGCGATCTCGAGGATCAGCGGGCGGCGTGCCGCGGGATCGTCGGTCTGATCCAGCAGCTTCTCCTGGGTGAAGATCAGCCGCTCGAAGTTCTGCGCCGACTGATAGAGCGGCGCGAGCGCGCGCAACGCTTCCAGGTTGTCGGGATCGATCTCCAGCACGCGCTCGAACGCGGTGGTCGCCTTCTTCGCGTCGCGCAGGCGATCCCGCCACAGCAGCGCCAGCTCCAGCGCGCGTGGCGTTCGCTCCGCCGGGTCCTCGACCAGGAACAGCTGGCGCTCGGCGACCTTGACCATGCGGGCCCAGCTGCCGGCCTTTTCATAGAGCGCGCGCAGGCGCTCGTGCGCCTCCCAGCTGCGCGGGTTCAGCTCGGCGATCACTTGCTCGAGAGCGTGCGCCGCGTCCTCGGTGTTGTGCAGCCGCTCGTCGAAGATCTGCGCGCGCAGCAGCGCCAGCTCGACGGCGCGCGTGGGATCCTTGGCCAGCGGGATCTGCTTGTCGAGGATGCGCACCAGCGTCGCCCAGTCGCCTTCGCCGCTGTAGATGCGCGACAGCGCGTCCAGCGCTTCCGTGTCGGACGGCAGGACCTCGCAGATGTTCTCCCACGATCGCTGGGCGCGGCGGATGTCGTTGAGCGGTCCCTCGGCCAGCGCCGCGAGCTTGCGCAGGTACGCCGCCTGCTCCATCGGATCGGCGACCACGCGGTCGACCTGCATGTCCAGCACACGCGCGAGATCGGCGTGCCGCTCGAGCTTGGTATAGATCTCGGTCAGCGAGTCGAGCGCCTTGGCGTCGTCGGGATCGAGGCGCGCGACCTCCTCCCAGCGCGCGGCTGCGGCCGCCAGATCGTTGCCCTTGTCCTGCACCAGCTCGGCGGCCCGGCGCAGGAGCTGGAGCTTTTCGTCGGGGTTGGCCGCGTACCGGGTGTGCTGCTCGAGCACCTCGACCAGCTGGCGCACGTCGCCCGCGCGTTCGAGCAGCGCCTCGAGGCGCGCGAGCGTGTCGCGATCGCCGGGTACGGTCTGTAGAATCTCCGACGCGGCCCAGATCGCCTCGGGCAAGTTGGCGAGGCGCTCGTCGTAGAGCACGACCAGGCGGCGCAAGAGGCTCACGCGCTCCTGCTTCACCGTCGTGAGATCGACCTGCTCGCGCAGGACCTTGGCCAGGCCGGCGAAGTCGCCCTCCCGCTCGAAGATCTCGACGAGCGCGCGCAGCGCCACCGCGTCGTGCGGCTCGGCGCGCAGGATGCCCTTGTAGATCTCGACTGCTCTGCTGGCGTCGCCCAGCTTCTCGCGGTGGATCTGCGCCACGCGCCGCAGCGTCTCGGCTTTCTGCGCGGGATCTTCCTGGAGCCCGGCCTCGCGCTCGAGCAGCGACGCCATACGGTCCCAGCTCTTGGCCTTGAGCAGCAGGCGGCGCTGCGCCTCGCGTGCGCGCGCGTAGTTGGGCGCCAGCTCCTCGACGCGCCGCCAGGCGTGCAGCGCGCGCTCGGCGTCGCCGAGGTTCTTCTCGGAGACGATCGCGATCTCCTCGAGCCGGCGGACCTGGTCCTCGGCGGCGCCGCCGCGCACGCGCGCGCGCTCGAACGAGAACTCGAGCAGGTCGGCGAGCGCGCCCCAGTCGCCCTTGTCGCGGAAGTGATCGGCGTAGGCGCCGAGCGCGCCCGGGTTCTCGGGATCGAGCTGCAAGATTGCGTGCAGGTAGACCGCCGACTGATCGCGATCGCCCAGGCGGTCGCGGTACAGCGCCGCGAGCTCGCCCATGATGCGGATACGCTCTTCCGGCTCCTCGATCGCGCCCAACTGGCGCTCGCGCAGCTCGGCGAGCTTGGCGTAGTCGTGGCTGGCGAGAAAGAGCTCGACGAGGCGGGCGGCCGCCGGGCCGTTCGGCGGCTCGAGGTTTGCGATCTCGCTGTAGACGCGCACCGCCTCGGCGGGATCGTTCATCTCGCCCTCGGCGAGCTGCGCGCGCTTGTAGAGGAAGTCGATGCGCTCCGGCTCCGACGTCGCCGCCGAGATGCGCTCGCGGTAGTAGCGATCGAGCTCCTGATAGCGGCGGCCGTCGTAGTAGACCCGCTCGAGCAGCTCCGACGACTCCGGGTGGCCGGGCACCGCTTGCAGCGCGCGACGCAGCGCCGCGACCGCGTTGTCCGCGTCGCCCGCCTCCTGGCGGCGGCGTGCGATCTGGAACAGGATCGCCGCGGCGCGCTCCATGCCGTCGGCGCCGATCCAGTTCGGGTTCGAATAGATCGCCGCCAGCAGCTCCAGCGCCTTCTCATCGCGCGGGCGCAGGCGGATCACCTCGCCCAGTCGCTGCGCGGCGGCGTCGAGCTCCTCGAGCTTCTCCGCGAGCACACGCCCGAGGCCCAGGAACAGGTCGGCGCGGCGCTTGGCCTCGGTCGTGCCCTCGAGCTCGAGCTCGTAGAGACGCACGACTGCGCGGTAGTCGCCAAGCGCGCGATAGATCTTGCGCGCCGATTCGATCGATTTGACGTTGTCCTGGCTGAGCTTGCCCGGCCGCTGTGCGTTGTGAACGCTCTTTTCCAGCTTCGCGAAGTGATTCACGAAGAGCTGGCCCATCTCCGACTGGAGCTCGGCGATGCGCGCGGGGTCGCGGGTGCGCGCCACCGCCGCCGCCTCCATCTCGAGCATCGTCATATAGTCGGCCGTACGGCCCTGCTCGCGATAAATGTCTTTCAGGCGCGCTGCCGCGCGGATGTGGCTCGCGTCGCGGTCGACGGCGTTGGCCAGATCGACCTCGGCGCCCTCGGCGTCGCCGAGCTGGTCGATGCGCAGCTCCGCGGCCAGGTAGAAGAGCTCGGCGGCCTTGGGGCCATCCTCGATCGCCTGGGCGCGCGTCTCGTAGAGCGTGACCAGCTTGTCGTGCTTCTGGGCCTGCCGGTAGGCTTTACGAAGCGCGACGAAGGCTTCCGTATCGGCGGGGTTTCGCTGGAGTGCTGTCTCGTACTCGCGAACGGTCGGCATCGTGAAAACCTCGTCCGAATCGGCAGGCGCGATTCACTCGGGGGTGGGGCGAACCCGCGTGCGAAGGTAGCACTACACATCGAGGAATGAAAGAGGCGGAAGCTAAGGCCAAGACCGGAAGATCCTTGGCGTTTACGACTAGGTTGGTCGTTCTGTGAGCCGTTTTCGATCACACAAAAGCGTGCCCAGCTTCTGCGGCGCGCAATGACGGTATGAGCCGGTTTCGCGGCCGGGCGCTACGCGAGCGCCGGCGTGGCACCAGGCTGCCGGTCCCCTTAGTGGTAAAGGAAGACGATCTCGACTTGGTTATTTTTTGACCGCGAAGCCGGGATCTTCGGATCGTTGAGCGGCGCATCGGCGCTCACGGTCATGCGATGGGGATCGACGCCGCGCGCGGCCAGCGCCGTCGACACCGACTGCGCGCGCGCCTGCGACATCGCCAGCAGCTCGCCCGGCTTGCCGCGCGTCTCGGTGCGCCCGAGCACCTGGATCGGATAGGTCGGGTACTTGTTGATCAGCGACGCCAGAGAATCGAGCAGCGGCTCGTGGCCTGGGCCGAGCGCGATCTCCTTCTTCGTGAACAGGTCCTGCACCGAGATCACCAGCCGCTGCGAGTCGCCGATGCGCTCGATGCGGATCGCGACGCCGGTGAGTGCGGTCGCGTCGCGCTGGAGCGCCTCGTCGCGCGCGCGGCTCTGCGTGCTCTGCTCCGCCTGCTCGTAGGCGGGCTTGGCCAGCTCCGACGCGCGCTCCGCGTGCTGGCGCGCGACCTCGGCGGAGAGCTGCGCGCCCACCAGATCGCCCGTCTTCACCTCGGCGCGCGCCTTGGCGAGCATGTCGCTGGCGGCGCTGTACGGCGCCGCCGCATACTTGTTCGCCTCGACGGTGTCAGCCGTGCGCAGCGCCAGCTCGGCGGCGGCCAGCTTCTGCTGCGTCGCCAGCTCGAGCGTGAGCTTCTGCTTCTCGGCCTGCAGCTTCTGTTGCTCGCTCGACATCTCCTGCGCGAGGCGGTCGCGATCGGCGGCCGCCGCCTTCTGCGCGTCGCCCAGCTTCCTGCGCAGCTCGAGCGCTTCAGTGGCGCTCGCGAGGTCCTTGGTGACGCCCGCCAGCTCCTCCTCGGCGTCGGCCTGCTGGGTGCTCAGCGTCTGGATGCGCGCCTTGTTCTGATCCTGCTCATACAGCGCGAGCGCCGTCTTGAGCTTGATCTGCGCCATCAGCGCGTCCCGGCGCGATTCTTCCAGATCGTTCGACTGCCACTCGTCGGTTGCCTTGACTCCAAGGCGATCCGACGAGGCGACCAGGTCGGGCGACTTCTTCGCCGCGTCGGGCACGCCCGGGTTCTTGCGCAGCGTTTCGAAGGTCTCGAGCTCGCGCGGCTTGGGGGGAGTCGCGCAGCCCGCCATCGCAGCCGCGGCCAGCAGCGACGTCGAGGTGAGCAGGGTCGTGAAGGTGCGCTTCGCGTTGATCATGTCGTCGGCTCCTCGAGCGCCTTCTTCTTGATCTGGGTGTCTTGCAAAGCCTTCTTCTTTCCGGTGATCTTCGCGCGCAGGTCATTCACCGTCGCCTCGCGCTTTTGCACCTGCGCGCGCAGCTTGGCGGCGCTGATCTTCTGGCGCACCAGCTCGGCCTGCGCGATGCAGCGATCCAGAACCTCACGGACCTGGTCGTATTCGTGTTTCGAGCGCAGGCTCCAGGCTTCGTCGAGCCAGGTGCGCAACATCGTGATCTCGTCGGTCGTTGCGCGCAGGTCGTCGAGGCGATCGAGATCGTTCACGCCCGCGCGCTGAGTCTCTATCTGTCGCTGCAGATCGTCTTCTTCGCCTGCCGCCGCCGTCCGCGGCGCCAGCGCGAGGCTGCCCAGCACGAACGCCAGCACCAGCGAGAGCTTTCCGATTCGCCCGACCCGTCCCATCGTCACCTGCGCACGTGTCATGGATGAAGGATCTCCCTGAGCTCGACCTCGGTTCCTTGAGAGTAGCGACGGCTTTGCACGGGGGAAGACCTTATGCCGCGCCCCGACCAAGTTCAAGATCCGTCGCCGTAACTGCCCCGCCACTTTCTCGCAATCCCTGTCCACGTTTGCGAAGTAGCGGGACCACACGCGACCGGCTCACCAAAGCGGACTCAGCCGTTAAAGCGGACTCAGCCGTTTCGCGCGGCTGGTGAAGGGCCTCGGGCCTCGGGCTTCAGGCCTCGGGCTTCAGAAGCAGCTATCCGTTCCGACCCGAGGCCCGAGGCCCTTTCCCCGCCGTTTGACCGCGCTTGGCGCCCTCGCGAGCTGCGAGCGACGACAGTCAGAGCGCGACGCTAGGGCGTGCAGCCCTTCTTCTTCGGGTTCTTGCAACAGGCGAGGGCGGTCTGCGCTTCCTTCACCTTGTCCTTGGCCGCCTTGCCGTCCTCCTTGGCCTTGTCCTTGAGCGGCTTTTCACACTCGCTCTTCTCCTTGCCCTTCATCTCCTTGCAGCTGGACAGGTCGGGCTTGCCTGCCGTCTTGGCCGCCGACTT
>Ga0265342_10001016_pt1 | contig 27619 bp, 20 predicted proteins | sample 4CB327metaG_FD_203125 | JGI IMG/M metagenome (GOLD analysis project Ga0265342, IMG submission 203125) | Rhizosphere microbial communities from Carex aquatilis grown in University of Washington, Seatle, WA, United States - 4-CB3-27 metaG | ecosystem: Host-associated > Plants > Roots >... | reverse complement strand
GCTTTTGTTTTTATCGTATTGAGTGGCCACGGGACTGGTAGGCCGGGGTTTTAACCCCGGCAAAGATCAGACCACTCACCTTGAAAATCAATCAGCGCGACGAAGTCGCGCTCAAATCCTCTCTCTCGTTCGCCGGGTGCCCCAGGTCTCGCTTTTGAGACCTGGGATACCACAACCGCCTTTCACCTCTCCGCTTCCACTTCTCCGCCACCCTCCTCCTCTTCTCCATCTGGCGGTCCCTCCCACTGTGGCTCCCTCGCCCACTGTTCAATTATGCTCAGCCCGTGTCGCTTCATTACCGGCTCCGGCTTCTTCCCATCCGCAAGCACAACCATCACTTTGGTGGTAGCCAGGTCGCCATTGAGCGCCTTTGCCTCCAGAATATCGGCCAGCATCTCCGAGTTCCAGCCCAACCGTCTGTCCACTGCCTGCCGCAGGCATTCCGCGCCGTCCAGTGGCGCTGTCTCCTCGCCGCTCGGCCCTTTGCCTCTCTTTGTTTTGGTTGTTTTTCCACTCTTCCTTCGCGTTTTGTCAAACCTCAACTTCTGCCTTGCTACAGCCATCTTTCCGCCATTTCCGGCCACTCTCCACAGACCTGCCTGCCCGCAGAGATGGCCTCAAAAAAATACGGAAGGCTCATTACGCCTTCCGTCCTTTTTCATCTCTGTTTGTCTGCTCTAAGCCTACCGGAAAACCACTTAATTCCCTGCAAATGCCTGTGCTGCATAGATTCTTCAATTTCTTGCGCTTACGCCCCTCCCGCCGCCTCGCGATCTTGCCGGCTTGCCGCGTCGCGGCTTAGTCGGCGTACCGTTCTTTTTGCCAGCAACTCCGCCCAAAGCTTCGCCTCAACCAGTTCCTCCAGCGTCTTCCCGCCCTCCGGCACAATCCCGTACACCATCTTGCATCCCATCGCCTCCGCCATCCGCGACATCGATTTCAGGGTGATCGAGTTCTTCAGTTCCCTTGTCTCATAATCGAAGACCCCCGAACGGTTCATCTTCATCTTCTGTGCAATCTCCTCCGCTGGAATATGCAGCGCCTGCCGCACCGCCCGCAGCAATCCATTGGTCGGATTCTTCTCCCTGCCTGCCCACCGGTAAAACCGCATCTCCTTATCGAGTCTTTTCAGCGCGAACATACGTTCTTTTTCCTGCATCGTCGTTCTCCTTTCCTGATTCCTGATCCCTGACCCCTCCAGGGGTCCCCGGCGAGCGATTTTTGCTCGTTGGGGTGGCTATCGGGGTCCCCGGCGAGCGATTTTTGCTCGCTGGGGTGGCTGACCACTGTTTTAACGGTAGAGAAAACAACCATAAAATATGCAAAGTAAGCTGAACTCACATAAAAACTGTAAGTTTTCAGTGTCTTTGTCCGGCAATAACACAACACATGCATGAAATCTGTAGGCTTGCAGCAGGGCTTTTCCGCTCTTTGACCCTCTTTTCGTCAATTGCTAGTCTTATATGCCGACGAAATTCCCCTCTTTTGTCGGCTTGTAGCCCCACTTCTCTGATTACTGAATCGCTAACTCGCTGACTTGCTGACTCGCTACATCCTTCTGCTCTACACTCGACGAGAAGGCGAATTCACCCCGAGGTCCCGTTCCCTTGAAACGATTCTCTCTCCTTGTCATCGCCGTTTTGGCGTTCCTGCTGCCTGCCCTTGCTCCCACCCTGCGCGCGCAGGCCCCAGTCGCCGCCGCCTCAACGGTTGAGGCCAACCGCAAGGCCCTCAACGAGCTCTTCAAAGATTACTGGGAAGACTCGCTCAAGCACTCGCCGGAGTTTGCCTCGTCGATGGGCGACAAGCGATACAACGACCAGATCTCCGACTACTCCGTGAAGGCAGTGAACGAGAGGCTGGAGCGCGAGCAGAACTTCATGATGCTGTTGGCCGCGATCGACCCCGCCGGATTGACGGCTCAGGAGAAGACCAGCCGCGATCTGCTGCTGCGCCGTTTTGCCGAGGATGAGGAGGCCGCCGGCTTCAAGGAGTGGGAGATGCCCCTGAACCAGATGGGCGGCATCCACACCGCCTGGCCGCAACTGGCGGCCCAGCTCATCTTCAGCACGGTGAAGGACTACGACGACTGGATCGCCCGCCTGCACCAGATTCCCAAGGCCTTTGACCAGGTCAGCACCAATATGGCCATCGGCATGGAAGACCATCGCGTGCCGCCGAAATATCTGCTGGAAAAAGCCCTTGCTCAGGTGAAGCAGTTGGCCGGCCAGAAGCCCGAAGACTCGCCCTTGGCCATGCCCGTAAAGCACTTCCCTGCCACGATTCCCGCCGCCGAGCAGGAGCGCATCAAAACCGAAACGCTGGCCGCCATCGGCAAAGAAGTCCTGCCCGCCTATATGCGCTTTGCGCGCTTTCTTGAGGTCAGCTACGTTCCCGCCGGACGCGAGCAGCCCGGCGTCTCGGCCCTGCCCGATGGGGCAAAGTACTACGCCTTTCGCATTCGCCGTACCACCACCACCGACCTGACCGCCGAGCAGATTCACCAGATCGGCCTCGACGAGGTAAAGCGCGACGAGACCGAGATGCTGGCCATTGCGCAGAAGCTCGGCTTCAAAGACCTGGCCGGCTTCCGCGCAACTCTCAAGAGCAATCCCAAGCTGAAGCCGGCCTCGGCCGCTGCTCTGCTCGACGCCTATCGCGGCTACCTGACGCCGATGCAGGCCAGGCTGCCGCAGCTCTTTGGCCGCCTGCCCAAGGCAAAGTTTGAGGTGGTCCCCGTTCCCGATTACGCTGAGAAGACCTCTGCGCCCGCTTACTACGAATCGGGCGCGCCCGATGGCAGCCGCCCCGGCCGCCTCTTCATCGATACATACAACGCCACCGACCGCAACCTCTACGGCGTGGAGGCCATCGCCTACCATGAGGGCCTCCCCGGCCACCATCTGCAGATATCCATTGCACAGGAGCTTGACGGCCTGCCCGCCTTCCGCAAATACGGCGGATACACGGCGTATGTCGAGGGGTGGGGGCTCTACTCTGAGCGGCTGGGCAAGGATGTGGGCTTCTATCAGGACCCCTATTCGGATTATGGCCGGCTTGAGGCAGACATCTGGCGCGCCATTCGCCTGGTCGTCGATACCGGCGTCCACTCCCACCACTGGAGCCGCCAGCAGATGGTCGATTTCTTCCACGACCACTCGGCCATCGACGAGACCAGCATCCAGGCCGAGGTGGACCGCTACATTGCGTGGCCCGGCCAGGCTCTGGCTTACAAGATCGGCCAGCTCAAGATTCTGCAACTGCGCGACCGGGCAAAGCTGGCGCTGGGCGATAGGTTCGACCTGCGCGCCTTCCACGATCAGGTACTGGACTCGGGCGCTCTGCCGCTCGACGTGCTCGACGCGCGCATCGATGCGTGGATCGCGGCGCAGAAGGCTGCCGGCAATCTGCCGTGATGAAATCTGTCTGCCGATCGTGATACCCTGAACGGTTCCTTCTTGAGAGCCTTGCGGTTCACCGTCTTGCGCCGGACGCCGGTCAGGATCCGACCCTCATGGCTCAACTATCGATTGGAGACCCGTATGAAACGCTTTCTTGCACTGGCGGTTTTTTGTGCATTTGCCCTTGGCCTGCACGCGCAGGTCGTCGATACAACCGTTTGCGACGTACTCAAGAATCCGAAGTCGTTTGACGGAAAGATGGTTCGCATCAAGGCCACGGTCGCGGCCGGATTCGACCAGTTTGTGCTGAAGGGGCTGGGCTGCGGCCACTACATCAACGACATCTGGCTCTCCTATCCGGAGGGCAGCAAGGCCAAGGCGGGGCCCGCGGCCATTTTGCAAGTGCAGATGGCGCGCAACTTCACCGGAACGGTCCCGGCAGTAACGCGGACGCCGGTGACCCTGGACAAGAGCAAGGACTTCAAGCAGTTCGATTCGCTGCTCTCCACTCCCCACAAGGGAGCCGCCATGTGCCTGGGATGCAGCCGGTATGAAGTGACGGCGACGCTGGTTGGCCGGATGGACGGCGTAGACGATGCGGGAGTGCGGCGCGACGCGGCAGGCAAGATTGTGGGGGTGAGCGGATTTGGAAACCTGAACGGCTACAAGGCGCGGCTGGTACTGCAATCGGTGGCTGACGTCACGCCGCAGGAGGTTGATTTCTCGAAGACCGACCCCATCACCAAGAGCGACAGTCCGTCGGATATGCCCGATCAAACCGCTCTCAATGCCATTGAGGCCGCGCACAAGGCTGCGCTTGCCTTCCCCGGCAACCCCGCAGGTGCTCAGATTGAACGGGCGGCGGCGGCCTTCGGCAAACCCGGCGAGCACAATGGCGTGAACATCTTATTGAGCGCTACCAACGAGGCTGCCGCAAAGGACGAGGCGCAGGGCGTAAAGGATTCGCCCGACGGCGTTCTCTACAACTGCGCGTTCAACATGAACCGTTTGCCGGGAATTTCGCTGACCAGAGCCATTGTTCACATGGGGGTGCACATTGCCGATCTGCGCAACCCGCCCGCGGATCTGACTGGGCCCAGCCTCTCTGACCTGGAGTTTCGCGCCTGGGTGACTACGGTGGTAAGCGCTATCGCAAACAATCAGAAGACTCTGACGGCGCCCGGCGGTTATCTCCTTTGGAATTCGGGCTGGCCGCCGACGGATCGCGACAAGGTGCTAAACGATACGATGGAGATGTTCATTGTGCGCGAAAATCTGCTGAGCAGATAAGCAACCGCCCGGCTGAAAACGCTGACTGGCCGGCAGAGACGCAATAACACGCGCCTCTTCGCCGGCCGGTTCAGTTTCAGGCCGCAAGCAAATCGCGGCATCCGCGCCGGGATGCGCGTATTCTTAAAAACAGTACCGCAACTCTCAAACAAGTGAAGGAACAACATGGCGGAGATAACCGTTGAAGCCACTGAAGTACCCGCGCAGTTGCCCAAGGTCCGCGTAGCTGTTTTAGGCGCCGGCAAGATGGGCGGCATCCTGCTGCAGGCCTTCCTGAAGCAGAACCTGTTCGCTGCCGAGCAGATTCACGCCACCGTGGGCCACGCCGAGCGGGCGGTTGCGCTGAGTACCCAGTGGGGCGTGGACGTAAGCACCAACAACCTGGGGGCGGCCAAGCAGTCGGACCTGATCCTGCTGGGCGTGAAGCCCTTCCAGGTGCCGGGCCTGATCGATGAGATTCGCCCCGCGCTCACCAAAGACAAGATGCTGCTCTCGTTTGCCGCCTCGGTGAAGACCCGCGCCATTGAAGAGGCGGCGGGGCTGGAGATCGCCGTCGTCCGCGCCATGCCCAATACGCCTTCGGCACTGGGCGCGGGAGCAGCCGCACTGTGCCGCGGGCGTTACGTCAGCGCAAAGCAGATGGAGCTGGCCGAGCGCATCTTTGAGACCGTGGGCCGCACGGTCACCGTGGACGAGAAGCATATGGACGCCGTGACCGGCCTCTCGGGCTCCGGGCCGGCCTACATCTACATCATCATCGAGGCGCTGGCCGAGGCCGGCGTGAAGGTGGGCCTCTCCCGCGACGTGGCCACGCAACTGGCTGCGCAGACGGCCTTCGGCGCCGCGAAGATGGTGCTGGAGACCGGCTATCATCCGGCATTGCTGAAAGACGCCGTGACCACTCCCGCGGGCTGCACCATCGACGGCATTCTGGAGCTGGAGGAAGGCGGCCTGCGCGTCACGCTGATCAAGGCCGTGATGCGGGCGACGGAAAGGGCCAAGCAACTGGCCGCGGGGTAGGAACAGGGGTCAGAGATCGGAGATCAGGGGTCAGTTTTTTCGTGCTGGATTGAGGGTTGTGGTTTCCCACCCTTCGCAAAGTGCGCGAAGGATGGGGCACGGCAGTTGGCGGCGGGGTAAAGACAGGGGTCAGGGATCAGATTTTTCGTGCTGAATTGAGATTTGTGGTCTCCCAGGTTAGCCGCAAAAACAAAAACGCGCCGAACCAAGAGAACCCGCATCGAGAGGCTTCAATGAACGCTTCTAAACTCATTAAGTACGGTCTTGTTCCGGTTGCGCGTGTCCGCATAGTAGACCGAAATCTCATAATCGATATTACCGATCCGAAAACCGTCAAGCTTGAGATGTGCATATATGCCTTCCTCATTGAAGGTAAGGTTTACCGCATCGGGTCCAGTAAAGCGCCATTGGAGAACCGTCTAAAAGACTACGAACGGGACATTTCTCATGCGCTCAAAAAAGAGAAATCACCGGCACCGCTTGAGGAGGCTAAGAAATGGAGAAAGGCACTACCGCCTGGAAGTTCAGGTGTTATATACGCCCGTCAAGGAACAATGGTCAAAACTCCCATTGGGGAATTTCCCGCTTATTTGGACGAAGAAAGCGTACTGATTGGCAAGCTATTCGCTGAGGAGCCGCACGATCACGTCCTAAACCGTAACAAACACCGTTAGGCTTCAAACTGTACCACTACCAAACCTCGAATTGGCTTTTTGGGCCCTAACCCAACCTGCTAACCTTCTCTCTTGCCGATCCAACGCCCAACCTGGCTGCCCTCTTACCTGCCGGAACTGGACGGGCTGCGCGGCCTCGCCATTCTGGCCGTGGTCCTCTATCACTGCAATCCGCGGCTGGTAGGCACGTGGATTTACCCGGTCACGCTGTGGGGATGGGCGGGGGTTATTCTTTTCTTTCTTCTCAGCGGGTTTCTGATTACCTCCATCCTGCTGACCACGCGCGACAAGCCGCATTACTTTCATAACTTCCATGCCCGCCGCGCGCTGCGCATCTGGCCGGTGTACATGCTGGTGCTGGTGGTGGTCTATCTGAATGCGCCATGGTTCATCGGCCCGCCGGTCTGGCAGGCCGTCAAATCCGCTCCCTGGCTGGCCTACATTTTCTGCGTCCAGAATCTCTTTCACCTCACCCTGCCGCCGGCTCTCGGTCCCACATGGGCGCTGGCCATCGAGGAGCAGTATTACTTTCTCTGGGCGCCGCTGGTGCGCTTTTTGCGCCGGCCCTGGATGCTGGCCGTGTTGTTGGGAGCCGTGCTGGTGGCTTCGCCGCTGCTGCGCCACGCAAATCTGGCGTGGGTTACCCCCACCCACACCCTCATCCATCTCGACGGCATTGCCCTGGGCAGTCTGCTGGCCATCGGTATGTACACGCTTCGGCTCAGCCGCCGCGCCTGGCTGCTCATTGGCCTGGGCGGATTGGTGCTGGGCATCAGCGCCGCGGCTACTGTGGCCGGGGGAACTGCGTTTCTCGATTCAGCTCTGGCTTTCGGCTTCGGAGGAGCGGCGCTCGCCTTGATCGCCTCGTCCGGCGCCCGCAACCCGCTCAACGCCGTCCTGCGCCGGGGGCCGCTGGCCTTTTATGGCCGCATCAGCTACGGCGTTTATATGATTCACATCTCGGTCTTTATCTACTTTGGCTGGTTCGATAAGTTGATGGACCGCTATGGCATTTCCGGCAACCTGGCGGTGGTGGCCTTCCGGCTGATTGCCACCACCGCTGTGGCCAGCGCGCTGTGGTACGGCTTCGAGTCACAAATCCTCAAGCTCAAGCGGTATTTTTGAAACCGGGCCAGCTCATCGGGCGCTATATGGATATGATTGGAGCAATTCCCAGGCGCTTCCGCAATCGTCACCGGCAAGAAGGTAAACTTCGATGCGTCAACCATGTTCCATTCTCGCGCTCGCTGTCGCAGGCCTGTTGATGGGAGTAGCCTTGCCGACGTTTGCGGCAGAGCGAGTAACTATAAAGCAATTGGACGAGCTGTTGATCGCCGCCCATGGCAAGCCGGATGGACGAGTGGCCCAGCAACTCTCCGGTCTGGTGCTGACAGAACGCGCGAGCTCGGCCAGGCTCTCGCGCTGGGAGACGGATTTCCCCGGCGGCCGCACCCGCGATGCGCTTATTGCGTTGGCCGATCTCTCGGCCTTTCTCGATCTTCCCGCAGCGGAGATTCACGACCGCTCCGTACCCAATCCGGATGAGCAGCGCCGAATTATATCGTTGGCCGCGGAGTATGTAATCAAAGTCATACCTCAATTACCGAACTTTCTGGCTACAAGAGAAACGGCGTACTTTGAGGATAGCCCGCCAGAACGATCTAACAAACCGGGTTTTTGGAATGGAATGGAAGTAACGGAATACCGGCCGCTGCACGTTGTGGGCAGAACAAGTGTCGCAGTGACTTACCGCGATGGCCGCGAGGTGGTGGATGCAGAAACGCAGAAGAGACACAAGCCGGACATACACTCGGATTGGTTGACCACCACCGGAGAGTTTGGGCCTATTCTCACCATCGTTGTAGGAGACGCCGGCCGCGGCACGATGACCTGGAGCCATTGGGAACAGGGTACAGCCGGGCCGCAGGCCATCTTGCACTATACGGTGCCTCAAGAGAAGTCGCGCTATTATGTAGTGTCGCCCTGCCCGGCTGGCATTTCACAGCAGTTTTCCGCATACCATGGGGAGATTGCCGTCGATCCCGCAAATGGAAGCATTCTGCGCTTGACGATGGTAGGGGATCTAAATCCGGCTTGTCGCGTAGCCAAGGCCAACATTATTGTGGAGTACGGTGCTGTAGCTATCGGGGGACGAACCTATATTTGCCCGGTAAAAAGCATCTCTCTTTCTGAAATGCCTGCCTCCGGCGCTCCTCCACTCGTGCAAGTCCTATCTCCACCCTTGAAGACGCGATTGAATGAAGTATTGTTCGTGAATTATCACCTCTTCCGCGCGGAGACCCGAATTTTGACCGGGGATAGCGGGAAACCTCCAGAAGCAAATCCTTGAACTCCATTCGCGGTCCACGACCTTAAGGCCGGGCAAGCCGGATCGCTCGAAATCCCAATCTCGTTTTCTGGCCAGGTGATGGCCCTTACCGCGGCCAGCGCCCCACAATCACGAAGAGCGCCAGCAGAAACATTGAGACCGCGGGCGCGGCTTCCACGGCGTCGGCCGGTGTTTCACCGGGCTGTGACATCAGTCACCCAGATATTCGCCCGCGGCTGATAGGCTTTTTAAGTCACGTAACTTCCCCGCGTGAGGTGCGCCATGAACAAAGTAACAGCCGTCCAGGGCCCTTTGAGCGCTGAGCAGTTGGCAAAAATGAACGCCTACTGGCGGGCTGCCAACTATCTCTCCGTCGGCCAGATCTACCTGAAAGACAATCCGCTGCTGGAGCGTCCGCTGACCCTAGACGACGTGAAGCCGCGGCTGCTGGGCCACTGGGGCACCACGCCGGGGCTCAACTTCCTTTATGTGCATTGGAACCGCCTGATTCGCGAGCGCGAGTTGAATATGCTCTACGTCATCGGCCCAGGGCACGGCGGGCCCGGTCTCGTGGCGAACACCTATCTGGAGGGTTCGTACACCGAGATTTACCCGCACATCGAGCAGAACCGGGACGGCATCAAGCGCCTCTTCCGGCAGTTTAGCTGGCCCTACGGAATTCCCAGCCACGTAGCCCCGGAGACGCCTGGTTCGATCCATGAGGGCGGCGAACTGGGCTACTCGCTGGTCCATGCTTATGGGGCGGCCTTCGACAATCCAGATTTGATCGTGGCCTGCGTGGTGGGCGATGGCGAGGCTGAGACCGGCCCGCTGGCCACCAGTTGGCACTCCAACAAGTTCCTCAATCCCTTAACCGATGGGGCTGTGCTGCCCATCCTGCACCTGAATGGCTACAAGATCGCCAACCCGACGATCCTGGCGCGCATTCCCCACGCCGAACTGGAGAATCTGATGCGCGGCTACGGCTACGAACCCTTCACGCTCGAAGGCGACGACCCGGCTGTGATGCACCAGCAGGCAGCGGCGGTCTTCGATGCCATGCTGGACCGCATCGCAGCCATTCAGAAAGCGGCACGCGAGGAGGGTTCAACGGCCCGCCCGGCCTGGCCGATGTTGATTATGCGTACTCCCAAGGGCTGGACCGGGCCGAAGTTCGTGGACGGCAAGCCGGTGGAAGGGACCTGGCGCGCCCATCAGGTGCCGCTGGACGGGATCTTCCAGAACCCGGAGCACCTGGCGCAGTTGGATGAATGGATGCGCAGCTACAAGCCCGAGGAGCTCTTCGACGCCAAGGGTCGCTTCCGCCCCGATCTGGCCGAGATGGCGCCCAAGGGCCGGCTACGCATGGGGATGAACGCCCACTCGAACGGCGGCCTGCTGTTGAAGCCCTTGAACGTGCCCAACTTCCGCGAGTTCGCGGTGAAGATTGAAGGCCGCGGCCAGGCCGACGTGGAATCCACGCGCATCCTGGGCCAATTACTCCACGCCGTGATGCAGGCCAACCGGGAGCAGAAGAACTTCCGCGTCTTCGGGCCGGATGAGACGGCTTCCAACCGCCTCGCCGACGTCATCACCGGAACCGGCAAGGCCTGGATGGCCGAAACGCTGCCGGTGGACGAGAACCTGTCAGAAACCGGCCGGGTAATGGAGGTACTGAGCGAGCATATGTGCCAGGGCTGGCTCGAAGGCTATCTGCTGACCGGCCGCCACGGCCTTTTCAACTGCTATGAGGCCTTCATCCATATCATCGACTCGATGGCCAACCAGCACGCCAAGTGGCTGAAGGTCACGCGAGAGATTCCCTGGCGCAAGCCCATCGCCTCTCTCAATTACCTGCTCAGTTCGCTGGTGTGGCGGCAGGATCACAACGGCTTCAGCCATCAGGACCCCGGCTTCATCGATCACCTGATGAACAAGAAGGCCGACGTGGTGCGCATCTATCTGCCGCCTGACGCCAACACTCTGCTCTCGGTGGCCGACCATTGCCTGCGCAGCAGGAATTACATCAACCTGATCGTGGCCGGAAAGCAGCCCGCGCCGCAGTGGCTCACGATCGACGAGGCCGTCGCCCACTGCACGCTGGGGCTGGGCGTGTGGCCGTGGGCCTCCGATGACGATCCCGAGGTGGTGATGGCCTGCTCGGGCGACGTGCCCACGCTGGAGGCGCTCGCCGCCGTCTGCCTGTTGCGCGAAAGAGTGCCCGATCTGCGCATCCGCGTGGTCAACGTGGTGGACCTGATGGCCCTGCAGCCGCAGTCCGAGCATCCCCACGGGTTGCCGGACGAGGAGTTCGACCAACTGTTTCCCGTTGGCATACCGGTCGTCTTCGCCTTCCACGGCTATCCCTGGGTCATTCACCGGCTCACTTACCGGCGCCACAATCACAACAACATTCATGTGCGCGGCTACAAGGAGGAGGGCACAACGACCACCCCCTTCGACATGTGCGTGCTCAACAATATCGACCGGTTTCAGTTGGCGCTCGATGTCATCCGGCGCGTGCCCAGGCTGGCGCCGAAGATCGATGCGGCCGAGCAGTGGTACTCCGAGGCCATTCAGCGGCACAAGCTGTACGTGGCCGAAAACGGCGACGACCTGCCGGAGATCAAGGAGTGGCGCTGGCCGAAGAGTTGACTTGCGTGGTATCTCACCCTTCGCAAAGTGCGCGAAGGATGGGGCACCCAGATAACTCGCTAACTTGCTAACTCGCGCGGAGCGCGGCTAACTGGCTGCTTCACTCAGCCCTAACTCTCAGAGGTTTTTCATTCATGTCTTCTTTGCCCGTATTGGTTTTGAACAGCGGTTCTTCTTCCATCAAGTTTTCCGTCTATGAAGCCGGGGACGGCGAGCGGCGCAAGCTCCACGAGGGCGCGGTAGACGGCATCGGCACCGATCTGGGCAAATTCTGGATCAAGGACGCCGAGGGCAGGAAGCTGGTGGATCAAACTCCGGCTCTGCCTAACCGCGCCGTGGCCTTCAAGCTGGTGGCCGACGCGCTGCACTCCGGCGACTTTCCCGCGCCCGTGGCCATCGGCCATCGCATGGTCTGCGGCGGCCCCACGGTGCAGGACAACCAACTCATTACGCCCGAGTTGATTGACGAGATGGAGCGCTACACAGCCTTCGCGCCGCTGCATACGCCCATCGCCGTCTACATCATGCGCGAGTCGCTGCGCCTCTTCCCCGGCGTGCCCAACTTCGTCTGCCTGGACTCTTATTTCCATCGCACCATGCCCGAGGTGGTTACGCATATGCCCATCCCCGAGGAGTACTCAGCGATGGGCGTGCGTCGCTACGGCGCGCATGGAATTTCCTACGAGTCGATCGTCTATCAGTTGCAGCCCAACGTGCCGGAGAAGCTCGTCGTCGCCCATCTGGGCAACGGCGCTTCCATCTCCGCCATCCGCAAGGGCAAGTGCCTGTCCACGTCGATGGGCCTGACGCCCACCGGCGGCATCATCAGCGGCACGCGCACCGGCGACATCGATCCCGGCGTGCTGCTCTTCATCCTGCGCAAGATTGCCGAGACGGCGAAGAGCGCCTCAGAGGCCGCCGACCAGTTGGAAACCGTGGCCAGCAAGAAGGCGGGCCTCTTGGGCGTGAGCGGACTCTCGAACGATATGCGCGACCTGCGCGAGGCCATCCAAGAGGGCAACGCCAAGGCGCGGCTGGCCGTGGACAAGTTCACCTGGACCATCGCCCGGTGGATCGGCAGCTTTGTGGCTGAGCTGAACGGGCTGGATATGCTGATCTTCACCGGAGGCATCGGCGAAAACGACATCGCCGCCCGCGCCGAGATCTGCGCCGGGCTGGGCGCTCTGGGCATCGTTCTCGACCCGGCCCGCAACAACGTCCGCGGCGCGGCGGTCATCTCGGCTCAGGACTCACGAGTTACGGTGCGCGTCATTCCGCCCGCCGAAGACCTGATTATCGTGAATCACGTGGTAAGGCTGCTGGCAGAGTAGGCCAGCAGAGAAGCACATTTATCTGCGGCCTGCCTATGCCTCGGTTTGGCAGGCTACAAGCATGACGGCTCGCTTGTTCTACACTGGTGGGTTCCATCCGGAGCCTTCCTCTATGTCTTCTACTGTTGTTCCCGTGAATGCACAACCGCTACCCTCGCCTGCCCTGAGCCGTTTTGCCTGGGGCGTGCTGGTTTACTTCATCGCCGTCATTTTGTGGGGCACTTTGGTGCGCGCCACCGGCGCGGGAGCCGGCTGTGGCAACCACTGGCCGCTTTGCAACGGCACGGTGATGCAGCACTCAGCCAGCGTGAACACGCTCATCGAGTTCGTTCATCGCCTGACCAGCGGCCTCTCGTTCTTCGCGGTTGTGGGCCTCGCGATATGGACATTTACCGGCACCGTCCGCGGCCATCTTGCGCGCGCCGCTGCTGTCGCCTCGGTGGTTTTCACGCTGATAGAAGCAACTCTGGGGGCGCTGCTGGTCAAGCTGGGGCTGACTGCGCAGAGCCAGTCGCCGATCCGCCCGGCCTACTTAGCGCTGCACCTTGCCAACACTCTGTTGCTGCTGGCCGCGCTCACCCTCACCGCGCATTTGCTTAGCCGCCGCGAGGGCTATCTGCGCGGCAGCGTCCGCCTGGTTGCCCCCTTCAGCGCCGCCGTCGCGGTCATCGCGGTAATGATCGTGGGCGTCACAGGCTCGCTGGCCGCGCTGGGCGACACGCTCTTCCCGGCCTCGTCTCTGGGCTTGGCCCTGGCTCAGGACTTCTTGGCTACCAGCGGCTGGCTAGTGCGCTGGCGCTGGATGCATCCCACCGTCGCGTTCCTTTCGAGCATCGTTCTTATCTGGCTGTTGATCCGCGCTGTTCGGCGCAAGGTTCTCTGGGACAACCGCAGCCTCTCCGCTTTGATCTTGTTATTGCTGGCCGCAGTCTATGTACTGGGATTGCTGGACGTGGTGCTGCTGGCGCCGTTATGGGTGCAGGTGGCACACCTGCTGGCCGCCGATATGCTATGGGCTACGCTGGTGGTGCTGACGGCTCGGTTGACGATACAGCCGAAAGAAGCGAGTTAGCTGCTTTCGTGCTTTCCCACCCTTGCGACAGAAAGAAGTCGCAAGGAAGGGGTCCCACACTTTGTACTGAGATTGGAACCGCCACAGGGCGGCTGTTTCCTACTCCCTGCTCCCTGCTTTACCTCACCAGCACACCCGCCGCGGCATATGTGCTGCCCTCCACACTGGCTGCAAGAGACGGCAACTCCGGCGTCGGGGTCAGGTTCTCAATGACCCCATCGCGGAGGAGCACCGTATCCTCGACCTTGCCGCCGCGGATGCTGGGGTTCCATGCAAAAGCCTGATTGTTGACCACCACCTCGGTCCCCTGGGGTGTGGCCACCCACTCACGCTCACCGTAGCCGGTGGGCCCGCCCTGGTGATGGAGACGCTCCTCACCCGGAAAGCCCTGTGCCGCATAGGCCGCCTGGGCTACTTTGAAAAGTCCTGCCGACGTAGCGCCCGCGCGGGTTGCGTTCAGCAACGCCGCATTTACCTGGGCCGCGGCTTTGAAGCGCAGATCAAGCTCCGACGGCAGCGCGCCGAAGTGACAGAAGCGGGTGATGGAGATGGCCAGTCCCCACTTGCGCGAACACAGATTCAGCATGGCGTACTGCTTGAGCCTAGCGCCGCGCGGAACGGCGTGCTTGTACTTATATATCCTCTCGTCCACAGCATAGAGAGCTACCGAAGGCAAGATGCCGCGGCGCAAGAGCCCCGCGGCGGTGATGGCTTCAAGGTCGTATTCACTCATGCCGGGCTCGACCTGGTGGAGCGCCTCGACGGTTGCGGCAGCGGTCTCAATTCCCAGCCAGCAGTATCGCGCAATCTCCGACTCGCTCAGCGCCGCCCGCAGCGGATAGATGTTCACCAGCGTCATGCCTGCGCCCGGAGTATCGGAGCCGACCGGTCCGCCGGCCAGCTTAGCGGCGGCGGCGTTGGTATCGTCTGCCCACCAGGGAAAGAGCACCGGCTCAAAGTCGAGCGCGCCGAATTCCTCATTGTGGAGGCGTGGCGCTTCATTCTCAGTCGTGAGGTAGTACCGCTTGCCCGCGGAGGTGACCAGCACCGAGGCCACGCCGGTTTCGCAGGGCGTGAGTACGCGCAACTCCACCGCTCCGCCTGTCAACCAGGCTACATTCTCGTTGCGTCGGAGTAGGACGCCTGTGAGCTTCTGTGCGCGCAGCCACTCCACCAGTTTTTCGTGCTTTGCATCCAGCTCCGCATTCCACGCCGCTTCCGCCACCAGAGTGACGCCATTCACGACCAGGCTCTTGCCGATTCTCTTGCTCATGGATCAATCCTCAAGCGCGGGATGGTAGTAGCTCTCCCAACCCAAGTAGTTCGTGGCGGCCTCATGCACGGCCTTCGACACATCACTGAAGTTGGCGGCTACGTGGTGTTCGAAGCCCTCGCGGCAGATGTACCTGAGCAGCTTCTGCAATTGGGGAATCTCGGCCACGCCGGCGCCGCCGAAGGTCTCCAGCGGATCGTCGGTGAATTTGCCCGCGCCGGTGTAGCCGCGGATGACGCCGAAGTTGTCGTCGGTGGAGTAGCGGGCAAAGCACATGGCCCCGGCCTTGACGCGGCCCACGCAGGTTCCAAAGGTGTTCGCCTTGCCCACTGTGCCGGCGATGATCTCCTGGTAGTCCATGCGGACATCCTTGAAGAAGTGCTTGGGCAGGTTGGAGCAGTGGAAGCAGACGCACTTGTCGGGATGGCTGCCGTAGTTGTTGTTCCAGTCAAGCAGCGCCGAGGGCGTCCCGCTGGCCAGCGCCAGCATATACATGCTGAGCGTGCCCGGAACGTCCACCTCGCAGGCCGAGGGGATCAGGTCGTTCGACATCATGCTCATGATGGTGCAGGGCACCACGCCGAAGAACTCCTCGAACGAGGTCCAGCACTGCACGGCGCTGATGGTCACGTTGGTCTGCTTCATCCAGCCGTCGATGACCGCGCCCAGCTTGGCCATCTTGAGCAGCGCTTCGTCGGGAATGCCGGTGGTTGTGACGTACTTCTTGATGGCAGCCAGCTTGGCCTGCGCCGCATCGTCGTTGTCTTTGAGGCGGGTGATGCGGCCGAAGATTTCGGAAAGGTCTATCGGCTCAATGGAGATGCCGGCGGTCTCGAAGATGCGCTCGGAGAAGCGAACGGTGTTGAAGGCCGCGGGGCGCGCGCCGATGGCGCCGATGCGCAGATTCTTCAGGCCCTTGACGATGCGGCAGACCGCCGAGAACCACTCCAGATCGGCCTTGAACTCCGGCGAGGTCAAGGTCTCGGTGTGCAGCGTGGTCAGCGAGTAGGGAATGCCATACTGCATCAGATTGTTGCAGGCGCTCATCTTGCCGCAGAAGCTGTCGCGGCGGGTGGCGATGGTCATGGCGTCGGAGCGGTCGGGCGTAGCCTGCACCAGCACCGGCACCTTCAGCCCGGAGAGGCGGATGGCGTCCACTATGCCGCGTTCTTCGCCGAAGTTGGGCAGCGTGACGATGATGCCGTCAATCTCTTCCGCGTGCTTCTTGAAGAGCTCAGCGCAACGCTGCGACTCAGCGTAAGTTTCCACCGCGCCGTACTTCGACTCCTTGGGGCTCAGCACGACAGCCTTCGCCCCGACAGCCTCCAGTACGGAAATCATCTCTTCACGGCCTGTCTTAGCCAAATGATCCGGAAAGAATCCCCGGTTGCCGACGATCACTCCAAATGTCATGACTCGTTGCACTGCCATATCTTCTCTCCCTCTTGCCTTGCCGCCTTCGCGGCGAATGAAATGGTGATTGAAACTGCTTAAAACTGCCGGATTGAAGGGGGCGAACTAAGGCCCGGGCCCGCAGGCCGGGGAAAATGCGCTCGCTTTAATGAGGCTAAATCCCCCTGCTCCCAACGGAATCTTTGATCTGCGACTTCAGTATCAGGCGCGGCCTGGGCGGAACTTCACCACATAAAACACTCCAAGGACCGTCAGCAAACCACCCCACCAGACCGGTGTGTGCAGGCTGGTCAACTCCACGCCGGCCGGATAACTCGCGGCGCGCCATTCATAGACGCCGTAGCCCAAGATCATAGCGCCATAGATAACCAGCAGCAAACCGATGAAGAACCAGATTTGAATTCCTGAACCGCGCATAATTCATTGCCCTTTCTACTTGCTACCAGAACAGAATGTTGAGTGCAGCAAAGATGCACACCGCCAGAATCGCCCACAGCCATACGTTTTTGTAGAACGGAACCGGCTCTTCTTTGGGCAGAACGGTCGCGCCATAAACCAGCCCGTCCAGCTCCGCAACCGGCTTGGGCTTGGTCAACAGGCTCACCACAATAATCACGACGGCAGTGAAGAGAAATGCCCACAGTGCGCGGAAGACATTCTCGGCCATTGGCTTGGCGTCGGGCGAAAGCGCAACGTTGGCCAGCGCGGCGGGAACCAGCTTGACCCACATGAACAAGCTTGCTGAAAAGACAATGCCGAGCAGCAGGCCCAGAAAGCCGGCCAGCGCCGTGGCGCGCTTCCAGAACATGCCAAATAGAATCGTGCCCAAAAGCGGCGCAACAAAGATGCTGAAGAGCGCTTGAACGTAATCCATGATGCCGTGGAACTGCTGCACCAGGTACGCAGCGCCGATCGAGACAATCACGCCAAAAATGATCGACAGCCGCCCTACCAGCACATAGTGGCTGTCGGAGCCGTTCTTCCTGATCAGCGGCTTGTATATGTCGTATGTCCACACGGTGGAGAAGGCGCTCACGTTGCCGGCCATGCCGCTCATGAAGCCGGCGATCAGCGCGGTGATGCCCAGACCCAGCAGGCCGGGCCCCAGGTAGCGCACCATCATTAGCGGCAGCGCCTGGTTGTAGGTATGCAGCTCGGCATCGGGCGCGCCAGCGAGAACCTTCTGCTGATAAGCAGCCGGCAATGTGGTCTTGGCCATCGCCCCCGAGCAGGCCGCCGAATCCGCGATCTTGCCGGTGGCGGATGTAACGGTGCAGGCTGCGACTACATCCTCGCCCACCAATTGGCGGCGGCTGCCGTCGGGGTTCTGCAACAGCACCAGGCCCAACAGGCCGGGCAGGATGACGATAAAAGGAACCGCCATCTTGAAGAATGATCCAATGATCGGAGCCATGCGCGCGGCTCTCAGGTTATGCGCCGCCAGAACGCGTTGCACTACCAGGAAGTCGGTGGTCCAGTAACCGAAGCTGATCACGAAGCCCAAACCCAGCACAATGCCCGTCCAGTGGACGCCCATCGGATTGGCGGCAAAGCTGCCCGTATCGCGCCAAAGGTGGAAGTAGCTGTCTCCATGCACGCTGGTCATCGACTGCATGTTGGCCATGATCTTGGTCTTTAAACCACTTACGCCGCCCGCTTGCACCAATCCGAGTATCGGCACCAGCAGCGCTCCACCCCAGATAAGAACGAATTGCAAGACCTCGTTGAAGATGGCCGAACGCAACCCGCCCAGCCCGACATAGAGGGCCACTGCGATCGACGAAACGAAAATGCTGAAGGAGATGTCCCACCCCAGCACGACCTTCATCACCACGGCCATGGCAAACATATTCACGCCGCTCATCAGGATCATCTCCGTGGCGAAGGAGAAGGCGGCCACGCTGCGGGCCTGTCCGCCATAACGCAGGTTCAAGTAGCCCGGAACGGAGTGGGTCTTGCAGACGTAGTAAAACGGCATCATCACCAGGCCCAAAAAGAGCATGGCTGGAATGGCACCCACCCAGTACCAATGTGTTGCCAGGATGCCATACTGGTAGGCCGAGCCGGCCCAGCCCATCAGCTCTAGCGAGCCGAGATTCGCCGAGACAAAGCTCAATCCCGCTATCCAGGCAGTCATCTCGCGGCCGGCCATGAAAAACTCTTCGCTGGTATTCGACCTGCCTTTGAGATAGAAGCCGATCCAGATGACCATCCCAAAATAGATGGCGATCACGGCGATGTCGAGCGGCCTCAGATGCGCCAGAGGCGCGACGCTGAGAGCCATGAGAGCCGGAAGTGTGGAAGATGAACCGGCGACAAGGTGGGCTGGGGCTAATCCGTACATTGCATCACCTGAAAGGGGTGAAATCGCCCGTGGAAACATCGGACGTTCGCCCACAAGTAAATGGGTTTACTAAAACTGTTGTCAAGCAGCTAACCGGCGGAGACGGAAAGTCCGGCTGTGGCCCTCCGGCAGCTCAAAACTTGGGAGCGAGTAGATTCTACCGTAACGTGGCCTGAGTTAGCTTTAGCCGCGCGAAGTCGGTCAACTGGAACAAGAACCAACTGCCCCGGAAAAATTGAATCTACAGAAAAGTAAAAAAACCGACTTGAGCGAGTTACCTTGCGTACAAGATATCCAACGAATGCGGAGCTTCCTGCGGCAGGGTGCTATCTATGAGTACTGCCGCCTATCTCCATAGGAAAGAACTTCGCCCTTGCACCCCCACTTTGCCTTTCGGCAAGGGTCTAAATTGGTATTTTGCACCGTTTATGCTACTATCTATCCTTGTCTTTCGGTGGTTAGCGGGCGGAGTCCTGCAAGGGTGTTCTTGTGTAATTTCTGGAGGACTGCATTAAGACGTCATCTCCCAGTGGCCGCACGCGATACTCAGGAAAGGAAGTACAAGCCGTGAGTTCTATGTGGAAACCCAACGAGGCCGGCGCACCTTCTACCGGTCCCGCCGCGGAGCATGCGCGCACTTCTCCAGGCCCTACCGCCGTGGAATCTGCCGCCCGTTCCGCAGTTACGGCTAGCGACCAGGCCATCATCAGCAAGGGACTTGTCATCACCGGCGAGATCACCGGCTCGGAGTCTCTGTTTATCGACGGCAAGATTGAAGGCAGCATCAACCTGCCCGGCAACCGCGTGACCGTGGGCCGGAATGGCAAGGTGGCCGCAAGCATCAACGCGAGAGAGATCGTTGTCATGGGCAAGGTACGCGGCAATGTCTCGGCTACGGACCGCGTGGACATCCGCGCCGAAGGCGCTCTGACCGGCGATGTGGCCGCGGCTCGCATCAGCATTGAGGATGGAGCCTTTTTCAAGGGCGGCATCGACATTCGCAAGCTGGAACCCCGGTCGGCGGCCCCAGGAATCGCCGTCATGGCAACCCACGAGGCGCCCAAGCTGGCTCATTCCTAGCTCCGCGCCAAAGCCCGCTTTCACATATCAGCCATTACTTTGGAAGGAAATGACATTCCCGGCAACGGCGAGGTTTTGTCGAATCGCTTATCTGTGAAGCTTCAGTCGCTGCAACGCGATTCTGGGTAGCGCCGACCCGGTCTTCTCCAGAACCCACCTTGCCATCACGGCCCAAACTGCCGTTCCAACGACCAGCAGCGTCAGGTCTGTCCAGCGGATCTGAGCGGGCCGCAGCGAACCCCATAGATACCCCGGCACACTGCCCAGACCCCAAACGACCATCCAGGCCGCTCCGCCACTCATCAGCCCCGCCACCAGGCAGCGGCCCATCTCAACGTATTCCAGATCGGCCAGCGAGACCATGCGCCGCTGGTGTAGCAGCACCGCGATGGTGACTGTTTGCAGCGCGATTCCTATATCCGAAGCGATCGCCAGCCCCAGCGCTCCGTACCAGCCGTAGAGCACGGCATAGATAGGCAGCGATACCAGCGTGACAACCGTCCCCGCCGCCATCGGCGTCAGCGTGTTCCCCGCAGCGTAAAACGCGCGCGAATAGATAGCCTGCGCCGACCAGAGAAAGATAGAGACCGAGAAGACGGCAAAGTACCCTGCGCACTCCCGCGCATCGCCTGAAGAGAAGCGCCTGCCCAGAAAGAGCAGCTCCACCAGCGGCACAGCCAGCGCAATCATGCCAGAAGCCGCCAGCACTCCCAGCGATGCCACGCGCGAGACCGAGTCCGCCACATCGTTCGCAAATTCGAAGCGGCGCTGTTGGGTCCACAGGCTGGCGAAAAACGGCATGGAGGCCGCGCCGGCCGCCTGCGCGAGCACGGCCATGGGCGCCGAGAAGATCTGCTTGGCATAGCTCATCAGCGAGACCGCGCCGCTGGTGGTGGAGGCAAAGTGAGCGATGATCCAACTGTCGGCGGTTACCAGTGAGACGCCGACCATCAGCGGAAGCGAGAGGCGCACCCACTCATGCAGGCCCTTGTCGTGCCAATCGAGAATCGGCTGGTAGCGCGCGCCCGCCCGCCGGGCAAATATCCAATTCAGAAGAAACGGCCCGAGAAACGCTCCCGCCACGGTGCCGATGGCCAGCGAAGAGACGCCGATGCGCCGCACCAGCAACAAGCCGCCTACGATTGTGCCCAGGCCATAGATCAGCGGCGCTAATGCCTGCACGCTGAACTGCTTGCGCACCAGCAGCACCGCGCCAAAGACGCCGCCGGCTAAGAAGCACAACTGCGCGGGCAGCAATATGCGCGTCAGCATTACGCAGAGGACTACTTTCTTAGCGTCGAAGCCGTAGAACCACCAGTGAATGTACCAGGGGGCGAAGATCTCAGCCAGTACAATGGCCACGCCCAGCACCAGGTATATGGTGGTCAGAATGACCGAGAGCGACCGCTGCCCTTCCGCCTCCCTGCCCGTATCCCGATAGCGCGTGAGGATGGTGACAAAGGTGATGGAGGCCGCGCCGCCGACCAGAAAGTACGAGATCATATCCGGCAGCACAAAGGCGGCGTTCAGCGCATCCGCTTCAACGCCGCGGCCGAAGAGCCAGACGATGTATTGGACCCGCACCAGCCCGATGATCCGCGACAGGAAGGTAGATACCATCAGCACGACGGTTGCCGAGAAGATGGAGTGTGCGTGGGAGGGGCGCAGGATTCCCAGACCGCGCGCCCACCGTGACCGCTCGGGTCCCATCTTCAAGTCAAGGGAGGGTTGAGTTGGTTGCGATCCTTTCACTGGAGTCGATTCTAACGGGATTGCCCAGCGTAGAGTCGCGTATTCTTTTCTCAGGAGGCACTGAGTGCGGCGGAGCTTTGGATTGGGAGTGTTGTTGTGGGGCGCTGTTGGTCTGGCAGGTTTTGCTCAGGCGGTTCACGGGCGCGAAGGGATTATCCTGCCGCCGCCACCCGCTGTTGAGGCGATTCCAGTTGCAGACGACTACTTCGGGACGAAGATACCCGACAGCTACCGCTGGCTCGAAGACGCCAAAAGCCCCGAGACGCGGGCATTTATCGACGCACAAAATGCCTACACGGGACGCTATCTGAGGCAGGCACACATTCGCGAACAGGTAGTCGACGATCTGGATGCTCTGCAAAACGTCTCGGCCATGGGCATACCGATAGCGCGCGCCAACAGCTTCTTCTTCCGCAAGCGGCTGGCCGGCGAACAGCAGCCTTCGATCTATGTGCGCTATGGCTGGACAGGAAAGGACGAGCGGCTGATTGACCCGGCCAAGCTGAGCCGGGATGCGAACACATCGGTCGTAATCGAGGATGTCTCCCGCGATGGGTCGCTGCTGGCTTATGCCGTTCGGCAAGGCGGAGCGGATGAGACAGGCGTCCACCTGTTGAACGTAAAGACCGGAAAAACGCTGGAGGATGAGTTGCCTGCCGCCCGCTACGAGAGCGTCTCCTTCGCTCCGGATGGGGCCAGCATCTACTATGCGCGCAACAACCGGCAGGGTACGCTTCTTTACCAGCATCTGCTGGGTACGCGCACATCGATGGACACGCTGCTCTTTGGCCGCGAGTTTCGCGGGGAGCTGTTGGGCGGAAACGACCTGTTTTCGGGCGTGATCACCGACGATGGCCATTATCTTATCGTTGAAATCGACCGCGGTGTGCCGGCCCGCCGGGTAGACATCGTCTACCGCGACCTGACCAAGCCCGGTTCGCCCTTTGAGGTGCTGGTCTGGGGGCTGGACGCGCGATTCAACACCATCTACGCAAGGGGCGCGTGGTATGTGAAAACCGATTACAACTCGCCCAAGGGGAGGATTTTGAAGGCCGATCCGGGCATTCTGCCCGACGTGTGGAAGACCATTGTGTCCGAAGAGCAGGATGTGATCGACGAGTGGTCGATCGTGGGCGGAAAGATCTACGTGAACCGATTGAAGGACGTGAAGACCGTGACCACCGTCTATGCTCTCGATGGAAGACCGACGGGCAAGGTCGAGTACGAAGGGATCGGCTCAGCCTCGGGTATCAGCGGCCGGACAACGGATCGCTACGCCTTCTTTGACTTTGATTCCTACATCGTGCCGCCCACCATCTACCGGCTTGATACCGTGACCGGCAAGCGCGAAGTATTCTTTCAGCCGAAGATCCCCTTCGACTCCAGCCAGTATGAGCTGAAGCAGGTTTTTTTCAAGTCGAAGGATGGGACCGAGGTTCCCATGTTCATTGCCGGCAAAAAAGGCCTCAAGCGGGACGGCACGGAACGGCTGCTGATGACCGGTTATGGCGGCTTCAACCTGAGCATGGGCTCGTCGTGGAGCCCGCTCTATGCCTGGTGGCTGGAGCAGGGCGGCTGGTTTGCACTGCCCAACTTGCGCGGCGGGGGCGAGTACGGCGAGAACTGGCACGAGCAGGGAATGTTTGAGAAGAAGCAGAATGTCTTCGACGACTGGTTTGCGGCAGCCGAGTACCTGATCGCCAACAAGTACACCTCGCCGCAGCGCTTTGCCATCACGGGCAGATCGAATGGCGGCCTGCTGATGGGCGCTTCCATCACCCAGCGGCCGGAGCTGTTTTCGGCGGTATTGTGCGGCTATCCTCTACTGGACATGCTCCGCTACCAGAAGTTCCTGGTGGGCTCCTACTGGACGACGGAGTACGGATCGGCGGAGAATGAGAAGCAATTTCCCTACCTGCTCAAATACTCGCCCTATCACAACGTGAAGCCTTCCACCGCCTATCCCGCTGTAATGTTCTTCACCGGCGACAGCGACACGCGCGTGGACCCGCTTCATGCGCGCAAGATGACTCCCCTGTTGCAGTCGGCCTCGTCCAGCGGCCGTCCGGTCCTGCTCCACTACAGCCTTCAGGGAGGGCATAGCGGGGGAGTAGGCGTTGACCAGCAGATCCAGGACAATGCCGACCAACTCACTTTCCTGTGGACGGAAACGGGACAGCCGGACGCCAGAAAATAGTGTCCCTTCCGGCGCTGGACAGGTACTAAAGGATATCGTTCCGGCGTAACCTCATGCCTTTCGTAATCCCAACCGATAAGGGAGATACGGAAGTTGGGGCAGCTCTCCATCTCCCGTGGCCTTGCCAGCGCACTCCAAAAGGGCGCCCCCCCCTGCCAAGCGTGCCGTTCTAGCTTATTGGTTGCGGAAAAGGTCTTCATCGCTGGGGTTTTGTCCGGAGCAGTAAAGATGCCGTTAACAGATTTGGAAACCAACACACTAGATTCTCAGCAGGAGACTGCCCGTCTGGCCGCCCTCCTCGCGACCGGGATTCTCGACTCAGCGCCTGAACCCGGCTACGACGCGATCACTCGACTGGCCGCAGAGTACTTTCAGGCAGAATCTGCCGCGATCGGTTTTGCTGACGAGAGCCGCATCTGGATCAAATCGTTCTGGGGGGAGCACGTTCGCGAACTGCCGCGGAAAAACTCCGTCTTTGACCTGGTGCTCGCGGAAGACGGCCCGGTAATCGCCGCAGATATCTCCAAACAGTCTCTGTTTGAGGCGCAAATGATCCGCCTCAAGCACTTTGACACGCCATACTTCGCCAGCGTTCCCGTTCGCTCATTCGACGGAAAAATCCTGGGGGCGCTGACTGTTTTCTGGCGCGAGCAGCGTCGAGGCATGGCGCAGGATGAGTTGTGTACTCTGGAAAGCCTGGCCGATATGGTGGCCAGCCAATTGGAGCTCCGCAGGCTGCGCAATGTCTTTACGGTCCATGGCAAGCGGAAGCACTCGTCCACTGCCGGAGCCGAAGCACCGCAAGCCTGGCCGCGCAAGCCGGACCTGCGCCGCGCATTGGACAAGCGCCAGTTTGTGCTCTACTACCAACCCGAGGTCGATCTCGTTACCCGCAAGATCGTTGGCGTTGAGGCGCTGATCCGCTGGGCGCATCCCGAGCGGGGGCTTATCCCTCCCATGGACTTCATCCCCCTGGCCGAGGAGAACGGTATGATCCTGCCCATCGGCGACTGGGGACTCGCCGAGGCTTGCAACCAGATCCGGACGTGGTGCAAAGAGGATCCCCGCCATTGCTCTCTGCGCGTATGCGTCAATCTCTCTGCCCGTCAGTTTGCGCGTGAGGGGTTGGCCGACCACGTTGAAGCGTTGCTGCTCCAATCCGGCATCTCCAGCCGGCAGCTCGGCCTGGAGATGACCGAGTCCAGCCTGATTCCCAACATCAACACGGCCATGGAGGTTCTGGGCAGCCTGCGCCGGCTGGGCGTCTCTCTGTTGATGGATGACTTCGGCACCGGCTACAGTTCGCTCAGTTACCTCAACTCTTTCCCCTTCGACGTACTCAAGATCGACCGTTCATTCATTGCCCGCATGACCACGGGTGAACAACCGCTCCAGATCGTTCGCACCATCATTGAACTCGCCCGCGTGCTGGGAATGGATGTAGTGGCCGAGGGCATTGAGACTCGCGAACAGTACCAACTGCTGAAGCAATTGGGTTGCCGCTTTGGCCAGGGCTACCTCTTTGCCCGGCCCATGAGCGCCGAGGCTCTCTCCAGCCTGTTACAGCTCCCTGGACGTGTGCTCCCCGAACCCAATAGCTGCGCGGCTGTTTACAACTGACGCGTCGGACTCCGACTACTCGACCTCCAGCACCAGGCACTTCAGGTACTCGGTCTCAGGCAGGTTCAGCACCACGGGATGGTCGGGTGCTGCGCCGCGCCGCTCCAGCAGGCGCACACGCCGGGGCAGATCGGCGGCGGCCGAGGCCACGGCGGCCTCCAACTCTGTCCACCCCACATGGTGAGAGCAGGAACAGGTCACCAGCAGGCCGCTGGGGCGCAGCATCTTGAGGGCGCGTAGATTCAATTCCTTATAGCCGCGCAAGGCTCCCTCGACTGCCCGTTTGGTTTTGGCAAAGGCCGGCGGATCAAGAACGATGGCGCTGAACTTCTCTCCCGCGTCTGACCAGTCGCGCAGAATCTGGAAGGCGTCTCCCTCAACCCACTCCACCTCCGCTGCCAGATGGGCGCGATTGGCCTTGTAGTTTTTCTCTGCCACTTCGAGCGAGGCGCGAGAGGCGTCGATGCCAATGATCCGGCGACAGAGCTGAGCCAGATGCAGGGCAAAGCCGCCCTGATAGCAGCAGACATCGAGAGCGCGGTCAGTAGCTCCCAGCCGTTGCGCCCACTCCGCGGCAGCCGCATAGTTGGCACGCTGATCAAGAAAGGCGCCGGTCTTCTGTCCCGAGTTGGCGTCGTAGTAAAAGGAGAGGCCGTTGAGCCGGAATTGGGTGCTGAAGGTTTGGTAGGGCAGGGCTTTAGCCTCTGAGGTAGGCTTCTCGGAAAATGCCTCTTTGAGGTACAACGGTTCCAGATTGGGCGCGGCCAGCCCTTCCAACTCGCGCATGCGCGGGTCGGGGCGCTCCAGAATAACCGCTGGCGTCACTTCTTCGCGCAGTACGCGCACACAGGCCTCTCGCACCGCGGCCGAATCCAATCCCTTGGCCAACAGTTGAAGAATCACCAGGTCGCCGTACTTGTCAGCCACTATTCCGGGCAACTCGTCGGCCTCGCTGAAGCATAACCGGCAGGCGTCGTTGCGCTCGTCGAGCAAGGGCCGCCGCCGGGCAATCGCCACGCGCAGCCTCGCCGCCAGCAGCTCCGGCCATCCAGCCTCATCGATGGCCTCGCGCGAGATCATCCGCAGCGTAATCTGCGATGCGGGGCTGTAGAGCGCGGTACCCAGCAGCAACCCACGGCTATCGGCCACAGGCAGCAGCGTGGGAGGCTCGCCCTCAGGCAATTCAACGGACTCAATATCGGAGGCGTAGACCCACAAATAGCCCCCGCGCAGACGGTCGGCGGCGCGGCGGTTGATCTTTGCTCCAAAGCGAGTGCTTTTTGATGCGGTGTGATTCGATTTAGTCGGGGTCATCGTAACTCATCTTACCCCGTCCTCACGCGAACAATAGAGTAAGTCAGGCAGAGTTGCCGCTGGTCTTCATGCGCTACAAACTGTTGCGGCCTATAATGAAGCATGGCGACTGCCCGGCAAGCCGCACCGGCAGATGTTCCCAGCGCGCCCCTGTCTCCCTCGGGTGGGTTGCAGGCTGACGCGCGAGAGGATGCGTCTGCCCTCGCCCGGCGCCGGATCGACGAGCGTTTTGACGCGCTCCTGAAACTCGTTCACGCCAACCGTCCCACTGAAGACCTCTCTCTCATCCGCAAGGCCTGGGAGTTTTGTGTCAATCATCACGAAGGGCAGATAAGGGCCTCCGGCGAGCCGTATATCGTCCACCCGCTCCAGGTGGCCGAGGTGCTGGCAGAGATGAAGATGGACTCAACGGCCATCGCCGCCGGCCTGCTGCACGACTCGGTCGAGGACACGCCCGCCACCAATGAAGAGATTGCGGCGGGCTTCGGCGATCAGGTGGCCCACATCGTTGAGGGCGTCACCAAGATCGACAAGATCCAGTTTGCCAATCGTGAGGATCGCCAGGCCGAAAACGTGCGCAAGATGCTTTTGGCCATGGTCTCGGATGTGCGCGTGGTGCTCATCAAGCTGGCCGACCGCCTGCACAACATGCGGACTCTGGAGCATTTACAGCCGGACCGCCGGGAGGCCATCGCCCGCGAAACCCAGGATATTTACGCTCCCTTGGCTCACCGGCTGGGCATGGGCAAGGTACGCGGCGAACTCGAGGATCTGGCCTTTCGCTACACCGATCCCGTGAGCTACGAGAAGGTGGCCGAGGCCGTTGAGGCCCGGCGCATCGAGGGCGAACAGTT
>Ga0265342_10001015_pt1 | contig 27629 bp, 24 predicted proteins | sample 4CB327metaG_FD_203125 | JGI IMG/M metagenome (GOLD analysis project Ga0265342, IMG submission 203125) | Rhizosphere microbial communities from Carex aquatilis grown in University of Washington, Seatle, WA, United States - 4-CB3-27 metaG | ecosystem: Host-associated > Plants > Roots >... | reverse complement strand
CCGCCGAGCCAGTCAAGGAGCGCAAGGAGGTCGTGCGCGAGCCGGCCAAGGAGTCGCCGAAGGAGATCGCCAGGGAGCCGGTGAAGGAACCGGTGAAGGAAATCGCCAAGGCAACCGAGGTGCCGGCGCAGCAGGCCGATGCGCGCTGGCTCGACGCCGTGCGCGGGGCGCTGATTGCGCACGAGGCCAAAGCCGCAACCGCGGAAGCCGTCGCCGACGTCGCGGTCACACGTGGCGCGCCGCCGCATCCGCTGGCGCTCCCGCCGCCGCCGGTCGCCGCCGTTCCGGTCGCGAGCGCACCGGCGCTGCCGCCGCCGACCCAGGTTGCCGAGCCGGTTCGCGCCGAGGCGTCAGCGGCGCCGGCTGATCCGGATCGCCCCGTTCCGCCCGGCTCGATCCCGGAGCAGAGCGTTTCGAAGCCGGCCGGCTGGGTCAGCCACGTGCCCTTCGTCGGGCAGATGCTGGCGAAGTAAGCGCGGTCCAACCGGCGCCGCGCTGCGGCACCGCTCGCATGACATCCCGTCATCTCATTCATCGAAAACTTTGACGCGGCTTTCGGGTGGTGTGAACGCGCGCCACCGCCTACGTATCGCGGACCATTGTTCCGTCCGGCGACATCGTTCACATGAAATCGTTTTTCGCGCGCTTCTTCCTGATGCTCGGCAACATCGTCATCGGCCTGTCGGTTCTCGAGCCGGCGGGCATGCTGAACGAGCTCGCCGATGGCCTGCATGTCGGCATTCGGGACGCCGGGCTGCTCGTCACCTGGGGCGCCGTCGTGCTGTGCATCGGCTCGCCCGTGATGGCGTGGCTGACCACGCGTATGGACCGCCGCCTCCTGCTGGTCGGAACCCTGGCCGTGGTCGCTGTCGCACAAGGCGCGTCCGCGCTGGCGCCGAGCTACGGCGTCGTGCTGGCGCTTCGCCTCGGCATGCTCGCCATCGCTGCGATCTACACGCCGCAGGCGGCCGCGACGGTCGGCCTGATCGTGCCGGAGGCGCAGCGCCCGAGCGCGATCGCATTCGTTTTCCTCGGCTGGTCGCTGGCGGTCGCCGCCGGCCTGCCGCTCATCACCTTCCTCGCCACGCATTTCGGCTGGCGTGCCGGCTTCGTCATGCTCGGAGGGGCCTCGGCGATCATTGCGGCGCTCGTGTTCATGACATTGCCCGCCGGCCTGACCGGCAAGCCTCTGTCGCTGGCGAGCTTCGTCACCATCGCCCGCAACAAGCGACTGATGACGATCCTTGCCGTCACGATGCTCCAGATCTCCGGGCAGATCACCGTCTTCGTCTATCTGGCGCCGTTGCTGCGGCGGCTGATCGGCGCCGATAATCTCACCGTCGAGGCGTTCTTCGCGCTCTTCGGCGTATCTGCGCTGGTCGGCAATATCGTCGCCACCGCGATCGTCACCGCGCTCGGGACCGAGGTGACGCTGGCGCTGTTCCTGGCGTCGATCACGCTCGGCCTCGCAATCTGGACAGCCGGCGCAAGCTTGTTCATGGCCGCGGTGGTCGGGATCGTGTTCTGGGGGTTAGGTTTCGCCGCCTCCAACTCGATGCAGCAGGCGCGCTTGGCCGAGACCGCGCCCGATCTCGCCAGCGCGTCGATCGCGCTGAACACGTCGCTGGTCTATGTCGGGCAGGCGATCGGGTCGGGCATCGGCGGGGTGCTGTTCGCGCAAAACGCGTTCACCGCGATGGGCGCCGTCGGCTGCGCCTTCATGATCGCCGCTTGCGGCTTGCTCGCGGGCACCTGGCAGCGCAAACGCCCGCTTATCGCCGCGGCCTGACCGCGGCGATCAGGGCTTCGACTTGCGGAAGCATGCGCGCGACCACGATGCGATAGCCTTCCGCGTTGAAATGCGCGCCGTCGCGGGCGCGGTATTTGCCGGGCGGCAGCTTGAACTGCGCATAGGGCACGTTGTTGGCGCGCGCGACGCCGGAGAGGTCGAGCGAGCCGAGCCCGATCAGCAGCACGGCAATGCGGCGTTTCTGCAATGTGCGCACGATTTCGGCGATGTTGGCACGCATCTTCACAGCCGGCACGTGCAGGCGCAGGTCGTTGGTGCCGACTTCGACCAGCACGATGTCGGTGTCGGGATCGACCGCGATATCCAGGCGCTTCAGCGCGCCGGCCGAGGTGTCGCCGCTGACGCCGGCGTTCCGGATTTCGACCTGATGGCCCTTTGCGCGCAGCTGCCGTTCAAGCTCCGCCGGATAGGCATCCTTCTTCGCCACCAGCCAGCCGGCGGTGGCGCTGTCGCCGAGCGCGACGATCTTGACCGGCGCGGCAATAGCCGCGGTTGCGGTCAGCAGGAGCAGCAGCGTCGCGAGCCATCGCACCTTGGTCAATTCAAAACTCCAACGATCGCGCCCATCAGGCACGTCGTCAGCGTACCCGAGACGATCGTCTTCGGCCCCAGCGAGACGATGTCGGCGCGGCGCTCCGGCGCCATCACCGTCAGCCCGGCGATCATAATGCCGAGCGAGCCGAAATTGGCGAAGCCGCACATGGCATAGAGCAGGATCAGCCGCGAGCGCGCATCGAGCGCGTCGGCCGGCACCTTGGCGAGCTCGAGATAGGCGATCAGCTCGTTCAGCACGGTCTTGATGCCCATGAGCGAACCCGCGGTCACAGCCTGGTCCCAGGGAATGCCCATCAGCCAGCACACCGGCGCCATGACAAGTCCGAGCAGCCTTTGCAGCGTGATCGGAGCGCCCGCGACGTCCGGCAACAAGCTGAGGATGGAATTGGCCAGCGCGACCAGCGCCACCAGCACGATCAGCATGGCGACGATGTTCAGCAGCAGCTCGAGCCCCGCCGCAGTGCCGCGTACGATGGCATCCATCGTGGAGGCGGCGATCGTGCCGACCTCGACGCCGCCCATGTCGGTGCGCACGCCCTTCTTGTCCGGGACCATCAACATGCTGACGAGCAGCGCGCCCGGCGCGCTCACGATCGAGGCGACGAGGATGTGTCCGGCGACATCAGGGATGACCGCTTTCAGGATCGTGGCGTAGAGCACGAACACCGTGCCGGCGATGCCGGCCATGCCGCCGGTCATCACCATGAACAGTTCGCCGCGCGTCAGCCGCGCCAGATACGGTTTGATGAACAGAGGCGACTCGACCATGCCGAGGAAGATGTTGGCCGCGGTCGAGAGCCCGACGGCGCCGCCGATGCCCATGGTCCGCTCGAGCAGCCACGAGAAGCCGCGCACGATCGGCGGCAGGATACGCCAGTGGAACAGCAGCGTCGTGAGCACGCTCATCACCAGCACGATCGGCAGCGCCTGGAAGGCGAGGATGAAGTCGGCGCCCGGCGACTTCAGATCGAAGGGCAGCGCGCCGCCGCCAACATAGCCGAACACCAGCGAGGTGCCGGCGCGCGTCGCGGCGCCGATGGCGTCGGCGGCGCGGCCGACAACCGCGAACACGCTTTTCACCTGCGGCACTTCGAGCAGCAGGACGGCGGTTGCGACGGTGACGGCGAAGGCGATGCCGACGCTTTTCCAGTCGACGGCGCGACGGTTCTCGCTGATCAGATATGCGAACGCGAGCAGGGCGAACACGCCCAGTGCCGATTGCAAATGCTGCATGGCCGGCTCCCCCCGAAGCCCGCGGCCGCCCGTCGCGGCCGCCGCCACTGTTTCACGAGTCGCGTGCCCGGCGCACCATGGACAGCATCAGGTCCCAGGCGTTGCGGATGTTGACAAGCAGCAGCAGGAGCAGCGCGCCGGCGAGCACCTCCAAGGCCTCGGCGCGGCTGAGCCTGGCCAGCACAGATGCGCCGAGCAGCGCGCAATAGGCCAGGATCGGCAGCGCCACATAGGCGAGGTGGTCACTCACATAGGGCGTGCGATAGCGGCCGAAGAACTTCGCCGTCGTATAGGCAGATACGCCGAGGCCGAACACGCCCGCCGCGGCGGTCAGCGCCGCAAACAGCGCGTCGCGATGGCCGGGCACCAGCGCGATGCAGGCGAGGAAGAACACGGTCGAGAAATGAACGACGACCGGGCTGAAGAAGGTGCGTGTCGCTTCTGCCCGTTCCTCGGTCAGGTAGCCGCTGCCGACCGACACGGCGACGAACAGGAGGGCGACGAGCGTCGCCCCCGCCGTGCCGACGAGGATATAGAAGTCGTGCCAGCGCTCGAGTTCGTGCGCGAGATCCACGCGCTCTAGCCGCGGCCGACAAACGGCATCGTGTTGGCCATCACCGTCATAAACAGCACGTTGGCGTCGAGCGGCAGGCTCGCCATGTAGGCGACGGCGGCGCCGACATTGGCGGCGTCCATGCGCGGCTCGATCATCTTGGTGCCGTTGGGCTGCGGCACGCCCTCGCCCTGCACCATGCGGTCGGTCATCGGCGTCGCGGCATTGCCGATGTCGATCTGACCGCAGCAGATGTCGTACTGGCGCGTGTCGAGCGAGGTCGATTTGGTCAGCCCGGTGACGGCGTGTTTGGTCGAGGTGTAGGCGACCGAGAACGGGCGCGGTGCGTGCGCCGAGATCGAGCCGTTGTTTATGATGCGGCCGCCGCGCGGCGACTGCGTCTTCATGATCTTGATGGCTTCCTGCGTGCACAGGAACATGCCGGTGAGGTTGGTCTGCACCACCTTAATCCAGGTCTCATAGGGCAGGTCCTCGAGCGGCACCGGTGGCGCGCCCATGCCGGCATTGTTGAACAGCACGTCGAGCCGGCCGAAGGTCGACTTCACGGTGGCGAAAAGCTTGAGGATCTGCTCGCGGTCCGACACGTCCGCCGTCACCGGCAGCGCCTTGCGGCCGAGCGTCTCGATCTCGGCCTTGACCGCATTCAGCGGCTCCGCCCGGCGTCCGGCGAGTGCCACGTCATAGCCGGCCTTCGCCAGCGCCAATGCCGCCGCGCGGCCGACGCCGGTCCCGGCACCCGTCACCAATGCGATCTTTGCGGTCATCGTTTCTCCCCGTTTTGGATTTTCTGCGGCCACCGCAATAGCAATAAATCCGCGCGCGCGCCATGCGGTGCGCGCCGGGGCATACGGCAGATCCGGAGGAGATCAGCCCGCCAATGCGGCGGAATGGGCAGGGACGCCGCCCGCCTGTTGGCCGAGCCGCGCCGTGATCTCGAGCGCCGGCATCGGCTTGCCGAAGCGATAGCCCTGCATGTAGTGCACGCCGGCGGCGCGCAGGAACAGGTGCTGGTCGGCGGTCTCGACGCCCTCGGCGGTGACCTTCATGCCGAGGCCGCGGCCGAGCCCCACGACCGCGTGCACGATGGCGGCGGCGTCGGCGGCCTTCTCGATCGAGTGCACGAAGCTGCGGTCGATCTTGAGTTTGTCGAACGGATAGCGGCGCAGATAGAGGAGGCTCGAATAGCCGGTGCCGAAGTCGTCGAGCGCGATGCGCACGCCGAGCTTCTTGAGTCGCAGCATCGCCGCTTCCGCGCTGTCGACATTGCCGAGCAGCACGCTCTCGGTCAATTCGAGCTCGAGCCTGGTCGGGTCGAAGCCGGTCTCCTCGAGGATGCGCTCGACCTGATCGACGAAGTCGGCGCGGCGGAACTGGAGCGGCGACACGTTGACGGCGAGCGTGAGCTGCGGCCAGGCATTGCCGTCGAGGCAGGCCTGTCGCAGCACGAAGACGCCGAGTTCGATGATGCAGCCGGAATGCTCGGCGAGCGCGATGAACTCCGACGGCGGGATTTCGCCGCGCGTCGGATGCGTCCAGCGGCAGAGCGCCTCGACGCCGGTCATCTTCTCGCCGGCCTTGTCGACGATCGGCTGATAGGCGACACGCAGGGCGCCTGTGGCGATCGCTTCGCGCAGGTCGCCCTCGAGCAGCTTGCGCGAGGACAGCGCTGCGTCCATCTCGGCGTCGTAGATGCAGGCGCGGTTGCGGCCTTCGTTCTTGGCGCGGTAGAGCGCCATGTCCGCGTAGCGCATGATGTCGGCGGCCCCGGCGCAGTTGCGGTCGATGACGGCGATGCCGATCGAGGCGCCGATGACGATGTTGTGGCCGTTCACGGAGTAGGGCGCGCAGATCGCCTTGATGATGCGCGTCGCCAGCGCCATGACGCGCTCGGGTTCTTCGGCGATCTGCGAGATGATGGCGAATTCGTCGCCGCCCAGCCGCGCGACGAGATCCCCGCCACGCAACGTGTTCGACAGCCGCAGCGTCACGTTGCGGATGAGGTCGTCGCCGACATTGTGGCCGAGCGTGTCGTTGACGTCCTTGAAGTGGTCGAGATCGATGCAGAACACAGCGGCATTGCCGCCGCCGGCGCGCACCTCGGCGATCGTCGCCTCGAGGCGGTCGCCGAAATAGATGCGGTTGGGCAGTCCGCACAAGGGATCGTGCATCGCGAGGAAGCGCAGGCGCGTTTCGCCGGCCGCGATGGCGGCGGCGGTGCGCCGCATGTAGCGCAGCACGAAGGCGGCGAGCAGGGCGAAGCCCGCGAGCGCGACCGTGATGAAGGGCGCGACGCTGTGCACGATGTCGGAGCCGGGCTGCTTGGGCGTCCATGCGAGCCGCGCGACGGTCGTGCCGTTGGCGGCGTGGATGGCGTCGACGAAGTCGGTTCCGGCGGCGGGCTCGTCGTCGAGGAGGCGCAGATTGGTCAGCCGGAGCTGGCCGGCAAATCCGGCCAGCAGGTTGGCGTCGATGAATTTCGCCGAAATCATCACAGGCCGGCCCTCCGCCGGTTCCTGCGGCCGCGCGATGGCGGCCGCCGCGATGATCGCCGGCCGGTTGTTGAGTCGGTGCAGCATGACGAGGCCGTGGCCGACGCTGTCGGACCTGGCGAGGCCGAGGCCGGATTTGGCGGCGATGCCGTCGCCGCGCAGCGCGGCAAACACGGCCGTCAGATCCGATCGGGCGGAGTCGAGCCACAGCGGAGTCTTGGTCCGGCTCGGCCCTTGCACGAAACGCGGCGTGCCCGTGGCATCGAGGACGAACACCACGTCGTGGTCGGCTACGCTCTCGAACCAGGCGCCTACATTCTGCTGCGTCCAATCGGGATCGTAGGCGTCAGCGATGTTGCGCGCGGCGCCGTCGGAGTGCGCGACGGCCTCGAGGTCGTGTAGAAGCCGCTCGCCGAAACGGGCGAGCGTGGCGCCGACCATCTGCTGTTCATGACCGACGGACACCTCGTCGGCGCGCCGCGCCGACGACAGCACCGCCACAACGATGCAGACGATGGCGACCGCGACGATGGCGCCGATCGGCACCACCACGCTCAGCCGGGCGCGATCCCAATGGCTATAGGGTCGCTCTTCGGCTCGGCCTGTGCGCGTCGCTGGCGCCACGAACATCCCCTAAGTGCGTCCGCATCATGCATTTTTCGAACCGACTGTAGGGCTGGAAACCTTGCCACGGGCTTTCGTGGGGCGTCGGGAGGGCGTCCAATTACAAAAGCGGACCGGCAATTCGTCCGCGCTCTTAACGCCGGGTTAATCGGGCGGCTCTCGGTCCGCGAAATTGGAACTTTGACACGCCAGACGCGAGTTCCATCCATCGATTCAAAGTTCCCAGTATGTAAAAAGACGTGCCGCAATTTTCACGGGTTTGTGAAACGAACGGCAAGCCTATGTCGAGAACTGCACGTGGCGGCCGCCGTTTCCCGAACGACCCCCACTGGGGCTCAGGAGAGGCAGCCATGCGGACCGTTGTTTTCAATTTTTCATTCAAACAGGTTCTTTGTGCGGGCGTTGCTTCTGCGGCGCTGATTGCGGGTATCGGCCAGGCCACGGCCGGCGGTGTCAGCGTCAGCGTGGCGGGCCATAGCGTGGTGAGCGTCGGTAGCGGCAGTCTCGGCGGGGCGGTCGGCGGCGCGGTTGGTGGGCTCGGCAGTAGCGTCGGTGGTGCCGTTGGAGGCCTGGACAGCGGTGTCGGGGGTGTCTCGAGCGGCCTCGGGGGTGGATCCGGCTTCTTCTCCGGCGGAGCCAATTTTGGCCCACACAATGCGACCGGGCCGAACTTCTTCTCGGGTGGCGCGGAGTTCCGGCCGACCAGGCCTTCGCATACTGGGCGGACGCGGCATATCGCCAGACGGCATGCATCGCCACGCCACGAGACGGCGCAGGAGCATCATCGGCGTCGTGTCGTCCACGAGCGCACGGTCAGCGTCGGCGGCAAGAAGGGCATGAAGGCGACGCTCAGCGACCAGCCGCAAGCCAAGGTCCAACTCGGCGACGGTCACAGCGAGGGCGCGACCGCCGATCTCAAGCTCGACACGTCGGGTCAGTCGACGCCGCTCACCACGACGGTGCAGGGCTTGAACGCGCCGTCGAGCGAGACCGGATCGACCGGCAAGGCCGGCATCGCCTCGACGAACGTCGGCGTCCTCAACGGCGCCGACACACGGACCGGGAGCGACAATGGCAACGGCACGCCACTCGCCGACACGAACGTCGGCGTGCTCAACCGCGCAGGCGGCACGACCGGATCGAGCGGCAATGCGCACCAGACGCTGGCCAACACCAATGCCGGCGTCCTCAACGGGCCGAATACGACCACCGGCGACACGAACAATAGCGGCCGCCGGGGCCTCGCCGCGACGAATGCCGGGGTGCTCAACGGTCCGGCCAACCAGACCGGTAACAACGGCAATTCCGGCGACGCGGGCCTCGCGTCGACCAATGCGGGCGTCGCCAATTTCGCGCACAACACGACCGGTGAAACCGGCAATAGCGGCGCGGGCGGCGTAGCGGCGACGAACGCGGGCGTACTCAATGGTCCCGGCACGCAGACCGGCGATGCCGGCAATTCCGGCGCGTTCGGCGTGGCCTCGACCAATGCGGGTATCGCCAACTTCGCAGGCAACACGACCGGCGATAGCGGCAATGCCTCGAGTGGCGGGGCGGCCTCGACCAACGCCGGCGTCCTCAACGGGCCGGGCGTTCAGACCGGCGATAGCGGCAACACAGGGACCAATCCGTTGAATTCGACGAATGCCGGCGTCGCCAATTTTGCCGGCGGCTCGACCGGTCAGAGCGGCAACGGCGCAGGCGGCGCCAACGCCGTCGATGTCGGCGCGCTCAATGGGCCGGGCACGAAGACGGGCGACAGTGGCAATTCCCGCGCCGCCCCGATCGACACCGCCAATGCCGGTATTGCGAATGGCAGCGACAACATCACCGGTAATCAGGATAACACCGCCGCCGGCGGCGTGAGCTCGGCGAACGCCGGCGTGCTGAACGGCTCGGGCAGCACCACTGGCACGAAGCGGTTCGCCGCGCCCATGGGCCTCGTGAACAGCAACGCGGCTGCGCTCAACGGTGCCAATAACACGACGGGTCAGAGCGACAACTCGGGTGGCGGCCAGACCCCGGTCACCGCGACCAATGCCGCGGCACTCAATGGGCCGGGCGCCTCGACCGGTGACGGCGGCAGCACGAACTCCTCGACGATCACCAATGCCGCCATCGCCAATGGCGCGGGCACGACGACCGGCACAGGCGGCGACACGTCCGGCGCCCCGGCGCCCGCCTCCGGTAGCGTCGATGCGCTCGATCCGGGCACTGGCGGCGGCACCGGCGGCGGTTCCGGTCTGCCGGTGACCGCCGACTTGACCGTCGATACGAATGGCAATCCGAGCGGACCGCTCGTTACCGCCGATGCCAGCCACACGGACGGTGTGCCGGGTCAGTCCGACGCCAATGTCGACATCAACCTGACACCGGCCGCGACTACGGCCGGCGACACGGTCAGCACCGTCGGCGATACGCTGAACGGTACGACGAGCACGGTGGGCGACACATTGAACAGCACCACCAGCACGGTTGGCGACACGGTCAGCAGCGTCACCAACAACGCGGGCGATACGATCAACAACGTCACCAACACGACGACGGGCACCGGCAGCGGTACGGGCGCCGGTAGTGAATCCCGGGCGTCTGCTGAGGCGAGCGGTAGCGGCGGAGGCGGCGGCAGCGTGGCGATCGGCGGCTTCAGCGGCGGTTACAACGGCGAGGACTGGCACGCCCGCTGCGCCCGCGTGCTGCGCGATCCAAAACACTACGCCAAGAAAGTTTGGCGCCACTGCCGCGAACTCGTGCGCAAGGAGCAGCGCGAGGACGGCAACAAGAAAGCGCGCGAGGCGGCGCGGCACTGATTTGCCCACCGCAGCCGCGATGACGCGCCGGCCGACTCTGGCCGGCGCGTTGCGTTTTGGAAAAGCTCAGAGCCGCGCGTTGATCGAGAACAGATAGACGTTGCGATAATAGGTCAGGACGCCGGCGCCGCTCGAGTCGAAGCTGACGTTGCGATAGTCGAAGCCGAGCGTGACGTTCGGGCTCGCCAGGTACTTTACCGAAACCAGCGGGCTGATCGAGGTGTCGGTGCGGCCGACGCCGTTATATTGATCGGCGATCCAGCTCGCGCCGGCGCCGACGACGAGGTTCGGCAGCACCTGGTAATCGAGGCGTCCGAACAGCGTCGATTCGACGACGCTGACACCGCCGGCGAGATTGTAGTTCGACTCCAGCGCATTGCGGCTGCCCGCGGCGACCGCGGTCCAGCGCGGCGCGATCAGGAAGGCGAGTGCGCCGCCATAGGTGAAGGTCGAGACCGTGTCGAACGTCGCGCCTGTGTAGTCCTGATGCATGTAGCCGGCATAGGCCTCGCCCTTGATCCGGGCGCCGGGACCTTGCTCGAGCAGCACGCCGCCGACCACCCGATAGCCCGTCGAGTCGAAGGAATCGACCTGGAAGTCACGGCGATTGCCTGCGACCTCGGCGAACACGCTGGTCAACGGCGCGACGACGTAGCCGAGGCGTCCGTTCACCACGCCGATGACGCCGTCGCGGTAGCTTTGGTCGATCGGCGCGCCGCCGATGGTCGGCGTGTCGTAATGCTGCCAGGATCCGGCGGCGCCGAGCGAAGTCCACCAGCGATTGAAGCGCCTGTTGAGCGCGGCGGAGGCGGAGTAGGTGTCGAAGCCGACCGGCTTGTCGAATCCGGTGAATGTGGAGTCGCCGGTACCGCGCGCCTCGTGTGCGCGCGCGTAGCCGCCCTTGAGCACGACCTGCGTGTCGGAATCCGGCATCAGCGTGGCGGCGACCGCTCCGGCACCGTCGAGTTGATCCTCGGTCGAGAACCGGTTGTACCAGCGCTGCTCAATGAAGCCGCGCGCCTCGACCGCGTAGTTTTGTCCCGCGGTGCGCAGGCCAAGCTCCGGATGCACGATCTCGCCCCACGATCCCTGGCGGTTGTCGTGCGTGGCGAAGACGTTGTCGTCGTAGAAGGCGCCGGCGGTCACTGAGGGCAGGAAGGTGACGTTGCCAGCGGTCACACCCGGGCTCACCGGGGCGAATGAATTCCATGGATCGAGCGGCGGCGCGGCCTGCTCCTGCTGCGGCCGTGCCGGCTGAGCCGTCGCCGGCTGCGGTGCGCTCGGGCTGAAACCGCCCTGCAACGCGTTCGGCGGGGCAGGCCGGTAGCCGATTGAATCCTGAGCTTGGGCGAAATCCGCAAAGGCGGCGACGGCGATGGCGGCGAGCGGCAATAGAGCGCGAGCGCGCATGGACAAACGGACTCCCCCATCGCTTCGCTCCGGCGTTGGAGCGAATCAGAATTTCAATTGAATCGATCTGTGAAATCCTGCCTGCGCGCCTCGGACACTGTCCAGAATGCTCAAACTACGACGTGCAATTGCTTGTGAATTGGAACTTCCGTCGGCCGTTGACTAGTGGGTAACTTTTAAATGACCCGCAGATTGTCAGCGGGATGACAAAGGACCGAGCGTTCGATGTGCAGAATTGAAAATGATTCGGATTGGCAAAACGTCACGCCCGCGGTTGGACGGGCGCGGCGGCGTTTATGCGAGCCTCGCAAGGCGCGCCTCGGCGGAATCTGCCGCCTCCGCGATGTCTGCATGGCGTGATGCGAACGGTATTGGGCGCTCCTGCGTGTCGGACGGTCCTGAGGAACGAAGCTGATGCACGCCTCGGGTGGGGGCCGCAAAGGAGGCCGTCAGCCGACCTTGGGCCGGAAACCCCGGAATCGCGCAAGGACAGTTCAACCGGCCACCGAAGGCCGCTATCTTCGGCGTCGGGGACAACCCCCGGCACGGCGGACGGCGGCTCCTTGAGCGGGACGCGGGGAGGGGGTACGTGTTCGGACCCCGCCCACCCGAGGTGTTCATGAACGCCAGTCCCGATATCGTCACCGCCGCCGTCCTGGTCATCGGCGACGAGATCCTGTCCGGCCGGACCAAGGACAAGAACATCGGCTACATCGCCGATTACTGCACCGCGATCGGCATCGACCTCAAGGAAGTGCGGGTCGTCTCCGACGACGAGGCGGCGATCGTGTCGGCGATCAACGCGCTGCGCAGCGCCTATACCTACGTCTTCACCACCGGCGGCATCGGCCCGACGCACGACGACATCACCGCCGATTGCGTCGCCAAGGCCTTCGGCGTGCCGCTCGACGTGCATCCGGACGCGGTGGCGATCCTCAAGGAGCGCCTCGCCAAAACCGGCGGCGAGCTCAACGAGGCGCGCCTGCGCATGGCGCGCATTCCGCGCGGGGCGGCGCTGGTCGCCAACAAGGTGTCCGGCGCGCCGGGCTTCTGGACCGGCAACGTCATCACCATGGCCGGCATTCCCGCGGTGATGCAGGCCATGCTCGACGAGGTCGCGCCGAAGCTGAAGACCGGCGCCAAGCTCATGTCCGAGACCATTCGTGCCGACGCCAAGGAAGGCGACATCGGCACGCCGCTCGCCGCGGTCGCCAAGGCGCATCCCGAGACCATCATGGGCAGCTATCCGTTCGTCGACGACAAGCTCGGGCCCAACACCAACATCGTCGTGCGCGCGCGCGATGCGCAAAAGCTCGCCGCGGCGGCGCAAGCCGTGCGCGCGATGCTGGCCGACGTGCGCGCGAAGCTCGCCGCCACGGCGTGAACCGCAAACACGAGTAGAGAGTAGAGAGTAGAGAGTAGAGAGAGCGATGGCGCCCCCGTCACCCGACAAGATCTTCCCCGTCTCCTGGGATCAGTTCCACCGCGACAGCCGTGCGCTCGCCTGGCGGCTGCATGCGGCGGGGCCGTTCGACGCGCTCGTCTGCATCACCCGCGGCGGCCTGGTGCCGGCGGCGGTCGTCGCGCGCGAATTGAACGTGCGCGTGATCGAAACGATCTGCATCGCCAGCTATCAGGACTACAGGAACCAGGGCGACATCAAGGTGATCAAGGGCGTCGCCGCCGAGATCACGTCGATGCGGGCTCAAGGCAAGGGCGTCCTGATCGTCGACGACCTGGTCGACACCGGCAAGACGGCGCGGGTCGTGCGCGAGATTCTGCCTGCGGCGCATTTCGCCACGGTCTATGCCAAGCCGATGGGTCGGCCGCTGGTCGACACCTACGTCACCGAGGTGTCGCAGGACACCTGGATCTACTTCCCGTGGGACACGGGCTTAGCCTTCGTGCCGCCAATCCGCGAAGGCGGCGATTGAGCGAGGCTGGGGATGCGCTAAGATCGCCTCCGTCTCCGATCCTGGAGGATGCCATGACCGCCGTCGCCGCCAAGCACAACGACCTCGACCTGCGCTCGCGCCACGTCAAGCCGGGCGAGATGCCATGGCAGCAGCTCCAGTTCGAGGGCTGCGAGATCAAGCCGCTCTATTTCGATCCGAAGACGGGGCAGGCGACCCTGCTGTTCAAGATGGCGCCCGGCGCGGTGCTGCCCGACCACGAGCACGCACTGCTCGAGCAGACCTACATGCTCGAGGGCACGTTGGTCGACAAGGACGGACCGGACGCGGGGCTGGAGGTCAAGGCCGGCGAATTCGTCTGGCGTCCCGCCGGCAGCCGGCATTCGGCCTGGTGCCCGCAGGGCGGGCTGATGATCGCAATCTTTCAGGTGCCGAACAAGTTCTTCGCCAAGGACGGCAAGGTCACCGATCCGACCGGCAAGGACTGGGACGCGTCCTGGGGTCACGTCTTATCGAAATAGATTTGTACGTCTCGCGTGGGTCGTAACGCCGCGCGGGACGCGCGGTGTTCAAAGACCACGTGCGGACGTGGCGGAATGGTAGACGCAACGGACTTAAAATCCGTTTCTCGCAAGGGAGTGAGGGTTCGAGTCCCTCCGTCCGCACCAACGGTCTTGCTCAGTGAAGCAAGATTAGTAACGGGCTGGAAACCTCAGCTATCTGAACAGCCCGCCGCACGGTGCTCAGCGGGCTGCGTGATGTTTTCGCCGGTGATGTCTTGTCGCCACCGACTTGTGGTTCAGGCAGGTGCTGGCGGCTCGTACCGCCTCAGGGCTCATGGTGGCATCGGCATGGGCCTTTGCCGCTTTGTAGCCGTATTGCGCCACCGCGGCGCGGACCTGACCGCATTGGCCTTCGGTCTGCGCCGACGCCGCCTGGGCCGAAAGAAGCGTCAGTCCTGCGACAGCAAGCAAAACATTTTTGATCATTCCGAGAGCACACCTTTGTAGGAGCGGCGAATTATCAACACGCGCCGGGCCAACAAGGTTGCAAGCATAAGGAGGCTTTGTGCGCTATTGCGCGTGCATGCGTTTAGCTCAGGCCAAAGAAGCAGGCATGTTCTCGGGTGCGTAGCGTCGCAATGCGAGCGCGCACGCGGCTTTTCATTTCACGTCCCCGTGATCGTCATCAAACGCACCAAACAGCAGGCTACCGCCCCGCGCGTTTTTACCGCGCAATCATTCCGCGCCACCCCCTATGCTTGTCCGGAATCGCCGCTACAATGCGCGCGTCGGGTCTTTGACTCGGCAGCAAAAAGAATAATGAAGTCATAGAGTTCGCCCTAGGGAGGGTCCATGGCGTCCGTCGTCGTCAGCGACGTGCGCAAGTCGTTCGGAACGACGCCGGTGCTACACGGCGTCAATGTCACCATCGAAGACGGCGAATTCGTCGTGCTCGTCGGTCCGTCCGGCTGCGGCAAGTCCACACTGCTGCGCATGATCGCGGGGCTGGAGAACATCACCTCCGGCGAAATCCGCATCGGCGACCGCGTCGTCAACAATCTGCCGCCCAAGGCGCGCGATGTGGCGATGGTGTTCCAGAACTACGCGCTCTATCCGCACATGACCGTCGCGGCCAACATGGGTTTTTCCATGAAGCTGCGCGGCGCGCCGCAGGACGAGACCGACGCGCGGGTCAAGCGCGCGGCCGAGATCCTCGGCCTGGCGAACCTGCTCGAGCGTTACCCGCGTCAGCTCTCCGGCGGCCAGCGCCAGCGCGTCGCCATGGGCCGCGCCATCGTGCGCGATCCGCAGGTGTTCCTGTTCGACGAGCCTCTTTCAAATCTCGACGCCAAGCTGCGCGTGCAGATGCGCACCGAGATCAAGGAACTGCACCAGAGGCTCAAGACGACGACCGTTTACGTCACGCACGACCAGATCGAGGCCATGACCATGGCCGACAAGATCGTGGTGATGAACGGCGGCCGCGTCGAGCAGATCGGCGCGCCGCTCGATCTCTACGACCGACCGAACAACATCTTCGTCGCCGGCTTCATCGGCTCCCCGGCAATGAACTTCCTGAAAGGCGCGATCCGCGCCAACGGCACCGTCGGCTTCGAAGGGCCGGGCGGGGCGCGCCTGCCGCTCGCTGCGGCGCCGACCGGTTCGGACGGCCGGCCGGCGGTCTACGGCGTGCGGCCAGAGCACTTCACCATCGCCGACGACGGCGCCGAGGCGACCGTCCACGTCGTCGAGCCGACCGGCTCGGAGACGCAGGTGGTCGCCCACATCGGCGGTTCGGAAATCGTCGCCGCTTTCCGCGAACGTCACGTTTTCAAGCCGGGCGACAAGATCCGGCTCAAACCCGATCCCCGCCTGGTGCATCTGTTCGATGCCACGTCGGGGCAACGGCTCATCGCCTGATCGACAAGAAACCGAACGGAGGAACCCATGACTGACTTTACCCGCCGCGCGATGCTGGGCTCTGCCACAGCCGCGATCGCCGCCGGTGCGCTTACCGGTCCCGCGCTTCTCGACTGGGCCAAGGCCTGGGCGCAGAACGCGCCGTGGAAGCCGGAGAAGGGCGCCAAGCTCTCCATGCTGCGCTGGAAATACTTCGTGCAGTCGGAAGACGACGCCTTCGTCAAGCTGATCGAAGCCTACACCAAGGCCACCGGCGTGCCGGTCCAGATATCGCGCGAGTCCTACGAGGACGTGCAGCCGAAGGCCTCGGTCGCTGCCAACACCGGCACCGGCCCGGATCTGTTCTGGGGCCTCTATTCGCTGCCGCACCTCTTCCCGCAAAAGTGCATCGACGTCACCGATGTCGCCGAATATCTCGGTAAGAAATACGGCGGCTGGGTCGACAGCGCGGTCAAGTACGGCCACAACGGCAACAAGTGGATCTGCATCCCGATCTGCTATTCCGGCGCGTTGATGAACTACCGCATCGAAGCGTCGAAGAAGGCGGGCTTCTCCAAATTCCCCGACAAGCTCGACGCCTTCCTCGAATACACCAAGGCCATGAAGGCGCAGGGCACGCCGGGCGGTTTCGCGCTCGGCCACGCCTCGGGTGATGGCAACAGCTGGGCGTACTGGTGCCTGTGGTCGAATGGCGGTGAAGCGGTCGACAAGAACGACAAGGTCACGATCAACTCGCCGGAAACCGCCAAGGCGCTCGAATACGCCAAGCAGCTCTACGGCAACATGGTGCAGGGAACGGCGGCCTGGAACGACGCGTCCAACAACAAGGCGTTCCTCTCCGGCGACATCAGCTGGACCAATAACGGCATCTCGATCTATGTCGCGGCGCAGAACAGCGCCAAGCAGATCGCCGAGGACATGGACCACGCCTACTTCCCGGTCGGCGTCTCGGGCAAGCCGACCGAACTGCACCTGATGTATCCGGTGCTGGCGATGAACTACACCAAGTATCCGCAGGCCTGTAAGTCGCTGATGGCGTTCATGCTGGAGGCGGACAACTTCAATCCGTGGATCAAGTCGGCGAAGGGCTATCTGACGCACTGCCTCAACGCCTACGACAAGAACTCGGTGTGGACCGACGATCCCAAGGCGACGGTGTTCCGCGATGTCGCCAAGCGCACGCGCACGGCGGGCGGGCTCGGCTCGGTCGGCGAAAAGGCGGCAACCGCGATCGCCGACTTCGTCATCATCGATATGTTCGCCAACTACTGCACCGGCCGCGAGGACGTGAAGGGCTCGATCTCCATCGCCGAGCGCCAGCTCAAGCGCATCTATCGCTAGAGCATCGCTGCTTAGCCCTCCCCCGAAAGGGGGAGGGCGGTACGGCCGCAGGCCGGGCCGGGCATGCCTGATCGATCGCACCCCCGCCCGTATTCTCGCCTCCGTCGCAGACACCCTCTCCGTGGAACGGGGAGGGACAGAAGGCATCCAATGACCGACGCCGCGATCAGAGCCAAAGTTGTCGCACCCGAGCCGAGCCTCATGGAACGGCTGATGACTAACCGCGACTGGCTCGGCTTCTGGTTCATGATGCCGGCGGCCGCCTTCCTGATCCTGTTTCTCGCCTATCCGCTCGGCCTCGGCGTCTGGCTGTCCTTCACCGACGCCCGGCTTGGTCGCGCCGGCGTGTTCGTCGGGCTCGATAACTACGACTTCCTGTCCGACGACCCCACCTTTTGGCTGACGGTCTTCAACACGATTTTGTACACGACGGTCGCCAGCACCATCAAATTCGCAATCGGGCTCTATCTTGCGCTGCTCCTGAACGAGCGGCTGCCGTTCAAGGCGATCATTCGCGCCGTTGTGCTGATCCCATTCATCGTGCCGACGGTGCTGTCGGCGATCGCCTTCTGGTGGCTGTTCGACCCGCAGTTCTCGATCATCTCGTGGTCGCTGATGAAGCTCGGCCTCATCACGCAAAACATCAACTTCCTCGGCGATCCGTGGAACGCGCGCTGGTCGGTGATCTTCGCCAATATCTGGCGCGGCGTGCCCTTCGTCGCCATCACGCTGCTCGCGGGATTGCAGACCGTGTCGCCCTCGCTCTACGAGGCCGCCACCATCGACGGCGCCACGCCTTGGCAGAACTTCCGCTACATCACCTATCCCTTGCTGACTCCGATCATCGCGGTGGTGATGACCTTCTCGGTGCTGTTCACCTTCACCGATTTCCAGCTCATCTGGGTGATGACGCGCGGCGGCCCGGTCAACGCCACGCATCTGATGGCGACCTTCTCCTACCAGCGCGCGATCATGAGCGGCTATCTCGGCGAAGGTTCGGCGATCGCGACGGCCATGATCCCGTTTCTGCTGCTCGCCATTCTCGTGTCCTGGTTCGGCCTGCAACGCCGCAAATGGCAGCAGGGAGAAGACAATGACTGACGCGCTCGCAAAACAGGTCGCAGAGCCGCAGCACGTGCTGTCGGATTCCACCGCCGACCACAGCGAGGGCATGAGCTATCTGCACTCGCTGCCGCGCCGGCTGATCACGCTCTACCTGCCGCTGTCGCTGATCCTGATCGTGCTCTTGTTCCCGTTCTACTGGATGGCGCTCACCGCGGTGAAGCCGGACGAGCAGCTGCTCGACATGGACAAATTCAGTCCGTTCTGGACCTGGAATCCAACGTTCAAGCACGTCTATAAATTGCTGTTCCAGACCGACTATCCGATCTGGCTGTGGAACACGATGCTGGTGGCGGTCTGCGCGACGGCCTTGTCCATCATCGCCAGTGTGCTCGCCGCCTATGCGATCGTGCGCCTGCGCTACAAGGGCGCGCGCTGGGTCGGCGGCGCGATCTTCCTCGCCTATCTGGTGCCGCCGTCGATCCTGTTCATCCCGCTGTCGACCGTCGTCTTCCAGTACGGCCTGTTCGACACGCCGTTCGCGCTGATCCTGACCTATCCGACGATCCTGATCCCGTTCTCCACCTGGCTCCTGATGGGCTACTTCAAGACCATCCCATTCGAGCTCGAGGAATGCGCATTGATCGACGGCGCCAGCCGCTGGCAGATCCTGTGGCGCATCGTGCTGCCGCTCGCGGTGCCGGGGCTGATCTCGGCCTTCATTTTCTGCTTCACCCTGTGCTGGAACGAGTTCATCTACGCGCTGACCTTCATCTCCTCGACGCAGTACAAGACCGTGCCGGTCGCCATCGTCACGGCGCTGGTCGACGGCGACGTCTATCGCTGGGGCTCGCTAATGGCCGGCGCGCTGATCGGCTCCTTGCCGCTCGTCGTGCTCTACGCCTTCTTCGTCGAGCACTACGTGTCGGCCATGACCGGCGCGGTGAAGGAGTAGGTCACCCCTTCGCGGCTGCGAAGAAGGCCTTGGCGCCGGCGCCCAGGATACGCGGCGCGTGCGTGTAGATGTAGCGCACGCCCTGGCCGATCACCTTGCCGACATTCTCGGTCGACGCGGGCATGCCCGGCGTCTTGCCGGCGCGCACGATCTTCTCGATCGTCTCGTTGATCGCCTTCGCGACCGTCGGCTCGGACTGGTTGCCGGGATGCCCGAGCGACTGCGACAGGTCGGAGGGGCCGACGAAGAACACGTCGACGCCCTCGACCTTGAGGATCTCGTCGACGTTTGGCAGCGCCTCGGCGTGCTCGAACTGCACGATGACGAGGGTTTCCTCATTGGTCTTCCGGATGTAGTCGGCGGCGTTGCCGGTGAAGCCCCAGTCGTCGGGCCGCGTGCCGGCGGCGAGCCCACGGCCGTGCGCGTTGCCGAACTTGACCGAGGCGACGGCGCTGCGGGCGTCGGCCGCGGTATTGACGTGCGGCACCTGCACGCCGGCGACGCCGCGGTCCATCAGCACCTGGATGTCGATGACCGTGTTCAGGCGCGGCCGACCGATCGGCGTGATGCCGGCGGCGTCGGCGGCGATGCACATGAGTTCGACGTCGGCGGGCGACAGCGAGCCGTGCTCGCAATCGAGCAGCACCCAGTCGAAGCCGGCATAGCCCAGCATCTCGACCAGCTGCGGCGAGGGAAACATCACCGAGCAACCGAGCGCCGGCGCGCCGGACTTCAGCTTCGCCTTCATCCGGTTCGGCTTCATCGCATGTCTCCCCGAAAAATATCCTCGCGGCGCCGAAGCGCCGGCGCGGGCGACGAGTATCGGGGATTTTGAAGCCGATAAAAAGCCGGGGATCAGCAGACCGCTTCCAGGCCGCCATGGCCGTTGACGCGCGGCCCGTCAATGGCGGGATTGGGCTTGGCGAACTCCTCGAGCAGCCTCAGGTCCTCGACCATGATGTCGCGGCCCGCGTTCCTGACGCCGTAGCGCTCCAGCAGCGCGAGGTTGCGCGACAGGTTCTCCGGCGCCATGCCGAGGCGCGAGGCGAGAATGCGTTTGTTGAATTTCAACTCCACCGTCGCCTGATTGCCTTCGTTCACCGTGCAGGTCTGCACGATCCAGGCGGCGAGGCGCTCGACGCTCGTGCGCAGCTTCTCGTTCATGAGGAGCCGCATCACGTCTCGATAGCCGTCGGCGAGCTCGCCCGAAGCGGCGAGCGCGAAATTCGGGTCGTGCCGAAAGATGTCGCGGATTGTCTCGGCCGGCACGGCGAGCGTGCGCGCGGCGGATACCGTGCGCGCCTGCTCAACGGGAGTGGCGCTGCGCAGCACCCCGGCGAGGTTGATCGCGGTCACCGCCTCCTTGACGTCGATCGTCGCACATTGCCCGTCATGGCTGCCGTAGAGTTCGACCGCGCCGTCGACGAGGATGTGCAGAACGCGCTCGCCCTGCTTGCCTACGGCTGCGTTCTTCGGCAGGCGGCTGACTACGGCGGCGTCGCGGACCATACGGAAGTTCGCCTCGCTCATGGCGGCGAACAGCGGCGCGGCACGTACGGCGTCCCAGTCGGACAAGGTGAGGCCCCCTCGAATTCGTCGATGCGAATACATGGACCAGTAAATGGGGTCGGAGGGGCCGCGGCATTGACGGCGATCAATTCTCGTGTCGGCTGCCGGACGCTGCAAATAAACACCTGATAAATAACCCGTTTTTAGGCTCGCCGGGAGTTCCCCGCCACCGAGGGACAAAGCCGCTCCGCGGGGGGCCGTCACAATGCCGGATTTGCCGGCGAGGCTTGGCTGCAGCATATGAGAGAGACATGGCTTTCAACGAGTCGGACGACGCAATGCCCCTTATCAATGGCGGCCTGACCTTGAGGCTCGTCGCGACCCTGCTTGCGGCCGGGCTTCTCGCTGGCTGCGCGTTCTCCGACGAGAAGGCGGCGAGCCTTCTGGTCGCGCCGGGCGATTACGACCTCTATTCCTGTCCGCAACTGGCGCGCACAGCGGCGGAGCTGAAGGGGCGACGAGCCGAGCTGGAAGGACTGATGGCCAAGGCTGAAGGCGACGCCGGCGGCAGGATGATGAGCGCGCTCGGTTATCGGCCGGATTATCTCAAGGTCCGCGGCGAAATACACGAGATCGAAAAGACCGCGCGCGAGAAGAAGTGCGATCTCTCCGCCGTGCGGGCCAATGCCGCGCCCGCGGCGCCTGCGATGCCGCCGCTACCGGCTACGCCCGGCCTGGTGCAGCCGCAACCGAATTGATCAGCGGGACAGCGACACGCCGCGCAGCCGCAGTGCATTGCCGACGACGCTGACAGACGACAGGGCCATCGCCGCGGCGGCGATCACCGGCGATAAGAGAAGCCCGAACACCGGGTAGAGCACACCGGCCGCGATGGGCACGCCGGCGGCATTGTAGACGAAGGCGAAGAACAGGTTCTGGCGGATGTTGCGCATCACCGCCGAAGACAGCGCGCGCGCCTTGGCGATGCCGCCGAGGTCCCCCTTCAGGAGCGTGATGCCGGCGCTCTCGATGGCGACGTCGGAGCCGGTGCCCATGGCGATGCCGACCGCGGCGGCGGCGAGCGCCGGCGCGTCGTTGACGCCGTCGCCGGCCATGGCCACGACGCGGCCCTCGCGGGTGAGCCTTTCGATCACCGCGCTCTTTTGATCGGGCAGCACTTCGGCCTCCACCTCGTCGATGCCGAGGCGCTTTGCCACCGCGCTGGCGGTGGTCCGGTTGTCGCCCGTGAGCATGACGACGCGGATGCCGTCGGCCTTCAACGCGGCGAGCGCGTCGCGCGTCGATGCCTTCACCGGATCGGCGATGGCGACGACGCCGGCCGGCTTGCCGTTGACCGCGAGGAAGACGACGGTGGCGCCGTCCTCACGCATGCGCTCTGCTTCTCCAGCAAGCGGGGCGACGTCGATGTTGAGTTCCGCGAGAAACGGTGCGTTGCCCAGCGCGAGGCGCCGGCGCTCGACCATGCCGATGACGCCCTTGCCGGCCGGCGCATCGAAGCCGCGCACCGGCGCGAGCTCGATCTTGCGCTCGGCGGCCGCCGCAACGATCGCCGCGGCGAGGGGATGCTCGCTGCCGCGCTCGACGCTTCCCGCGAGCCACAGGATCTCTACCTCGTCAAAGCCTTCGGCGGGGACGACCGCGACCACCGTCGGCTTGCCCTCGGTCAGGGTGCCGGTCTTGTCGACGACGATCGTGTCGACCTTCTCCATCCGCTCGAGCGCTTCGGCGTTCTTGATCAGCACGCCTTCATGCGCGCCGCGGCCGACGCCGACCATGATCGACATCGGCGTGGCGAGGCCGAGCGCGCAGGGACAGGCGATGATGAGCACGCTGACGGCCGCGACCAGCGCATAGGCGTAGCGCGGCTCGGGCCCGAACCAGCTCCAGGCGGCGAAGGCGAGAATCGCCGCGGCGATCACGGCGGGCACGAACCAGCCCGCGACCTGATCGGCGAGGCGCTGGATCGGCGCGCGCGAGCGCTGCGCATTCGCCACCATCTGCACGATCTGCGACAGCAGCGTATCGCGGCCGACCTTGTCGGCGCGCATGAGGAAGCTGCCGGACGTGTTGAGCGTGCCGCCTATGACGTGCGCGTCCTTCTCCTTGGTGACCGGCATCGATTCGCCGGTGACCATCGATTCATCGAGCGCCGAGCGGCCTTCGAGCACGGTGCCGTCGACCGGCACCTTGTCGCCGGGGCGCACGCGCAAGGTGTCGCCGGCGTGAACCGCATCGAGCGACACTTCCTCGTCGCTGCCGTCGTCCCCGACGCGACGTGCGGTGGCGGGCGCGAGGTTCAGAAGCGCGCGAATGGCGCCGGAGGTGGCCTCGCGCGCGCGCAGTTCGAGCAACTGTCCCATCAGCACGAGCACGGTGATGACCGCGGCGCTCTCGAAATAGACCGCCGGCGCGCCGCCGTGGCCGCGGAACGTCTGCGGAAAGACGCCGGGCGCGAATGTCGCCACCACGCTGTAGCCGTAGGCGACACCGGTGCCGATGGCGATCAGCGTGAACATGTTGAAGTTGCGCGTCAGGATCGACTGCCAGCCGCGCTCGAAGAAGGGGAAGCCCGCCCACAGTACGACGGGCGTCGAGAAGGCGAACTGGATGGTGCTGGAGAGCGTCGGGTCTACCCAATTGTGCGCGCCGACGACATGCGCGCCCATCTCCAGCACGAACACCGGCAGTGTCAGCACCAGCCCGATCCAGAAGCGGCGGGTGAAGTCGACGAGCTCCGGGTTCGGCCCGGTATCGGCCGACGGCATCTCAGGTTCGAGCGCCATGCCGCAGATCGGGCAGGAGCCGGGGCCTTCCCGCCGGATCTCCGGATGCATCGGGCAGGTGTAGATCGCGCCCGCGACGACGGGCTCAGGCTGGCGCTCTCCGAGATACTTGTCCGGATTGGCGATGAACTTCGTGCGGCACCCGGCCGAGCAGAAATAATAGGGATGGCCTTTGTGGTCGGCGCGATGCTTGGCCGTGTGCGGATCGACCGTCATGCCGCAGACCGGATCGATGACGCCGCCGTCGGCCGGCGCGCGGTGGCTGTGATCGTGGTGCGCGTGCGCGTCGCTCATGATGGAGTCCGGACCTTGCAACATATACCCTGGGGGGGTATATAGACGGCATGGGCAAGGACAGCAAGAGCGCCAACCTCAAACGGCTGAGCCGCATCGAGGGGCAGGTGCGCGGGCTCGCGCGCATGGTCGAGGACGACCGTTACTGCATCGACATCGTCACGCAGATCGGCGCGGTGCGAGCCGCGCTGCGGCGGGTCGAGGAGGAGATATTGCGCGAGCACGTCGCGCATTGCGTCGAGCACGCGATTTCCTCCGGCGACAAGGCCGACCAGCGGCGCAAGGTCGCCGAGCTGATGGACGTGATGGGCCGTGCCGGCCGCTGACTACTTCGTCGAACACCCCAGCATCGTGTAGGCCGGGCAGGTGCCTAGAAGCGCGGTGAGGATCGGCACCACCCCGATCCAGCCGACCCAGGCCCAGCTCGTGCCCGGGGCAATATAGCCGAGCGCAAAGGCGATCAGCGCGATGCCGACGACGATGCGCGCGATGCGATCGAATATTCCGACATTGGCGGTCATGGCAGAGGCTCCATGCGGATCAATAAAGCATGATGAGCCATCCCGGCGGCGCAGTGTTTGATCGACGTCAAGCGATGCGATGCGAAACCCGCTCAGGCCGACGCTCTTATCATCAAAGCCCGGATGCGGCCGGAAACGGAGCCGGTGCCGAAGCGCTCGGCGAGCGCCTGCGTCGCGGCATCCGTTGCGCGTACGAGCTCGCCGGGGGCGCGGGCCTCGATCTCGTTGCGCAAGGGCGTGCCGTGGCAATAGGCGACGGCGGCATCGCGCGGCGATGCGGCGTCGCTCACGGCGTCGACGGCATCGATCGATATGTCCCGAAAACCGGCAGCTTGCAGTTCGCTGCGGATGCGTTCGCCGTCGTGGTAGCCGTGCGGCGTGCGCGCGAGAAAGCGCGGCGGGTCGTCCGGAAACATTCGTGCGAGCGCCTCGGTCACGACGTCGGCGAACTCGTTGTCCTCGATCCGGTCCCAGACGCTGAACAGGAACGCGCCGCCGTCCTTGAGCACACGGCGGGCCTCGCCATAGCCCTTGACCCTGTCCGGAAAGAACATGGCGCCGAACTGGCAGACGACAGTGTCGAAACTCGCATCCTCGAACGGCAGGGCGAGCGCGTCGGCCTGCTGCCATCGAACACGCTGAGCGTCCGGATGCTGCGCCTGCGCGCGGTCGAGCATCGCCTGGTTGAGATCGGTGGCGACGAACGCGGCATCCGGCATAGCCGCCGTCATCGCACGCGTGACGGCGCCGGTCCCGGTGGCGGTTTCGAGGATGCGGCGCGGGCGCACGGCAGCGACGCGCAGCGCCATGTCACGGGCGTAGCTGTCGAAAATCAGCGGTACCATGAGCCGGTCGTAGAGCTCGGGGATCGAGCCGGCGAAAGCCGCATCGTTCGTCGCCATGGATTGTGTCCTCGCAAGTCGGACCGCGATCTTGGCGAGCGCACCGAGTGCGGCAAGTCCTTTTTTTAGATTGTACGCATAGCCCTAGCCGAACCGCTCACGCGCCAGCTTGGCGCCGGCGCCGAGCGCCATGAGCTTCGCCTCGGCGATGTCGCGCCGCATCGGCGCCATGCCGCAATTCGTCGAGGCGACGATCTTCTCCTTCGGCACGAACCGCATGATGTCCTTGATGACGCCCGCGATCTCCTCCGGTGTCTCGACCTTGTCGGTCGCGACGTCGATGACGCCGGCGAGCACGTCCTTGCCTTGCAGCAGGCCGAGCAGCTTCATCGGCACGTGCGAGTGGATGACCTCGACCGATACTTGGCCGATGCGGCTCTTGGCCAGCGCCGGAAAGATCTTCTCGTACTGACGCCACTCCTCGCCGAGCGCGTTTTTCCAGTCGATATTGGCCTGGATGCCGTAGCCGTAGCAGATGTGCACCGCGGTGGTGCAGGTGAGCCCGTCGATGGCGCGCTCCAAGGCCTCGACGCCCCAGGTCGGCACCTCGTCCATGAACACGTTGAAGGCCGGCTCGTCGAACTGGATGACGTCGACGCCGTCCGCGGCAAGCGCGCGCGCCTCCTTGTTGAGCAGGTCGGCGAAGGCGAGCGCCATCTTGGCGCGGTTGCCGTAATGCGCGTCGGCGACGGTGTCGGCGATGGTCATGGCGCCGGGGAGCGTGATCTTGAACTTCTTCTTCGTGTGCGCGCGCGCATGCTGCGCTTCGGCCCGATGTACGCGGCCCTTCAGCGACAGCGCGCCGCGCACCACCGGCACCATCGCCTTGTAGCGGTCGGCGCGGATGCCCATCTCGACCTTGTTCGCGAAGTCGATGCCGTCGACGAATTCGAGGAAGCCGTGCACGAAGTGCTGGCGCGACATCTCGCCGTCGCCGACGACGTCGATGCCGGCGTCTTCCTGCAATTTGATCGCGAGCAGCGTCGCGTCGAGCTTGGCCTGCGCCAGTTCGTCGCCCGACTGCCGCCATTTCGGCCACAGCTTGTTCGTCTCGGCGAGCCATGCGGGTTTCGGCAGGCTGCCGGCAATGGTCGATGGAAACAGCATCAGGCGAGGCTCCCGGTCTCTTCTGGCGGCCGCCAAGTATAAATCCAATCGTAGCGCGAGCGCAGCCTTTCGCCGCCAAGCATTTTCATGCCGAGATTGCGGATGAGCGCTTCCGGCCCACTCCGCCCATAGAGCGTGCCCTGCTTGTGCGCAGTCTCCTGCGTCCGCGCCGTGCGCCTGCGGCGCGCGCCTTCATAGGCGCGCAGCGCATCGGCCGGGTCGTCGAGGTATTCCTTGAGGCACCAGGCGAGCACGGCCGCATCCTCGATCGCCATGCCGGCGCCCTGCGCCAGGAACGGCAGCATCGGATGGGCCGCATCCCCGATCAGTGTCACCGGGCCGTCGCCGCCGCGGAAGGGAACGCGGCGCTCGTACAGCGCCCATTTGAGCCAGCGCTTCGGAATCGAAATCAGATCACGCACGCGGTCGTGCCAGGTCCAGCGCGCAAAGCGCCGCAAGATCTCGGCCGGCTCGCCGGGCGCCGACCAGCCGGTCTCGTTCCATTCGTCGGCCACGATGCCGACGATGTTGATGAGCGATCCGCCGCGCACCGGATAGTGCACGAGATGCGCGTCGAGGCCGAGCCAGAGGTTGACGAAGGGCGCGCGGAATTCCGCCGGCACGCTGTCGGCTGGGATCAGGGCGCGCCAGGCGGTGCGATGCGCGAAGGTCGCCGGGCGCTGCCGCTTCATCCGCGTCGCGACGTTCGACCAGATGCCGTCGGCGCCGATCAGCGCGATGCCGCGCTCGTCGACGACGGTCTTCTCCTGCCGGCCGAGCACCGAGACGCCTTTGACGTGCGCGGCGAAGTCCTCGACCCGCGTGCCGAGCTTGAGCGTGACGTCCATCGAACCTTGCGCGGCCGCGACGAGCACGTTCTGCAAATCGGCGCGGTGCAGCACCCAGAACGGCGCGCCGTAGGTCGCTTCGGCGTCGGCGAGGGGAATGCGCACGATTTCGCGACCCGAGCCCGCCGACATGACGCGGATCGCGTGCGGGGCGACGGCATAGGGCTGGAGCCGCTCGCGCAGGCCGAGCGCGCTCAGGACGCGCGTGGCGTTGGGCGACAATTGCAGGCCGGCGCCGGTCTCGAGCAACTTGGGAGTCTGTTCGAGGACGGTGACCCGCAGGCCCGCCTTGGCCATGGCGAGCGCGGCGGTGAGCCCGGCGACGCCGGCGCCGGCGACAACAACATGACGCGCGGCCGCCAATGCGTGCTCCCGCCGGTCAGGCTGCGGCGGGGCTATGCAGCGCGCACTCGGCCGGACGCGCCGCGTGCGGATCGAGCGTCGGGTC
>Ga0265342_10001011_pt1 | contig 27683 bp, 26 predicted proteins | sample 4CB327metaG_FD_203125 | JGI IMG/M metagenome (GOLD analysis project Ga0265342, IMG submission 203125) | Rhizosphere microbial communities from Carex aquatilis grown in University of Washington, Seatle, WA, United States - 4-CB3-27 metaG | ecosystem: Host-associated > Plants > Roots >... | reverse complement strand
AACAACTGGTCTGGCGCGTCGGACATCGCGACCGCCTCGACCCAGTTGACCGCCGCGCTGACCACGCTGCGTTCGCAGTCGCAGACCCTCGGCTCGAGCCTGTCGACCGTGCAGATCCGCCAGGACTTCACCAAGGCGACGATCAACACGCTCCAGACCGGTTCGTCCGACCTGACGCTCGCCGACTCGAACCAGGAAGGCGCCAACCTCCTCGCCCTGCAGACCCGCCAGCAGCTGTCCACGACCGCTCTGTCGCTCGCCTCGCAGGCCGACCAGAACGTGCTCCGCCTCTTCCAGTAAGAGCGGCGCACCGCAAGAATGGGGACACGGCGGCCTTCGGGCCGCCGTTTTCTTTTTACCGTCCCGCAGCCCGATACCAGCCTAGATTGCCCCTTTAAGCCCCTGTTAACCTTAACAATTCATTGTCGGCGCAAGACGGGCCCTTACCGCCCGCGGCTGACAAGGGATTGCCATGAGCGACATCGTTCTTTCAGGCGGCGTTCGGTCGAACCTGCTGCAGCTGCAGCAAACGTCGGATCTGATCACGCAGACCCAGAACCGTCTCGCCACCGGCAAGCGCGTCAACTCCGCGCTCGACAACCCGATCAACTATTTCACGGCGCAGAACCTGTCGGGCCGCGCCAACGATCTCAACTCGCTGCTCGACTCGATGTCGACGGCGATCAACACGATTCAGGCCGCCAATAACGGCATCTCGGCGATCACCAAGCTGGTGCAATCGGCGCAGTCGATCGTGACGCAGGCGCAGCAGACGACCGATACGAATATCCGCGCGACGCTGGCCTCGCAGTACGACGCCATCCGTGGGCAGATCGACCAACTGGCCCAGGATTCCGGCATCAACGGCGTCAATCTGCTCAACGGCGATACTCTGACCGTGACCATGAACGAGACCGGCACCTCGACAGTGTCCGTCGCCGGCGTCACGGATGTGAGCAACGGCGCGCTCGCGATCAACGCCTCGACTAACAACTGGGCCGGCACCACCGATATCACGGCTGCCTCGACGCAGTTGACCGCCGCGCTGACGACGTTGCGCTCGCAGTCGCAGGCGCTGAGTTCGAACCTGCAAACCGTGCAGGTCCGCCAGGATTTCACCAAGGCGATGATCAACACGCTGCAGACCGGCGCCGATAACCTGACGCTGGCCGATTCGAACGAAGAGGGCGCCAACCTGCTCGCCTTGCAGACGCGGCAGCAACTCTCGACCACGGCCCTGTCGCTCGCCGCGCAGGCCGACCAGAACGTGCTGCGGCTCTTCCAGTAAGTCGCGAGCCGCAAGGCGCCTCGAGGGGCGCGAAGGAAGGACCAGGATGGGCCTCAAGGTCGAACTCAAGCCCGGTGAACGGCTCATTCTCGGCGAATGCCTGATCACCAATGGCGACCAGCGAACGCGGCTCCTGATCGAGGGGCAGGCGCCGATCCTGCGCGAGAAGGAGATCATGACCCCGGAGGCGGCCGATACGCCGGCCAAGCGGATCTATCTCGCCCTCCAAATCATGTACACCTCGCGCGACCCGCGCACTCACCACGATACCTATTTCACGCTCACCCGCGAATTGGTCGAAGCGGTGCCGAGCGCCTGGCCGCACATCGAAGCCATAGGTAATCAGATCATAACCGGCTCCATGTACAAGGCCTTGAAAGCCGCCAAGGTGCTTATCGCCTACGAGAAGGACCTGCTCGAGCATGCATCACGCAGCCAGAACTTACGGCGCGGTCGCGAAGCAAACCGCCAACCCGCGTGAGCTGGAGGCCGACCTTCTGCTCGACGCCGCCGCGCGGCTGCAGGCGATCCGCGACGGCTGGACCGCACGGCAGTCCGAGCTCGAGGGCGCGCTAACCAATAACCGCAAGCTGTGGTCGATCTTCCTGACCTCGGCGACGAGCGTCGAGAATCCGCTGCCCGCCCCGGTGCGGCAGAACATCGCCAACCTCGGCATATTCGTCTTCAACGAGACGCTGGCGATCCAGGCCAATCCGCGGCCCGACGCCTTGGCGCCGCTGATCAACATCAACCGCGTGCTGGCAGCCGGCCTGATGGGCCGCTGACGCCAAAATCATCAGAATTGCGAAGGGCCGCGGTCATGCCGCGGCTTTCTTGCTTCAGGCCAGGCGCGCGCTAGATGAATTTCGTGAGACTGAGCTGATACATCATGGCCGTCGTCTGCATCGACGCCTGCATGCGCGTCTGCAGCGTCAGGATCTGCGCGCCGACCTCTTCGTTGCTGACGCCCGAGATCTGCTGCAGCATGTCGCTGAGCGTCGCGGATGTCTGAGCGTGCCGGTCCTTCACCGAGGCCATCGTCGTCTGCGTTCCGGCGAGTTCGGCTTCGATGTCGGTGACGGATTGCTGGCCCGGCGTGCCGGTTAGCCCTGTGCCGACGCGTTGGCTGAGCGCAGCCGTGAAATTCGTCAGGTTCGGATCGGACGGCGAAATGGTGACCGCTGCCAGCGTCGCAACGTTCTGCACGAGCGTCCTGAGCCCGGTCTCGTTGGCGCGGGCGCCGTACGCGACGACCAGCGCCGGGTCGATGCGCGTCGTCGCAGTGTCGCGCGCGGGGTCGGTGCCGGCATCGCCCGTATACCAGACGACCGTGTTCGCTGTAGTGCCGGCGGTCATCGCCGTGGCGGTGTTGAACGGCGGCCCGGCAACGCGCTGCGGCGGATTGTTGAGGTCGGCGCTGAAGAAATCGTTCGAGGCGGCCACTGCCGAGGCAGCCTTGAGCGACGAGCCGGCGAGCCCGCCGAGCGCGGTCGATAGCGCGCCCTGCAGATTCGAGACCGTGGCGGCAGTGCTGCCGCCGATCGTGAACTGATTGGTTCCCGGCGGCGACTGCGTCGTTGCCGTCAGCGTGAGGTTGGCCGTGGTGCCGTCCGGCAGGTTGAGCCGCAATGTCAGCGTGTCGCCGTCGCTCGGCTGGCCGGTGAAGTTCACGGCGACATTGGCCGGCGAGCCGGTCGGGCCCGAGACCGTGGCATTGCTCAGGTTCGAGGAGGCCGAGGCGAGCTTGAGGCCGAACGGCCCCGCATCTTCATCGAGTGTCACCGACGAGGCGGTGCCGCCGACGGTCAGGCGGCCGAGCCCGTTTGCGCCGAGGTCGGCCTGCGAGCGCTCGTCGATAAGCTGCTTCAGGCCGGCGCGGGCGCCGTCGCCGTTGACGATGTGGTCGTAGGTCTCGACTGACGGCTGGTCTGTGGCGCGTCCGGAGAATAGATAACGGCCGCCGGCCTGGGTATTGAGGAGGCCGAGGAGCTGCTGCAGAGACGACTGCGCAGTCAATTGCGCGCTGTTGGCGTTGCCGCCAGTCGCGCCGCCTTGCACCACGAGCGCCTTCATCTGGTTGCCGATAGTCGCCATGCCCCCGAGCGAGGTCTGGGCCAGTTGCAGACGTGTGCCGATCATGTCGATCGAGTTGTCGAAGCCCGTGATCGCCGACATCTGCGAATTGAGACTGACAGCGAGGCCGCGGCCCGACCCGAGCCCGGCATAGGTCGAGGACTTCTGCCCGGTCGAGAGCTGGCGCTGCAAGTCGTCGAACTGCGTACGCATATCGAGCAGTGACTGCACGATCGAACTCGTGGATGTGGAGATCGAATTTATCGTCATGATCAGAGCCCGAGCTGCATCAGCGAGGCCAACATGTCCTTGATCGTCGACATGACGCGGGCGTTCGCCGCGTAGGAGTTCTGGAGCCCGAGCAGATCAGACATCTCCTGGTCGATGCTGACGCCCGAGCCGCTGTCGTAGCGCGCCTGCAGTGAATTCAAGACCACGTCCTGACCCTGCTGCAGGCTGTCGGCGTTGGCGGCATTGGCGCCTTGGACGCTGATGATCTGCCGCAGATAAGTGCCGGCATCGGCGCTGAACGGCGCACCTGTGGTGCCGATGCCGGCCGACGGCGAATAGGTCCGCGTGGCGTTTACTATCTGGTCAAAGAGGAAGTTCGGCCGCGTGGCGTCACCAGCCGCGACGCCGCCGGTGTAATTGACGAGCTTCGAGGGATCGTTGATCAGGCTCTGGTTGACGACGATACGGCCGGCGAGCCCGACGCTCTGCGAGCCGGACGAGGTCACAGCGCCGGTATAGATCTGGGTCCCATTCGTGAAGAAAGGCAGCGCCACCCCGCCGGTCAGGCCTGTCGCGGTCGAAGTCGCGCTCATCGCGTTGACGTCGACGGTGTTGGCGGCCCCGTCGTCGAGGACGCGCAAGGTCGTGCCGGACGGGTTCGACGCCGTCATGCCGGTTGCGGACAAGGTGGCGTTGATCTGCGAGATCACGGACGCCATGCCGCCCGAAAAATCGATGCCGACGACGGTGTCGTTCGGATTGGTGGTGGCAGTATTCGACAGCGGCAGCGCCGACGGGTCGTCAACGCGCATCAGCGTGATCTGATGCTGGGTGTTCGTCGCCGTGTCGGTATAGGTGAGCGACACCGTGTTGCCGGCCTGCAGCCCGCCGATATCGACGTCGAAGCCGGCCTGCGCGCCCGACGTCACGCCGGTGCCGTCCGTCGTCGTGTCGGACAGCGCGCTCGCCATCCCCGCGGCGAGCTGATCGAGCTGGGCCTGCGCCTGCACCAGCGTCTGGTCGCGCATCTCCAGATAGCCTGCAATCTCGCCGGAGCGAAGCGCGCCGTTCGCCACGAGGTCGGTCTTCGTGCCGTTCGGCGCCGTCAGCGTCACCGTGCCGATCGTGCGTTTCGTCGGATCGGCACTCCATTGCGCCTGCGGCGTCACCACGCCTTGCGCGTCGAAACTCAGCGTCGAGGCCTTGGCGCCGCAAAGCTCGACGCCTGACGAGGTCAGGACGGTCACCTGGTTATTGCCGGAATTGATGACGCGGATGTCCATCAGCTTCGAGAGCTGGGTGATGTAGCTGTCGCGCTGATCTGAGAGGGCCGCCGCAGACGGATCGGTGCCCGCCGCAGAAAGCTGCTCGTTGAGCTGCGCGATCTGCTGCAAGCAAGTATTGGCTTGGCTGACGTCGTCCGACAGAGCGAGTTCGGACTGCTGGCGCAGACCCTGCACGCCGGCGGACATCGTGTTGAGCTGCTGCGCGAATTGCTGCGCGGCCGAGAGCACGGCGGACTTGGCCGTGGCGTCGTCTGGACTCGTGGTCAGCGCCTGCAGCGAACTGGTGAAGGCGTTGAACGCGGATTCCAACGTGCTGGTCGCGTTGGGCGTGCCGTACACGTCCTGAAGCTGACTGTAGAGCTTGGCCCGCACGTCGGTATAGGCGGCGCCGGCGGACTCGGTGCGCAGTTGCGTCTGGACGAACTGATCGAGCACGCGGTTGATCGCCGTCACCGACACCGAAGCGCCGGCGGTGCCGACCGAGTTCTGGGTGAGGACGGCGACCTTGCGGACGTAGCCGGGCGTCTGCGCATTGGCGATGTTGCCAGCGACCACCGACACGCTGGTCTGTGCGGCGTTCAACCCGCTCAGCGCCGTATTCAATGCTTGCGTGAGACTCATGCGCCCGACTTCATGTCATTGTCCGCTGGTCGCGCCCCGCCGCTACCGCAGCATGTTCAGCATGTCCTGCGACATCTGGTTGGCCGTGGTGATGACGCGGGTGTTGGCCGAGTAGGCCTGTTGCGTCACGATCAGCTTGGTGAACTGGTCGGCGATGTCGGCGTTCGAGCCTTCGAGCGCAGCACCGACGAGCTGACCGCTCGCGCCCATCAGCGCCGGGCCGGAGTCGCCGGTGATGGCGAAGGCGCCGCCGTCGAGGCTCTTCAGGCTGTTCGGCGAGGCGAACGAATAGAGTGGGATCTGCGCCAGGTCGACGTTCTTGCCGTTGGTGAAGGAGCCGGCGATGCGGCCTTCCTTGCTGATCGTGATCGACTGAAGCTGGCCCGGCGGATAACCGTCCTGGTTGAGCGAGGTCACGGTGGCCGAGCCGGTCGAGGTCGCGAACTGGGTCAGGCCGTTGAGCTTGATCGCGATGTTGCCGAGCGAGGTGCCGTCAATGGTGACGCCGCTGAGCGGCACGGACGCGATCGAGGGTGAGAGATTGCCGGTCGAGTCGAAACTGAAATTCACTCCGACATTGGTCCATGCGACCTGCGCGCCGGTCGCCGCCGAGTCCGACTGATAGAACAGGTTCCAGGTGTCGGTGCCGGCGTTGGCGTTCGAGCCGCTGGCCGTCGCCGAGGCCGCCGCCGCATAGCCGAGCAGACTCGCGTCCGGGCTGCCCGAGCCGGTGAAGTTGTTGATCGTCACCGTGTCGGCAGCGCCCGCGGTGCCGGTGCTGGTGAGCACCAGATGGCCGGCCGCGTCGGTCGAAGCGGTGGCGGTGATACCGGCCGTTGAGTTGATGGCGTTCTCGAGCTCGGCGACGCTGTACTTGCCGACGCCGCCCGAGCCGGCGAACACCGACGACAGCGTGACCGTCGTGCCGTTGACGTCGAAGGTGATGTTGCCGCCGCTGGCGTCGACCGTGCCGAGCGCGCTTGATCCGGTCAGCTTGGCGTTCAGCGCCGGCAGGTTGCTGCTGTCGATCTTGGCCCAGCGCAATTGCGTGTTCACGGCCTGGCCGGACGTGTTGTAGGCGGTGATCGAGCCGCCATCGAGCGAGGAGTTCAGGAAGTTCGTGACATCCGAGCCGATCACGGTGCCGGTTCCGGCGGTCGTCGGGTTCACGAGGAAGGCGCTCGGGTCGAGCAACTCGGAGCCGGGGAACGCCGTGTTGGCCAAGGTCGTCTTCGGATAGGAGGGCAGGTTGACGCCGTAGGTGATCGTGGTCGTCGCCGTCGCCGGCAGGAAGGTGTTGGAGAATTGGAGCGGCGCGACCGCGTTGCCGACCGGATTGCTGGTCTTCGGGTCGATCGGGATGCCTTCGAGATAGTAGCCGGCGCCGTTCACCAGATAGCCGTGCTGATCCATCTGGAAGTCGCCGCGGCGGGTATAGACGTCGGACGAATTGAAAAGCGGACCGCTGCCGTTCGTGCCGCTCGGCAGCTTCACGGCAAAGTAGCCGTTGCCGTTGATGGCCATGTAGGTCGAGACGGACGAGTTCTGGATCGCGCCCTGCACGTCGTTGGTCGACACCGAATTCGCGATGACGCCACCGGCGATCTGGCGCCCGGGCGGCGAGTCGGGAATGAGGTCGACAAAGCTGGTGCCGATCGACTTGTAGGCGATCGTCTGCGAGTTGGCGATGTTGCCCGAGATGTTCTGCAAGGCGAACGACTGGCTCTGCAGCCCGTTCACCGCCGTGTTCATCGCACCGAATAGACCCATGACCCCTTCTCCGCTGTCGTGTCGCGTCAGTGCCCACGATTGAGCGCGCGCACGTACCCGCGGTCGGTATGGCAATCCATGTGCCACATGAAAATACTCGCTAAATCAACGTCTTGACTATTGGCGCCACCGCGGGCGCGCGGACCATTTCTGCCGCAGCGGCAGTTTTTGCCGGGCCCACAAACGGAAAAGGCGCGGGACCTGCCCGCGCCTTGCCGGTCGCGCCGATGCCAGAATTTAGAGACTGGCGTGCGCGTAGGCTTTCAGCTTCTCGCGGTGCCGCTCGAACGAGAACGATATCCAGGCGCGGTCGCGCAGGTGCGGCACGCGCATTACGTCGACGGTCGCGGCGAGCTTGTCGAGATAGTAGAGCTCTTCCTTGCTCTGCACGTTGAAGGCCGCGAACCGGCGCTGGCCGTCGCGGAAATCGGCGTCGGAGATCGCGGCGTCGAAGCGCCGCTTCCAGCCCGAGCCCTGCGGCGTGACGTCGAGACCGGCGCCCTCCCCGAACGGAACCTTGCCGCGGTCGCGGATGCTCACCGGCAGTTGGTCCGGATAGAGATCGTAGACGTCCCGCAGCGGCACCTTGCCGCTCGCCAGGCCGTTGACGTCGCGCACCAGCGCCGACGGCTCGAGGCCAAGCGCGTAGTTTACGACCGCCGGATCGAGATAGGGCTCGCGCATCTCGACCTGATGGGCCATGGCGCAGCGGTCGACGCGCTGCAGGCTGACCCGATGCATCAGGCCGAGGCATTCCTCGCGCATCGCGCGCGCGTCGGGATCGTTCTCGGCAAAGGCGATCTCAAGCGGCGGATAGCCGCAGAAGAGCTCGTCGGCCCCCTCGCCGCACAGGCCGACGCGGAAGCCGTCGGCGTGCATGCGCTCGGCCGCCATCAGCGAGCACACGGCGCCGCGCACGAGGTTCGGTTCGAAGGACTCGGTGACAGCAACGACGCGGTCGATCGCGGCGAAGACGTCGTCGCTGTCCGGATCGAACGGCACGATGCGCAGATCGAAGCCGGTCTGCGCCGCATAGTCGGCGGCGTAACGGAAGTCCGGAGCGTTCACGTTGCCGACGAAATAGCCCGGCGTCTCGGGGCGGAACTGGCGCGCATAGTGCGCGACCAGCGTCGAGTCGATGCCGCCGCTGAACAGCACCGCCGCGGGCAGGCTAGGCGGCAGGCGCACGCGCACGGCCTCGGACAGAACGTAATCGAGCGCGTCGGCGCTCGCGTCGCTCGGCTCGGTGCGCGGCGGAAACACCGGCGACTTGAAGCGGCCGCAGGTTTTGCGCGACAGCGCGTAGCCCGGCGGCAGCAGCATCACCGGATGCGTCTCGATCGCCGCCAGCAACGGCTTCATTTCCGAGCAGAAGACGAAGCCCTGCCCGGCTTGAACGACGTACAGCGGCTTGACGCCGAACGGGTCGCGCGCCGCAAGGAATTCGCCTGTCCCCATGTCGAGCGCGACGAAGGCGTACATGCCGTTGAGCCGCTCGAGCGCGCCGTAGCCCCAGACCTGGAGCGCATTGGCCAGGAGCTCGGTGTCGGACTCGGTGCGGAACGGCACGCCGATGCCCATCAGCTCGACGCGCAGGTCCTCGTGATTATAGATCTCGCCGTTGAACGAGACCGCGAGCTGCCCGTCGAAGGACAGTTGCGGCTGCGCGGCATTGTCGGCGTCAACGATGCGCAGGCGGCGCGTCGCCATGGCGGTGTCGGGCCTGGGCCACAGGACAGGGTCGGAGACGTCGCCGCGGTGCAGGATGCCGCCGATCAGGCGGGCAACGACGCTCTCGGCGTCCGGCCAGTTGATGGCGACCGCGATCCCGCACATCGGCAACCCCTTTTCGGCCACCAGTTTCATCCGGCGGCCTCCTTGCCCCGACAGGCGGAAACGAAGCGGTTCGCGCGTTCAGGGTTCCTTCACCATATTTTCCAATGTGTGAACTAACACTTAACCGCCCCTAGGGCCCCCTCCGGCTTGCGGGCGATCTTAAGAGGCGGGGGCCTGCGCCGGGTGGAAGGCCAGGGACAGGCCGTTCATGCAGTAGCGCAGGCCGGTCGGCTTCGGCCCGTCGTTGAAGACATGGCCGAGATGGCCGAGGCAGCGGGCGCAGTGCACCTCGGTGCGCTTCATGAAGAAGGACCGGTCGGTCCGGGTCTCCACCGCCCCCGGCAGGGGCTCGTAGAAGCTCGGCCAGCCGGTGCCGCTGTCGAACTTGGTGTCGGACGAGAACAGCGGCAGGTCGCAGCCTGCGCAGGCGAAGGTGCCTCTGCGCTTCTCGTGATCGAGCGGGCTGGTGAAGGCGCGCTCAGTGCCCTCCTCGCGCAGGATGTCGTACTGCGCGGGGGTGAGGCGCTTCTTCCAGTCGGCTTTGGAGAGCGCCTTGAAGTCGATCGTGTCGGTCGTGGTCATCTGGTCGGCCCTCCCGCGGCCAGGGCTGAGCGCGAGAACGGCGACTGACGCGGCTCCGGCCAGAAGTGCGCGACGGTGAAGTGTGGTCATGGCGATCTCCGCGTGGTTCGCCCCTGAATACGACGTTTCGCCGCCCTTCCGGGTTCACATTGACCTGACGAGGTCATCACAGCTCTGCGAGCCCTTTCCGAATCAGCGGGGCTTTCCTACCCATCGACGGCAGGGGAACCGTATCGATGCCGCCGCTGCCGCAAGCCGCTCCCGCGCTCAACGTGCCGCAGACCTTCGCCGAGGGGCTTCGCCTGCACGAGCAGGGCCGGCTCGCCGAGGCCGGGAAGCTTTACGCGGCCGTGCTAGCGGCGCGCCCCGACCACTTCGACGCGCTGCAAATGCTCGCCGTGGTCAAGCACGCCAAGGGGGAACTGCCCGAGGCGCTGCGCCTGATTTCGCAGGCGATGAAGCTGCGCCGTCCCTCGCCGCAGATCCTGCTCAATTACGGCATGATCCTGCATGCGCTGTCGCGCAGCGACGAGGCGATCGCGACCTTCGATCAGGCGCTGAAGCAGAAATCGAAATTCGCCGAGGCGCACAATAATCGCGGCGCGGTTCTCTCGGCGCTCGGCCGCCAGGATGAGGCGATCGAGAGCTTGCGCAAAGCGGTCGCACTCAAGCCCGACTACGCCGACGCGCACTACAATCTCGGCTCGGCGCTGCGTGAGCTCGGCCGCCACGACGAGGCGCTTGAAAGCTTCGACCGTTCGCTCAAGCTGCGGCCCGACTTCGCCAAGGCGCACAATAATCGCGGAGCCTCGCTCGAGGCGTTGCAGCGGCTCGAGGACGCAGCCGCCGCCTACGCCTGCGCCATCGAACTCGATCGCAGCTTCGCCGACGCACTGAAGAACCGGGGCCGCGTGCTGCTCCAGCTCGATCGCGGCCAGGAGGCGATCGACGCCTTTACCACCGCGTTGCGCCTCAAGCCCGACGACGCCGACACCTGGTATCTGCGCGGCCGTCATCTCATCGACCTCGGCCGCGACGACGAGGCGCTCGCCGATCTCGCGCAGGCGCTGGCGCTCAAGCCCGGGCACGCCGGCGCACGCTTTGCCGACTGCATCGCCGAGCTCGCCATCGTCTATAATGACGAGGCCGAGATCGGCCGCCGCCGCGCCTCGTACGAGCGCAAGCTCAAGGCGCTCGCCGCCGACGTCACCGCCGACCGCCTCTCGGGCGACCTGATCGCCATGATCGGCGCACAGGAGCCGTTCCTGCTCGCCTATCAGGGCGGCAACGACCGGCCGCTGCAGGAGATCTATGGCGGCATGGTCCATGCGGCGGTTTCACGCGAATTCGCGCCGGCGCCGCTGCCGCCGCGCCCCGGCCCAAGCGAGCCGATCCGCGTCGGCATTGTCAGTGCGCATTTCTTTGGCCATTCCAACTGGAAGATCCCGATCAAGGGCTGGCTCAGCCAGCTCGACCGCAGCCGCTTCCAAATCTTTGGCTATCACCTCGGCGTCACCCGCGACGGCAACACCGATCAGGCGGCAGCGATGTGCGACCGCTTCGTGCATCGGCCGCACGACGTCGAAGGCTGGCGCGAGGAGATCCTCACCGACGCGCCGCACGCGCTCATCTATCCCGGCCTTCTGATGGACACGCAGTCGCTGCAACTCGCGGCGCAGCGCCTCGCCCCGGTGCAGATGACCTCGTGGGGCCATCCGGAAACGAGCGGCCTGCCGACGCTTGACTGCTTCCTGTCGAGCGATCTGATGGAGGCCGAAAACGCGCAATCGCATTACACCGAAAAGCTCGTGCGGCTGCCGAACCTGTCGATCTACTACGAGCCTGTGAACACTCCGCCGGAGACGGTGACGCGCGCCGAGCTCGGCCTGCGCGACAGCGCAACCGTGTTCTGGAGCGCGCAGTCGCTCTACAAATATCTGCCGCAGCATGACGACATCTACGCGCGCATCGCGAAAGACGCCGGCGATTGCCAGATCGTGTTCGTGCGCCACCACGGCGGCAACGTCACCGATGTCGTGCGCGCGCGTCTTGCCCGCGCCTTCGCGGCTCACGGCCTCGACGTGGACCGGCACTGCGTCTTCGTGCCGCGCATGAGCCAGTCGCGCTTCGTCGCCGCCGCCGGGCTCGCCGACGTGCTGCTCGACTCGATCGGCTGGTCGGCCTGCAACTCGGCGCTGGAGAGCCTCGCCCACGATCTGCCGATCGTCACTTATGCCGGGCCGATGATGCGCGGCCGGCACTCCGCCGCCATCCTCACTCTGCTCGGCGTGCCGGAGACCATCGCCGCCACGCCCGACGAGGTCGCAACAATTGCCGTGCGCCTCGCGCAAAATCCGGACCTGCGCCGCGAGATCGTGGCGCGCATGGCGGCCAACAAGCACCGCCTCTATTTCGACCGCGCGCCGGTCGCCGCGCTCGAGGACCTGTTGGAAAAGTCCGTACGCGGCTAGGCCCTTTGCCGCCGCCCTCCCCGCCTATATGAATGCCGGAAATCCGCCTGGCGGGAAGGACGAGACATGCGTTTTGAAGGCACCAGCGGCTATGTGGCGACCGACGATCTCAAGATCGCGGTGAACGCCGCCATCACCCTCGAACGGCCGCTGCTCGTGAAGGGCGAGCCCGGCACCGGCAAGACCGTGCTCGCGCTCGAAGTCGCCAAGGCGATCGGCGCGCCGCTGATCGAATGGCACGTCAAGTCGACCACCAAGGCGCAGCAGGGCCTCTACGAATACGACGCCGTGTCGCGCCTGCGCGACAGCCAGCTCGGCGACGAGCGCGTCAGGGACATCCGCAACTACATCAAGCGCGGCAAGCTGTGGGACTCGTTCGTCGCCGACGAGCGCCCCGTGCTGCTGATCGACGAGATCGACAAGGCCGACATCGAGTTCCCCAACGATTTGTTGCAGGAGCTGGATCGCATGGAGTTCTTCGTCTACGAGACCGGCGAGACGGTGAAGGCGCGTCGCCGTCCGATCGTCGTCATCACCTCGAACAACGAGAAGGAACTGCCCGACGCGTTCCTGCGCCGTTGTTTCTTTCACTACATCCGCTTTCCCGACACCGAGACGATGCGCGCCATCATCGAGGTGCATTTCCCGGGCATCAAGCAGCGGCTCGTCGCCGAAGCGCTCAAGCTGTTCTACGAGATCCGCGACGTGCCGGGCATGAAGAAGAAGCCGTCGACGTCGGAACTGCTCGACTGGCTGAAGCTCCTCCTGGTCGAGGACATCGGGCCGGAGCTGTTGCGCGAGCGCGATCCGAAGAAGCTGATCCCGCCACTGCACGGCGCGTTGATCAAGAACGAACAGGACGTGCACCTGTTCGAAAGGCTGGCCTTTATGGCGCGACGCGAGGGGCGCTAGACCCCCGCCTTCTTCTTCTCCGGCTCGGGCGGCGGCGCGACGGCGCCGAGCCAGCCCTGCTCGCGGGCATAGCCGACGATCTTGTCACCGATGCCGCGGCCGATCGCGCGCACCTGCGCCTCGACGTCGGGCGACAGGCGGCCCGCCGCCTTGCTCTCCGCCGGCAGCGCCGCCTCGACCGCAGCGGCGTCGACCTTGACCTTGCCCTGCGGCGCGGCGGTGAAGCTCGTGAGTTGCTTCTTGCCGAATGTACCGGTGCGCTCGAGCGTCATGTCGGCGACGACGCCGCTGCGGCCGTCGCCGATCCCTGCGCCCTTGCCCTTCTTGTCGGGCCCGTCGCCGCCGCGCAGGCGGCCCGAGACGATCACCGCTTCGTCCTTGAGCGATACGCCGTCGGCATTGCCCGCCGCAGCGTCGAGCCCGGCCGCGCGCACGGTGGCGACGATGGTCGCGACGACCTCGTCGTTGACCCGCTCCAGCGTGCGCTCCTTGCGCAGATGGAACGGCAGATCGCTGCCCTCCTTGCGCGACAGCCGCACGGTGTAGCCGCGATCGATCACGGTGATGTCGGGCGACATGACGAAGTCCGTGACGATAACGGTCTTCGGCTTCGGCGCCGAGGCGTTGGAGGAAAGGCCGATGCCGTCGGTCTGGCAGCCGGCAAGGATCAGGGCCGCCAGGGACAGGCAGATTGCAGATGCACGCATGGAAGGGAGGCTCGGAACCGTGGAGTTCGGGAGCGGCCTACTACCACAAAGCGGGGACGTCAAAGGAGTAGGTCACGCCTGTCCCCACCTGAAACTGATCGCGCGAACCTCGCAGCGTGACCAGTGGCGAATTTGCCGCATCTCCGCCGAGACGCTGATATTCGACGTAGGTGTAAGCGGCCCATTGCGGCGAGAAGGCATAGCGCGCCTGCCCGCCGACTCCCCACGAATGCACGCCGCCACGCGCGGTGTAGGTCGGCAGGCCCGAGGTGACGGCCTGCGACGCCGTGACGCTGAAATACGGATCCTCGGCCTTGCCGGTCGCGAGCGTCAGCCGCGGTCCGCCGGACAGGGTCAGCTGCGGCGTGACCGGAATCACGACGTCGGCGGTCAGGTCGGAGACGAGGCCGTGATGGCCGCCGAAGCCCTGGCGCAGTTCGGCGCGCGTGCGCAGCCATGGCGCCACCCAGTAGTCGGCGAAGCCGCCGACCTCGACGGCATAGTCGACGCCGAGGCCGCGCAGATCGGCATCGTCGCCTTCCCGGCGCGGAAAGCGGATCTTCACCGCTGGGCCGGCGCGGAAAGTGCCGGTATCGACGATGCCGAAGCCGAAGCCGTCGCGCGGCGCATGGAAACGCGGCGGCGTACCGGCCTTGCGGATGTCGAACAGCGGAAACGGGCGGACCATGTAGCGGTCCGAGCCTTCATAGGTGGGAAGCACGCCGGCTTCGATGCCGAGCGTCAGGGTCCACTGATTGCCCAGGACGGCCGGATTGGCCGGCTTGAAGGCCATATCGGCGGCGGCCGCCGGTGCGCCGACCAACGCCGCTAGAACAGCACCGAAAACGACGCGAACCCCTTGCATTCCCACCCTCTTTCCGGCCGGACCGCACAACGTCCAAGAATCCGATCGGATACTGTGAAATCATCCTAGCACGGCGACCGTTAGAGAATGAAAAGCCCGTGCAAATTGTTCGTGAGTGACGTTCAAGACGTTGAAGCGTGTGGCATTTCTGCTTCAGTCGGCTGCTCGGGCGGGTCAATGAACGGCGGCTCGGACGGCTCCTTGGGCGGCGCCTTGGGTCGCATCTTGCGCGCCAGCCTCCGCTCGCTCAGCCGCGACAGCGCCTGCGACACGCCGCCGGTGAGCCCGGCGCCCCAATAGACGCCCTGCGCCAGCGCCGACCCGAGCCGGCCGCCGGCCCAGACCAGCTCGTAGGGCGTGAACAGCCGCCAGGCCTGGTCGACCTCGACGATGCCGCGGGCGATGAGTTCGCCCGCCATGGCCGTCGTGTTGAGGCCGTGGCTGCCAAAGCCGCTCGCGACCCAAAGCCCCGACTCGAGCTCGCCGACCTGCGGCATGTGATGAATGGTGCGGCCGAGCGTGCCGCCCCACGCATGCGCCGCCTCGACAGGCCCTAGCGCCGGGAAGGCGCGGCGAATGTCGGCGAGGAGCGCGCGCACGAAATGCTTCGCGCTCGCGTCCCAGGTGCGCAGGCGCCCGGCCCATTGCAGCCGGTTGCCGTCGACGATGCGGTAGTGATTGTCGGCGCGCGCGCCGTCAGTGACCCCGCCGCGATACTGGAGCACCTCGGACAGGTTGGCGATCGGCTCGGTCACCAGCACATAGGTCGAGACCGGCAGCAGCGTCGCCGAAAGGCGCGGCACAAGCCGGCCGAGATGCGCGCCCCCGGCAAGCACCACGTGCGCGGCGCGCAACCGACCGGCCGGCGTCACGACGCGCTTGCGCACGCCGGCCGGGTCGATCGACAGCGCCGGCGTATCCTCGAAGATCCGCGCGCCGGCCTTCTCGGCGAGCGCGGCGAGCCCGAGCGCATAATTGAGCGGATGGATATGGAGCGCGTTGCTGAAATGCAGCGCGCCGAAATAGCGCGGGTTCGGCAACGCCGCGCGAACCTGTTCCTTCGGCCAGAACTCGACGTCGGCGCCGATCCAGCGCAACCGCTCCATCGCGGCGCGCTGCGCAGCGGCATTTTCCGTCTTCGACACGTAAAGCCAGCCGGGAACCGGATCGACGCCCGGCATCGCCGTCTCCTTGATCGTGCGCCGGACATAGGCGAGGCCCTGCTCCGACAGACCCCACAATTGTTTGGTGTGATCGAGACCGACGCGCTCGATCATGCCGCTCACGTCCTCGGCAAAACCCGGCAGCACGAAACCCGAATTGCGTCCCGACGCCGACCAGGCGATACGGTTGGCCTCGAGCACGGCGACCGACCAGCCGCGCTCGGCCACTTCGCGCGCGACGGTCAGGCCGGCGAGGCCGCCGCCGATGACGCAGACATCGACGTCGAGATCGAAATTGAGCCGCCCGCGCTCCGGCGCGGCGACGCGCGTCGCCTCGTACCAGGTCGTCGAAAGCTCGGGCATTCCGGGGTTTTCCTGAGCGGCTGGGCGCAGAAGCCGCATGCTAGACTGGCGCAGATTCGAAAGCGACCCTCTCTCATTCACCGAGAACCAGGGCCGCTGCAACCCGTTATCGAACCATGCGCCGCCTCATCCTGCTTCGCCACGCCAAGGCCGACGCCGCTGCGCCGGGTCAGAAGGACCTCACCCGGCCGTTGATCGAGCGAGGCCGCAAGGATGCGGCGCGTATCGGCGCCTACATGGCGACGCATGCGCTGACGCCCGACCGCGTGCTCGTCTCGCCCGCGCGCCGCACGCAGGAGACGTGGAAATGCACTGCGTCGGCGTTCAAGCCGGCACCGGCGGCGACCACGATCGAGAAGCTCTACGAGGCGACGCCGCACGCGATCCTCGGGGTCATCAAGGACGCGCCGGCGAGCGCGCACACCTTGCTCGTCGTCGCGCACAATCCCGGCCTGCACGAGGTCGCGCTGATGCTGATTGCGTCGGGCGACATCGACGCGCGCGAGCGCCTGACCGAGAAACTGCCGACCTCCGGCCTCGTCATCGTCGACTTCGCCGTCGACGACTGGAGCCGGCTGCATCCGCAGTCGGGACGGCTCGAGCGCTTCGTCAGCCCGCGCACGCTCGACGGCGCGGATTAGCCGGGCAGCAGGTCGCGCGGCGGCTCGGTGACACGATAGACGCCCGGACGGTTGCGGCTGAAGAACGTGCCGCCGTGCCAGACGAACATCGCGAAGAACGCCGCCACGAACAGCATCGGCGCCAATGCCCGCGCTTGCAAGGCGCGAACGATCAACAACGCAAGCCCGAGCGACACGCCGATAAAGACGAGAACGCCAGGCCAATAGATGAGCGGCGGCCTGCCCCGCTCGCAGACGAGCGCGCTATTTGCAGCGGCGATGCGCGCGTGAAGTTCCGTGACGAAGCGAGTGTAGGCTTTGTCGAGCCGCTGCTGCTCGACCATGCTCTTCCAGGTCGTGGAGACGATGCGCAAAGGCGGGTCACCCGGCGCCCAGATCTCGGTCATGAAGCGCGTCATCTGCATGCTCATCGGCCGGTAGGCCATGCGCATGCGCGCAACCGCCGCATAGCGGGTGAAGCCGGAGCGCGGGCCGGCGCTCCAGGCAAGGCCGTCCGGCTCGAGCGTCAGGTTCCATTCGGCCCCGAGCAGCGAGGGCCTGTAGGAATATGACAGCGCGGTTTCGGCAATTCCGGCGGGTTCGGCGGCTGTCATAGCTTCGTCTTCAATTGTTTTCCGTCCATCTGCGCGCCGTTAACCATGTTGTCGCTTCGCGAGTGTCTGCGACCCCGCGCAGCCGCCGCGATTGTTCCCATCGGTATCGGTGTATAATAAGTTAATTTCCGGTACCATGATCGGAATTCGTGAGACCGCAGCGTCAGTTCGGGGAGCGTCACATGGCGAAGTTGTCGGACATTTTCGGCCGCAAACCTGAGGGCGACACCGACAAGATCATCCCTCTGCCAGCCATGCCACTGCGTGGCAACGGCCCGGGCGAGCCCGCCGGCGAAACGCCGGTCGATGCCGGCGCGCGCATCGGCGAAGAGAACGAGGTGTTGCGTAACCTTTTGACCGACGCCGGCCGCAAGATCGGCGAGCTCGACGAGCTCAAGCAGGCCTTCGACAAACTTGTCCTGCCCTTCAACGCGACCTTGCGCGCGCTCGAGACCGAGAAATCGCAGACCATGTCTCTCGCCGGCCGGCTCGACGAGCAGCGCGCGGCCTATGACAAATTGTGCGGCGAGTTCTATCAGGTCGAGCGCAAGGCGACGCAGCTCGATTCGGAGGTCGCGCGTCTGCGCAGCGACCTCGAGCTCGCGCGAGAGACCGGCCGCACGCTCGAAAGCGCGCGCAACGAGACCGCGGAGCAATTGAAAGCGCGAGAGGCGCACATCGCCGAGACCGAGCGTCAGCTCGAGCAGGAGACGGCCGAGCGCCGCTCCGCGAGCGAAGCCCGCCGCACCATCCAGGAGCACCTCGACGTCGCCGGCAAGCGCATCGTCGACCTCGAGGGCGAGCTTGCCGCCGCGCGCGAGCGTCTCATTCTGACCGAGGACGAGAAGAACTCGCTGCAACATCAGATCGAGCAGTCGCTGGCGGAAAATGCGAGGCTCACCCGCCGCCTGACCGACAGCGACAACACCGTCACCGCCATCCGCGCCCAGCTCGCCAAACTCGAGGTGAGCCACGCCGAAGCGCACAGTGAGCGTGGGCGTCTGGCCGCCGCGCTCGACGAGGCGAAGGAGCAGCATCAGTCCGAGCGCAACACGCTGACGATGCGGCTCGAGGGGCTTGTTTCGCGGGCGGCGACCGCCGAACGCTTGCTGACCGAAACGCGGGCGAGCCTTATGGCCCGCACCGAAGAGGTGCGCGGCTTTGACCGCAAGGCGGTCGAGGCCAATATCGCGCGTAACGCCGCCGAGCGCCGCCTGCAACAGATCGAGTCCGCGCACGAGGCGCGCGAGCGCCAGATCCGCGAGCTCGAGACGGCGCGCAACACCCTCACCGACCGCAACAATGAGCTCGCCAAGAGCCTGAAGACGCGCGAGATGGCGCTCACCCGCGCCGAGGAATCGGTCGCCGCGCTGACGGCGCGCAACGGCCAGCTCGAAGCCGACATCCAAGTGAGCCGCGTCGGCATTGAGCGTCGCGTCGAGGACTTGAGCTCCGCGCTCGAGCGCGAACGGCTCGACCGGGCAGTGGTCGAAGGCGCGCTTGAGGCGGCGCGCAAGGACAATGCGCGCCTGCAGCACGAATTGTCGGTGCTGCGCTCGAGCGTGCGGCGCGGCGTCGCCTTTGACGAGGCGCCGACCGCACCGGCCGAGCACGACGAGACGGCCCAGACCGCCGCCGCGCCGGCGGAGAACGTCGCCGCCGCGGGCGGGCAGAAGGGCTGACGGGTTCCCTCGCCTGCGGCGATAACCGCCGTCGCATATCTTCCATGCGAGCGGCGCGTTACGCCTGCGACGCAAGCTCACATCCGGCTGATTGTCCGGAACATGACGCACGACCCTCGCGTTTTTTCAGAGCGGCGTGGGCGATGGCCTGCGCCTGCCCAACGATCCGTCGACACGGATCTCTCCGGAAACGTGAGGAGGCACAATGATCAAACACACCTTGACCGCGGCGGCACTGGCGACGGTGCTCGCCATCCCTGCTTATGCGCAGTCGAGCAATACGCCGGCCGCGCAGCCGCCGACCACCGCACAGTCCGCCCCGCCCGCTCCGGCGGAAAAGACCGCGCCGCCTATGAACGACAAATCGCCGTCCGCCATGCCGGACAAGGCGGCGGCCCCCGCCGCCACGCCCGACAAGTCGGCGGCCGCCGACACGAAGGCCGACAAGAAGCAGGCCGGCTTCGTGCAGAACCAGGATTCGAGCGAATGGCGTTCGTCCAAGCTCGTCGGCGCCAGCGTCTACGGTCCCGACAACAAGTCGATCGGCAGCATCGACGACCTGATCGTCGACGAGAAGGGTGCCATCAAGGCGGCCGTGATCGGCGTCGGCGGCTTCCTCGGCGTCGGCCAGAAGGACGTGGCGGTGCCGTTTGAGTCGTTGCAGATCCAGCGCAAGCAGAATTCGTCGTCGATCGACAAGATCACGGTGACCTATACGAAGGATCAGCTCTCGAACGCGCCGAAGTTCGCCTACTTCCAGGTCCAGTCGAACACGACGACGGGCTCGGGTGGCATGGCTTCGCCCGGCGGCATGAGCAAGCCGGCCAGCCCGACCGGCAAATAAGCGATCAGTCGATCAACTCTGCGGAACGCCCGGCCCCCGGCCGGGCGTTTTCGTATGCATACACAGGTCAACGCGCCTATAGTGAAAGCCATGAAATCGCTCTGGCTCATCGTCCCGCTGTTCGCGCTGCTGATCGCCTCATTCTGGTTTGCCGGCACGACCTGGACGCGCCTCGGCGACACCGTCCCGTTCTGGGGCTGGTTCGCGATCGGCGGCGGCGTCCTGTTCTCCTTGCTGATCGGCGGCGGCCTGATGGCGCTGATGTTCTATAGCGCCCGCCACGGCTACGACGACCCGGACGGGCGGCCGCACTAGGCGAATTTCGCACCTGCAAAATTCACACAGATTTTAGGGGACAACGCGGTACTTTCCGCTTGCCCCTCTCGCCTTTTGCCGCCGCAGGCCAATGATGCGCCCTCGCGTAATGGACAAGCCGGGGGGCGTCGCGATGTGGAACCAAGTCTACAATCCTTTTAACAATTCCGTCCTGTCGACGATCGCGGCGGCGCTGCCTGTCGTCACGCTGCTCGTGCTGATCGCCTCCAACAAGGTGAAGGCGCACATCGCCGCGGTGATCGCGCTCGTCGTCGCCAACTGCGTCGCGATCTTCATCTTTACGATGCCGGCCGGCATGTCGATCCGCGCCTCGCTGTTGGGCGTCGTGACCGGCTTCTTCCCGATCGGCTGGATCGTGCTCAACGTCATCTTCCTCTACCGGCTGACGGTCGAAAAAGGCGTGTTCGAGACGCTGCAGAACACGATCGGCGGCGTGACGACCGACCGGCGTCTGCAACTCTTGCTGATCGCCTTCTCTTTCGGCGCGTTCTTCGAGGGCGCTTCGGGCTTCGGCACGCCGGTCGCCGTCACCGGCGCGATCCTCATCGGGCTGGGCTTCTCGCCGCTCGCAGCCTCGGGCCTGTCGCTCATCGCCAACACCGCGCCGGTCGCCTATGGCGCGCTCGGCACGCCGATCGCCGGCCTCTCGAGCGTCACCGGGATCGACCCGTTCCTGCTCGGCGCCATGGTCGGCCGCCAGTTGCCGTTCTTCTCGCTGATCGTGCCGTTCTGGGTCGTGTGGGCCTTCTCCGGCTGGAAGGGCGTCAAGGGCGTGTGGCCGGCGATCCTGATCACGGGCGTCTCCTTCGCCATCCCGCAATTCGTCATTTCGAACTTCATCAACCCCTGGATCGTCGATATCGGCGCCTCGCTGATCTCGATGGCCTGCCTCATCCTGTTCCTGAAGGTGTGGCAGCCGAAGGAGCTGTGGCTCTCCGCCGCGCTGCGCACGAAGGACGAATCCGCCGCGACCATGCCGGCGCCCAAGCCGATCAAGCCGGTGACGTCGTCGCAGATGTGGTTCGCGCTGATGCCGTGGATTATCGTCTGCGTCGTGCTGCTGATCTGGGGCACCAACGCCTTCAAGGGCGCGGTCAATCCGTGGGCGACCTGGAACTACGCGGTTCCGGAGCTGCACAACATGATCAACAAGGTCGCGCCGATCGCCGCGACGCCGACCAAGGAAGGGGCCGTGTTCTCGTTCACATGGCTGTCCTACACCGGGTCGGGCATGCTGATCGCCGCGATCATCTCGGGGCTGCTGATGGGCTTCACGCCCGGCGGGCTCGTCGCCGCCTATGGACGCACGCTCAAGATCTGCGCCTATTCGCTGCTGACGATCTCGGCGATGCTGGCGATCGGCACGCTGACGCGTCTGTCGGGCATCGACGCCACGCTCGGCCTCGCTTTCGCGGCGACCGGCGTGCTCTATCCCTTCTTCGGCACCCTGCTCGGCTGGTTGGGCGTGGCGCTGACGGGATCGGACACGGCGTCGAACATCCTGTTCGGCAACCTGCAGAAGATCACGTCCACACAGCTCGGCATCTCGCCGATCCTGATGAGCGCCGCGAACTCCTCAGGCGGCGTCATGGGCAAGATGATCGACGCGCAATCGATCGTCGTCGCCTCGACCGCGACCAACTGGTTCGGTCACGAGGGCACGATCCTGCGCTTCGTGTTCTGGCACTCGATCGTGCTGGCCTGCTTGGTCGGCGTCCTCGTGATGCTGCAAGCCTACGTCTTCACCGGCATGATCGTGCAGTGACCGGTCGTTAGCGAAAACGATGTGAGAGCCCCGCATCCTCAGGATGCGGGGCTCTTTCTTTGACAAGTGGCACTCTGCGCCGGGAGGAAACGCTGACCGTCCCCACCGCCGGTATCGCCACGCCGCCGGACCGGCTATGACTGCAGCTCTCCACTCGCGGAGCCGCGCCATGAACAGGACCCTCGTCCAGGAGCAGTTCGGCAAGAACGCCGCGGAATACCTGACCTCCAAGCCCCACGCTCAGGGCAAAAGCCTCGAGCGCCTCGTCGCGCTCACGAACCCGCAGAAGGACTGGCGCGTCCTCGACATCGCCACCGGCGGCGGCCATGTCGCATACACGTTCGCGCCGCATGTGGCGCGTGTCTGGGCGACCGACATCACGCAGGAGATGCTCGACCAGGTGAAGGCGGAAGCGGCAAAGCGCGGCCTCGCCAATATCCGTGTCGCCTACGCCAAGGCCGAGGCGCTGCCCTTCGAGGACGCGAGCTTCGATCTCGTCACCTGCCGTATCGCGCCGCATCACTTCGACTCGACCCCGGACTTCCTCGCCGAGGTGCATCGCGTGCTCAAGCCCGGCGCGGCCGCGGCGATCGCCGACAATGTCGTGCCGGCCGGCGCAGTCGGCGACTACATCAACGCCTTCGAGCGCCTGCGCGACCCGAGCCACCTGCGCGCCTGGCCGATGGAGGAATGGCGCGCGGCCTTCGCGGCCGCCGGGCTTTCCGTTGCTCATGAGGAGGCGATCGACAAGACGATCGAGTTCAAGACCTGGGCGGCGCGTTACGACGCCATCACCAAATCACTGCTGCTGGCGATGCTGGCGCTGGCCGCGCCCGAGGTGAAGGCGGTGCTCGATCCGAAAGGCGACGGCGGAACCTCAACCTTCCGCCTGCGCGAGGGCCTGTTCGTCGCCAGGAAGGCCTAGACGATTGGCAAAGCAAAACGCCGGCGTCGCATGACGCCGGCGTTTCAATTCGAATATGCCGCGCGCCTTACTTGTGTGCGTGTTTCTTCCATTTCCGCTTGGCGACGACCGGCTCTTCGTCCGGCGCCCAGAGGATGTGGTGATCATAGGCCTGCTCGACGAGCCAGGGGCCCACCACCGGAACGATGCAGCCTGCGATCAGCTCGTGCGCCTCGCGGTATTTGAGCGGGCGATCGAGCAGCACCGTCGCCACCATCGGCGACACCGCGGCGCAGCCGATCGTGGTGCCGACGATCGCGCCGGTCTGCGTGATCCCAGCGCGGGCCGCGTTCCACTTCCAGTTCCAATCGTTGATGCCGAAATAGAGCGCGGTCGTCGCGGCGCCGACGCCGATCTCGGCGGCGCGCAGCGCGGCCTTGTCCTTGTGGTGATGATGGCCGCCGGCGTTCGCCGCACCGGACAAACCCACGGCCGCCAATGCGGCTACGACACACGCAACCTTCCGAACCATGCAGACCTCTCCCGTCGTGAATCGTTTATCCGAGTCGGCAACCTGCAGGCCCGCGGGCAACAAGTCGAGCCCGTGGAACTCGGGGCGCCGGATTGTGCACAGTCCTACTCCCCGTTCGGGAGCCTTGCACGCGCCTGCATTCCTTTCCGGCCTGCCATGCAACCGCCGATTTTCGTGCGCTGGCGCGGAATACTCCGCGCGTTCATTGATTTAGCGCAATGAGATCAATCAAGTAACGGCCCACTCTGCGTTCTGGAGCGGCCGACCGGGACCCGTGGCGACATGCCTTATAGCAACAACCTCGATCTGCCGGTGTCCGTGCGCAACCATCTGCCCGCGCACGCCCAGGACATCTATCGCGAGGCGTTCAACCACGCCTACGGCGCGCATGCCGGCGAGATCGATCGCGAGCAGCGCTCGCACATGATTGCCTGGGCGGCGGTGAAGCGGAACTACATGAAGGCCGACGACCGCGAATGGGTTCCCCGCCACCCGTGACCGTTGCGTTCGCGCTCGCCGAGCGAAACGTCCCCCGCTACACCTCCTACCCCACCGCGCCACATTTCAGCGCGGCGGTGACGCCCGCGCTCTATCGGCAATGGCTCGAGGCGCTGCCGCACGCGGCGAGCCTCTCGCTCTATATCCACGTCCCGTTCTGCCAGGAGCTGTGTCATTACTGCGGCTGCAACACCCGCGCCGTGCGCAAGCGCGAACCGGTCGACGCCTATGCCGAAGAGCTCCTGAAGGAGATCGCACTCTTGCGGCTGCTCGAAGGCCGCAAGCTCACGCACCTGCACTGGGGCGGCGGCACGCCGTCGATCCTCGGGCCGCGCTGGCTGCAGACGATCGTCGAGAAACTGGCCGCGCAATTCGATCTGTCTGCCGTGAAGGAACATGCGATCGAGCTCGATCCGCGCCGCGTCAATCCGGCGCTGATCGGGGCGCTCAAGGCGATCGGCGTCACCCGCGCCAGCCTCGGCGTGCAGGACGTCTCCGACGACGTGCAACGGCTGATCGGCCGCGTGCAGCCTTTCGCCATGGTCGAGCGCGCCGCTAGAGGCTTGCGCGGCGCCGGAATCCGCGATCTGAACATCGATCTCATGTATGGCCTGCCCGGACAGACCGTCGCGCATGTGCGCGACAGCGCCGACCGCGCCGCCGCGCTCGCGCCACAGCGTCTGGCGCTGTTCGGCTATGCGCATGTGCCGTGGTTCAAGACGCATCAGCGGCTGATCGACGAAGCCAGGCTCCCTGGCGTGTCGGAGCGCCTGGCGCAGGCGCAAGCCGCCGCCGACACATTAGCCGCCAAGGGCTACGAGGCGATCGGCCTCGACCATTTCGCGTTACCCAGCGATTCACTCAGCGTCGCGGCCCGCGAGAAGCGCCTGCGACGTAATTTTCAGGGCTACACGGTCGATGAAGCCGACGCGCTGATCGGCCTCGGCGCAAGCTCGATCGGCAGGCTGCCGCAAGGCTTCGCCCAGAACGCGCCCGACCTCGGCGGCTATACGCGCGCGCTGGCGGCGGGCGAATTCCCGATCGTGAAGGGCCTCGCGCTCTCCGACGACGACCGCCTGCGCGGTGCGATGATCGAGCGGCTGATGTGCGATCTTGAACTCGACCTTGCCGCCTTCGGCGGGTCGGCTCGTTTTGCCGCCGAGACCGAGAGGCTTACGCCCCTCGCCGATGCCGGGCTGCTCGTCCGCAACGGCGACCGCTTCGTCATGACGCCGGAGGGCCGTCCGTATGTGCGCATTGCGGCGGCCGCCTTCGATGCCTGGCTCACCGCCGGCGAGAAGCGGCACTCGGTCGCGGTTTAATGAAAGACTAGCTGCGCGCCTTGCGCGCGGCGTTGAGCGCACCGGCATTCGGGCAGAACGGCGGCACGGTGCTGATCGCACCCGGAGCGCGCGCCAGCCAATCGCGGCACAGTTCGGTCGCATCGCAGCGCTCGCACGCCGTCACCATGAGGCCGAGATGGCCGAGCCCCTCCGACGGCCAGGCAGCTGCGACCGTCGACACGCCGGCGCGGTTCGCCATGTCGGCGAGATTGGCGGCACCTGCATTCAACGGCGACAGCATGGGTTTGTCCCTGTCCGGCATCATGGATGCAACCTTCCCTGCGTCTTGAATGCAAAATGACATGTTCAATCGAGTCCGCATTGACACATCGCAAACGAGCCATGCGAGTGCTTTCCACATTCTGCTCGCAACCTGCGCTCGCGCCCCGCGTTGCCGTCCGACAATGGAAGGGACAATTGCATGATCCGAACTCGTCAAAGTCTCGCCATCCTGACGGCCGCGTTCCTCGCCGCCGGCTCGACGGTGGCCTTCGCGCAGGCCAGTGGCGGCGGCGGTGCAGGCGGCGGCAGCGCCGGTGGCGGTGCCGGGTCGACCGGATCCGCAGGCATGAGCGGCGGCACCGGCGGGGCCGGTGCACCGGGAACCAGCAACAATGGCGGCATGCCCGGTTCCAATACGAACGTCAGCCCGCACCCGTGCGGCCCAGACACCAGCGCAAGCACCGGCTCGACGACGACCAACGGCATCGGCTCGACCGCGCGCAACAACAATCCCTCCGTCTCGAATAACGGCACCAATGCCACGACCGGCATGCGCGGTTCCGCCGGCTCCTCGGCGATGGACAGCCGCTCGCCGAACTCGAGCGCCAATCCGATGATGAGCAACGGCACGGCTGGCACCAACAGCACCGGCTCGTCTGGCGCATCCGGCACCGTCGGCAGCGGCTGCTGATTGTTGAATCGAAGATAAAAGGCCGGCGCAGCGCTCCGTTGCGCCGGCTTTTCCCTATCGCACCAGCTCGCGCATCGCGCGATCGAGCCCGTCGAGCGTCAGCGGATACATCCGCCCGCCCATGAGCTGGTGGATCATCTTGATCGAGTGGGTGTAGTCCCATTCCTTCTCGGGCACCGGATTGAGCCACACCGTCGCCGGATAGGTGCGCGTTACGCGCTCGAGCCACATGCCGCCCGGCTCGTCATTATAGTGCTCGACCGAGCCGCCTTGCGCCGTGATCTCGTAAGGCGACATCGAGGCGTCACCGACGAACACCACCTTGTAGTCGTGGCCGTACGTGTGCAGCACGTCCCAGGTCGGCGTCGTCGCCTGGAAGCGGCGGCGGTTCTCCTTCCACACCTTCTCGTACAGGCAATTGTGGAAGTAGAAATGCTCCATGTGCTTGAACTCGGTGCGCGCCGCCGAGAACAGCTCCTCGGTCGCCTTGATGTGCCAGTCCATCGAGCCGCCAATGTCGAAGAACAGGAGCACCTTCACCGCATTGTGCCGCTCGGGCCGCATGTGGATGTCGAGATAGCCCTTGTGTGCGGTGCCCTTGATCGTGCCGTCGAGATCGAGCTCGTCCGGCGCGCCGGTGCGGGCGAACTTGCGCAGGCGGCGCAATGCCACCTTGATATTGCGCGTGCCGAGCTCGACGTCGTCGTCGAGATCCTTGAACTCGCGCTTGTCCCAGACCTTCACCGCGCGGCGGTGCTTGCTTTCGCCGCCGATGCGGATGCCTTCCGGGTTGTAGCCGGAATTGCCGAAGGGCGAGGTGCCGCCCGTGCCGATCCATTTGTTGCCGCCCTGATGGCGGCCCTTCTGCTCGGCGAGCCGCTGCTTCAACGTCTCGAGCAGCTTGTCGAGACCACCCAGCGCCTTGATCTGCGCTTTCTCCTCCTCGGTCAGATATTTCTCAGCGAGCTTCTTCAGCCACTCAGCCGGGATTTCCGCTTCGATGGCGTCGCCGACACTTTCGAGCCCCTTGAACACGTGGCCGAACACCCGGTCGAACTTGTCGAGGTTGCGCTCGTCCTTCACCAACGCGGCGCGCGAGAGATAATAGAAGTCCTCGACCCGCCGCGAGGCGAGGTCGGCCTCCATCGCCTGCATCAGGTCCAGATATTCCCGCAAAGTCACCGGAATTCCGGCGCCTTTGAGTTCCTGAAAGAACGTCACGAACATGGGGCGAGCATTTGCCTCTGGCCTTGGCGGCGTCAAGCGGTTACTGAGGTGCCGATTGTCGGGGATTTGAATCGATGCTCAATCGCGACCGCGCCCGGTGGGCGCTGGCCAGTCTCATTGCTGTTGCCGTCCTGAGCGCGCCTGCCATCTGGAACCGCTTTCCGCTCCTGCAATGGGACACCGGCGGCTATATCGCCCGCTGGTACGAGCACTCGCTGGTGATCAGCCGCTCGACGG
>Ga0265342_10001010_pt1 | contig 27698 bp, 22 predicted proteins | sample 4CB327metaG_FD_203125 | JGI IMG/M metagenome (GOLD analysis project Ga0265342, IMG submission 203125) | Rhizosphere microbial communities from Carex aquatilis grown in University of Washington, Seatle, WA, United States - 4-CB3-27 metaG | ecosystem: Host-associated > Plants > Roots >... | reverse complement strand
AATGGCGGTCGCATCTACGAGCTGCAACCGCGCCAGGGCTGCGAAGTTGAGAAACATTCCGACCACGCTGATGAGGCCGCGGGTGACATGCCCCAACGGCCGTCCGGTCCGCACCGCAGCGGCGAGCTCGCTCCGCCACGCATAGATCACCACCACAGGCACGATCGCGAACGCACTGCGAAAGAAGACCACCTGTCCCACCGGCACGGCATCGCCGAGATAGCGCACGAGCGTCGACATCACGGCAAACAGCATGACCGAGATCATCTTGATGGCGATGGCGGTGACGACGTTCATGGACGGTATGGGCGCCGGGCCGAAATGGGAGGGAACGGCAGGAAATCAGTCCCGCCCTCTTGGCACGGTTGCGATCCGGGCGAAAGCACACTTCACGCATGCGGGCTCACCCAATTCACACGCGGTCACTGAGCGCCGCCGCTCAGACGTTTCGCGCTGGTCGCGAGCACTCAGCCTTTTTTAGGCGGTTTCGGGGGACCATCCACCGGCGGGAGCGACTTCAGATACGCCGCGATCGCGGCGTGGTCATCACCCGACAATTGGGAGCAATTGCGCACCACCTCGGTCATACCGCCGCCGACCGAGTCGCCGTCAGGCGTCATGCCGGTCTCCAGCATGTAGACGATGTCCTTTTCCGACCAGTCGCCAAGGCCCTTCTGGGTGATGTTGGGGATCCAGCCGTCCCCGTCCGGATTGGGGCCGCCCGCAAAGCGTTGCGACTCGATGATGCCGCCGGCAAAATTGCGTGGGCTGTGGCACTCCGCGCAATGGCCCGGTCCGTTCACGAGATACGCCCCGCGGTTCCATTGCGCGGACTTTGCCGGATCGGGCTTGAACACCTGGCCGTCGAGAAACAGAATTTTCCAAAGTCCAAGACCACGCCGCAGGTTGAAGGGAAACGCGAGATCGTGGTTGCGCACCCGGCCGGATATTGGTGGCAAGGTCTTGATATAGGCAAACAGGTCGCGCACGTCGTCGAGCTTCATGCGCTGGTAAGACGTGTAAGGCAGGGCCGGATAATAGTGCTGCCCCTGCGGCGAGGTCCCTTTCCACAGCGCGGTAACGAAATCGGCTTCGCTCCACGCGCCGATGCCGTCTTTGGGGTCAGGTGAGATGTTCGGCACGTAGAAAGTCCCGAACGGTGTCTTCAGGGCGAGGCCCCCACCGAGCCTGGTCTTGTCCTCCTGGCCCGGAATGGCGTGACATCCGGCGCAGCCGCCAGCGTAGAACATGGTCCTGCCGTTGGCGAGATCAGGCTTGGCGGCTGGCAGCGCACTTGCCGGAACGACCGCCGGAGCCGTCAGCAGCCAAAATGCCGCGACCCCGATCAGTCCGACGATCACCACCGACGTCACCATCCTGCGCATCGACACTCCCGAAGTTCGCATCACGCGTTCGCCCGCCGCCGTTCGACCAACGTCAATTCTAGAACAAGTCCGACGACCGACGTTTGTGCCGCCGCATCCCTGTGCGTAACTCGGACAGGTTGGGTGCCGATCGACGTGTGCCGCCACAACGCGAAAGAGCGGCAGTCCTCGCGAACTGCCGCTCCTTGTTTACCTGCGGGCTGCTTGGCAGCCCAGCCCAGTCGCCATCAGCTCTTCTTGGCGCGGTAGAGCTCGTGGCAACCGCCGCATTGCTTGCCAATCGTCCCCATGGCCGCCTTGAAGCTGTCGAGATCGGTGACCGAACTGCCCGCGGCCTTGGAATCGGCGGCGAACTTGGCAAGCTTGGCGTCAAAGTCAGCCTTGTCTTCCCAGATCTTCGGCAGCGCCGCGGTCTCTCCCCCGGTCTTGGAGCTGTCCGGGAACAGTGCCGGAGCCTTTTCGCCGGCCTCCTGGAAGCTCGCGAGGGCGGCTTTGGCCTTGGCGAGATCGAACGGAGCCTCACCTTTGACCATGGCCCCGGCAATCTTGGCTTGGTCTCCGTTGGCCTTCATCAAGGCCTTACGGGCGGCAATCGGGTCGGACTGCGCGGAAACAGCGGTGACGCCGATCGCCAGAATGACAGCGGCGAACACGGTGCGGATCATCATCTGAACTGGTCTCCTGTTGTTGGGCTTTGCACAAAATGCGGAACCCATCGCCCCCACGATGAAATGCCAATCGGGCTGCAGAGTGATTGAGCCGATCGTGAACCAACCCCGGCCCTGCCAGCCTATTCCTAAGTGGCCCTCGGTGGCGGCCGCGACCCCCGCTCGAGTCGGCCACCGAGGATTGATCACGAGTTCGTGAACGCCTTCGGCGATCATAGCGTGTGCATCCGACGCCCTTCCTCCAGCGCCGCCCACACTCGTTCCGGGGTCGCGGGCATGTCGATGTGGCGAACCCGATAAGCCCGCCACAGCGCGTCGACCACCGCGTTGATCAGCGCCGGGCAAGACCCGATGGCGCCCGCCTCCCCCGCCCCCTTCACGCCGAGAGCATTGGTGGTGCAGCGCACATTGCGGGTCTCGAATGTGAACGCTGGCGTGTCGATGGCGCGCGGCAGGGCGTAGTCCATCAGGGATGCCGTCAGCAGCTGTCCTGAATCCTTGTCGTAGACAGTGTTTTCCATCAGGGCTTGGCCGATACCCTGCACCGCACCGCCGTGCACCTGGCCTGCCAGCATCAGCGGGTTGAGCGTAACGCCGAAGTCATCGACGACGACATAGTTGAGAATGTCGATTTGACCGGTATCCGGATCGACTTCGACCTCGGCGAGATGGGTTCCGTTCGGATACGTCGGCTCGGTCGGCTTGAACGCATCCTCGGTGGTCAGCTGATTATCGGCTTTCGGCGATTGCGCGAGCTCGATGAAAGAGACCGCGCGATCGGTGCCGGCTACACGAACCTGACCGTCGCTGATCTCGAGGTCGCTCGCCGCCGCTTCAAGCGTATCGGCCGCTAGATTTTTGAGATTGTCCGCGAGCTTGCGCGCCGCGCCCGCGACCGAAGCGCCGCCGCAAGGGATCGAGCTCGACCCGCCGGTGCCGAGACCCGAGCGGATCAGGTCGGTGTCACCCTGGATGACCTGGACGCGTTCCGGCGGCAGGTCGAGGTGCTCGGCGATCAATTGCGCATAGGCGGTGTGATGGCCTTGCCCGGTAGACTGCGAACCGATCAGCACGGTGACGGTACCGTCCTTTTCCAGCCGCACCACCGCCCGCTCCGGCCCGTTGCCGCCGCAGGCCTCGATATAGGTCGCAAGCCCGATGCCGCGCAGCTTCTTCGCCTTCTTGGATTGGGCGATGCGCTTGTTGAAGCCGGCCCAGTCTCCGATCGCCTGCGCCCGCGCCATGTGCTCGGCAAATTCCCCGGAATCGTAGGTCTTTCCGGTCGGCGTCCGGTGCGGCATCGCCTTCGGCGTGATGAAGTTGCGCTTGCGCAACGTATCGGCGGCGATCCCAAGGTCATGCGCAGCCGCATCGACCAGACGTTCGATCACATAGGCCGCTTCCGGCCGCCCGGCGCCGCGATAAGCGTCCACCGGCACTGTGTTGGTGAAGACCGCCCGGAGACGGATGAAGCAGGCAGGAAAATCGTAGACACCCGGCAACATCACCGCACCGACATAGGGAATGTAGGGCGCGAAACACGAGAGATACGCCCCCATGTCGCAGACCGTGTCGATGTCGAGCGCCAGGAAACGCCCGTTATCGGCGAGCGCGAGTTTCGCAGTGGTGACGTTGTCGCGGCCCTGGGCATCACCCAAAAAATGTTCGGTGCGCTCGGCCACCCATTTGACCGGGCGTAGCAGGCGCTTCGCCGCCACTGCAGCGAGCGCATATTCCCGGTAGGGAAACAGCTTGGTGCCGAAGCCACCACCGACGTCGGGAGTAACGACCCGCAACTTGTCCTTGGGAATTTTCAGCACCTGACCGCACAGAATGTCGCGAACGATGTGCGAGCCCTGGCTGCCAAGGGTCAGCGTCGTCCGATCCCGCGTCTCGTCGTATTCGGCGACAACCGCACGCGTATCGAGATAATTGGTGACCAGGCGCTGGTTCACGAGGGTGAGCGATACGGTCTTGACCGCCGCGGAGAATGCCGCCTTGGTCGCGGCCTCATCGCCGAGCGTCATCTCGAAAGCGAGGTTTTTGGGGCGCTGCGGCCAGACCAGCGGCGCGCCGTCTTTCAGCGCGGTCACCGCCTCCACCACGTGCGGGAGCGCCTGCCATTGGATCGCGATCGCCTCAGCCGCGTCTTTGGCCTGCGCCAGCGTGTCGGCAACCACGAACGCGACCGCGTCCCCGACATGACGAACCTCTCCATTCGCGAGCACCAGATAAGGTGGCGCCTCGATCGTGAGGCCGGGCGGCATCGCAACGCACGGCAGCGGGCCGAGATCGCCGAGGTCATCCGCAGTCAGCACCAGGCGCACGCCGGGCATGGCGCGGGCTGCCGCAACATCGGTAATGCGGAAGCGCGCATGCGCGTGGGGCGATCGCAACAGGACGGCATGGAGCGCGCCGTTCGGCATGTAATCGGCAACGTAGCGGCCCGCCCCCCGTAACAATGCCGCATCCTCTTTGCGCGTCACCGGCTGGGCAATGCCAAATTTCATTGAGCAACTCCCGAATGCGTTGGTCGCCCGCAGGTCACAACCCCGTGACAAACCGCGCCATGATCACGATCATCAGCACCTGCATCGTGCCCTGCATCGCGACCACGAAAAAGAATCGCTTCATCATGGCGTTGATCTTGGGCCCGTCCGGATTAGGCTTCTGCAGCTCGAAACAAACCCGAAGATTGGTGGGCAGCAGATAACCGGTTCCCTGAATCGTCAGCAAAATGAGCAAAACCATCGCCGCGACGAACCATCCGTATTGCGGCCATGGCAGCGCGTTGAACCCGAGTTCCTGCGACAGATACCAGCCCGAGGTCCCGGTGACGATCGCCAACGTCGGCATCAGGAACAGCGTGCGTGGAACTAGCCTTAGCAAGACCTCGCGGCGCACCGCCACATCGAGACTGCGCAGAATTGGGCCGAGCACGAAACCCATGAACAGATCGATTCCGGTCCACAACAAACCGCTGAACACATGTACGAAGTTCAGGAACCACAAATTATTCAGAGAAATAGCGGCAATCATGATGGCGATGGCCGCGCCGGCAAACCAAAGATAGTGCCAACGCACCAGGTTTGTCGGACCCGTTACTGCCATTGTCGTCATGCTGACGTCACCTGTCCGCCGGCTGCGCGGCCTCATGCGGCGGCACACGCCGTCCGCGCAGACCAGCAAGCCAACGACACACGACATAAAACACCGGCGTAAAGATCAAACCGAACGCCGTCACGCCGATCATGCCGGAAAACACCGCGGTGCCGAGCGCCTGTCGCAATTCGGCACCGGCACCGATCGCCCACACCAGCGGCACCACGCCAAAAATGAACGCGAGCGACGTCATCAGGATCGGCCGAAGCCGCAAACGCGCGGCTTCAACCGCGGCGTCGAAGCGGCTGCGACCGCTGTCCTCGACCTGCTTGGCGAATTCGACGATCAGAATTGCGTTCTTGGCGGCGAGGCCGATCAACACCACGAATCCGACCTGGGTGAGAATGTTGTTGTCCTGACCGCGCAGGATGACGCCGGTGATAGAGGCGACGAGACACATCGGCACGATCAGAATGACCGCCAGCGGCAACGTCAAACTTTCGAACTGAGCGGCGAGCACGAGAAAAACGAACACCACCGCGAGCGCGAATGCGAAACCCGCGGTGTTGCCGGCCCTGATCTGTTGGAGCGCCAGCGTCGTCCACTCATAGTCAAATCCGTCCGGCAGCACTTCCCCCGCTAGCTTTGCCATCTGCTCGATCGCCTGGCCCTGCGAATAGCCCGGCGCCGCATTGCCGTCGAGTTCCGCCGCCGGATAGAGATTGTAACGCGGCACTCGATAGGGGCCGGAAATGTCGCGCACGGTGGTGAACGAGCCGAGCGGTACCGTGTCGCCGGTACTATTGCGCACCCGGATCTTCAGGACGTCCTTCGGATCCATGCGCGCGCTGCCATCGGCCTGCGCGGTCACGCGGAAGGTTCGCCCGAACAAGTTGAAGTCGTTAACGTAGGACGAGCCGAGATAGATCTGCAGCGCAGCGAAAACATCGGGAACGCTGATACCGAGCAGCTGCGCCTTGGTGCGGTCGATATCAAGGTAGAGTTGCGGCGTCGAAGTCTCAAACAGTGAAAACACCTGAACCAAGCCGGGCGTCTGGTTGGCGCGCGCCATCATCGCGAAGGCAGCAGCCTGCAATTCCTGCGAACCGCGGCCGGCACGATCCTCCAGCATCATGCGAAATCCGCCGGCATTGCCGATCCCGCGGACCGGCGGCGGTTGCACCACCACCACGAAGCCCTCCTGAATCGGAGCGACCAGGGACAGCAACTGGCGCTGGATCGCGGTCGCCGACTTGTTCGGATCGCCGGCACGCTGGTCGAACGGATCGAGCGCCAGGAAGACCGCGCCGGAGTTCGGTGCGTTGGTAAAGGTCGCGCCGGAGAAGCCGACGAAGTTGACCGCACCGAGGACTCCGGGAATCTTCAGCGCGAGATCGACCACCCGATGATTGACCTCGTCGGTCCGCGACAGCGACGATCCCGGCGGCAATTGAATGACGGTGATCAGGTAGCCGGCATCGACTTGCGGAATGAATCCAACCGGAGTCTTGCGGAACTCGTTAAGGCCGAATGCCAGGATCGCGACATAGACCACCACCATCAGCGCCGCAAAGCGAACGACGCGACTGGCAAGCCAGCCATAGCCATGCATCAGCCGGTCAAAAGCCTTGTTGAACAGGCGGAAAAATCCGACCACCGGCCGCAGCCACCACGGAACGACGTAGTTTGGATTACGCGGCCGCAGCAGCAGCGCGCACAACGCCGGCGACAGCGTCAAGGAGACGATCAACGAGATCACGGTGGCGCCGGCGATCGTCAGCGCGAACTGGCGATAGAACTGACCGGAAATCCCGGTGATGAAGGCAGAGGGGATGAACACCGCACACAGCACCAGCGCAATCGCAATCAATGCGGCGCCGACCTCATCCATACTTTTGATCGCCGCTTCGCGCGGCGCAAAGCCTGCCTCGATATTGCGTTCGACGTTTTCAACCACAACGATGGCGTCGTCGACAACAATGCCGACGGCGAGCACCAGGCCGAACAGAGAGAGATTGTTGATGGTGAAACCGAACATCGCCATGAAGAAAAAAGTGCCGATGAGCGACACCGGAATGGCGATCAGGGGAATGACCGCCGCGCGCCACGTCTGCAAAAACAGAATGACAACCAGGACCACCAGCGCGATAGCTTGGCCAATGGTTTTCTCGACCTCGTCGACGGATTGCTGGATGAACTGGGTCGGATCGTAAATGATCCGATATTCGACGCCGGACGGGAACCGCTTGGACAAGCGAGCCATGGTGTCGCGAATGGCGTTGGCGGTCGCCAGCGCGTTCGAGCCCGGCCTTTGGAAAATAGCCAGCGCCACCGCCGGATCGAGATTGAGATAGGAATTGGTGGTGTAGTCGAGCGCACCCAATTCAACCCGGGCGACATCCTTGAGGCGCACCGTCGCCGTCGCGGTCTGCTTGACGATGATGCCGGCGAACTCTTCGGGGTTGGCGAGACGTCCGAGCGTCTGCACCGCAATTTGGAACGCGCCCTGCTTGTCGACGGGGGGCTGGTCGAGTACGCCGGAAGCCACCTGGACATTCTGGCCTTGGAGCGCCAGCACCACATCGCCAGCGGTCATGCCGACCGATTGCAGGCGATCGGGATCGAGCCAGATTCGCATCGAGTAGTCACGGCTGCCGAAGGCGGTGATCGAGCCGACACCATCGATGCGGGTGAGCGGGTCGGTTATTTCCAGCGTGGCGTAGTTCGAAACGAACAAGGAATCGCGCGATTTGTCCGGCGAGACCAGGTGTACAACCATCATCAGGTCAGGCGAGGCCTTGGTGACGGTGACGCCGATGTTGCGCACGTCCGCGGGCAGGCGCGGCTGCGCGATCGCGACGCGATTTTGCACCTGCACCTGCGCAATATCGAGATTGGTGCCGATGTCGAACGTAACCGCGATCGCAAAGCGGCCGTCGCCGGTGGAATTCGACGACATATAAAGCATGTTCTCTACGCCGTTGATCTGCTGCTCGATCGGCGCGACCACGGTCGAGGCGACGACGTCGGCGCTGGCGCCGGGATATTGGCCCGTCACGTTGATGATCGGCGGCGCGATTTCGGGATACTGCGCGACCGACAACCGGGAGAATGCGACCGCGCCCAGGATCACGATGACGATCGAGACCACGGAAGCAAAGATCGGGCGGTCGATGAAGAAATGCGAAATTCGCATGAATGCGAGCCTTGCGTGTTAGAGTCGCTCCGCGATTTTGGCGCGGCGCAAAGAGCTGTTATTTCGCATTGGCCTGAGGCGCGGCCTTGGCGGCGTCCTCCGGCTGTGGGGTCACTTTCTGGCCCGGCCGGGCGCGCATCAGACCATTGACGATCACGAGGTCGTCCGGCTGCAGGCCATCCTTGATCACCCGCAACTGGTCTACAGTCTGACCGAGCGTCACGTATTTCTGCCGAACCACATTGTCGCCATCGACAACGAGCACAAATTTGCGCACCTGTTCGGTGCCGATTGCGAGGTCCGGTATCAGCAAGGCTTGATAAGTCGGCGATCCGGGCAGCCGAATGCGGCCGAACATGCCCGGCGTGAACAATCCGTCGGCGTTGGTGAACACCGCACGTCCGCGAATGGTGCCGGACGAGGAATCGATGACGTTATTGACGAAGTCCATGCGGCCGGGATGCGCAAAGTCGGTCTCGTCGATCAGCTTGAGCGAGACCAATGCGCTGCCCTCGCGGCCGGTGACGTCCTTGCCGCCACCGGACATGCGTTCGTAGCGCAGATAGGAGGCCTCATCGAAGGTGAACTCGAACCGGATCGGATCAAGCGACACGATGGTGGCGAGCAGCGTGGTATTGCCGCCGGCGCCCCCGGTCACCAGATTGCCGGGCGACACACGCCGGTCGCCGACGCGTCCGGTCACCGGGGCACGCAACTCGGTAAATTCGAGGTCGAGGCTCGCCTGCCGGACTGCGGCCTCCTGAGCGGCAACCGTCGCCTCCGCCACCCGTTTGGCCTGGGTGCGCTGTTCGAAGGTCTGCTCGGTCACCGTTCGATTGGCGAGCAGCTGCTGGGCACGTGCGAGATCGGCGTCGGTGAAGGCAAGATTGGCCCGCGCCTGGGCGAGATTGGCCTTGGCCTGGTCGAGCGAGGTCTGGAAGGGGCGCTTGTCGACAGTGAACAGGAGATCGCCCTGTTTTACGATCTGGCCATCCTGAAAATGGATCTGATCGAGGTAGCCGGAAACCCGCGCACGAACTTCAACAGCATCGACCGCGATAAATCGGCCGACATATTCGTCATAGTCGACGATCGAGCGCTGCACCGGTTTGGCAACCGTCACAGCAGGGGGCGGCGGGCCGGCCGGCTTTCCACCATCGCCGCAGCCTGCGAGCGCAAGACCGAGGGTGACGGCGAGGATTCGGGGGATCAACGGCAATCGCAATGATAAAAGCATGGGCGCTCCAGGAAGAGGCCTCCATATCGCATGAGTCGTTAGATATAGGTTGCGCCGCAAAAGCGCACCGGCATGGCTTGAACGCGAGTGGGCGTCGCCGGCCTTTGCATGCCGCGCCGCTATCCCCATATCTGCGAACGGCGGTTCTGTCTATTCCGCCGGACCGCGAGCCAATTCAACATTTTGTGCTGTGATTCCAATCGCATGCCCGGCCCCGCCGCCTTGTCCGCTGCCATTCGAACCAGAGAACCTCCGTTATGGTCATGTTTTTGAAGCGCAAATCCGAATCCGACGGCTCCGCCGATACCAATGACGTGTCCCTGCTCGACGCCTACTCGCGCGCCGTTATCGACGTGGTCGAACGCATCAGTCCGGCAGTGGTCCGCATCGACGTGCGGCCCGAGGGCCATCCCCGCCAGGCCGGCAGCGGGTCCGGCGTCATTGTCGCTCCCGATGGCCTGATCCTGACCAACAGCCACGTGGTGGCGGGCACCTCCCGGGTGATGGTCGCCACCGCCGATGGCAGCAATCTGGTGGCCCGCGTGGTCGGCGACGATCCCGACACAGACCTTGCGCTGGTGCGGGTCGACCATGGCGGCTCGCTGCCGTCGGCAACGCTTGGGGATTCCAAGCATCTCAAGCGCGGCCAGCTGGTAGTCGCGATTGGCAATCCACTCGGATTCGAATCGACGGTCACGACCGGGGTCGTCTCCGCGCTCGGACGTTCGCTGCGCGCCAGCACCGGCCGCCTGATCGACGACCTGATCCAGACCGACGCCGCGCTCAATCCCGGAAATTCCGGCGGCCCGCTGGTGTCCTCGCGCGGCGAAGTGGTCGGCATCAACACCGCCATCATCCAGGGTGCCCAGGGGATTTGCTTCGCCATCGGCGCCAACACCGCGAAATTCGTGCTCGGCGAATTGGTTCGCCATGCCCGGGTGCGGCGCGCCTATATCGGCATCGCAGCGGCGCAGACCGCGTTGCCGCGCCGGCTGCAGCACGAGGCCAACGTGACTCAGGACAGCGCCGTGATCGTGGCCGGCGTCGAACCCAAGAGCCCGGCCGCCCGCGCCGGCATCGAGACCGGAGACGTGATGCTGTCGCTCGATGGCCATCCGGTGACCGGAGCGGACGACCTCATCCGCTTCATGACCGGCGAGCGCATCGGCAAGAAGCTCAAGGTCGAGACCCTGCGCCAAGGACAGCGGCGAAGCGTGACGCTGGAACCGGAAGAGCGCCGGACCAGGGGGTAGCGGACGAGGCCGCACTGAGCGGCATCGGGGACCCGACCGCCAACGCCATCATTGCCGGGCTTCTCCCGGCGGCCTCCATTACTCATTCCGGGGCGCCGCACAGCGGCAAACCCGGAGGCCATGGGTTGCGCCGTTCTTGATTATTTCAGAACCCGTCGCGCCACTTTCATGCGCTGCACGCTGTCGCCGGCCAGATGCGACCAGATGAAGGCGTCGCGAACCAGCTTGTCGGCGCCGGCATCCAGAGCGCCGACGCTGTCGTGAATATCCATGTTGAGTTCGGCCACTTCCTGAATGACGTCGGTGGAGAAATTCATTGCCAAACCAGCATTAGCCGAATGCATTTTCTGGTCATGTTCGCATGCCACCCGCAACACGAACGACCGCAGCGCCTCGGTGAGCATCTGCATTTTGTTGATCTTCAGCTGAATGCTCTGCTGCTCTTTCAACAGTTTGCCGCCCTGGCTCTTGGTGCGGGCCAAAGCGAGCGCCTGCTCGCAGGCGGCGTCGCAGACGCCGAGCGCATTGGCGGCGAGTTCGAGATCGCCGAAAATGTCGCCGCCCGACGTGTCGCCGGAGCTCTTCTTGTACGCGCCGTTGACCTCGCCGACGACGTTGGCGTTCGGCACCCGCGCATTCTCGAAAATCATTTCCGCGTTCTGGTAGAAGCGCCACCCGCTCTTGTTGAATACCTTGCCGACGCGAAAGCCGGGAGTCTCACGCGGTATCAGGAACAGGGTGACACCTTCCTGCAGGCTCGCCTGCGGATCGGTGCGGACGTCGAGGAAGAACAATTTTCCGATATTGCCGTTGGCGATGAATGCCTTTTCACCGTTCAGAATCCACTCGTCGCCACGTCGCTCGCCGCGCAATCGGACGCCGGCCTTGGGATCATCGGGCGGCAGACGATTATCGGAACCGCCGCTCGGCTCGGTGATGCCTTTGCCCAGCACGAAGGTATCGTCGGCGAGAAACGGCTTGAGAAAGCGCTGCTTCTGCTCTTCGGTGCAGACCGCCGCGATCAGGTGGCTCCACTTCCAGCACTGGCTGAAGGCCTTCGACATCGCGCTGTCACCGCGCGCGAGTTCCGCCATCACCAGCGCCTGGGTCACGAAATCGAGCCCATGACCGCCGTACTCCTTCGGTACCGCGAGAGTGCGAAATCCGAGCTTCGAGCCCTTCTTGAACATCTCCCAGTCGAACGTCGCGCGCGGATCGGCGATCTGGTCACGCTCGAGAGAGATCGGACGGAGCTCTTCCTGCGCGAATGCCCGCGCCTTCATCTGCCATGCGCGCTGTTCGTCGGTGAGCGAGAAATCCATCTTGGCACCCTTATTCGTTCAGTCCGTTCGCTGGTTGGTCCGCTACCGCCGCCGGTATCCCGCCAGGGCTTCGGCGATCCGCAGCTTGGCGTCGCTGTTGCCGTCGCCCGTGTGCAGACAGACAAACGCATCGTGTATGTATTTGTGCAGCGGCATGTCGCGCATCACGCCCATGGCGCCAAAGACCTCCGCGGCATCCTTGGCGGCACGGTAAACGGCGCTCGAGGTGAACACCTTCGCGATGGTCTGCAGCGGGAGATCGGGCAGACTGCGATCGGCGATCGCCTCAGGGTGATCGCTGGCATAGGCAGCGCGCCACACAGCGTTGCGCGCGACCTCGAGACTGATCGCGATCTCGGCCAGTTTGGTGCCGATCGCCTGATGCTCGACGATGCGCCGGCTGCCCTGCACGCGCAATTGGGCGTAGTCGAGCGCAGCCTCGTAGGCAGCGCGGCCGATACCGAGATTCAGCGCCTGCTCGAGCGGACCGCCGCGTTCGATTGCGTTCCGGAACAACGCGGCTGCGCCATCAGCGTGGACCAGATTATCGGCCGGCACCCGACAATCGGCGAACACCACCTCGCCGCCCACCCCGTGACACCGCAGGGTTGCCTGATCCTGCGCACGCACGGTTAAACCGCGCGCATCGCTCGGCACCAGCAGCAATTGGGTCGATGGCCTGCCGGATCGATCGAGGTCGCTCGCGACTTCCACCAACATCAACTTGGCGACCGACGCATTAAGCACGCGGTCCTTGCTGCCGTTGATGATCCAATCCCCGTTGTCGGCGCGCACTGCCTTGGTGGCGAGGCGCCCGGCCGCCGCGGCGCCGTGGTAGGTCACCCCGAGGCTGGTGTCGGCGCCCGGTTCGCGTGCCGCGAACGCCAGGTGGTAACGATCGTCCGAAACAAACCGCGACAGAAAACGATCCCGTTGCGCCGGCGTCATTAGTCGGTCGAACAGGAGGCGGCTCAAGGCCGATGTCTCGGCCAAAACCGCCGCGACATCGACATCGCCGATCGCGAGTTCTTCAATCACGATACAGCAGGTAAGAACGTCGGCTCCAGCGCCGCCATGTTGCTCCGATAGCGCCATCGTGCGCAGGCCCATCTGCGAAGCTTTGTCGAGTACGCTCTTCAGCAACGGACGCTCGAAAGCCTCCAGGCGTTCCGGCTTGAGCGCCAGCGGCTTGATCTCCTGCGCAACGAAATCCCGCACTGTATCGCGAAATTCCAGCTGCTCGGCGTTAAGATGAAGATTGTACATATCGGTCTGTTCCAGTGCGTTGCAGCGTAGCGCGTGATCTTGCTCTCAGACGTTTGCGACCGCAGCGGCGATCGCATCTCCCACCTCGGTCGTGCCGGCAGTGCCGCCGAGATCCCCGGTCAAACACTTCGCGTCCGCGATCACCTTGTCGACCGCACGGCGCATCAACGCGGCCGCTGCCGTCGCCTTCGGCTCGTTGTGCTTGCGGCCGAGCCAATGCAGCAGCATCTGGCCCGATATGATCATCGCGTAAGGGTTGGCGGCGTTCTTGCCGGCGATATCCGGCGCTGAGCCATGGGTTGCCTGCGCCATCGCCTGGCGCTCGCCGACGCACAGGCCGGGCGCGAGCCCGAGGCCGCCGACCAGGCCGGCGCCGATATCACTGAGGATGTCGCCGAACTGATTGGTGGTGACGACGACATCATATTGCTGCGGCGCCATCACGAGTTTCATCGAAATGGTGTCGATCATGGCTTCTTCAAACGTCACGTCGGGAAATTCGCGTGCGACCTTGCGGCATTCTTCCGCGAACATGCCGCAGGCCAGGCGGTATACCGGCTCCTTGTGCGCGGCGGTGACTTTTTTTCGCTCGCGGGTACGAGCGATCTCAAAGGCCTCTCGCGCGACCCGATTGGAGCCTTTGCGGGTAATGACCCGCATCGCGACGGTGATATCGTCGTTCGGCCGGAACTCCGCCGACCCGGCGACCACAGTTTCCGAATACAACATGCCCTCGGTCAATTCGCGCACGAACACGATATCGACGTTGTTATGAATCGATTTCAGGTTGGGGTGCGAACACGAGGGCCGGACAGCGGCGAATAGTTCAAACTTTTTGCGGATAGGCGGCATCACCCAGGTCGGATCGTTGCGCGGATAGGTCGCGTGCCCGATCGGCCCAAGCACCCAGCCATCGAGGGTGCGCAACGCCTGTTCGGTCATCGCCGGAAGGGTGTCGCCATGCTCCTCGTGACCGCGCCGTCCGATCGGCAACGGTCGCCAATCTATGGCAAGCCCGGCGCGCGAGGCCGCCGCCTTCATCACCTTGACGCATTCGGGAACGACCTCGAGACCGATGTCGTCACCCGCCAATATTCCGATTTTCACGGACGCTCCTCGCCAAACAGAATTTCGACCCGGGACGATTCGCGATAGCGGACAGGGACCGCCGGAATTCGTCGAAATGTCGTGATCACGTCGCCCGCCCCCCTATCGACACGCCGCGCTCGTTCTGATAATCGGAACGATGTCTTGTTAAGTGAAACGATATCGGCGGCAATTTCTCTTGTCAATTCGCTGCCCTGGAAGCGACCTTAATGGCGGACGAGAGCGGGACTGTAGCGCGCGCCCTGCAAGTGCTTTGCTGCCTCGGCGAGCGCGAGGAATGGCGCGTGAGCGCGCTGGCGCAGCGGCTCGACCTTCCGCGCAGCACAGTGCACCGGCTGCTCAATCTCTGCCGCGCCCAGGGCTTCGTCGAGACCGATGGCCGCGGAAACTATTGGCCAGGCCTCGCGCTCTATCGCCTGTCCGGCCGCCTGTCCTTCCAGATGCCGCTACGCCGGATTGTGCTGCCGCTGCTGGCCGAATTTACCCGCCAATTCGGCGAAACGTCGCTGCTGACGGTGCTCGATCGCCCTGCCCTGAAGATGTTTTTCGCCACCAAGGCCGAGCCATCGGCGCCCATGCGCTATGTCATCGAGACCAACACACCGGGACCGCTCGGCTGGGGTGCGACCGCGCGTGCGTTGCTTGCCTATTTGACCGAGACGGAAATTGCCGAGGTGATCCGGCGGGCCGAGCCCTCTCCGGTCGATGGTCGCGCTCTCAACGCCAAGGAACTGCGCAAGTCGCTCGCCGAGATCCGCGCCAAAGGCTACGCCCTCACCCGCCAGCAGCGGACGCCGGAAGGCGTCGGCCTTGCGGTGCCGTTCTTCGACGCCAGCAGAGAGGTCATCGGCAATGTCGGGGTCACTGTGCCGACCTTCCGCTTTCGCATGAGCGAGGTGCCGGCGCTGGCACGCGCCCTCATCGAGATCGCAGGCAAGGTTTCGGATGTTCTCGGCTTGGCTTCAACCGACAAAACTGGCGTGACCAGCAACGCTCAGCGGCAGCCGCGCCGACGCTCTTGACGATCGGCTACTTGGAAGCGGTGCTGCGCGACCGGCGCCGACGCTCGCCGCCAGCCATCGCGCCCAGCACCTCGCACACCGAAGCGGTGTCGTGTTGACTGAGGCCTTGGGCCATCGCCGCGTCATAGACCGGTATGCAGGACGTAAACAGCGGCAGCGGACATCCGACCGACTTCGCCATGGCGCCGATCACTTGCATGTCCTTTTGCCAGACCTCGACCTTCATCGTCGCGGGCAAATACTTGCGCTCGACCATCAACTTGCCGCGCAACTTGAAAACGCCGGTACCAACCACCGGACTCGCCGCGAACAAATTCCAAACGTCATTGGGATCGAGCTCCATCTTGCGCGCGAATGTCATGGTTTCGCCGACCGCGACATTGTAGATCGCGACCAGATGGTTGGCGATAAACTTCATTTTGCTGCCGTTGCCGAACACTCCCACGTATGGCGCGTTGCGGGTGAATACCGCGAAAATAGCGCCGACTTTCTTGCAGGCCGCCGCGCTGCCGCTCACAAAAATCGTCCATGAGCCCTCCTTCATCCGCCGTGCGGTTCCGCTGATCGGACAATCGATCATGGTGGCGCCCGCACGTTTCAGACGCTGCATCGCCCGTTCCTTGTCTGCGATTGGCAGCGTGCTGGTCTCGATCACGATCAGGCGTGGCGCTGACTTCGGTCTGGCGACAGCAGCCTGTACGATATGCTCGACGACATCGTCGAGCGCCGCAACCGAGGGCAACGACGTCAACAAGACCTCGGCCTTGCCCGCGACCGCCGCGCACGACGCCAGGCCACGGCCACCCACGCGCTTCAGACGCTGACGCGCCGCAACATGAATGTCGTACCCAACCACGCCGTAGCCGGCGGCGATCAGTGCTTCCGCCATGGCGCTACCCATGATGCCGAGACCGATTACCCCGATGACCGGTTTCATCGCGAGGACTCTCCTGAATTTTCGGATTGGATTAATTGCCGACGAGCCGCATGGCGGATCAGCTATAGCGATCTTCATTCACCGCCGCATCCCCAGCGCCGCAGCCCGTCATTGGCCGCGTGCCCACCAACCACCATGAACACCTCTAGTTGCAGCCCTGCCTTTTGATCGACCGCCAAGTCTAAATCACCCTCGCCGCCCTTGCGGCGACCCCATGATCTGTGGAGTAATTGCGTCGATGGCAGCGGTCGACCCGCCGCAACATCGAGCAACCCGCACCAAGAGGCGGGAATTGGAGGAACCGATCCGCGCGCCTTCCGTCCATAACGATGGATTGCAGCCGGCCTTGCGCGTGGAAATAGTCGCGCCGGTGCCCGCTTCACCCGACATCGAGCTGGGCCACATCCCGCACCTCGCGTCGCGCGCGCTCGACGCCAAAAACAACAAGAGAAGGAACGCCAATGCCTGATCGCAAACCGTTCGCGGCTGCCCTCCGCGGGATCATCGACGTTCCAGTCACTCCCTTCACGCCCGACAACACGCTTGATCTCGATACTTTCGCGCGCGTGATCGAATTTCTTCTCGCCAACAACGCGGCATCGCTCTGCATTAATCTCCATCTCGCTGAATCCCTCAATCTCACCAGCGACGAACGCAAGCAACTTGCCAAAACCGCGGTCGAGGTCACGGCGAAACGTGTTCCGGTCATCGTGCATGTCAGCACGCCCGGAACCGATCAGGCAGTGGATCTTGCGCGTCACGCTGAAGCCATCGGCGCCGACTGCGTGATGGCGATCGCGCCTTACTATTGGAAACCGTTACAGGAAGGCCTGTACGAGCATTTCGCCACCATCATGTCGGCGACCGATCTGCCATTCATTGCCTACAGTTCGCCCACCATCATGGACGGGATCGGCATCGCACCGCCGACGCTGGTGAAGCTGATGGAGCGATTTCCGCAATTCGCCGGGCTCAAGGAGGCGAGCCATAATTGGGAAAAATATCTCGAACTCGGTAGAGCTGCGAGAAACATCCGCGCGGACTTCGGACTGTTCGTCGGCACTGAATGGATGATTCCTTGTCTGACGCTTGGCGGCACGGCTTGCATGTCGATCTTCGGGGGGATTGCGCCGCGCTTTGTACGCGCCCTGTATGAAGCAACCACCAAGGGCCTTATGAGCGACGCCCTCGCGCTGCAATACAAGTTTTCCGAGCTCTATCAGATCGCCAAGGTCGAGTATCCGGCGCCGACCAAGGCGATGTGGGAGATCATGGGGCGCCCCGTGGGCTCGCCTCGGCTGCCCAACCGGCCGCTGACCGCAACTGGGAAGAAGGAGATCAGGGCCACGCTCGAGCGGCTCAGGCTGTTCGACAGCGAACCGCATGGTTGGTAGCGATGTTTGGTGTCGCCAGAGCAGCAACGGAAACGGCCGAACAGCAGACCCAATAGCAGCAGACCCATAATTAACGAGATCCGCCATCCGAATCGGATCCGCAACGCTGAAAAATAATTCGAGGAACCAGGGAGGCTACGATGAAACGCTTGGCAACGATAATGGCAATCGCGATCGGCCTGTTGAATCTCGCGCCCGCGCCGTCGACCGCGCAGGGCTGGCCGCAACGGCCGATCCGGATGATCGTGCCATTTCCGGCCGGCGGCGGCACCGACGTAGTCGCACGCATGGTCGCCAAGGGCCTGTCGGACCGGCTGCAGCAACCGGTCATTGTCGAGAATCGCGGCGGTGCCAACGGCGCCCTCGGGCTACAGGCACTCAAGCAATCTGCTCCGGACGGCTACACGATCGCGGCGACGTCGGATACGCCGATGACGGTGAATCCCTGGCTCTACAAAGATCTGCCCTACGACCCCGTGCATGATTTCATCCCGGTCGCCTCGGTCGTTCGACTGCCGGGGATGTTGGCCGTGCATCCGTCGTTTCCGGGCCACACGATTGCCGAGCTGATCGCATTGGCGAAGGCGAAGCCGAACGGGATAGCCTATGCGTCCGCCGGCGTCGGCAATTTCAGCCATTTGGCTATGGAGCTGTTCTCGCTGTCGGCCGGGGTGAAGCTGCTGCATGTGCCCTACAAGGGCACGGGTCCCGCCGCCGTCGCGCTGCTGGGCGGCGAAGTGCAAATCGGCTTCAACAATGTGCAGACCCTGCTGCCGCACGTTCAAGCCGGCAAGCTGGTCGCGCTTGCGGTGGCCGAACCCCAGCGCATGCCGCAACTGCCCGATGTCCCCGCCGTCGCCGAGACCGTGCCGGGTTTCGAAATGGCTCCGTGGGTCGGCATCATCGTTCCCGCCGGAACGCCGAAGGAGATCGTCGATCACCTGAGCGAGGCTACTTTGGCGGTCATGCGCGATCCGGCCATTGCCAAGACCTTCGCCGATCAGCAATTGACGGTGATGGCACTCGAGCCCGCGCACTTTTCCGAATTGATCCAGAAGGATCTCGAAAAGTGGGGAAAAGTGACGAAGACCGCCGACATCAAAATGGAGTAGCCGTCACCTCAGGTGGTGAAGCCGCCGTCGACGAACAACGTCTGGCCGGTAACAAAATCGGAGGCAGCGCAGGCAAGAAACACCGCGCCGCCGACGAGATCGGAGGGTCGCGCAAAATAGCCAAGCTTGACCCGGCGCAAAAGTTGTTCGCCGCGTGCCGGATCGGCTGCGATCATTCCCTCGACGGAACCGGTCATGGTCGTCGAGGGCGCCAGCGCGTTCACGCGCACGCCCAGCGGCGCCCACTCGGTCGACAGTGCCGCCGTCAGATGGGAAATTGCCGCCTTGGCGGCACAATAGACGCTCTTGCCAGTTTCGGTCGCGACCGACCAGGTCGAACTCAGATTGATGATTTTGCCATAGCCGCGCGCGATCATGAGAGGCGCGATCTGCTGCGAGCAGAAAAATGTGCCCTTGACGTGGATATCGAAAAGCCGATCCCAGTCTGCCTCGATCACCTCGAGCGCGGGCTTGGTGAAGCCGAAGCCGGCATTATTCACCAGCACGAGATGGCGTCCTTCGGCCTGCGCCAGCCGAGCGACGGTCTCGGCCAATGCAGTTACGTCGGCAAGCCGGCTGACGTCGGTGAGAGCGATCTCGGCACGGCCGCCGCCGTCGAGGATTAGCTGGCGCACCTCTTCAAGCTTATCGCGTCGGCGGCTTGCGAGCACCACCAGCGCCCCGGCACTGGCAAAGCTCTCAGCAAAAACCCGTCCGATTCCCTCGCTTGCCCCGGTGACGATAATTATCCGGTCATCAAGCCGAAAGGGCGCGAGCGGATCGTTATCGGCAAGGTGATCCATCCCTGATAGTGTCCCGATGGCGGACATCAGGTCGGTTCGTCGCCTGCGGATTGGGCGACGCGCCCGTCGCGGCGACGACGGAATGCGGCAAGCCACTCGCGGCCGAACAGCAGGGCGACCGCGCCGCCATAAACGATCGCACCGAGGCCTGTCAGTGCCGCCAGCGTCGTCAGCGCCCGAAAGTGCGACCATTGCGAAAACAACACCGTGAACAACTGATCGCCGATGACCAGTGCAGCGGCGAGCACCAGGCCAGCGATCGCGAACTTCAGCAGGGAGCGGCGGAAGCGCGCGTCCAGTGCGATCAGATTTCTGCGCCGGGCAAACCAGACCAGCAGCAGGAAATTGACCCAAACGCCGATCGAGGTCGCGATGGCAAGGCCGACCTGTGCATAGCGGCCCATCAACAGGACCTTGAAGCCGACGTTGATCCCGACGGAGATCAGCAACGCGATGACCGGCGTCGCCGTATTGCCGCGCGCGAGAAAAGTCGAAGAGACACTGCGCAGCAGGACGAAGGGAAACAGACCGATCGTATAGGCGGCGAGTGTCGCAGCAGCCGCGGCCGCATCCGCGGTGGTGAAGGCGCCGCGCGCGAACAGCGCGCGCATTATCAAGTCGGGCACCGCCAAGAACGCCACGAAGCAGGGAATTGATAACAGGAGCGTGAATTCCATCGCCCGGTTCTGCGCGTGGCGCGCGCCGTCATCGTCCCCGGTCGCGATCCGGCTGGCCATTTCCGGTAGCAGCACGGTGCCGACCGCAATGCCGATCACGCCGATCGGCAGCTGGTTGAGGCGATCTGCATAATAGAGGGCGGAGAGCGCGCCGGCGGCGAGGAAGCTCGCGATGATGGTGTCGGCGAACAAGGCGATCTGGGTGCCGGCGGAGCCGAGTGTCGCCGGACCCAGCGCGCGGAAAAATTTCTTGACGTCGTCATCAAGCACAAAGCGATGAAAGCGCGGCAGCGCGCCTTGACGCGAGGTGTCGTAGCCGACCTGAAGCACTTGCAGACAGCCGGCGATGAACACGCCCCAAGCGGCGGCATGTCCGGCGGTGGGGAAATAGGCGGCAAGCGCCATTGTCACCATCATCGATACGTTCAACAGGATCGGGGATGCGGCGGCGGCTGCAAACCGGTTGAGAGCGTTGAGAATCCCACTGTACAGCGTCGCCAATGACACCAGCAGCAGATACGGAAAGGTGATGCGGGTGAGTTCAACGGCGAGCGCGAAACGGCCTGGGTCGTCGGAAAATCCCGGCGCCAGCAGCGTGATCACGGACGGGGTGAACACCAGCGCCAGCGCGAGTAGCACCGTCTCGACCGCGATCAGCAGGGTGAAGATGCGGTCCGCAAACAAGCTTGCCACCGCACCACCGCTCTGGCTGCGGATGCGGGCATAGGCCGGCAGGAATGCGGCGTTGAAGGCCCCTTCGGCAAAAATTGCGCGAAAATGATTGGGAAGCCTGAGCGCAACAAAAAAGGCGTCGGCCATGGGGCCGGCGCCTAGGATCGCCGCAAGCATGATGTCGCGCAGGAAGCCGGTGATCCTCGATACCAGCGTGAAACCACCAACCGTGAGGATTCGTCCGATCATGGGCCGCGCTCGCGGCGGGAGATTATGGCAACGACACTCGTCGGATAATGGGGATACATCTCGATCCGGCGAGAGCGGAAACCAAATGCGCTAGGCCCCGAGCGCACGCCGAACCGCCTCCACGACGCGGTCCTGGGTCGCGGGGTCCAGATAGGCGTGCATCGGCAGACTAATGACCTCCTCGGCAAGCATCTCGGAGACCGGAACGCCGCCATCAGCGACCGGAAAATGCTTGTAGGCTTCCTGCCGGTTCAGGGGCTTTGGGTAATAAACCGCGGTCGGAATGCCGTCCGCCTTGAGCGCGGCAGCGAAACGCTCACGCTGACCGGGCTCCAACCTGATCGTGTATTGCGCCCATACCGACGTCGACCCCACAGGCACCCGCGGCACCCTCACCACGTTGCCGAGCGCGTTTGCGTAGCGTTCGGCGGCACGATTGCGGGCCACGATCTCGTCAGGGAAAATCTTCAGCTTCTCGATCAGGACCGCCGCCTGGATCGTGTCGAGGCGTCCGGTCATGCCGATGCGCACGTTGTCGTAGCGATTGGCCCCCTCGCCGTGCACGCGAAGACTTTTCAGGATCGCCGCGAGGTCGTCGTCATCGGTAAAAACCGAGCCGCCGTCGCCATAGCACCCGAGGGGCTTCGCCGGAAAGAAACTGGTGGCGGTCGCGTGCCCGAGCGTTCCAACCCGCCGGCCCTGATAGGTGGCGCCAAAGCCCTGGGCGGCGTCGTCGAGCACGAAGAGGTCTTCGGCCTTGGCGATGGCCGTGACGCTGTCGAAATCCGCCGGCAGCCCGAACAGATCGACGGGAATGACCATCTTGGGCTTCAGACCCAGACGCTTGGCAGTCGCAACGGCGCGTTCGAGACTGACTGCATCAATATTGAAAGTCGCCGCATCGACGTCGACAAAAACTGGTGTCGCACCCAAGAGCGCCACAACTTCGGCCGTCGCACAAAACGTAAATGCCGGGCAAAACACCGCATCGCCCGGCCCGATGCCGCGCGCCATGAGAACCAAAACCAGAGCATCGGTGCCGCTCGCACAACTGATGGCGTGTCGCGCGCCGCAAAAGGCGGCAAGGTCGGCTTCGAGCGTGCGCACCTCCGGCCCCAGGATGAACTGACAATGGGCGGTGACGCGCGCGATCGCCTCGTCGACCGTAGTGCCGAGGCGGCGGCGCTGCGCTGCGAGATCAATAAACGGGACAGGAGCGGGATCGATACGGGCGTGCTGGTTCATTGCCATTCCGAGCTAACGATGATCGGGATCAGCCGGCGACCCGGCGCGGACCCTTGCGCGGCGACACAATCTCGCTTGCGCCCCCATTGAGGCAGCGCATGGCGATTTCCAAGCTCGCCACGCCCTCTTCGCCGGTGACCGCCGGTCGACCGCCATGGCGTACGCAATTCAGGAACGACAATAGCTCGGCCCGCAGCGGCTCAGCGTGTCCGACCGACAAGTGCCGCATCGAATAGCTGCCGTCCGGCTGGAACCCGAAGCACTCCGTGACCTGGCGCGTCAGCAGGTCGCCGATCACGTATTTGCGCTTGGTTGCGACGTGGACGGTGCGAGCCTTGAACGGAGTCAGCCAGTTGGTGTTGATGTGGGCGAGCACTCCCGAGGCGGTGCGAAACTGCAAGAGGGCGATGTCCTCGCGCTCGGCCTTGGCGCTCGAGAGCTGCGGCTGCACCTCAACGATCTCCGAGCCGGTGAACCAGCTGATCAGGTCAATGTCGTGGACGGCAAGATCAATGACGACGCCGACATTCGACATGCGCGGGGGGAACGGACCGACCCGCGTAATGGCGACCGATAGGATTTCCTCGTTGCGGATGGCTTCCTTGATCGCCTGCACGGCAGGATTGAAACGCTCCACGTGACCTACCATCAGCTGCACGTCCCTTCGGCGGGCGGCCGCAATAAGCTCGCGGCCTTCCTCAACCGAGGATGCAATCGGCTTTTCCACCATGACGTGGATGCCTTGATCGATGCAGGCCAAAGCAATGTCGCGGTGGAGATGCGTCGGGGCCGCAATCGCCACGGCGTCGATGCCGAGCGCGATCAGGCCAGCCGCATCAGGGACAGTCTGGCAGCCCAGCGCGCGCCCGACAAAGTCCGCCTGCTTGGGATCGGGATCGGCAACGCCGACCAATTGAACCGCGGGGAGTTCGGCGAGGACACGGGCATGATTGCAGCCCATGACGCCGACCCCCACGACCCCTACCCGCAGCACCTTATCCGCTTCCGCATCCGGACTGTCGTTCGCGGCTTGTACCATCGCGGTCCCCATTGGTAACCAATCCCCTCATCCTCGCTAGCACGGCCCAAAAGGGCTGGCGACCCAATCGTATCGGCCGTCCAAACACGTTTTGAGACAAAGAGTTACAGTCGGGGTATGATGATAGAAACGGCACCAAATGGCGGCGATCGGCTGAGTCGCTGGATCATTTCGCCGCCGCGGGCTGCGGCAGAGTAAGCGTCAGCCCGGCCGCCAGGGCGTCGGTGCGGAACAACTGGACGGCATCCAATGACAGCTCGGCAGCGGTTTTTGACCCCATGAACGGCAGCTTCTTCAATAGCTCGGCCGGCGCCGTAATGATGTGGCAACGCATTTCATCCGCCTCCACCACGTTGAAAACCTCCCGCGTCGAGGCCCAGATGATTTCCACATTGGGGGTCGCCCGCGCCCGGCTGACCGCATCCTGCATGACCGGACGATAGTCGATGCCGAGATCCGCGAGCCGACCGGCAAACACCGACACGCACGCTGGTGCGCCACCCACGAGTGCGTCGACGGCACGCGCGACCTGATCGGACGTGAAGACCGCGGTCAAGTTGACCCGTACGCCATCGTGCGCCAGGGCATCGACGGCGTCATAGAGCGGCTCTCCGTTCGTGGTTGTCACCGGCAGCTTGACGTAGACGTTCTCACCCCAAGTCGCGATCACGCGCGCTTGCGCCACCATGTCCGGAATGTCATCGGAAAAAACCTCGAATGAAATATGCCGGTCGGGGACCGCCGCAACGAGATCGCGAGCGTAGGCCTCATAGTCAGACACGCCGGCCTTTTTCAGCAATGACGGATTGGTGGTGAAACCGCGAATCCAAGGTTGTTGCGCCATCTCGACAATCTGCGTCTTGTCGGCGCCATCGGTGAAAAGCTTGACCTGAAGATCGGAGAGCCGCGCTGTCATGACTTACCTTGTCTGCATCCCATGCGCTTTGGTCCGGGATGCCGCACTTTATATCCCGCAGGCATTTATATATGCGCCGCACCGACGATGTCACCGCAGTGGCAGCGGCGGATTTCGCTACCGACGAAGCCCCGGAGCAACGGCTGCGCGATTGCAATGAATACAAGACTTGTTAGGGTGCGGCTGCAAAACGAGGGCCTGCCAGCCGCATGAATTCATTATCAGGGAGCAATCCTGACGCGCGCCGCGTGGTGTTGGGGGCAGCGGTGGGATTCGATGTGGCGCAGGTGCGGGTCTTCGTGGAATCTCTGCGGGCGGTCGGATATGCTGGCGATGTTGTCATGTTGGTTCGCTGGCCTGGCTTCAAGATCAGACGCTATCTGCGCAGCCGCGCCATTGAGCCCGTTCCAATACTGCAGACCCGATCATTCACCCGATCGGTTCACGCCCGACGCTATGAGATCTATGCGGACTACTTGCGGGCGCGACCAGACCGCTATGATCAGGTTATGTTGTCAGACGTCCGCGACGTGGTGTTTCAGCGTCATCCGTTCGAGGGATTTGCCAGCCCCAAGTGTCATTTTTTCCTGGAAGGCGATTGCCAAACCATCGGTGGGGATCCCACCAATTCGCGATGGGTGAGAGGTTGCGGGACTCCCCAGCAAGCAGACGCCGTCGCCGGCCGACGCATCAGCTGCAGCGGCATCACCATCGGTGGAACACCTGCCGTGCTGGCTTATATCGATCTCATGGCCGCGCGCATTCGCGCTATTCCGTTCAGGGTCTATCGCAAGATCGGTCACGGGTACGACCAGGGCATTCACAATCTGCTGATCCACCTGAACCCGGATATCGACGGAATCATCGTTCAAAACAATGGCCACATCGCCACCATGGCGCTGGAGCCGCAGTCCGCCTATCGGCTGGATGAGGGAGCCTACATCTCTACGGCCGGAGGTCACGTGCCGGCAATCTGCCACCAATATGATCGCTTTCCGGTCTTCCGAGCTGCGATCGAGGCACGTTACGCCGCCATCTGACCGAAGAAGGCATCGCTTCGCCGAATCCGGGCGAGGTCCGTCCCGACACATTGATCTCTGCTACTTCGCCTCAGCCAGCAGAGCGCGCACGCCTTGGTCTGTCAGCAGCTTTTCGAAATAGGCAATGGTGCGGGTGAGCCCTTCCCGCAGCGGTGTCCTCGGCCGCCATCCCAAAACGTCATTGGCGCGTGAAATATCCGGTTGGCGTTGGCGCGGATCATCTTCGGGCAGCGGACGGTGCACGATGCGCGAGCGCGCCCCGGTCAGATCGATCACCGTCGAGGCCAGCTGCAGCATCGAGTACTCGTCCGGATTTCCGATGTTGATCGGTCCAGTCACCTCATCCGGGGTCTTCATCAGGCGGATCAAGCCGTCGACGAGGTCGTCGACATAGCAGAATGAACGGGTCTGCGCGCCGTCGCCGTAGATGGTGATGTCCCGTCCGAGCAGCGCCTGCACCACAAAATTGGATACCACGCGGCCATCGTTCGGGTGCATGCGCGGTCCGTAAGTATTGAAGATGCGCGCGACCTTGATGCGCAGTCGATGCTGACGCCAATAGTCGAAGAACAGTGTCTCTGCGCAGCGCTTGCCTTCGTCGTAGCAGGAACGGATCCCCACCGGGTTCACGTGTCCCCAATAATCTTCGGTCTGCGGGTGCACGTTCGGGTCGCCGTACACTTCGGACGTCGAGGCCTGCAATATTTTGGCCCGAAGTCGCTTGGCGAGGCCCAGCATATTGATGGCACCGTGCACGCTGGTTTTCGTCGTCTGAACCGGATCGTGCTGATAATGGATGGGCGATGCCGGGCACGCCAGATTATAGATCTGATCGACCTCGACGTAGAGCGGAAACGTTACGTCATGGCGGACAAGTTCGAATTTATTGCTGTCGCGCAGGTGCTCGAGATTGCGACGCGTACCGGTAAAAAAATTGTCGACGCACATGACATCGGCGCCTTCGTTGAGAAGGCGTTCGGCCAGATGCGAGCCGAGAAAGCCGGCCCCACCCGTAATCAGTACCCGTGCCTCAAGGTGCATCAGCGACATGCCTCCGTCAGAGTTGGAGCACTATAAACCCAAAATTCCATAACCATCGCGTCAATTTCTGCTGTAGATATCGTCCAGTCGAATAATGTCATCCTCGCCGAGATAGCTTCCCGTCTGCACCTCGATCAGTTCCAGCGGAATTTTCCCCGGATTGGCCAACCGGTGCACCGAGCCGATCGGAATGTAGGTCGACTCGTTTTCGTGCACGACCCGGACCTTGTCGTCGATCGTCACCTCTGCGGTGCCGTGCACGACCACCCAATGCTCAGCCCGATGCAAGTGCTTTTGCAGCGACAAGGTTCCACCCGGCGCAACCACGATGCGCTTGACCTGAAAGCGATCTCCGTTGTCGACGGAATCATAGTGTCCCCATGGACGATAGGCCCGACGATGGTCGCGCGCTTCAGAGCGCCCCTGCTCCTTCAGCAGCGCCACGAGCTGCTTGACGTCCTCGGCACGATCGCGGGGCAGAACCAGAACCGCGTCGGGGGTCGATACCACGATGAGATCCTTGACGCCGATGACGGCGGCGAGCCGACCTTCGGTATGCACGACGCAATTCTTGGCATCGACGGCAGTCACCGGACCGGTGAGAACGTTCCCAGCCTTGTCACGCTCCGCGACGTCGAACACCGCATCCCAACTGCCGATATCCGACCAACGGAACCGCCCTTCGACGACGGCAGCGCGATCGGTTCTTTCCATCACCGCGTAGTCGATCGACTTTTGTGGCGCTCGACCAAAAGCCGCTGCATCAAGCCGTACGAAGCCTAGATCGTGGGTTGCCGCGGCCACAGCCGCCTCGACAGCCTCCCCCATGACGGGCTCGAAGCGTGCGAGCTCGGCAAGCAAGGTTTCGGCCCGAAATAGAAAATTGCCTGAGTTCCACAAATAGCCATCGGTGACATAGGTCAGGGCCTTTGCGATGTCGGGCTTCTCCACGAAAGCCTCGACCCGATGGACGCCGGCGATGTCGATCGAGGCGCCACGTCGGATGTAGCCGTAG